>Ga0310811_10012840_pt1 | contig 10891 bp, 7 predicted proteins | sample YCmetagenome_FD_207642 | JGI IMG/M metagenome (GOLD analysis project Ga0310811, IMG submission 207642) | Soil microbial communities from experimental microcosm in Duke University, North Carolina, United States - YC | ecosystem: Engineered > Artificial ecosystem > Soil microcosm > Unclassified ...
GTCGCGGTTCAAAGGCGACCTGCTGGCGCAGGTGCAAGGGGCGCTGGCAATTGATTCCCTGCGCGGGGGCGACCGCGTTTTGGTGGCCGAAGCGTGCGCGCACCATCCCATCGGCGAGGACATTGGCCGCGTAAAAATTCCCCGGTGGCTGACGCAATACGTCGGCGCCAAGGTGGAGTTTGACCACGTGCAGGGGCGGGATTTTCCCGAGGATTTGGCGCCGTACAAACTGGTCATTCACTGTGGCGCCTGCATGTGGAACCGCCGGCAGATGCTCAGCCGCATTATGCGCTGCCAACAGGCGGGCGTGCCCATTACCAACTATGGGCTGACCATTGCTTACAGTCTGGGGATTTTTGAGCGGGCACTGGAACCGTTTCCTGCGGCACTGCTGGCATACCGGAGCGCGACGCGAAAGGCGCGGGCGGCATGAGCACATCGCCGGACAGGAGGGAAATTCTCGGCTGGCTGCGCGAGGAAAATCCGCGGCGGCTGGAGGAATTGTGGCGGCGGGCGGATGCCACCCGCCGTGAATACGTGGGCGATGCCGTCCATCTGCGGGGTTTGGTGGAAATCTCCAACCATTGCGTGCGGCAATGCGCTTATTGCGGTTTGCGGGCGGACCACCGGGAGTTGATCCGGTACCGGATGACAGCGGAAGAAATTCTGGCCGCAGCGCGCGAGGCAGTAAGCCTCGGCTATGGCACCGTGGTTTTGCAAGGCGGCGAAGACCCGGGCCTCACCAGCACTGGCATCACTGACATCATCCGGCAAATCAAAGCCGAGACGCCACTGGCGGTCACCTTGAGCCTGGGAGAGCGTTCCGAGACGGAATTGGCAGCCTGGCGCACAGCGGGCGCGGACCGATATTTGTTGCGGTTTGAAACATCGGATCGCGCTCTTTTTGATGCCATCCATCCGCCATTGGGCCGGCAGCCCTGTGACCGAATTGCATTGCTGCGCCGGCTGAAAGCGCTGGGATACGAGACCGGAAGCGGCATCATGGTGGGCCTGCCCGGCCAAACTTACACGAGTGTGGCCGATGATATCCTGCTGTTTCGTGACCTGGACTTGGACATGATTGGCATTGGACCATTTATCCCACACCCGACAACGCCCTTGGGTAACAGTATCCCGCCGGAATCCATCACCGATCAAATTCCCAACTCGGAAATTACGGTTTACAAGGCGGTGGCGTTGACGCGGTTGGTGCGGCCGGATGCTAATATTCCCGCGACGACCGCACTGGCTACCATCAATAAACACAACGGCCGCGAACTGGGATTGCAGCGCGGGGCAAATGTTTTCATGCCCAATCTGACGCCGGTGAAATACCGGCAATTGTACGAGATTTACCCGGCCAAGGCCTGTATCAGTGAGACCGGTGCAACCTGTGGCGGATGTCTGGCGACGCGTATTGCCAGCATTGGGCGGCGGGTGGGTCGGGGTACCGGAGGCCGCCGGACCCCAAACGGTCAAGGCAGATATGTTTTGCAGGACACCGGAGTGTTATGAATGCTGAACCACTGACCAGCATCACGATTTGCATGGGCAGTTCATGTTTCGCGCGCGGGAATAATCGCAACATCGAGGTTATCCAGAACCATCTGGCAGGGCAGACCTTGCCGCCGGGCGTGGAACTGAGGGGACATCTTTGCCAGGGCCATTGCAAATCCGGACCCAATGTGACTATCAACGGTCAGATGTATCATGAAGTGAATCCGGTCAGCATCACCGGCTTGTTGCACCGGTTTCTGCCCCGCTCCGGCGCATGAATTTCCTCAATCCCATTTATACGGAAAAGCGCGAGTGCCAGGACTGCTACAAATGCGTGCGGAACTGTCCGGTCAAAGCGATCAAGGTGGAGGGCGGCTATGCCTCAGTGATTCCGGAACTGTGCATCGTCTGCGGCCAGTGCGTGGAAGTCTGCCCGAACGGCGCCAAAAAGGTGCGCGACGACCTGGCGCAGGCCCGCCAGTTGTTGCAGCAAAAATCTCAGGTTCTGGTTTCTTTGGCGCCGTCGTTTGTCAGTGAATTCCCGGATCTTCAGCCCGGGCAACTGGTGGCGGCGCTGCGCCGGCTGGGTTTTGCCGGGGTATCGGAGACGGCGTTGGGCGCCCAACAGGTTTCCGCCCAGGCGGCGGCCCTGGTGGGGGCGGAAAGGAATCGCGTGTGGTTTTCGTCGGCCTGCCCCACGGTGGTCAGTTATCTGCAAAAACACCGGCCTGAAAGCGCGTCGCGGCTTACCGGCCTGCTTTCGCCATTGTTGACCCACTGCAAAATGCTGCGCCAGGCCTATGGGCCGGACATTGGCGTGGTTTTCTTTGGGCCATGTATTGCCAAAAAACTTGAGGCCGCGTGGCACCCGGAATTGCTGGATGTGGTGCTTACCTTTGCGGATCTGCGTTCGTGGTTGGAGCAGGAAAAAATCCACCCCGAAACCCTGGCTCCCACGGCGCAGGATTGTTTTGTTCCCGAAGCCGCAGCCGAGGGCGCGTGGTATCCGGTGGATGGGGGCATGATTGCCGGGATGAAATCCGTCTGTGCAGTGAATGACTGCGCCTTCATGGCGTTTTCCGGAATTGGCGCCATTGGTCGGGCGATCACCGGATTGGACGAAAGTGAAATTGAAGGCGGCATGTTTCTGGAACTGCTGGCCTGCGAGGGCGGTTGTGTGAACGGGCCGCGGTCAGCCGGGCGCAAGGGCACGGCCGCCAAGCGAAATCGTGTGCTCCGGGGCGGACACGTCTCCGAAGTCCAGCTTCCACGCTCACCGACGTTGGACATCGGCGCCAAGTGGAATGTGCCCGCGCCAATGGTGGAACCCCAGGCCGAGTCGCAAATCCGGGAAGCCTTGCGGTCGGTCGGCAAGTTTTCGCCGGACGACGAGATGAACTGTGGCGGTTGTGGCTACGATTCCTGCCGGGAGTTTGCGGGGGCGTTGCTCCGGCAAAAAGCGGAGCGGACCATGTGTGTTACCTACATGCGCAAGCTGGCGCAGAAGAAGGCCAACGCCCTCATCCAAAAAATGCCCTCCGCAGTGGTCATTGTAAATGACGCGATGAAGATCGTGGAATTCAATGCCGCGTTCACCGGTCTGTTTGCGCAGGCGCAGCCGACGAATGGCGACGGCTCCCCCAAAATCGAGGGGCTGGCACTGGCGGAAGTGATGCCATTTGCCAGCCTGTTTCACAGCGTCCTGAAATCTGGCGAGGAAATCCTGGAACGCGACCTGCGGTTTCAAAACACCATCCTGCACGCCACCATTTTCACGATTGAAAAGCACTGTCTCGTGGGCGGCATCATCCAGGACATCACCAAGCCCGCGGTGCAGAAGGCGCAGGTCATCCGCAAAGCGCAGGAGGTGATTCAGAAACAGTTGGCCACCACGCAGCAGATCGCCTATCTGCTGGGCGAAAACGCCGCGGAATCGGAAATCACGCTCAATTCGATCATCGAATCATTTTCGCCCCCGCACCCGGACGAGCCGAAGGAGGAGCATGACTGGCGAAAGCTTTATCGACATTGATTTTTGCCAGCGGTCCAAGCACGGCCAGGTGGTTTCGGGCGACGTCTTTCTCTCGCGGAAAATCAAGGAAGAGGGCCGGATCATTTCGGTGTTGTCCGACGGCTTGGGCAGTGGGGTGAAGGCCAGCGTGCTCGCAAATCTTACCGCGACCATGGCCTTGCGCTATACCTCGGCCTTTGTGGATGTGCGTAAAAGTGCGCGGATCATCATGGACACGCTGCCCATTTGCGACCTGCGCAAAATCAGTTATTCCACCTTCACCATTGTGGATCTGGATCCGGACGGCCGGACGCGGGTCATTGAGCATGGCAATCCGCCGCTCGTGGTGCTGCGGGATAACCGGCCGCTGCCGTTGGAACGGGTCAGCATTACCTTGGAGCAATGGAAAGACCGCACCATCCATTATAGCGAGTTTGACACCCGTTTGGGCGACCGGATCATTTGCTGTTCGGACGGCGTAACCCAGTCGGGTCTGGGCCGGGTCGGATTGCCGTTGGGCTGGGGGCCGGAGCGGGCTGTCCGGTTTCTCTGCGAACAAATCGCGGGCGAAGGCGAAATTTCCGCACATGCCCTGTCGCAACGGCTGGTGGCCGCGGCGCTGGCCAACGACGGCCGGCAACCCAAAGACGACATCACTTGCGGCGTCGTCTATTATCGCCGGCCCCGGCGGTTGCTGGTGATTACCGGCCCGCCATTTGCGAAGGAACGGGATGGTGAACTCGCCGAGCTGGTGCAGGAGTTCGATGGCCGCAAAGCCATTTGTGGCGGCACCACCGCCGGCATTGTGGCGCGCCAACTCCAGCGGCCGGTAAAAATGTCGCTGGCTCACCTGGATCCCGAGATTCCGCCCGGCGCGGAAATGGAAGGGGTGGATTTGATCACGGAAGGCACGGTGACCCTGGCTCGCGTGGCGGAATTGCTGGAGCGACCAGCGGGGGCCGAAGCCGGGCCCAAAAACCCGGCCCGCGACCTGGTCGCCTTGATGCTGGAGAGTGACATTGTCCAATTTGTAGTGGGTACGCGCATTAATGAAGCGCATCAAGATCCGGCCATGCCGGTGGAACTGGGCTTGCGCCGGAATATTGTCCGCAAAATCGCCGCTCTGCTGGAGACCCGGTTCTTGAAAGAGGCCACGGTCAGTTTTCTTTGAACTGCTGGCCTGCGCAATGATCTTCAAGGCTGGCGGGGGACGGAACTCAGTGCCTCCAGTGCCCGAAGTGTGGCTGCGCTACGCGTTTCTACTCCGAGCTTTGCGAAAATTTCCAGCAGATGTTTTTTCACCGTGGATTCGCTAATGTTCAGGATGGTGGCGATGTCGGCATTGGTCTTGCCTTGCGCCACCCACAATAGAACTTCAGCCACACGTGGGGTGAGGCCAAGGGCCAGCAACGGGGCGGGGGAGGTGAAATCGGGTTTGAACTCCCGGGCCTGCTGGTCGGCGCGCCGGAGCCGGGCAGTAATGGCAGCCAGCAGTTCCGCCCGCGGTACCGGTTTGGTCAGGTAATCGTCAGCGCCGCAATTCATACCGCTGCGTAAATCCTCTTTCTCACCCTTGGCCGTCAGGAAAATGAACGGGATGGAACGGGTGGCGGCATCTTTCCGCAGTGCGGTCAACACCCCGTGGCCGTCCAATTCCGGCATCATCACGTCGCACAGGATGAGGTCCGGCTGTTCGCGCCGGGCGGCTTCCAGGCCGAGCCGGCCATTCTCCGCGCCGATGGACAAATATTTTTCCAGTTTGAGAATGGTCAGCAAATTTCGCCGCATCTCGGGTTCATCTTCAATAACCAGGATCTTCTTCACGTTCAGTTCCTTTCACAGCATTGGGGGTGGCGGCGGGGGCAAACAGGGGCAGGGTGACAGTCACCGTGGTGCCCCGACCCACTGAGCTTTCGATTTTAATCTGACCGCGATGCAATTCCACGCAACGTTTGACGATGGTCAGGCCGAGGCCGGTGCCCGGGAGATGGCCGGCGTTGCCGCCCCGGTGGAAGGCCTGGAAAAGTTGCGCCAAGTCGGCGGCGGGGATGCCAATGCCATGATCGCGAACGCGGCAGATGGCCTGATCCCCGGCGCGTTCGATTTCGAGATGCACCGGGGTTCCGGCCGGGGAATATTTAACGGCGTTCGCGAGCAAGTTGGCGAGCACATGGTGCAGCAGGCGTTCATCAGCGAAGGCATTTGCCATTTCCCCGGTCACGGCGAAATGTACCGGACATTTGCCGCCGGTGGCGGCCAGCAATTCGTCCAGCCGCCGCCGGCAAAATGCAGGAAAGTCCAGGGGGGTGGGTTTGAAATCCAGCCTCCCGGCTTCGACCAACCCCAGCAACAAAACCTCCTCCATGAGCTCAGCCATACGTCTGGAGTTTTTCTGAATGGACTGGAGTTGCTCGCGGCGTTCGGCCGGTTCGAGCTGTTCCAGGTAATGGTCAAGAATTTCCGCCGAGGACATGATGACTCCCAGCGGAGTGCGGAATTCGTGGGAGACCATGGAAACAAAATTGCTTTTGAGCTGGCTCAGCTCCTTTTCCTGCGCGAGCGCCCGGAGCAGTTCAGCCTCGGCCCGTTTACGCTCGGTGATGTTTTCCACGATACCCCACAACTGGCCGATGCCATCCGGCGTTTCCACCAGCATGCCGTATAACACCACGGGCACGCGGTGTCCGTCGCGATGGAAATATTCCTTCTCGTGCGGTCCAAATCGGCCCACCGCGCGCAACTGGGCCAGCACAGCCAATTCGGCCTCCTCGTATTCGGGCGGGGTGACATCCCAATACGTCAGTTTGGCGATTTCCTCGCGGGTGTAACCGATGAGGTTGGCGAACGCGGAATTGACCTGCACGAATGAGCCATCCCAGTTTACCTGCGCCATGCCCAGCGGAGATAACTCATAGAGTTGCTTGAACTTTTCCTCCGACTGGCGCAGGGCTTCCTCCGCCGCCTTGCGGCGGGAAATATCGGTGATGTACGCCTGAATGATTTGGCGGCCGCCCCATTCAATCCGGGTCAGCACCACATCCAGTGGAATATCCCGCCCACTCTGGTGCCGGGCGGTCCATTCAAAACGGGTGCTGCCATGATTGAGGCAGTCGGCGATGTGCCGCCGGGCGAGGGTATCCGAGGGTTCGCCGTTGGGCTGGAATGGCGGGGCCACATTGCTCGGATGTTTGCCAATCAAGTCCGCCTGGCTGGAGCAGCCGAGAATTTGCACGGCGGCCGGATTGACCTCGAGAAATTGCTGTTCGTCGTGCAACATCACGCCCTGGCTGGAAGCTTCAAACAGGGCGCGGAATTTTTCCGCCGATTCGTGCAGGGCCTGTTCCGCCTGCTTGCGTGCGGTATTATCAATGATGCTGGCGCGGATCAGATCCCGGCCTTCGGCGGGCAGGCGCACCAGCCGGACCTCGGTGGAAATGAGCCGGCCGCTGGAATGGCGATGCATCCATTCAAACACCGGAGTCTTGCCCGCCAACGCCTCCTGGATGTTGGCCCGGGCGGCGGCCTCCGACCGGCGGCCATCGGGTTGAAATTCCGGGCTGACATCCAGCGGCGTCAATTGGGTCAATTCTTCAGCGGCCCGACCGTATAACCGGCAGGCATGGAGGTTGCCGCTAAGAAACCGGCCGGTGGCCCCGTCAAAAACCACAATGGCTTCCGGGGCGTGTTCCACGAGCGTGTGCAATCGGGCTTCGCTCGCGCTCAGTTCGGCGGTGCGTTCCGCAATGCGTTGTTCCAGTTGCGCGTTGAGCTGCCGGATTTCCTCCGTGGCTTTTTTTTGCTCGGTAATATCCCGGGAAACGGAAAGCAGCAACGGCCGGTCGCCGCCCCGGATGAGCGTGAGCACAATTTCCACCGGCAACTGCGTGCCATCGAAGCGGTTGATCATCCACTCAAACCGGTGGCTGCCTTCCTCCATGGTGCGGCGGATAACTTCCTGAACTTTTTCCGAGGATAATTCGCCATCGGGCTGGCGTTCCGGGGAGATGAGGAGGGGATTGCTGCCGAGCAATGCGGCCTTGCTGGGCGCGCCGGTGATGCGGACTGACGCGGCATTCACGTCGAGAAATTTTCCCGTCACCGGATCCTGCAGCGTAATGGCATCCGCGCTGCGCTCGAACAACAAGCGGAACATGGATTCATCTTCCATGATTCCGCCCTCCGGGGCACTGGGCCTTTCGGTCCATTTACCATCCACGCAAGGTTCGTTATTCATGCCGTTAGTCAAACTGAACATGAAATTATCACCGACTTCAAACGAAACGCAACGCCGCAATGGTCCCGGAATTCACCGGTGGTGGTCCGGAGTGCTGGCCTTGGGGCTGGCTCTCATCCTCACGTCTGCCCGGGCGGAACAGACCTGCCTCTGGCAGAATGTTGCTTTCGGCAAATGGACGGATGCCTGGAATTGGTTGCCAGCAACGACCTACCCCGCCAATGTGGAAACGAACCTGTATTCGGCCACGGTGGATTTTGCCGGGGCGACCGTGCTGCTCAATACCAACATCACGCTGGAGCGCTTGCAACTCGGTCACGGCACTATCCAAGGCACCAATGACCCGGTGTTGACCGTGAATCAGGCCTTGGATTTTGGCAATGGTTACCTGACGGGCGCCGGCACTTTGCTGGCGGGGAGTCTGAGCGTCACCGGGACGGTCCATGTGTTACACGGCTGGCGCGTGGAGAATCGCGGGATGGGCCACTGGTCCGAAGGCGACTGGCATACCGGTGATGGCTTTCATTTTGTCAACACCGCCACCGGGGAATTTGAAGCCACCGGGGACGGCAATATTGCGGCGGATGTTGGCGGGCCCAGTTTATTCGAAAATAACGGGGTTTTCCGCAAATCTGACGGCACGAACCAAACCCAGATTTCGATCCCCGTGCGCAATGCCGGGAAGATTGAAGCGGCGGCGGGACAGTTGGTTTTTTCCGGCAATACCACCAATGTGGGCGGACAGTACGAGGTGCAGCCGGGGGCGACCTTGAAATTTATGGGTATCCGACACGAGTTTGACGCGGCTTCGGCGATCACCGGCGCCGGCCAGTTGAATTTGGACAATGGCACGCTGGATATTTCCGGCGGGGTGGACGTACAGGGGCCGGTGGTGCTCAATCTGGCCAGGGTGAATCTCAATCCCGCCGGTACGGTCACCCAATTGGGCAGCACACTCACCTTTGCCGGCAGTGGCACGCTTGGTGCCAACAGCGGCGAAGTGCTGCACTGGAATTCGCTGGTCATGTCCAATGGCCTGGTTACCGGCAGTGACACGTTGCAATGTCTGGGCGATTTCCAATGGCAGCGTGGCACCTTTCAAGGCACGGGACAATTGCAGCTGTCCGGCAATTCGCTCTGGACGACCGGCAGCAAATCGGTGCGCGGTTGGGAAGTGATCAATGGTGGGACGATTCAATGGCAGGCCGGTGATGTGACCGGGGGCGAGGGTGGCCGGTTTGTCAATCTGGCTGGCGGCAGCTTGAATCTGAGTTATGCCGGGAATTGGCAGACGGGCTGGAGTGGCGGCTGGTATTTTGACAATCACGGGGCCTTTCTAAAATCCGCGGGCTCCGGCACGAGCCTGATGAGCGCAATTGTTTTCAACGACGGCCTGGCCGAGGTGGCCAGCGGCGCGTTGCAATTTAACGGGGTGGTGACCAACCAGGGGACCTTGGCCGTGGATGCCGGGGCCACGATGATCTTTTCCGCTGGAAATCATCAACTCACCGCTTTGGGATCGCTGGATGGCGAGGGAGCGGTCATTTTGGAAAATGGTACCATCACCAATGCGGGCGCTTTTCGGGCGGCGGCCGGGGTAACGCTGAAAGGCGGTGCCCTCCGGTTTATCACCACCACCAGCCGACCGCACCTTGGAGCCGCGGTTCAATTCAACGGCGCCGGGACGCTGGATTTGAGCAGCGGTTATACTGTGGCGCTGGACGTATTGCGGCAAACCAACGGCCTGCTCACCGGCAGCGACGCCATCGTCATTTCCAATCAGTGGATTTGTGTGAACGGCGACCTCAATGGTCCGGGGACACTGGAACTGCGCGGTGATTCGTGGATCAACGGCGGGCATCGCTGGGCCAGCCGGCAGATTGTCAATTACGGCAACTTTACCTGGGCTGGGGGAGATCTGGATGGCGGTTCCGGATTGATATTTGAAAATGGGCCGGGAGGCGATGTGGACATCACCAGTTCCAACCGGTTCACCCTCTCCCAACCCAACGGCGCCGCGTTGCGGAATCTGGGGCACTGGCAAAAATCCGGGGCGGGAACAACCACCCTGTCGCCCGCGCTGACCAATTATAGCACCATGGTACTGTGGAACGGTCTGTTGCAGTGCAATGGCGGCTACACCCAACTCGGCGGCACGCTGTTTCTTTCCGGCGGCGACCTGGGGTCCACCCAGCCGATGCAGTTTCATATCGGCAATATTTTGGGAAATGGCAATTTGTTTGGGAGCGTGGTGAATGACGCCAATTTCATTCCCAACGCGGATAACAGCCGGATTACGGTCACAGGCAATTACACCCAGACCGCTGCCGGAACGTTACAACTGCACCTAAAAGCGCTGGACCAGTTTTGCTCCCTCGCAGTTGGCGGCAACGCTACGCTGGATGGCACCCTGGCCTTGGTGGTGGCCCCGGAATATGTGCCGCATGCGGGCGACAGTTTTCTCATCCTGCCCAGCAGCGGTTGCAGCGGCAAATTTGCCACGGTCACCGGGGCCGATTTGGGCAACGGGTTGCGGTTGGTGCCCGCATATCAGCCCAATGGCGTGGTGTTACAGGTAATTGATACCACCGTTCCGCCGCCGGTGAGCATCCAGCCCGTCCCGGGCACAAACGCCGTGACGATTAGCTGGCCCGATGGTTATGCCGATTACACATTGCAAACCTGCACCAACCTGCAGCATCCGGTTTGGACCGATCTGCCATTTACCAATGTCACCTCCGCAATTTTGCCGGTGACTGCTCCGGTCCAGTTCTTTCGGGTCATGCGTCCGGCTGCCCCGTAACTCATGCTTTGTTCCCCACCCATAACCAAATACAATTATGAAAATGAAATACATTATTCCGCTCCTTTTGATCGCTGCCGGAGGTACGTGGCTGCTCACCGCCAATCCCACCACCCCGCGCCCCGCCGAAGCGGCGGGACAGTTGGAGCGAGGTAAATATCTGGTGTTATTTGGCGGCTGTATGGATTGCCATACGCCGCTGAAAATGACCGATCACGGTCCCGAGCCGGATCTGAGCCGGATGTTGTCCGGCCATCCCGAAAACCTGAAATTGCCACCTCCAGATTTGAAACCTGGCCCATGGTTTGCCGCCACCGCCGGGATGACGGCGTGGGCCGGCCCGTGG
>Ga0310811_10012841_pt1 | contig 10891 bp, 8 predicted proteins | sample YCmetagenome_FD_207642 | JGI IMG/M metagenome (GOLD analysis project Ga0310811, IMG submission 207642) | Soil microbial communities from experimental microcosm in Duke University, North Carolina, United States - YC | ecosystem: Engineered > Artificial ecosystem > Soil microcosm > Unclassified ...
CGCGCGTGCACTGCGACAATGCCAGCGGAATGTTCGGATCTTCGGCGAACCCGAAGCGCAGCTCCAGCCCGAAAAAGTCGCCCTCCAGCGCCGTGATCTCGATGCGCTCGTCGGCGTCGGCCACCGGGGTTTCCAGCGTCTCGACGGTCAGCAGCACGTTGCGCTCGTGCAGCACCTTGTTGTGCTTGAGGTTGTGCAGCAACGCATGCGGCACGGCGTGCTGGTTGGCGGTGAGGAACACCGCCGTGCCCGGCACGCGCAGCGGCGGATGTTCGGCGATGTTCTCGATGAATGGCGCCAGCGCCAGACCGCCCTGCTTGATCTCGCGCACCACCAGCTCGCGGCCGCGGCGCCAGGTCGTCATCACGCTGAAGATCACCACGCCCAGCACCAGCGGGAACCAGCCACCGTGGGCAACCTTGAGCAGATTGGCACCGAAGAACGACAGGTCGATGATGAGGAACAGCACGCCGACCAGCACCACGGTCGGCCAGCTCCAGCTCCAGCGCTTGCGTGCCACCACCAGTGCCAGCAACGTGGTCATGGTCATGGTGCCGGTCACCGCGATGCCGTAGGCGGCACCCAGATTGTCCGAACTGCGGAACAGCAATACGGCCAGGATCACCAGCACCATGAGCATGCGGTTGACCCACGGCACGAAAATCTGCCCGGACATCTCGCGCGAGGTATGCACCACCGCCAGCCGCGGCGAATAACCCAGCGACATCGCCTCGCGGGTCATCGAGAACGCGCCGGAAATCACCGCCTGCGACGCAATCACCGCAGCACAGGCCGACAGCACGATCATCGGATACAGCAGCGCAGGAGGCACCATCAGGTAGAACGGGCTTTCGATCGCACGCGGATTGCCCAGCAGCAACGCGCCCTGGCCGAAGTAATTGAGCAGCAGCGACGGCAGCACGAAACCGAACCAGGCCATCCGGATGGGCTTCTTGCCGAAGTGGCCCATGTCCGCGTACAACGCCTCGGCACCGGTCAGTGCCAGCACCACGCCACCGAGCGCAATGAACGAAGTGTCGCCGTGGTTGAGGAAAAAGCGCACGGCGTGCAGCGGATTGACTGCATAGAGCACCTGCGGATTGGCGATGATCTGGCGCACGCCCAGTACCGCCAGCACCACGAACCAGAGCGTCATCACCGGCGCAAACGCCTTGCCGACCTTGTGCGTGCCGTGTCGCTGCACGGCGAACATGCCCAGCAGGATCGCCAGCGCGACCCACACCACGTACTTGCCCAGTCCGGGCGCGGCGACCTCGAGACCCTCCACCGCACCGAGTACCGAAATGGCCGGCGTGATCACGCCGTCGCCATAGAACAGCGATGCACCGAAGATGCCGATGCCCGCCAGTACCCAGCGCGCACGTGCCGAACCGCTCATCGAGCGCTGCGCCAGCGCCATCAACGCCATGATGCCGCCCTCGCCCTTGTTGTCCGCGCGCATCACGAAGGTGACGTATTTCAACGACACCACCATGATCAGCGACCAGAACACCAGCGACAGCACGCCCAGCACCGCAGATGGCGTCGGCGTCATGCCGTGCGTGCCGAGGGTTTCCTTCATGGTGTACAGCGGACTGGTGCCGATGTCGCCGAACACCACGCCGATCGCGCCCAGTGCCAGCGCGGTCAATCGGCGACGGGTCTCGGGCGACAGTTCGCCCTGGTTGATTTCATGGCTCACGATCAACCTCCGAGCGCAGCGCGCAGCGCCTTGCGGATGATGGCTTCGGCGCTGTCGCCTTCGGCGGCGACCTTCTGCACCAACCGGGTGACCTCGACCGGCTTGTAGCCGAGTTGCTGCAGCGCCACGGTGGCTTCGCCAGCCGCATCCATCGGCGCACCCGCCAGATGCGTCGACGCACCCGGCACGCCGGAAAGGCCGTCCAGCCGGTCGCGCAACTCCACCACGATGCGCTCGGCGGTCTTTTTGCCGATGCCGGGAATCTTGGTCAGCGCCACCACGTCGCCGCTTTGCACCAGCCGCGCGAAGTGGTCGGTGGACACGCCGGACAACACCGCCAGCGCGATCTTCGCGCCGATTCCGCTGACCTTCAGCAGGTTGCGGAACAGCGCGCGCTCGCTCTCGTGCAGGAAGCCGTACAGCGTGTCGCTGTCTTCCTTCACCGCATGATGGATCAGCAGGATCACTTCCTTGCCGATGCCCGGCAGGTCGTAGATCGTCGACATCGGTGCTTCGACTTCGTAACCGACGCCGCCGATCTCGACCAGCAACGAAGGCGGTTGCCTGGAGACCAGGATGCCGCGCAGACGTCCGATCATCGGCGTCGCCTCCCATCCGTATTCGTCAGCGGCGCCTTCATCGACGTCGCCCGCATGTCGTTTTTCATCGGCGCCGCCTCCAGGCCGTGCGCGGAATGCCGACGCGCATCAGGCTGGCACGGGTATGCGCATGGGTGACCGCGATGGCCAGTGCGTCGGCGGCGTCTGCCTGCAGCGCCCCCTTGAGGCCGAGCAATACGCCGATCATGTGTTGCACCTGGGTCTTGTCGCTGCGGCCGCTGCCGACCACCGACTGCTTCACTTCGGTTGCTGCGTATTCGTGCACCACGATCCCCCGACTGACCACCGCGCAAATCGCGGCGCCGCGCGCCTGTCCCAGTTTCAGTGCCGAATCCGGGTTGCGCGCCATGAAAACGCGTTCGATCCCGCACTCGGCGGGCTGATGCGCGGCGATGATGTCACACAGTTCGTCAAAGATGCGTTTCAGGCGCAGCGGGAACGTGGCCTCGCCAGCCACCATCAGCGCGCCATGAAAGACGTGCGTGAGCTTGCCCGCATCGTCGACGTCGATAATGCCCACGCCGGTGCGCTGACTGCCCGGGTCGATGCCGATGATGCGGGTCATGGCGGATGCGAAGCGAAGGCCGCAGGCCTCCGGCTTATTCGGCAGCCTCGGTCGGCAGCAGGGCGTTGTGCGACACCTCGCTCACGTCGTCCAGCGCGTCCAGCTTTTCGAGCAAATCCTGCAGCGCCTCCAGCGCCTCCTCGGGCACCTCGACGCGATTGTTCGGGCGCATCACCACGCCGGCATGCACCGCGTTCAGCCCGGCATGGACAAGTGCCTGCTGCACCGCCTCGAATTGCTCCGGCGCGCACAGCACGGTGCTTTCGCCGTGCTCGTTGACGACATCGTCGGCACCGGCCTCCAGTGCCGCTTCCAGTACCTTCTCCTCCGCTGCCTCGTCGCCCGCGGTGGCGAACACCAGCTCGCCGCAACGGCTGAACTGGAACGCCACCGAACCGCTGGTGCCGAGGTTGCCGCCATGCTTGGTTAGCGCATGGCGCACATCGGCCACGGTGCGCGTCGGGTTGTCGGTGAAGCTCTCGATGATCAGCGCGATGCCGGCCGGGCCGTAGCCCTCGTAGCGCAACTCCTGCATGTCGGCGCCGCCGTCGGTACCGGAGCCGCGCTTGATCGCGCGCTCGATGGTGTCCTTGGTCATGTTCGCCGACAGCGCCTTGTCGATCGCCGCACGCAAGCGCGGATTGCCCGCCGGGTCGGCGACTCCGGCACGCGTGGCCACGGTGATTTCGCGGATCAGCTTGGTGAATACCTTGGCGCGCTTGGCGTCCTCGGCATTCTTGCGACCTTCGATGGACGGGCCTCTACCCATGACAATGCCTGCACTCGGATCAAATGAACGAACCGGGAATTTTACCTGATTTCCGCCCCTGTGCCGGCCGACCGCGGAGTAACCGCTCAACCGGCCTCGAAGTGGCCCTGGCGCAGGAACCGCGCCACGCGCTGGGCCACGTCGGCGGAAAACAGCAGGCCGATGTGGTTCGCCTCGACCACGCAATGGTCGGTCAGCCCCGCCAGCCGGGTTTCCTCGACCGCAACGGTGCCATCGTGCTCTCCGGCAAAATGGCCAAGCATGGCGCCCAGGCCCAGCGGCATGCAGCCCGCGATCATGCCGACTTCGCGCGGCCCGTCCCAGTGTTCGAAGCCCTGTTCCAGGAGTGCGCGGTTGTGCCCCAGCAACACTTCGCCGCCGCGACCCCAGGCGGCAAAACCACGCGCTGCGGCGCTGCCCTTCAGCGGCGAGCCCAGACACACGATGCGGCCCGGCGGCAGGTCGTCATGGAGACAGGCACGCAAGGCCAGCAGGCCGCCCAGACTGTGCCCGACCAGATGCACCGCGTCGGCCTCGGTGGCCAGCCCGGCGATGCGTGCCTGCAACTGATCCAGGATGCGCTGCTGGGTGGCCGCCACGCTGAGGTAGTCGAAGCGGTGCACGCGAAAGCCCGCCTCGATCAGCCGACGGTGCAGCATGGACAGCGCAAAGCCGCGCATCCACAGGCCATGCAGCAGGATCACGTGCTCGCTCATGGCCTGTCGCCGAAAGGTTGCACAGGGGACTGCCGGCGGATCAGCCGACAGCCTCCTTGTCAGCCGCCACGCGCACATGCAGCTCTTTCAGCTGGGCGTCGCTCACCATCGACGGCGCGTCGGTCATCAGGTCCTGCGCGCTGGTGGTCTTGGGGAAGGCGATCACGTCGCGGATCGACTCGGTGCCGGCCATCAATGCGGCGATGCGGTCGATGCCGAACGCCAGGCCACCGTGCGGGGGTGCGCCGAACTTGAGCGCCTTCAGCAGGAAACCGAACTTCATCTCGGCCTCTTCCGCGCCGATGCCGAGCAATTCGAATACCGTGCTCTGCATCTCCGGCCGATGGATACGGATCGAACCGCCGCCGATCTCGTTGCCGTTCAGCACCATGTCGTAACCGCGGCTCACCGCATTGTGCGGATCGGCGCGCAGTTGCGCGGCGTCATCCACCTTCGGCGCGGTGAACGGGTGATGCAGGGCGACGAAGCGCTGTGCCTCGTCGTCGTATTCGAACATCGGGAAGTCGGTGACCCACAGCGGCTTCCAGCTGTTCTCGACCAGGCCGCGATCCTTGCCGAGCTTGAGCCGCAGCGCGCCCATGAAGTCGGTGACGGTCTTCCAGTTGCCGGCACCGAAGAACACGATGTCGCCGCTCTGCGCGGCGGTGGCCTTGAGCACGCCCTCCAGCGCCGCGTCGTCGAGGAACTTCGCCACCGGCGAATTGATGCCCTCGCGGCCCCTGGCCAGATCCTCGACCTTCAGCCAGGCCAGACCCTTCGCGCCGTAGCGCGATGCGTATTCGGTCAAGCCGTCGATGTCCTTGCGCGACAGCGTGCTGCCGCCCGGCACCCGCAGTGCAGCGACACGGCCATCCACGTCATTGGCCGGCTCGGCAAAGACCTTGAACTCGACGTGCTTCACCGCGTCGGCGATGTCGACCAGCTCCAGCGCGATGCGCAGGTCCGGCTTGTCCGAACCGAAGCGACGCATCGCCTCGGCCCAGGTCATGCGCGGGAACGTGGCATCGAGCTCGACGCCCTGCACTTCCTTGAACACGTGGCGGATCAGTTCCTCCACGAAGTCCTGCACGTCCTTTTCCTCGACGAAGGCGAACTCCAGGTCGAGCTGGGTGAACTCCGGCTGGCGGTCGGCGCGCAGGTCCTCGTCGCGGAAGCAGCGCGCGATCTGGTAGTAGCGGTCGAAGCCGGCCACCATCAGGATCTGCTTGAACAGCTGCGGCGATTGCGGCAATGCGTAGAACTGACCCGGATGCACGCGACTGGGCACCAGGTAATCGCGTGCGCCTTCGGGCGTGGCCTTGGTCAGGATCGGCGTCTCCACATCCTGGAAGCCGCGCTCGTCCAGGTAACGGCGCAGCGCCTGCACCAGACGGATGCGCTTGCGCATCATCGCCTGCATCTCCGGGCGACGCAGGTCGAGGTAGCGGTAGGTCATCCGCATGTCCTCGTTCGGATTCTCGTGCAGCGCGAACGGCAGGTCCTTCGCGGCGTTGAGGATCTCCACCGTATCGGCCAGCAATTCGACCGTGCCTGTCTTCAGCTTGTCGTTGACCGACACGCGCCGGCGGATCGTGCCGGTGACACGCAGGCAGTACTCGTTGCCGATGTCGCTGGCGACGGCAAATGCCGCGGCGTTGTCGCGCTCGATCACCACCTGGGCCAGGCCCTCGTGATCGCGCAAGTCGACGAAGGCCACATGGCTCTGCAGGCGCAGGGTATTGACCCAGCCGCACAGGGTGACGGTCTGGTCGATCAGCGACTCATCGATGAGGCCGCAGTAATGCGTGCGCATGCGCTTGAAACTCCGGGCCGCGTGGCGGCTGAAACAGGTGGAAAAGGCCCGGAATGTTACCACCGCGGCGCCTGGCGGGCTTCATGCCGGCCTGCTGGCGCGCCCGCGCGGGAGGTCGTTACCAGCGCCGATCCACCGAAAATTCGCCACGACAGCCGTGGTCCGTCCAGATCCCGGCGCGGTTCCAGCCCCAGCTGTAATCCAGCGTGCAGCGGCTGTCGGATTGCTGCTGCACGAGTCGTACGCGGCCATTCGCACCGACATCGACCTGGCAAAAGGTATAGCGCTTGCCGTTGCTGTCGCAGCCCATCCGTATCTCGCGATTCCAGCCCGCACCCGGTCGCCAGCGATCATCGCGGTCACCGCGATCGTCGTCGCCATGGCGGTCAAGGTAATCATTGCGGTCATGCGGGCCATAACGGCCACGGACCTCGGCGAACTGTCCGCGACAACCGTGATCCACCCACAAACCCTCGCGATCCATGCCCCAGCTCAGGCCGCGGGTGCATGCGCCTTTCGATTCCTGCCGGACCAGCTCGGCATCGCGCCATGGCACCGCGCAACGATTGAATTGTCCGCCCTTGCTCTCGCAACGAATCGATCGCCCGGCCTGCGCCTGGGCGGCCGGCGCGGCAGTCAGCAGAAATGCGCCAAGCAGGCCTGTCAGCGCGCCAGGCAGAATCTTGTACGAATACATACGCATGAGCGTCTCTCCCTGGAGTTGCCGCCATGCCATCGCGGCCGGCTCAAACGTACCCGAAGCTGCCTCTGCCGCGCTCGTCTGTCGGCGTCTCCAGCCAGCCGGCGTTCAGTCGTTGCCGGCGGCCTTGGCCGGCGCCGCGGGCGCCGGCGCGGCAGCAGTCGCCGCAGGCGTCGTTTCGGTGCCGGCGGCAGGTTTGGCCTGGGTGCCAGTGCCGCCATCGACCAGGTTGCGCTTCTTGTCGCCTTCCTTCTTGAAATCGGTTTCGTACCAGCCGCTGCCGGCCAGCCGGAACGACGGCGCGCTCACTTTTCGCCGCAATTGCGGCGCAGCGCAGGCGGGGCAGATGCTGGGGTCGGTATCGGACAACTTCTGCAGGCGGTCGAACCGGTGGCCGCAGCCGCTGCATTCGAATTCATAGATGGGCATGGAAACTCCAGACAGTCCAACCAGGGTTGGGTGGGCAACTGGCCATTATCGGCGTCTTCGGTCGGATTTCAACGTACCACCGGGGCCATGGCTCCCAACCGCACCGAGGCAGTAGCCTGCTGACCAGGGGCCTGCATGACCGCTCCAGCAGGCTTTCGCACCATGGATTTGGACGGATGGACGTATAGACGTCCATTGACGGAGGCTCGACAGCTGACTAGTCTGCAGTTGCTGCGTCGCAACAACCATGAATCCGGAGAGTTCCTCATGCGCATACGTTCCAACCTGATCGCCCGGGCATGGCTGCCCGCCGCCGTGCTGCTGGCCCTGGCCGGCAATGCCGCCGCACAGGATGTCGGCACGCCGACTCCGGCCAAAGCCAAAGAGCTTGGTGCGGTGATCGTCACCGGCACGCGCTCCGACAGCCGCACCGAAAGCAGCTCGCTGACTCCGATCGACGTGGTTTCGGCCAAGGTGCTGCGGCAGACCGGCACCAATGAGCTTTCCACGGCACTGGCGCGCATCATCCCGTCATTGACCTTCCCGCGCCCCTCGGCCGCGGACACCGCCGACTCGCAGCGGCCGGCGCAATTGCGTGGCTTGTCGCCGGATCAGGTATTGGTGCTGGTCGACGGCAAACGCTGGCATCCAGGAGCGATCATCCTGACCAACGGCGTGCTCGGACGCGGCTCGCAAGCGGTGGATCTCAACACCATCCCGATGAGCGCGATCGACCATATAGAAGTGTTGCGCGACGGCGCCTCGGCCCAATACGGTTCCGACGCCATCGCCGGCGTGATCAACGTGATCCTCAAGAAGGGCGCCGCCGGCGGCGACGTGGAACTCACCGGCGGCCAGTACTCGGCCGGCGACGGCCGCATCTGGCAGGGATCGGCGAATTTCGGCATACCGCTGAATGCCGACAAGGGCTGGCTGCGCTTCAGCCTGCAGGACGGCCACCAGGACATCACCAACCGCGCCGGGGTGGACCGCCGGCGCCCGCAGGACGGCGTGCGCCAACGCTTCGGCGACCCGGCCGTGCGCGACCACAACCTGTTCCTCAACAGCCAGTACGACCTGGCGCCCGGCGTCCAGCTGTACGCATTCGGCCACTACGGCAATCGCGCCAGCACATCGACCGCATTCTTCCGCAGCGCGACCAATTCCAATGCGGCGCCGACCATTTATCCCGACGGCTACCTGCCGCTGGAAAACGCCGACTCGACCGACCAGTCCCTGGTGGTCGGCATCCGCGGCAAGACGGCGGGCGGATGGCGTTGGGACATCAGCGGCAACTACGGTGCCAACCGGGTTTCGTACGCCACGAAAAACAGCGTGAATCGTGCCTTCCTGAATGACTTCGGCTTCAGCCCCACCCGCTTCCACGATGGCATCCTGAAGGCCACCCAGCAATCGTTCGACATCGACATCGCCAAGGAACTGTCGGTAGGCTGGCTGCCCAACGCGGTCACACTGGCGTTCGGCACCGAATACCTGCGCCAGGGCTACCGCATCGCCGCCGGCGATCCGGCCTCCTACTACGTCGGCACTTCCGGTATCTCGGGCGGCGCGCAGGGCTTCGGCGGTTACCAGCCTGCCAACGCCGGCTCGCACGCGCGCCACAACGTGGCCGAATACCTGAGCCTGGAAACGAATCTCACCGATCGCCTGGGTACCTCGCTGGCGGTACGGCACGAGGACTACTCGGACTTCGGCACCACCACCTCCGGTTCGCTGGCCGGCCGCTTCGACTTCACCGACCGCTTCGCCCTGCGCGCCAGCGCCTCCACCGGTTTCCGCGCACCCTCACTGGCGCAGCAGTTCTACGCGTACACGCAATCGCTGTACTACGGTCCGGGCAATGCGCCGCCCGGGCTGGCTCCCGGCATCTACAACACCGGCCTGGTCGGCGCCACCAGCCCGATCGCGCTGTTGCTTGGCGGGCAGCCGCTGAAGCCGGAGAAGTCGCACAACTATACGGCTGGCCTGGTGTGGAACCCGCTCGATGCATTGAACCTCAGCGTCGACCTCTACCAGATCACGATCAGCGACCGCGTCACGCTGTCCAGCAACCTCGCGATCACCGAACCCGCGGTGCAGGCCTACCTGGCAGCGAACGGCATCACCAACACCAACTACAGCAGCATCGCCTACTTCACCAACGCGGTGGACACGCGCACGCGCGGCATCGATTTCGTCGGCAGCTACCTGTTCGATTTCGGCAACGCCGGCACGTTGCAGACCACGCTGAGCTACAACTACAACAAGAACAAGGTCACCAGGGTCAAGCCGAATCCCGCGATCCTGGATTCGCTGGGACTGAACCTCAAGCGCATCGACCGCCGCGACCAGTACGGCCTGCTGGCCGACACCACGCCACGCAGCAAGCTGATCCTCAACGGGTTGTACAGCGTCGGCAACTGGAGCCTCAACGGCACGTTGACCCGTTATGACAAGTTCACCGCGTACAACTCATCCAACCCCACCTTCGACCAGACCTACGGCAGCAAGTGGTTGCTCGATCTGGCGCTGAACTACAACCTCGACCGCTGGAGCTTCAGCCTCGGCGCGGACAACGTGTTCAACACCTACCCCGACAAGGCTTCAGCCGCGCTCAACAACGACAACAACGGTACTTTCCCGTACTCGGTGTTCTCGCCGTTCGGCTTCAATGGCGCCTACGTGTACGGCAAGGTCGGCTATCACTGGTAAGCCAGCCCGCGACCGTGCCGCCTGGCCGGCACGGTCGCACCCCGCGGCATTCGCCGAGCGATTCGTGCGTCCACGCCTACAGGCGGCCTCCGTGGGTCATCCCGCGTCGTACGGACGCGTAACGCTTCCTCATGATTGGTGACGTGACAAACCCCGATTGACGCGTCCAGAATCTGCCCCGGCCCCCGCGAACGCCTTTGCGTCGCGGCGCGCGGCCACAATGGGGGATTGGGGACAGCGTCGCATCATCAACCGGGAGGGGAACTCATGAAACCTGCGTACCGTGCAACCATCATCAGCACAGCACTGGCCTTGGCACTTGGCGCAAGCGGCGCGCTGCTGGCCCGCGAGGCCCCGACCATGACCGTCGCGGTGATCGACTTCACCAACCAGGCCAGTTCCGCCGGCTGGTGGAACAGCGACGTCGGCAACCAGCTCGCCGACGTGCTCGGCAACGAGTTGAGCGCGACCGGCGATTTCAAGGTGATCGAGCGGCAGAAGATCGACGCGGTGCTGGCCGAGCAGGATCTGGCCGCCTCCTACCGAATGCGCCCGGGCAGCAGTCCGCACACCGGCAACATCACCGGCGCCCAGTATTTGGTCACCGGCAGCGTCAGTGCCTATAGCGAGGACACCTCCAACACCGGCGGCGGCCTCAATATCGCCGGCTTCCGGGTCGGCGGCGGCAAGTCGCAGGCCTACGTGGCGATCGACCTGCGGGTGATCGATGCGGAGACGTCCGAGGTGGTGTACTCGCGCACCGTCGAGGGCCGCAGTTCCGGTGGCGGCATCAATCTGAGCGGTTACACCCACGGCGTCGGCGGCGATTTCGTGCATTCGAAGAAAACGCCGGCCAGCAAGGCGG
>Ga0310811_10012842_pt1 | contig 10891 bp, 10 predicted proteins | sample YCmetagenome_FD_207642 | JGI IMG/M metagenome (GOLD analysis project Ga0310811, IMG submission 207642) | Soil microbial communities from experimental microcosm in Duke University, North Carolina, United States - YC | ecosystem: Engineered > Artificial ecosystem > Soil microcosm > Unclassified ...
GCGCAAGAGCTGAGCCCCGTCATTCCGGGGCGCGCTGAGGGCGCGAAGCCGGAATCCAGTCAAATATCTTGACCGATCGAGCCGGGTCTCACGTCTGGACTCCGGGCTCGCACGCTGTCGCGTGCGCCCCGGAATGACAACGCACCGGACTAATCCACCTTCTCGTTCGGATAAGCGCCCCAGAGCCGGTCCTGCCGGATCCAGCCGCCGAAGCCCCTGCCGCTGACTTCGCACCAATTGCCGTCGCAGGACTTGAGCGAGGCAAGCACCCCGGATTGCAGACGCGCGACCACGGCTGATTGGATGTCGCGGCTCTCATACAACGGCACGAGTTCCGAATTGAGCCGCGGCACCACCACGGCGGTGCGCTTGCCCGAGAGCAGCGAGTGGTACACCCAGCCCTCCGCGCCTTCCCAGTCGCGGATGCGGCGCCAATTCTCGAATTCGGCGGTAACTTCGACCGGCATGCCGGCGCGGGTATAGACCCAGCGCACGTCCTGGTCCTTGTTGGGACCGCCGCGCACATTCACCCGGTCCGACTTAAGGCTGACGAAGCGCGGAACCGGCAGACCGCTTACCGAGCCCGTACCGAGCGCCTGGTCCATGCCCGCAGCCCGGGCCGGACTCCGCTCGGCGGAGAACAGATGCACCCCGGCCACCGCCGCGGCCAGAATCAAACCGAGCCCGACGGCCCGAAAGCTTTGTCTTATCACTGCCATCTGATAGGAAAGTTGCGGATTTCGGTTGCCCGCGCGTGCGGTTCACGGAGTGTGGGCGAGCACAGTTAAAGAGGGCTGAATCAGCGATTGTTGGTCACGGTATTATTGACCGACAAGCGCCATGAGATGAGGGCACATGCCGAAGACCAAGAAGCCGCTGGTCATCGTCACGCGCAAGCTGCCCGACACGGTCGAGCTGCGCATGCGGGAACTTTTTGAGGCGCGCCTCAATCTCGAAGACAAACCCATGTCGCAGGCGCAACTCGCGGAAGCGGTGCGCACCGCAGACGTGCTGGTTCCAACGGTGACCGACCGCATCGATGCATCGGTGCTGAGCAAGGCCGGCGAACAGCTCAAGCTCATCGCGAATTTCGGCAACGGCGTCGACAACATCGATGTCGCCACCGCCGTTCAGCGCGGCATCACGGTCACCAACACGCCGGGCGTACTCACCGAAGACACGGCCGACATGACCATGGCGCTGATCCTCGCGGTTCCACGCCGGCTTGTCGAAGGCGCTCAGGTTCTGACCGCGGACAAGGACTGGACCGGCTGGTCGCCGACATGGATGCTCGGCCACCGCATCTGGGGCAAGCGCCTCGGCATCATCGGCATGGGCCGCATCGGCCAGGCGGTGGCGCGGCGCGCACGCGCCTTCGGCCTGCAGATTCACTATCACAATCGCCGCAAGGTTGCGCCGAAGATCGAGGAAGAGCTCGACGCGACCTATTGGGAAAGCCTCGACCAGATGCTCGCCCGCATGGACATCGTGTCGGTGAACTGCCCGCACACGCCGGCGACGTATCACCTACTGTCGGCGCGCCGGCTGAAGCTGCTGCGGCCGGAAACCTACATCGTCAACACCTCGCGCGGCGAGGTGATCGACGAGAACGCGCTGGCGCGGCTGCTCGAATCGGGTGAGGTCGGCGGCGCCGGGCTCGATGTGTTCGAGCACGAGCCGGCGGTAAACCCGAAGCTGGTGAAGCTCGCCCGTGCCGGTAAAGTGGTGCTGCTGCCGCACATGGGCTCGGCCACGCTCGAAGGCCGCGTCGACATGGGCGAGAAGGTGATTATCAACATCCGCACCTTCATGGACGGCCACAGGCCGCCCGATCGCGTGCTTCCCTCGATGCTTTAGCCTCTCTCCGCCCTCATCCTGAGGAGCCGCGCGAAGCGCGGCATCTCGAAGGATGAGGCCAACGGAGGCTTACACACCGCAGCTACGCGTGCACCGACAGATCCCTGATCGTCGGACTCTTGCCGCTCAGCGGATTATCCGGATCCCACGCATAATTCAGCGTCTCGAAGCGCATGGCGCGCGCGTCCATCATCAGCAGCCGGCCGACGAGGCCTTCGCCGAAGCCGACGATCTCGCGGATCACCTCGAGCGCCATCAGCGAACCGAGAATGCCCGGCAGCGCGCCGAGGACGCCGGCTTCGGCGCACGCCGGCACCGAGCCCGCCGGTGGCGGCTCGGGGAACAGACAGCGGTAAGTTGGATTGCGTTCGCCGTCGGCGCGCGTCTCGTGAGCGCGGATGGAGGTCAGCGAGCCATCGAACGTGCCCATGGCGCCGGTGATCAGCGGTTTCTTGGCGAAGTAGCACGCGTCGGAGACGAGGTAGCGCGTGGCGAAATTATCCGAGCCATCAGCAACGATGTCGTAGCGTGAGATGAGATCAAGAGCGTTGGCTGCGGTCAGCCGGACGTCGAACGTGTCGACGTGGACATGCGGATTGAGCCGCGCGATCGCATCGCCGGCGCGGCCGGCTTTCGACTGGCCGATATCGTCCGTGCCGAAGATCACCTGGCGCTGCAAATTGGACAGCGACACCGCATCGTCATCGACGACGCCGATGGTGCCGACGCCGGCCGCGGCCAGATACAGCAGCACCGGCGCGCCCAGGCCGCCGGCGCCGACGACCAGCACGCGTGCGGCTTTCAGCTTGGCCTGACCGGGCCCCCCGACCTCGCGCAGTACGATGTGGCGGGCGTAACGTTCGAGTTCTTGACTGTCGAGCATGATGGCTAAGGCTATGGCGTCCAACGCCTTTCCGCCAGTCTCCTAAGCGCGCCACGGCTATTCACGTTGTCACAAAGGGCTTCTTGCGCCGTGTCGGCCATGGGCTAAGCTTCACGCAAAACAAGATCAGGGCGGCGTCGATGGTGTTGGGGGGCAAGTCCTCTTGGCTCGTTCTGCTGCTGGCGTGGGGAGCAAGCCCCGCCATCGCGCAAGAATACCCCATTGGCAGCCCCGGCCCGGTCGAGATCTCCGAAGCGCCACCGCCGAAAACGACGGCGCACGCGGCCGTTCATGTCACGCCCAGGCCGGCGGCCGACAAGGCGCTTGGCGCGAAGACCGCGGCCATCATATCGCCCGTACCGTTGCCGAAGGCCGCGCCGCGGCCGGATTTAGCCGCACTGGGGCCGTTCAACGGCTCGACGCCACTGCCAAAGTCGAGGCCGGAAACCGGAAAGAGCGAGGCTCCTTCTCCCGCGCCGCCAGTTGCCGTGAATCCATTCGCCGGCATCCCGCTCGACGAACGGCAGAAGATTCAATCGGCGCTGCTGTGGTCTGGCGACTATGCCGGCGCGGCGAGCGGCGAAGACCCGATGCTTGGCGCGATCAAGAATTACCAGAAGCGCATCAAGTCCGACGTGACGGGCGAACTCACGCCCGGCGAGCGCGCGAACCTGGTCGCGGCGGCCAGGACCCACGAGCAGGACTACGGCTGGACCGTCGTCGCCGATCCAACAACCGGCGTGCGCATCGGTCTGCCTGCGAAGCTGGTGCCGCAGGCGCACGAAGCCGCGCGCGGCACGCGCTGGTCGTCGGCGCATGGCGAGGTGCAGGTCGAGACCTTTCGCATCAAGGAGCCGGGCCTCAAGCTCGCCGCCCTGTTCGAGCAGGAGAAGAAAGAACCGCGCACGCGCCGCATCGAATACAGCGTGCTGCGTGACGACGGCTTCTTCATCAGCGGCGTCCAAGGCCTGAAGAATTTTTCCGTGCGTGCCACCATGCGCGACGGCGAAGTGCGCGGCTTCACCATTCTGTTCGATCAGGCGATGGAGACCATCGTCGCCCCGGTGACGGTCGCGATGGCGAGTGCCTTCTCGCCATTCCCGGAGCGCAGCGCGCCGTTCGCGGCCTTGTCGAAGGCGGTCGAATACGGCAACGGGCTGGTGGTGAGCGAACGCGGCCACATTGTCACCGACCGCAAGCTCACCGAAGGCTGCCAGGTGATCGTTGCCGCCGGCCTCGGCGATGCCGATCGTGTGGCTGACGATAAAGGCACTGGGCTCGCGCTGCTCCGCGTCTATGCCGCGCGCGTGACCTCGCCTCTGGCGCTGCCGGAGACTTCACCGCAAAGCGAAGCGACGAACACGGACGTCACGCTGATCGGCGTTCCCGATCCGAAGGAGCAGGATCGTGCGAGCCCGCTCATGGAGATCAAAGCCCGGCTCGACGGCAACGCCATCGAATTGCGCCAGCCCGTGCCGATGGCCGGATTGTCCGGCGCCGCCGCTTTGGATAGCCAAGGCCGGGTCCTCGGCCTGACCGAGATGCGCAACGCCGTTGTGGCCAGCAGCGAACCGGCCGTGCCGCCGCTGCATCTTGTCAGCGCGGCGACGATCCGCGATTTCCTCAGCGCCAATCATGTGGTGCCTACGACGACGCCGACAAGCGATGCCAAGGCATCCGTCGTGCGCATCATTTGCGTGAGGAAGTAGTTCCATCACCCTGAGGTGCGAGCCAACGCAGTTGGCGAGCCTCGAAGGGTGGCGGCCGTCATCCTTCGAGGCCCTCGCTTCGCTCGCGCACCTCAGGATGACGACTCTTTTACTTATTCTTCCAATCCGGCTTTCGTTTCTCCACGAACGCCTTCATGCCTTCCTTCTGATCCTCCGTCGCAAAGAGCGAATGGAAGATGCGCCGCTCGAAGCGCACGCCTTCGGCTAGTGACGTTTCGAAGGCGACGTTGACCGCTTCCTTTGCCGCGAGCACCGACGGCAGCGACATGGTGGCGATCGTGTCGGCCACCTTCATGGCTTCGTCCATCAGGCTCGCGGCCGGCACAACGCGCGCGACAAGGCCTGAGCGTTCCGCTTCGGCGGCGTCCATCATGCGGCCGGTGAGGATCAGATCCATCGCCTTGGCCTTGCCGACAGCGCGCGTCAGCCGCTGCGTGCCGCCGATGCCGGGGATGACGCCGAGCTTGATCTCCGGCTGGCCGAACTTGGCCGTGTCGGCGGCGATGATGAGATCGCACTGCATCGCCAGTTCGCACCCGCCGCCGAGCGCGAAGCCGGCGACGGCCGCCACGATCGGCTTGCGCGCACGCGCAGCGCCGTCCCAGGCGGCGCAGAAATTCTCGAGGTAGGCCTCGATGAATGTCTTGTCCGCCATCTCCTTGATATCGGCGCCGGCGGCGAAGGCCTTCTCGCTGCCGGTGATCAGCAGGCAGCCGATATTGCTGTCGGCGTCAAACGCGGCGATTGCCTGCGTGAGCTCCGCGATGAGCGCCCTGTTGAGCGCATTGAGCGCCTGCGGCCGGTTGAGCCGGATGACGCCGACGCGGCCTTTGGTCTCGACAATGATGTTCTCGTAGGTCATGCGGGTCTCCGGCTATGGTCGTTGCCGGACTTGACCCGGCAATCCATGAGGCACGCTACAGGCGCGGTTCGTAAATTCTATGACTGTTGCACCTCATCATGGATGCCCGGGTCAAGCCCGGGCATGACAGCGGAGGGGCCAATGCCAGGCATGACGACGGATATCTAATCCAGCTTTGCGCCGGAGCGCTTGATGACATCCGCCCACTTAGCCGAATCGGAACGAATGACTTCGGCAAAATCCTCCGGGGAGCCGCCGCCCGGCTCGTCGCCGATGGTGGCGAATTTCGTCTTGAAACTGTCGGATGTAATCGCGCGATTGATCGCCGCGTTGAGCTTGTCGACGATCGGCCGCGGCACGCCCGCCGGCGCAATGACCCCGGTCCAGGTCGCCGCGACGTATCCGGGCACGCCGGCTTCCGCAATGGTCGGCAGATCGGGAAAGGCTGGCGACCGGTGCGCACCACTTACGGCTAACGCCCGCACGCGGCCGGACTTCGCGAAGGGAGCGATCGACTGCAGGCTCTCAAACATCAGGTCGACGTGCCCGGCGATGAGATCGTTAATCGCGAGCGAGCCGCCGCGATAAGGCACATGCACGATATTGGTGTTGGTCATGTATTTGAACAGCTCGCCGCCGACATGGCCGGGTGAACCGTTGCTCGACGACGCGTTGGTCAGCTTGCCGGGATGCGCCTTGGCGTAGGCGATCAGCTCTTTGACCGAGGTGATCTGTGACTGCGGTGACACCGCGAGCAGCAGGTGTCCGCGCGTCACCAGTGCGATCGGCTGGAAGTCGCGCTCGATATCGTAGGGCAGCTTCGCCACCATGTGGCGCGTGATGGCGAGCGCGCCGATCGGGCCCATCCCGAGCGTGTAGCCGTCCGGCTGCGATTTCGCGACGAGGTCGAGACCGACCGTCAGCGCGCCACCCGGGCGGTCATCGACGATGATCTGCTGGCCGAGCTCCTTGCCGAGCTCGGCAGCGAGGATGCGCGCGGCCGTGTCGGTGGCGCTGCCTGCTGCCTGCGGAACAATGAGACGGATGGGACGATCGGGATAGTCGCCGGCAAAGGCGGCGGAGCCGATAACGCAAGCGAATGCGAGCGCGATAAAGCGCAGCGTGGGCATCGTGTTTCTCCCTGAGTGTTTTTTCTTATTGGTGGCACAGGACTATCGAGCTTGTCATCGGTCTCTGCCAACGTCATTCCGGGTTCGCGGCCTGCGGCCGCGCCCCGGAATGACGGATCACTTTTGACAGCCCGGACAGTAGAAGGTCGAACGCCCCGCCTGTACGATGCGCTTCACCGTGCCTTTGCAGCCCTCCGGACAGGGCTGGCCTTCGCGGTCATAGACCAGGAAGTTGTGCTGGAAATCGCCGAGCGAGCCGTCGGCGCGCCGGTGGTCGCGCAGCGACGAACCGCCGGCCTTGATCGCCTCCATGAGCACGGCCTTGATGGCATCGACCAGCGCCACCGCGCGTTCGTTCGGCTTGCCGTTGCGATCGGCGATGGTCGATGCGCGCCGCTTCGGCGACAACCGCGCGCGGAAGAGCGCCTCGCAGACATAGATATTGCCGAGGCCCGCGACCACGCGCTGGTCGCTCAGCGCGGCCTTCAGCGAAGTCTTCTTGCCGGCGCAGGCTTTCGCCAGCATCGCCGCATCGAATTCGTTGCCGAGCGGCTCGGGACCGAGCGCCCGCAGAAGTGGCTCATCCTCGAGCTTGGCGCGCGGCACCAGCTTCATCGAGCCGAAGCGGCGCGGATCGTTGAAGGTGATCGTTGCGCCGTTCGACATATGGAAGACGACGTGATCGTGTGCCGTGCTCTTCGAGCGCTCGTGATAGTAGACGCCGGGCTTGGCGTCCTTGCCGACGCGGAACGAGCCCGACATGCCGAGGTGCATCAGCAGCACGTCGCCGGACGAGAGGTCCGCGGTCAGGTATTTGGCGCGCCGGCCGAGGCCTTCGACCTTCTGCCCCTCCAGGCGCTTGGCGAAGTCCTTCGGCAGCGGCCAGCGCAGGTCGCCGCGCCACACCTCGACCAGCTTGAAGCGCTCGCCTTCCATCGCCGGGGCGAGCCCTCGGCGCACGGTTTCGACTTCGGGAAGTTCGGGCATGGTTAATCTCGACGGCGTGGAGGGTCCTTGTCCCGGATGCGGCGCAGCACATAGCGAAGCGGAGTGCTGCGACGCCGATCCGGGGTCCCGGGTCTGCAGCGCACCGCTGACGCGCTGCGCTGCGCCCGGGACACGCAATCACTCCCTGATAGCCTCCCCCGCTTCTCCGCGCTATGGTCCTGCCCGCAAAGGACTATTGGATATGCCCACGACCCGCGACGAGACCCATTTCGGCTACCGCACGGTGCCGCTTGCCGAGAAACAGACCCACGTGGACGGCGTGTTCCACTCGGTCGCCCGGCGCTACGACCTGATGAACGACCTGATGTCCGGCGGGCTGCACCGGGCCTGGAAGGACGCCCTGGTGACGGCGGTGAACCCGCCCAAGGGCGACCGCGACTTCGCTTTGCTCGACCTTGCCGGCGGCACCGGCGACATCGCGTTCCGCACCATCGCTGCCGGCGGGGGCAACACGCGCGTAACGGTCTGCGACATCAACGAGGAGATGCTGGCCGTCGGCCGCCAGCGCGCCGAACAGCGCGGCCTCGACTATGCGGTGACCTTCGAGCAGGGCAACGCCGAGGAGCTGCCCTACCCCGACCGCAGCTTCGATTGCGTCACCATCGCCTTCGGCATCCGCAACGTGCCGCGCATCGAACGCGCGCTCGCCGAGGCCTATCGGGTGCTCAGAATCGGCGGACGCTTTCTCTGCCTCGAGTTTTCGTCGGTCGACGTGCCGGGGCTGGAGAAAATCTACGAGCTCTATTCCTTCCAGGTGATCCCGCGTGTCGGCCAGGCCGTGACCGGCGACCGCGAGGCCTATCAGTATCTGGTCGAATCGATCCGCAAGTTTCCCAAGCCGCAGGCTTTCGCCCGGATGATCGAGGCTGCCGGCTTCCGCCGCGTCTCCTTCACGCAGATGACCGGCGGCGTGGTGGCCATGCATTCGGGCTGGAAGCTGTGATGACGACAGCGCGTAAGCACGGCATCGCCGCACGCCACGAGGCGGAGCAAGCAACTTGATCTCCGCCATATCCCATCTACTTCGCCTGACACGAGCGGGTTATGTCTTCGCGCGCGAGGGCGTTTTCTCGGTCGTCGACACGCGGCCGCTGCCCGTGCCGGCCAAAGTCGCTTTGGCGCTGGGTCGGCTGATCGAGCGGCCGAACGCGAAAGACGGCAGCAGCCGCATCGCCATCGCGTTGGGCAAGCTGGGGCCGAGTTACGTCAAGCTCGGCCAATTCCTCGCGACGCGGCCCGACGTGGTCGGCACCGCAATCGCCCGCGATCTGGAAAGCCTGCAAGACAAGATGCCGCCGTTCCCGCAAAGCGAAGCGGAGGCGACGGTGGTCGGCGCGCTGGACAAGCCGGTTGACGCTGCCTACGCGAGCTTCGGCCGAGCGGTGGCCGCCGCTTCGATCGCGCAGGTGCATCGCGCCGAGATCGGGGAGGGCGAGGAACGCCGGCCGGTTGCGGTGAAGATCCTGCGGCCCGGCGTCGAGCGCCGCTTCAAGGTCGATCTCGACGCCTTCTTCTTTGCCGCGCGCAAAGCCGAGGCGCTGTCGGCGGAAGCGCAACGGCTACGGCTGATCGAAGTCGTGGCCACGCTGGCGCGCACCGTGTCGCTGGAAATGGATTTCCGCCTCGAAGCGGCCGCGCTCTCCGAGATGGCGGAGAACACGCGCGACGATCCCGATTTCCGCGTCCCCACCGTCGACTGGGACCGCACGGCGCGCGAAGTGCTGACGCTGGAATGGATCGACGGCACGCGGCTCAACGATCGCGCGGCGCTCGAAGCCAAGGGCTACGATCTGCCGGCGCTCGGCCGCAAGGTCATCCAAAGCTTCCTGCGCCACGCGCTGCGTGACGGCTTCTTCCACGCCGACATGCATCCGGGCAATCTGTTCGTTGACGACGAAGGCCGGCTGGTGGCGGTCGACTTCGGCATCATGGGACGCCTCGGCCCCAAGGAGCGCCGCTTCCTGGCGGAGATCCTGTTCGGCTTCATCACGCGCGATTATCACCGCACGGCGCAGGTGCATTTCGATGCCGGCTATGTGCCGCCGCATCATTCGGTCGATGCCTTCGCGCAGGCGATCCGCGCCATCGGCGAGCCGATCCACAATCGCACGGCCGAAGACATCTCGATGGCCAAACTGTTGACGCTGCTGTTCGAGGTGACGGGCCTGTTCGACATGCGCACGCGGCCGGAGCTTCTGCTGCTGCAGAAGACCATGGTCGTGGTGGAAGGCGTCGCGCGTTCGCTCGATCCCAAACTTGACATGTGGACGACAGCCGACCCCGTCGTGCGCGAATGGATAGCCCGCAATCTCGGCCCGGTCGGGCGCCTGGAAGGCGCGGTCGAAGGCGCCAGCCAGATCGGCCGATTCGTGGGCGAGGTCCCGAGCCTCCTGAACCGCGCCGGGACAATGCTCGATCAGATGGACGCGATCACGCGTGACGGCCTGGTGCTGGCGCCGGAGACGGTCGCCGCCATCGGCGCCGCAGAAGCGCGGCGCAACCGCTGGACGTCGATCGCACTCTGGGTGATCGCCGCGCTGCTGTTATGGATCGCGTGGAAGGTCGTGTGAGTGAGCGCCCGCGAAGCGGCTTGGCCTTGTTCTTACCTCTCGCCTGAAAGGGGGAGGGAAAAAAGAGGCCTCGGCGCGCTTCCAACATCGACACCTCGGCCTCTTCCAGCAGCTCGATGCTCTGCGTCCAGCCCGCCTCCATGTCCGCGAGTATCTGCGGCGCGATGGTTTTGGCAGACGCGGCCATTGCGCGTCTCCCGCCTATCCGGCGTAAACGCGCTGCAAGGCCGCGATGTCGAACTTCTGCATCTGCATGAATGCGCTGGTGACGCGTTCGGTCTTGTCGCTGACGGGCTGCGACAGCATCTCGATCAATGACGTCGGCACCACCTGCCAGGACAATCCGAACTTGTCCTTGAGCCAACCGCAGGGGCCTTCCTGGCCGCCCGCAGTGAGCTTGCTCCAGTAGTAATCGATCTCGTCCTGAGTTTCGCAAAAGACCTGGAACGACACCGCCTCGTCGAACTTGAATTGCGGGCCGCCGTTGAGCGCCAGGAAAGGCTGACCGTCGAGTTCGAACTCGACGGTCATGACTGACCCTTCCTTGCGGCCGTGGACGTCATGTCCCGCTTTGCCGTACCGGCTGACGTGGAGAATGCGCGAGTTCGGGAAGATCGAGACATAGTGCTTCGCCGCATCCTCGCCCTGGGTGTCAAACCACAAGCACGGCGTGATCTTGCGTTTGGCAATCGCCATGACGTCTCTCCTCCGTGTGCGGGGTTACGGCTCGACGATCACCATCCAGCCGACGCCGAACTTGTCGCTGACCATGCCGAAGCACGGCGAGAAGAATGTCTTCGTCAAAGGCAGCATCACTTGGCCGCTATCGCCAAGCGCGCCGAAGAATTTTT
>Ga0310811_10012843_pt1 | contig 10891 bp, 11 predicted proteins | sample YCmetagenome_FD_207642 | JGI IMG/M metagenome (GOLD analysis project Ga0310811, IMG submission 207642) | Soil microbial communities from experimental microcosm in Duke University, North Carolina, United States - YC | ecosystem: Engineered > Artificial ecosystem > Soil microcosm > Unclassified ...
TGCGTCACACGACCCGCAGCGGCAATCCCACGACGTTGAGCGCCAACCGCGACGTTCGGCTGGGTCCGGCGTACCAGCTGCCGATCGCGATCATCCTGAATGACCGGGGCGGGTCAGCGCCGGAGGTCTTCGCCGCTTCGCTGAATGAGAACAAGCGCGCGACGATCGTCGGCGGCACATCGACGGGCTGTCTCGGTGGGGAGAACGATGTTCCCCTCGGCTCGGACGGTTCGCGCCTATACGTCGTGCAGTCCGAGCTCGCCGGCGCGGTCACCGGGGCGCGATTCAACAATGTCGGGCTCACGCCAGATGTGCCCGCCGATGACGCGTCGGCCGTTGGCGCAGCAGTGGCGGTCCTCATCGCGAAGCTCGCAGATTCGCCTTGATTCAGCGCCACGACCGAGGCGTATACACCCAGGGGATCTCGGACTAGCCTCGCGGCCGTGGAACGCCGATACGAGACGATCCTGTCGAGTCCGCTGTGGCTGGTTCTGATCGTTGCTGTCCTGATCGGAACCCCGATCATCGCGTTGGGTGAGGTCGCCGCCGGCGACGCACGCGCACGGTCGAGCCAGGCCGAGTCCCGTGCCACCAACATCGCCACCGAGCGTGCAGCCGCTGCCATCACCGACCGGATCAGGAACGTGATGGCGCAGGTCGCTGTGATGACCCAACCAGCGACCAGTGGCAAGGCAACGTCGCTGGCGGTTGCCCTGCAAGCCCGCGACTCCGCCGCCCTTCAGGCAGAGCTCGCCCGGCTGCGATCGATCATCGAGCCCGAGCTTCCGCAAGGCGCGTTCGACTCGGATTGGTATGTCCTGGATGCCCAGAATCTCACGGTCGCGCTTGATCCCCCGAACCGGACCGCCATCGGCATCGATCGCTCCGCGAGGCCGTACGCCGGAGGCGCGACGCAGACCGAAGCCGTCATGGTCACCGCCCCATTTCGCGCCATTCCGACGCTGTCTTTGGTCGGTGATCCGAACGGAAACCTCCTCGTGGCGGTCGTCGGCCGCATCGGTGACCCCGGCACGAGACAGCCACTGGGATCGCTCGTCGTGAACATGTCCGCGCGGATCTTGGGTGACCCGATCGAGGCACTTCTGCCGGCGGCGCAGGACGCGTACGTCGTGGACCGAGATGGTCGTCTCATCGTTCGAGCAAGCCACCTGTACGCCTCGGATACCGCCACGTTCGCGGACCTCAGTGGAGGACCATTGATCGCCGGCGCGCTGGCGGCGCCACTCTCCGGTTCTCGGTTCGACGATCCGTTCGGGGCGGGGCCGATTCTTGCGACGTCCGCGACCGTTTCCGGCCTCGGCTGGCGGATCGTCGGCGTTGCCCAGCCGTCTGTCGGGAGCCTCGAGCTGGACTCGACGCTCACCCAGCAGCGCGCGGTGCGGATCATCTTGATCGTCCTGCTTCTTGTCGTGGCGTACATCCTTGCCGTCACCGTGCGACGGACCATTCGGCAGCGACGCGAGCTCGCCGACGCGAATGTGCGGATCGCTCAAGCGAACGCGGCGAAGTCACAGTTCCTCGCGAGCATGTCTCACGAGCTCCGCACGCCGCTCAACGCGGTCATCGGGTTCGCCGATGTTCTCGGGCAGCGCATGTTCGGTGACCTCAACCCGAGGCAGGCCGAGTACGTGAACGACATCATTGGCTCGGGACGGCATCTGCTGTCGCTCATCAACGACATCCTCGATCTCGCGAAGGTCGAAGCCGGTCGGATGCAGCTCGAGCCGAATGCGTTCTCGCTTCGCGAGGTGCTCGGCAACGGTGTGACGATGGTGCGCGAGCGCGCCGCCAGTCACGGGATCGCGCTCTCGCTGGACGTCGCACCCGACGTCGACATCATCACCGCTGACGAGCGAAAGGTGAAGCAGGTGGTCTTCAATCTGCTCTCCAATGCCGTGAAGTTCACGCCGGACGGCGGGCGCATTTCAGTCAGCGCCATGCGGACGAAAGGCGAGGTCCAGATCGCTGTTCGCGATTCAGGCGTGGGCATCGCACCCGATGATCAAGCCACGCTCTTCAAGGAATTTGCGCAGACAGCGGACGGTCGTCATGCCGCCGAAGGGACGGGCCTCGGACTCACGCTGGCGAAGCGGTTCGTCGAGCTGCACGGCGGCAGGATCTGGGTCGACAGCCAAGTCGGCGCTGGAAGCACGTTCACGTTCGCCCTGCCGGCTCTGCTCAGATCCATGGCGCCCTAGCGCGCTCCGGCGAGCTCCAGGAAGCGCGGCTTCACCTCGGTCATCGTCCGTTCGATGGTCTCGCGGTCGTACGGCGGTGACATCCCGAACAGGAAGCCCTTGACCCCGACCTTGTGGTATTCGAGGAGCCGCTTCACGATGTCGTCGGGCTTCCCGAGCACCGCCGGCCGGTTCGGCGCCTCGACCTTGTTCCGCGCGGCCACCTCCCGCATCCGCTTGTCGACCGTGTTGAGGTCGTCGCGGACCAGGATGCCCCCACCGCCCGTTGGGTCGATCTCGCTGAAGTCACGTCCGACATCGGCGCAGTGCTGCTTCAGGACCTCGAGCTTGTGCTTGATGATCTCGGGGGTCCCGAACCCGTGCCACCAGTCCGCGTACCGCGCGGTGATCTTCAGCGTGACCCGCTCGCCGCCGCCGCCGATGAGGATCGGCACGCGCTTCTGGATCGGCCGGGTGCCGAGCGTCGCGTTCTCCAGCTGGTAGTAGTTGCCCTCGTAGGTGACCGTCCCCTTGTCGAGCAGGCCGCGGATGATCCGGGTCGCCTCGCGCAGCTTCGCCAGCCGGATCGCGGGCGTGTCGAAGTCGATCCCGTACATCCGGTGCTCGTGCTCGTTCCATGCGGCGCCGATCCCAAGGACCGCGCGGCCGTTCGTGATGTTGTCGAGCGTGGAGGCCATGTTCGCGAGCACGGCGGGGTGCCGGTACGTGTTGCCGGTGACGAGCATCCCGATCTTCGGGGTCTTCGTGATCGCGCCGAACGCGGCGAGCACCTGCCAGCCCTCGAGGTTCGGCCCGGTGACGTCGCCCATGAGCGGCACGAAGTGATCCCACGTCATGAGGACGTCCCACCCGCTCTCCTCGGCGAGGAGCGCGGCATCGCGCATCTCGTCCCAGGTGGTGTACTGCGGGTGAAGCTGCAGGCCGAAGAACGTCATGGGTGGCCTCCGAGCGTATAGTCCGAGCGCCGATGGCGCTCACGCGGGATCGCACCGACGTCGCGAAAGTCCTGGCGGACACGAAGAAGCACGTTCTCGTGAACTGGTCCGCACAGGGGAATATTTCGCCGCTCGTCATCACCGGTGCCGAAGGCGTCTGGCTCTACTCCGGCGACCGCCGGATCCTCGATTTCTCCTCCGAGCTCGTGAACTCCAACCTCGGTCACGGCCATCCGCGCGTCGTGCGCGCGATCCAGGAGCAGGCCGCGACGCTCAACTACGTCACCCCTGCGTTCACGACCGAGGCCCAGGCGACGCTCGCCCGCAAGCTCGCCGATGTGGCACCGGGCGACCTCACCAAGACCCTCTTCACGACCGGTGGCACCGAGGCGAACGAGAACGCGATCAAGCTCGCGCGCCTGTACACGGGCCGCCACAAGATCCTCACCCAATGGCGGAGCTTCCACGGCCAGACCCAGGGCGCGATGAGCCTCGGCGGTGACAACCGCCGCTGGGCCAACGAGCCGGGCATCACCGGGATCGTGCACTTCCTCAATCCGGATCCGTACCGCTCGGTCTTCGGCGACGACGCGCAGAAGGCGCTCGCGCACGTCGAAGAGGTCATCTGGTACGAGGGCCCGCAGTACATCGCCGCGATCCTGCTCGAGCCGATCGTCGGCACCTCGGGCCTGCTCGTCCCACCCGATGGCTTCCTCCAGGGCCTCCGGACGCTCTGCGACACGTACGGGATCGTGCTCGTGTTCGACGAGGTCATGACCGGTTTCGGGCGCACGGGCAAGTGGTTCGCCTCGGAGCACTGGCAGACGGTGCCCGACATCATGACCTTCGCGAAGGGTGTGAACTCCGGGTACGTGCCACTCGGTGGCGCGATGGTCAACGAAAAGATCGCCAAGCACTTCGACGACAACGTCTACTGGGGCGGCCTCACGTACAGCGGCCACGCCCTCGCGTGCGCCGCCGGCGTCGCGACGCTCGATGCGTACGAGGCCGACGACCTGATCGGGAACTCCGCCCGGATGGGCGAGCGCCTCGGCCGCGAGCTACGGACGCTCGCGACGAAGCATCCGTCGATCGGCGATGTTCGCGGTCGCGGATTGTTCTGGGGCGTCGAGCTCGTGAAGGATCGTGGCACGAAGGAGATGCTCGAGCAGTGGAACGGCCCGTCGAGCGCGCTCGCGAACGCGCTCAAGGGCGAGCTCATGAAGCGCGACGTCTACGTGTTCTGCCGCTGGAACATGCTCTTCGTCGCGCCGCCGCTGATCATCACCGATGAGGAGCTGCGCATCGGGATCAACGCGATCGACGAGGCGCTCGCGGTCGCTGACCGCTACGCGGCGACGGGAAAGCTCGGATAGTCGCGACCCCGCGACCGCACTGGGGCATCAACCTCCCGGCCCAGCACACGACCTGGACGGAGCTGCGCGAGACGGTCGCGCTCGTCGACCGGCTCGGGTTCGATTCCGTCTGGACGTGGGATCACTTCGTCCCGCTCGACGGCGATCCGAACGGTCCGATGTTCGAGGCCTGGGAGCTGCTTGCGGCGTGGGGCGCCCTCACGACGCGCGTCCGTCTCGGCACCCTCGTCACCGGGAACACGTACCGCCATCCACCGGTCTTGGCGAAGATGGTCGCGACGTTGGACCACATCACGAACGGCCGCGCGATCCTCGGGCTCGGCGCCGCCTGGCACGAGGGCGAGCACGCGATGTACGGCCTGCGCTTCCCCTCGACCGCCGGCCGGCTCGCCCGGATGGACGAGGCCGCGCGTGTGCTGCGTCTGCTGCTCGACGAGCCGACCGCGAGCTTCTCCGGCAAGCACTACACGCTGACGGACGCGGTCGCCGAGCCGAAGCCGGTGCAGGAGCGGCTCCCACTGCTCATCGGCGGCGGTGGCGAGCGGAAGACGCTCCGCACGGTCGCCAGATACGCGGACTTGTGGCACGGCCATGGCACTCCGGAGGTCATCGCGCACAAGCTCGAGGTCCTTGCGGCTCACTGCGCCGACGTCGGCCGCGACTTACGTGAGATCAAGCCCCTGACGAGCGTGAGACCCGATGTCGTCCTTCGCTCGAAGGTGAGCGATGTCACGGCGCAGCTGGAGCGCGTGCGCGCGCGGTCCAAGCGCCCCGAGCCGCTGAAGATGAACCCGATCCACACCGTCGACGCGCTCGTCGAGCGCTGCGCCGCGCTCTGGCGGGCCGGCGCCCGGGGATTCATCCTGTACTTCATGGCGCCGTTCGACCACGAGACGATCGAGCGGATCGCGACCGAGGTGCGTCCCCAGCTCGAGGAGGCGATCGCGTGACCGTCGCCGTCCGCGCGAGCACGCTCATCGATGGCACGGGGGCCGATCCGGTCCGCGGGCGGTTCGTCGTCATCGAGGACGGGGTCATCCAGAGCATCGTGAAGGACGCGCCGAAGGGCGCTGAGGTCATCGACACCGGCGAGCTCACGATGCTGCCCGGCTTGATCGACTGCCATGTCCATCTCGTGCCTGGGCAGGAGAGCATCGAGCAGCGTCTGCTCATGCCGCCGAGCCTGAACACGGCGATGGCCCTGGTCCACGCGCGAGAGACGCTCGATGCCGGCTTCACGACCGTCCGCGACGCCGGGTTCACCACGCGCGGTGTGAAGATGGCCGTCGAGCGCGGCCTGTTCCCCGGTCCGCGCATGCGCATCGCGGTGACGCCGCTCTCGCAGACCGGCGGGCACGGCGACTCCCTGATGCCGTCGGGGGTGAACGTGGCCGTGATGGATCCGGAGCGGCCGATCGGCGTGGTGGACGGGATCGACAACATCCGGCGGGTGACCCGTGAGGTCCTTCGGGCCGGCGCCGACCAGATCAAGATCATGACCTCCGGCGGCGTCCTGTCGCCGAACGACGAGCCGGGCGCCACCGGCTTCTCGCCGGACGAGATCGCCGCGGTCGTGTACGAGGCCCACGCCGCGGGCAAGACCGTGATGTCGCACGCGCAGGCGATGCAGGGCATCAAGAACGCGGTCCTCGCCGGCGTCGAGTCAATCGAGCACGGCATCTATCTCTCCGAGGAGATCTGCGCGGAGATGAAGAAGCGTGGCACGTATCTGGTCGCGACCCTGGTCGCGCCGCTCTGGGTGGTCCGCCGTGCCGAGAAGGATCCCTCATCGATGCCGCCGTACGCCATCCGAAAGGCCAAGGAGGTTGCCGAAGCCCACACCCGGTCGTTCCGGATGGCCGTCGAGCACGGCGTGCGCATCGCGATGGGCACCGACACCGGCGTTGGGCCGCACGGGAGCAACGCGGAGGAGATCGCGGTCATGGTCGAGAACGGCATGACGCCGATGCAGGCCATCGTCGCCACCACGAAGACAGCGGCCGAGTGCTCGCGCGTCGACAAGCTCGTCGGCACCGTCGAGCCGGGCAAGCGCGCGGATCTCGTCGGCGTGCGGGGCGATCCGCTCGCGAACATCGCGCTGTTCAAGGACCGCGGCTCGGTCGCGTTCGTGATGAAGGATGGCGCCGTTCACCCGTTGGATGGGGCTCGCCCGGAGCGGGCATAGCCCGGCCCGGGCGCAGGTATGCGGAACTGGACACCGCCGAAGACCTGGCCGCGCGTCACGACCCTCGAGTCCCACGCCGCCGGCGAGCCGTTGCGCATCGTGACCGGCGGCATCGATCCGATCCCCGGTCGGACGATGCTCGACAAGCGCCGCTACGCGCGCGAGCACCTCGACGGCCTGCGCAGGACGATCGTGTTCGAGCCGCATGGCCACGCCGACATGTACGGGGCGATCCTGACCGAGCCGGTGACGCACGACGGCGACCTCGGCGTCCTGTTCGTCCACAACGAAGGCTGGAGCACGATGTGCGGCCACGGGATCATCGCGCTGACCACGGCGCTCCTCGAGACCGGCGAACGGAAGGGCGACGTCATCCGCTACGACGCGCCGCCGGGCCGGGTCACCGCGCGCGCGACGCGCGACGGCGTGCGGGTCCGCGAGGTTTCGTTCGAGAACGTGCCGTCCTTCGCGGTCGACCTCGACGCCGCCGTCGAGGTGGCGGGTCTCGGAACGGTGCGCTACGACCTCGCGTTCGGCGGTGCGTTCTACGCGTTCGTCGACGCCGATGCCCTCGGCCTGCCGCTCGACCCGAGCGGCTTCCGGCAGTGCATCGACGTCGGAATGCGGATCAAACGGGCGGTCATGGCGAGTCGCGAGATCACGCACCCCGACTCACCGGACGCCGCGGATCTCTCCTTCTTGTACGGCACGATCCTCACCGGCAAGCCGCACGGGCCGGGTGCCGATTCGCGGAACGTCTGCGTCTTCGCCGAAGGCGAGCTCGACCGGTCCCCGACCGGCACCGGGGTGAGCGCGCGCGTCGCGATCGAGCGCGCACGCGGGCGGCTCCGCGACGGCGCGACCTTCCGGGTCGAGAGCATCATCGGTACGGTGTTCCGCGGGCGGGTGGCCCGGACGGCCACGGTCGCGCGGCACGACGCGGTCGTGCCTGAGGTCACCGGATCCGCGTGGACCGTCGGCCGGTCGGAGCTGTGGGTCGCGCCCGACGATCCGCTGCGTGAGGGCTTCGTCCTCCGCTAGCCTCACCGCGCGATCAGAGGAGGTGCTGCGTGGCCTACATCCGGACGGTCTCATCGGTCGAAGCCACTGGGCTGCTCAAAGAGATCTACGACGCCGACGTGCTCGCGAATGGCGAGCTCCCGAGCCACACCCAGGCCCTCAGCCTCCGGCCGAAGGCGATCGTCGCGTTCCGCCAGCTCATCGCCGCGATCCGCGAGCACCAGGACCAGCGGCGCTACGAGCTCATCACGACGGTCGCCGCCGCGAAGCTGCGCTGCCGCTACTGAACGCTCGCCCACGGAGCGGTCCTGCTCCGGTCCAAGTTCTTCACGGCCGAGCAGATCGCGGCGATCACGAACGATCACCGCACCGCCGGCCTCGACGCACGGGAGGTCGCGATGCTCGACCTCGTCGAGAAGGTCGTGCTCCATGCCTACAAGGTCACGTCCGAGGACATCGATGGGCTGCGCGGACACGGCTTCACGGACGACGAGATCGTCGACATCGTGCTCGCCGCATCGGCCCGTTCGTTCTTCAGCAAGACGCTGGACGCGCTCGGCGCCGAGGCTGACGCGAAGTACGGGTTCGCCGACGCGCAGCGCTGGGTCGCTGGATTCGGCGCCTAGGCCGGCGCGGACACCGATCCACGGAGCTTCGGGATCACGTCCCGGCCGTACGCCTCGAGCTGCCGCTCCTCGTCGCCGCTCATGAGGTAGAGGTTGAACTGGGTCATCCCCGCGTCTGCGAGCGTGTGGAGCTTCTCGACCTGCTCGCTCACCTCACCGGTCACGCAGAAGCGGTCGACGGACTCGTCGTCGACGAACCCGGCGTTCGACGAGCCCGACTCCGCGTGATGCTTGTAGTCGTACCCCGGCCGGCCGCGCACGTAGCTCGTGAGGTCCGCCGGCAGGCCTTGCTCGCCGTAGCGGCGCACCAGGTCGACGACGTGGTTGCTCACGAGGGCGGGGAACCAGCGCACGCGCTCGCGGACGGCGGCCTTCGGCCCGACGTGCGCCGGCGCCGCGACCATGACCTTCACGTCGGACGCGTCCCGATGCGCGATGCGCGTCCCGTCACGCAGGAGACCGACGCACCACTTCACAAGGCTGGGGTCCGCGATCTGGATGACGGCGCCGTCGGCGATCCGACCGGTCATCGCGAGCGCCTTGGGCCCGTAGCCGGCGATCCACACCGGCAGCTTGTAGCGCTCGGCCCAGTCGAGCTTGATCTCGGTCCCGTCGTACGTGGTCGCGCGGCCTTCGCACAGCTCGCGGATCGCGAGCGTCGCCGCCTCGAGATCCTCGAGCGTCGTCGGCTTCTTGCCCAGCACACGGCGCGCCGAATCGCCGCGACCGATGCCCAGATCCATCCGGCCCTTGGAGAGGATCTGCAGGACCGCGAGCGCGCTCGCGGTCACCGACGGCTCGCGTGTCGCCGGGTTCGTGACACAGGTGCCGAGGCGCAGCTTCGTGCTGTTCTGGGCCATCAGCGTCAGGAGGACGTAGGGCTCCTTCCAGAGCACGTGGCTGTCGAAGACCCAGCCGTAGGTGAAGCCGCATTGCTCGGCGAGCTTGGTGAGCGAGGCGATCCGCTCGAGCGAGTGGTCGGGCTTGAGCGTGAAGCCGAACTCCATCAGGCGTGCCATTCAACAACATGTTCGGCGACGAGCTTGATGACGAGGTTCCCTTCGAGCGGCAGGTCGTCGTACTGCGGATATTTCGCGGTGAGCAGGATGAGCGCCTCGTCGCGCTCCCGTCCGTCCTCGAGCACCTCGGCTCGGCCTTCGACGAGCACGTACGCGAGCTTCGTCCAATCCTCGCTCCACCGATCGACGACGAGCGCCGCGCGGCCGGTCTCGGCGATGTTCCGGATCCGCCGCAGGAGCGTCGTCCGCTTGGGCTTGCCGTCGATGGCCGAGTAGACGAGGGGCGGCAGCCAGGCGAAGCACACCGGGACGACGTGCGGGCGGCCGGTCGCGCTCGTCGTCGCGAGATGGCCGAGCCGTGCGCTGGCGAGCAGGTCCTCCTTCACATCGCGTACCTCTGCACCTGCCCACGCTATCAGCGAGACTTTCAGTGGTGTCCGACGTCACCCTCATCCCGATCGACGGCCTTCCCGAGATCAAGCCGGGCGACGAACTGGCCGCGATGCTCATCGACTGCCTGCGCGCGGCCGGCCGCGCCTTCGAGGACGGCGACGTGCTCGCGATCGCGCAGAAGGTCGTCTCCAAGTCCGAGGGCCGTATCCGCAAGCTCGCCGACGTCGTGCCGGGGCCCGACGCGGAGCGGATGGCCGCGGAGTCCGGCAAGGACGCGCGCGGCCTGCAGGCCGTGCTGGACGAGACCGTGCGCATCGTCCGCTGGCAGCGCGGCGTGCTCATCGTCGAGACGAAGCACGGCTTCGTCGCTGCGAACGCGGGGGTCGACCACTCGAATGCCGGCGCGCCGGACACGCTCATCCTGCTCCCGGTCGATCCCGACGCGTCGGCCGCGCGGATCCGCGCGGCGATCCGGAAGCAGAGCGGGATCGACGTGCCGGTCGTGATCACCGACACCTTCGGCCGGGCGTGGCGCGAGGGTCACATGAACGTGGCCATCGGGATCAGTGGCCTCCCCGCGCTTCGCCGGTACATCGGCGAGTTCGACCCCGACGGCTACGAGATGCGCGTCACCGAGATCGCGATCGCCGACGAGATCGCCGCCGCGACGGAGCTCGTGATGGGGAAGCTCGATCGACGGCCCGCCGCGATCGTGCGCGGGCTTCCGATGCCCGAAGGCAGCGAGACCGCGCGCACGTACGTGCGCCCGCGCGACAAGGACATGTTCCGGTAGACGTCGCCGTTCGGGACGCTGCGGGCAAGGGCAGGGGCGTCTTCGCCCTCCGGCGCTTCGCGGCCGGTGAGACGATCCTCTCGGCGTTCGATGGCCCGGTCATTGACCGCGGCGGGCTCGCGCAGCTCACGGTCTGGGAGCGCGAGCATCTCTCGGAGTTCGGGATCGGACTGTGGCGCGTGCTACCGGAGCCACGCTGTTATCTCAACCATGCGTGCGACCCGAACGCGCTCGGCACCGAGCGGGACGCGGTCATCGCGGTGCGTGACATCGCACCTGGCGAGGAGATCACGATCGACTACCGGCTGAATGCGTACGACGACGG
>Ga0310811_10012844_pt1 | contig 10890 bp, 7 predicted proteins | sample YCmetagenome_FD_207642 | JGI IMG/M metagenome (GOLD analysis project Ga0310811, IMG submission 207642) | Soil microbial communities from experimental microcosm in Duke University, North Carolina, United States - YC | ecosystem: Engineered > Artificial ecosystem > Soil microcosm > Unclassified ...
CTGGCGGAAGTCCATCTCCTCGGCGCCCTTGATGTTGGGCACCAGGAGCTGGCGGCTGCCGTCCTTGGCCTTCAAGTCGATGGCCAGGCCGAGGTTCACGTGGTGCGGCATGGCGAGCAGCGGCTTGCCGTCTTCCTCAGCGAAGGAAGCGTTCATCTCCGGGAGCGCCTTGACTGCCTGCACAAGCGCGTAGCCGATCAAGTGCGTGAAGGAGATCTTCCCGCCCCGGCCGCGCTGCAGGTTGTTGTTGATGACAATCCGGTTGTCAATGAGCAGCTTGGCCGGCACGGCGCGGACGCTCGTGGCCGTGGGCACGCTGAGGCTGGCCGCCATATTCTGCGCGGTGCGGGCGGCCGCGCCGCGAAGCTTGTTCACATCGGCGTCGGCGGGCGGCGGCGTGGTCACCGCCGGGCTTGCCGTAGCCGGGCTTACCGGAGCAGCCGGGGCCGGGGCCTGGGGCGCCGGCGTCGGGGGCGCCTCCGTCAGGACCGGCTGCGGACCGGTACCGTTGACGCTCCGAACGGGACGGTAGTCGGCGAAAAACGACCACCAAGCCTTGTCAACAGAACCGGGATCGGTGAGGTACCGCTGGTACAACTCGTCGACTAGCCACTCATTGGGGCCAAAGTCTGCGTTGGCCGGCGCGGCGCCCGGCTGTTCGGCTGACTCAACGGACTGAGTCCGTGACGAAGGGTGTGCTGAGGGCGCGCTAGGGTCCGAGGCAGCGAGCGGCGACTCAGAAGACACGGCGGACATCGCCTTCTTCCGAAATATTAGATGTGATTAACTGACTCCCGCTCCTTAGGCTACCGCTCGGTCCCGTGAGTGGGGGGCTGGATGGTGTCCCTGTGGCTGCGGGGGCTCATGTGGGATGAGTCACGCGCGGCAAGCCGCAGGGAACCCCTGCACCCGTTGACTTCGCGATCTGGCGCAGTTCAGCGGGAGAGCGGCCCCTTCGGGGCGGCGACACCTCCGGGGCAGCGCGAGGCTGATTTCATGGTACGTCGAAAAGCAGGCGATAAGCGACGGATTGTCGCCGTAATTGTTGACCATTGCGATCAGTTTGCCCGGGAATTCTGTGCTGCTCAGCCTGCCCGGATTCGAGGTCAGTGCTGTGACCAGTCGCGTTTCGCCGTCTTAAACCGAACCAGGGCGCTAGGCTCGGATCGAATGGACAGAGGCGAGCTTCCTGGCTATGAGTTCGAGATGCCGCGCGGACCGCGTCATGCAGGCGGGGCGCGGCATTCGATTGGGCATGACTCGACTCGCCGGCCTCAGCCCCCGCCCAGGCGCGACCTAGAGCCCTGGTCCGAGTTCGAACCTGACGCGGCTTACCAGCCCGAGGTTTACCGACCTGAGGTCTACCAGCCTGAGGTTTACCGACCCGAGGTCTACCAGCCTGACGTCTACCCGCCCGGGGCGTACCAGCACGAGTTCCAGCGTGACTCGATTCGCGGGCTGCGGGCGACACCGCCGCCAGAGCCGGGTCCCGGGGCGTCGGTGCGCGCTGCGGGCAGCGGCGTGCTTGACATCATGCGCAAGCGGAACTGGGTCATGGGGCTCGCCGCGCCGATCCTGGCCGCAATCGCCGTTGGCATCGCGGTCGTCGTGGTCACCGGCGGGGGCGGTACCGGGGGGCAGGCGCCGTCGGCACTGGCCGCTGGTTTTCCGCCGGCGCGGCTCGCCGGAGCGAGCTTCACCGGAAGCGCGGGGACGTCGCGGGTAATCCTCACGGCGATCGGCGCGTTTGACGCGACCGAGGTAGCGGCGGGCGGCGTGAACGGCGGACCTGGGCTGTGGTCCTCGACGAACGGCGGCACCGACTGGGCCCGTGCGGTCCTGCGCGGGCCCGCGTCGCTGACCAAGGCGGGTACCGGGCAGTTCGCCGGGGTGGTGCACGGCCCCGCCGGCTGGCTGGCGGTGGGCACCACGCTCGCCGGGAACGGCAGGCCGCTGCTGGCTGCCTCGGCCAACGCCCGCACGTGGACCGTGACGAGCGGCACCGCCGGGCTCGGCGTGGGGACGGCGGTAGCGGTGGCGGCGGGTCACGCCGGGTACGTGATCGTCGGTCACCACGACATCGGCGACTCCGGCAAGGCCGTCGCGGCCGCCTGGTACGCGCCCAGCCTGACCGGCTGGCACCAGGCCGCGATCACCGCCGCCGGCAATGACACCCAGATGATGAGCGCGGTGACCGCGACCGCACACGGCTTCACCGCCGTCGGCGCGACCGGAACGAGCCCCGCCGTCTGGCTCTCGGCCACCGGCCAGACCTGGCGGCAGGTCTCGGTCCCGACGCCAGCCGGCGCGGCGCGGGCAGCGCTCAACTACGTAGCGGCGGACGGCAGCGCGGTCGTGGCGGCAGGCACCGAGTTCTCGGCGACCGGGGCAAGCAGTCCGTTCGCTGTAGCTTCCGCAGACGCGGGCGCAACATGGACCCAGGTCCAGCTCCCGGTGCCGGACATCGGTCCTGGCACGGGTACCACAGTCACCGCGCTCACCGCTGGGGGCGGCGGGTTCACCGCGGTTGGCACCTACGTGACCCAGGCCGGCCCGGAGGTCGTGATCTGGACGCTGGCGCCCGGCACTAAAGTCACCGATGGCGCCGCGTGGGCGACGGCGACCCCGCAGGGCGTCGGCCTGGCCAGCACCTCAGCGGAGAACGCGCTCACGGCGCTGACCGCCAACGGTGCCACCCTGACGGGCGTCGGGTTCACCGCGCCAGTAACCGCGACAGGCACGCCGGGAGTGCAGCAGCCCACCCTCTGGCAATCTCCCATCCGCTACTGATGACTACGATGGCTTAGGTGACCAGCACCAAGCCAGCAGTCGTCTTCGTTACCGGTGCGAGCAGTGGCTTCGGCGCTGCTGTCGCCCGTCGGTTCGCCGCTGACGGCGCGCGGGTGATCGTTTCCGCCCGGCGCGCGGAGCGCGTCCATGACCTCGCGGCCGAACTCGGGTCCCAAGTTCTGCCGCTGGCGCTCGACGTCAGGGACCGGGCGGCAGTCGCCGCAACCGTGGCCGCGCTTCCCGAAGAGTTCGCGGCCATCGACGTGCTCGTCAACAACGCGGGCCTCGCGCTTGGCCTGGGCCCGGCCCAGGACGCGGACCTGGACGAGTGGGACCAGATGATCGACACGAACTGCAAGGGCCTGGTCTACTGCACCCGCGCGATCCTGCCGGGCATGGTGGAACGCGGGCGCGGCCACGTGATCAACCTTGGCTCGGTGGCGGGCGCCTATCCCTATCCGGGCGGGAACGTGTACGGCGGGACGAAGGCGTTCGTCCACCAGTTCAGCCTGAACCTGCGCAGCGACCTGCACGGCACCGGGGTCCGGGTCACGTGCGTCGAACCGGGCATGGCCGATACGGAGTTCTCGCTGGTCAGGTTCAGCGGCGACAAGGGCAAGGCGGACAACGTCTACGCGGGCATGCAGCCGATGACCGCCGACGACATCGCCGAGTCGATCCACTGGGCTGCCACCATGCCGCAGCACGTCAACGTGAACACGATCGAGTTGATGGCTACCGCGCAGAGCTTCGCCCCATTCCAGGTCGCCCGCTCCTAGGGGGCGACCCGGCGGCCTTAGGAGCGGGGCATCACGCCTGCGGGAACAGGTCCGTGCGGCGGTTCGCGAGTGAGGGCAGCGTCTTGCGGACCTCGGCCACCAGCGACATATCCGCATTTACCACGACAACGCCGGGCGCGGGCCCCAGGTCCGCCCGGACCACGCCGAGCGGATCGATCAGCATGGAGCGCCCCACTCCGGTCGGCGCGCGGGTCGGCTTCTCGTCCGGGTCGGGCACCTGCCCGACGGCGGCGATCCACACGGTGTTCTCGATCGCCCGGGCGCGCAGCAGCGTGACCCAGTGCTCCTCCTTGAACAGTCCCGCCTGCCAGGCGGCGCTCACCGTGACCAGCGAGGCGCCGCCAATCGCGAGGGCGCGGGTCAGTTCGGGGAACCGGATGTCGTAGCAGATCTGCACCCCGACGGGCACGCCGGCCAGCGCGGCCGTCACCACCGCGGATCCCGGTGCCACCAGGTCGGACTCGCGCTGCGTGAAAGCGTCGAACAGGTGCAGCTTCCGGTAAGAGGCGACAAGCTCGCCGTCGCGGTCGATCAGCACAGCGGTGTTGTAGACCCGCTCGTCGGGTGCTGGCTCGAACACGCCGGCCACCAAGGCGACCCTGGTCTCCTTGGCCGCCGCCGCCATGCCCGAGCAGAACGGCCCGTCGAGCGGCTCCGCCGCCGCCCGCAGGTCGGAACCGAACCGCGTCAGCGTTGCCTCGGGAAACACCGCGAGCTCGGCCCGCCCTGCGGCGGCCTCGTGGAGCGCCTCACGCACTCGTCGCAGGTTGACGGCGGGATCTGAACTCACGGGGAGCTGGCAGAGGGCGATGCGCATACCGCCACCATAACCGCGGCTACCACGCTGGTCCTCCTGCACTGGTCCTACCGCACGGGCGTCCGTGATCTCATAGAGCGGTGACCCGACCGCTGCTCAACCGCCGCCTCGACGGCCTCGGCAACTCCATCTTCGGGGTGATGTCGGCCCGCGCCGTCGCCACCAACTCGGTCAACCTTGGCCAGGGGTTCCCTGACGTCGACGGCCCGTCGGCCATCGCTAAGGCCGCCGCCGACGCGGTCCTGACCGGTAAGGGCAACCAGTACCCGCCTGCTACCGGCATCCCCGAGCTGAGGAACGCCGTGGCGCGGCACCAGCAGCGGTTCTACGGGCTGGAGTACGACCCGGACACCGAAGTGCTGATTACCGCTGGCGCGACCGAGGCCATCGCCGCCGCCCTCCTGGCCCTGCTCGAACCTGGCGACGAGGTGATCGCGTTCGAGCCGTACTACGACTCCTACGTGGCCAACATCGCGATGGCCGGCGGGGTGCGGGTCCCGCTCACGCTGACGGCACCAGACTTCCGCCCCGACGTGGCCAAGCTGAAGTCACTGATTACCAGCAAGACCAGGCTGCTCATGCTCAACAGCCCGCACAACCCTACGGGCATGGTCCTTACCCGCGAAGAGACCGAGGCCATCGCCAGGATCGCCATCGACCACGACCTGCTCGTGATCACCGACGAGGCCTATGAACACCTCACATTCGACCGGGAACACATCCCGCTCGCCACCATCGACGGCATGCGCGGGCGCGTCGTGTCGATCGGCTCGGCGGGCAAGACGTTCTCCTTCACCGGCTGGAAGGTCGGCTGGGCCACCGCCACCCCGGACCTCATCGACGCCGTCCGCACTACCAAGCAGTTCCTCACGTACGTGAGCAGCGGCCCCTTCCAGTACGCGGTCGCCCAGGCGTTCGACCTGCCCGACAGCTACTACGCCGACATGGCCGCCGACCTCAAGGCCAAGCGCGACCTCATGGCCGTGGGCCTGCGGGAGATCGGCTTCGCGGTCTACGAGCCCGACGGCACTTACTTCATCACGGCGGACATCGCCCCGCTGGGCGAGCAGGACGCGATGGACTTCTGCCGCGGCCTGCCCGACCGCGTCGGCGTGGTCGCGATCCCGAGCGCCGTCTTCTACGATGACCACCCGGAAGCGGGGCGCACCCTGGTCCGGTTCGCGTTCTGCAAGCAGGCTGAGGTCCTCAAGGAGGCCCTCAGCCGCCTGTCCGCGCTCGCCCGCTGACAGTCAAAAGCAGAGTCAGGGTCAAAGCCGAAAACCGCTCCAGAACGGCCGGTGGTTTCTCGCCTACCCAAACTGGGGGCCTAGGCCCATGGTCGGCGTTGCGGCACGCTACCACTATGGATCGCATGACGACACCCAGCACTTTGGTGGTGACTCAGGCGAGGCGGCTGCGCGCTAACTGGCCGGCCCTGGTCCTCCCGGCCCTGGCGCTCGAGATGCTCAGCATGTTCCGGTTCCACAACCACGGGCCCTGGCTGGTGCTGTTCGCGCTGGCCTTGGGGTTTGTCGTGGCGAAGCCCGCAGCCGCGGCCAAGTTCGCGCCGTTCGCGCTGTTCGGCTACGGCGTGCTCGGCTTCCTGGCCGTGCATGCGCTGCTGACGTGGACGCACAGCATGATCTGGTACGGGTTCTTCATGGGCCGGGCGGGCCAGACCAACCTGATGTTCGTGCTTCCGGAAGCGTTTTTCTTCCTCGCCGCAGCGCTGTGGCTGCTTGTCGCCACCGGCGGGCCGGGTGGCGGCGCGGTGCGCCGGGCGGTGGGGGAACTGCGCGGGGCGGCCGGCCAGCCGCGCACGGTGCCGGCCTTGCTGCTGCTGCCGGTGGTCTTCCTGTGGGAGGAGGCCTACGCTAACCCCCTCTGGTACGGCGCGGGCTCAGGCGGGTGGCAGCTTTTCGGGATTGTGGTCACGGCCGGCGCCGTTTTCCTGGTGCTGCGGCGGCAGCGAGTCGCCGCGGTCGTCGCGGTACTCGGGTTGATCGGCCTCGGGCTCGTCCTCATGATCAACGCCCTTAACGGCTGGGACGCGTTCCTCTACTACGCCCAGGGCAAGGTTTACGGCGAGGGGCAGGCTGGCTTTTATCCCGCCGCGGAAGGCGTGTTCTCCGGCATGTACGGGCCGGTCGCGCTGGTGGATCAAACGGCCGTGTGGCTGATCAAGGCCGAGGGCATGGTGCTGATCGTCCTAGGCTGCGCCCTGGTACCCCGGATGGTCGCCTGGGCGGCTGACCCCGAGTTGGTCCGCCGCGCGGCAGCCTTGAGGCAGCGGGTTGACCGCCTCGACAAGACCCGCAGCGACGCGACAAGCACCGCGGTCGCCGAACTGCGCCGGATCGAGCGCGACCTGCATGATGGCGCGCAGGCCCGGCTGGTGGCGGTCGGCATGTCGCTGCGCGCCGCCGAGCAGCTGATGCACACCAGCCCCGAGGCCGCGCTCGCCCTGATCGGCGAAGCCCGCGAGACGTCCTCCCGCGCCCTGGCCGACCTGCGCGACCTGGTGCGCGGCATCTACCCGCCGGTGCTCGCCGACCGGGGCCTCGCAGACGCCGTGCGCACCCTCGCCCTGGACACCCCGATGCCCGTGGAAACGGACATCACCCTCTCCGGAGAGCCGCCCATGCCGATCGCGGCGGCGGTCTACTTCGGCATCGCGGAGCTCCTGACCAACGCGGTGCGGCACTCCGGCGCCGACAAGGTGGAGATCGGCATCGGCTATGCGGGTGGCATGCTGCGGGCGACCGTGACCGACGACGGCGTCGGCGGAGCCGACGCGTCACGGGGCACCGGCTTGGCCGGCGTCGAGCGCCGCCTGGCGACGTTCGACGGCCTCCTCGCCGTCAGCAGCCCGCCCGGCGGCCCCACCATCATCGCTCTTGAGGTGCCGTGCGAGCTGGCGAGCACGGACGTGGCCCGGATCTCATGGCAAGAAAAGTCGCTGCTCAGCCGCGGCTGACCGGCCACGCGGGCCGACCATCGGCGCCTCGGTCAGGCAATCCGGAATGTCAGGAGCTGGACTGGCGAGGCTTGGCTTGCATGGTCTGGGTCCGCGAGACTTGGCTCATGGGTGCTGGCCTTGCGCGCCCCATGGCTACGCCAGCGTGGTCCTGGGGCACACAGTGGCAAGCCGCTGAGGGCGGACGAGAGGATGATGGATAGTTCTCCATACGAGGATGTGGAGAACTATCCATCATCCTCGGCGTAGGCACGGACGGTGGCCGGGCAGCCAGTGCCCACCCCGGAATGTCGGGCGCTGGCGCGCCCGACATTCCGGAAATTTCAACATATGGAGCGGCGATCGGGGGTTCCGTGCGCGTCGTGATCGGTGAAGACCTGTTCCTGCTGCGCGATGGGCTCGTGCGACTGCTCGAGGCGCACGGGTTTGAAGTCGTGGCTGCGGTAGGGAGCGCCCCCGAGCTGCTCAAAGCGCTCACGGAGCTGAAGCCGGACGTTGGCATCGTCGACGTCCGGCTGCCGCCGACGTTCACCGACGACGGGCTCCGTGTCGCGATCGAGGCGCGCCGGGTTTGCCCAGGGTTGCCACTCCTGGTGCTCTCGCAGTACGTGGAGCAGCTTTACGCCCGCGAACTGCTAGCGGACCAGGTCGGCGGCCTCGGCTACCTGCTCAAGGACCGGGTGTTCAGCGACGCCGCGTTCGCTGACGCGGTCCGGGACGTCGCCGCCGGCGGCACTGTCATTGACCCGGAGGTCGTGGCGCGGCTCATGACCAAGAGAGCCAGGTCTGGGCCGCTCGCCGCGCTGACTCCCCGCGAGCGCGAGGTGCTGTCCCTGATGGCCGAGGGCCGTTCCAACGCCGCGATCGCCGCGAAGTTGTACATCACCGAGAAGGCGGTCAGCAAGCACGCGGCCGGCATCTTCGCCAACCTGGGGCTCGCCCAGTCCGAGGACGACAACCGCCGCGTGCTGGCCGTCCTCGCCTACCTGAACTCCTAAGCGCCGACCACTGCAAAGCGTCGCCGCTCCGAAGCGTCGGCCGAGTCCAGCGGCGCAGAGCGCGGGCGGGTACCGGGCGGCGTCCCCTTAAACGCCGACCCGGTCCCGTCCCCCCGGCGTAGGACCCGGTAGGTGCGCGTGCCCGGCAGCCCCCTGCCAGCGCCAGGCCCGGCTCCGTACCGGCCCCCGGCCCTACGCCTGTATGAGGACCGACTCGCCGCGTTGCTGACAACTTTTCTGCGGATTTTTCCGGAGATTTCCCCCGGCCTCCCGGTTCGTGGGGCGGCGGAGGGCCGATGGTGGTCGCCTAAGCTCTTGGTGTGCAGGAACGTGATGCGTGGGATGTTGCCGTCATTGGGGCGGGACCGGCCGGGCTGGCCGCCGCGAGTGCCGCAGCCGCCGCCGGAGCACGGACGATCGTGCTTGAGCGGGCCGAGCACCCCAGGTACAAGACGTGCGGCGGCGGCCTGATCGGCGCCTCGCGTGCCGCTGCGGGCGGCCTGATCGACGTGCCTGCGCGCGACGAGATCAGGTCGGCCACGGTCACGCTGCGCGGCGGACAGGAGTACACCAGGTCGCACAGCGAGCCGCTGCTCGCGATGGTCGTCCGCGAGGAGTTCGACGCCGCGCTCCTGAAGCGCGCCGAGGAGAATGGCGCGCACGTGCGGCAGCGGGTCCAGGTGCGCGCGATCGACCAAGCGGACGGGCGCGCGACCGCCAGGCTCGGCGACGGGACCGAGGTCACCGCCCAGGTCATCATCGGTGCCGACGGTTCCTCCGGAGTCACCGCCCGGCACGTAGGCGCCAAGTTCGACCAGGTGGACCTTGGACTTGAGCTGGAGATCGCCGTACCGGACAAGGTCGCCAGCCAGTGGCAGGGCCGGGTGCTGCTCGACTGGGGCAAGATCCCCGCGTCCTACGGCTGGGTCTTCCCAAAGGGCGACCGCCTCACGGTCGGCGTGATCGCTTCCCGGGGCCAGGGCGAGGCCACCAAGGCGTACCTGCGCGAGTTCGTCGACCGGCTCGGCCTGGCAGGCTTCGAGGCGGTACAGGATTCTGGTCACCTCACCCGCTGCCGCAGCGACGACTCGCCGCTGCGCAAGGGGCAGGTGATCGTGGCCGGCGATGCCGCGGGCCTGCTCGACCCGTGGACCAGGGAAGGCATCAGCTTCGCCCTCCGCTCCGGCGCACTGGCAGGCGAGTACGCCGCGAAGGGCGACCTTGACGGTTACGTTGCCGCCGTCGACACCACCCTGGCCCGCGACATGCGCGCGGGCCAGACCCTCCTGTCCGCGTTCACCCGGCACACCGGCACGTTCCACCGGGGCCTGAACACCCCGAAGGGCTGGAGCGCCTTCGTGAAGATGTGCCGCAGCGAGGTCTCCCTGTCCGAACTGGTCGCCCGGCCGTCGGCCCGGATGTCCCTCGCCCTGCTCAACCGCTTCTAACACAGCCGCGGTCACTCGGTACCGGACGCGATCGCGGCGTCCACCTCGTCCTTGCGGGCGGCGAATTCGGCGGCGTGCTCGCGTTCCAGGCGGTCAGCGGTGTCCTCGTCCGCGCGCATGAGTGCCTCAAGGTCGCTGTCGGCCGCGTCGATCACGCCGAGGTCGACGTAGGCATGCTGGACCTTCGGCCCCCACAGGCCGATGTCCTTGACGCAGGGCACGATCCGGCTGAAGAGGAACTGGCGGAACGCCAGCTGCGTCGGAGACTTGTCGGCGAATTCCACGCACTCGTCGACGTCGAGGTCAAGGGTCTCGTACACCTCCCGCGCGACGAACCGGTTGCGCATCAGGTAGCAGCCCTCGACCACGAACTCCTCGCGGTCGGCGCGTTCCGCGGAGGTGAGCTCCGCGTAGTAGTCGCGCAGCGCCAGCCGGCCGAACGCCACGTGCCGCGCCTCGTCCTGCATGACGTACGCGAGGAGCTGCTTAACCAGCGGGTTTCCTGCGATGTCCCGGTGCACACCGAAAGCGGCCAGCGCGAGCCCTTCGATCAGCACCTGCATGCCCAGGTAGGGGAGGTCCCACCGGGAGTCGTTCAGCGCGTCGGCGAGCAACTGCGCCAAGTGATCGTTGATCGGGTAGAACAGGCCGATCTTGTCCTTGATGAACTGCTTGAACAGCTCGACGTGCCGCGCCTCGTCCATGACTTGGGTAGCGGCGTAGAACTTCGAGTCCATGTCGGGCACCGACTCCACGATCCGCGCCGCCACGGTCAGCGCGCCCTGCTCCCCGTGCAGGAACTGGCTGAAGAGCCACGACGACAGGTGGTGGCTCAGCTGATCCCGCTCCGCCTGGTTCAGCTTGTTCCACTGGCGCGACCCGTAGATCGGCACGAGCTCTTCCCCGGTTTCCATGACCCGCAGCGGGTTGACCGGCTGGTCCCAGTCGATGCGCTTGGTGGCGTCCCACTGCTTGTCCTTGCCGCGCTGATACAGGTCAAGCAGCTGCTGCCGCCCGGAGTCGTACTCCCAGGAGAACCTGGCTGCCCCCGTCGCGGGCA
>Ga0310811_10012845_pt1 | contig 10889 bp, 8 predicted proteins | sample YCmetagenome_FD_207642 | JGI IMG/M metagenome (GOLD analysis project Ga0310811, IMG submission 207642) | Soil microbial communities from experimental microcosm in Duke University, North Carolina, United States - YC | ecosystem: Engineered > Artificial ecosystem > Soil microcosm > Unclassified ...
GGCACGATGCTGCTGGCCCCGCAAGATGTCTTGTTCTGGGCCATCCTCGCGGTGCTGGTCGTGATCAACGGCCTCATCGAATTGCGCCACCCACCCAAGCGCACGCTGTCGGGAGCCGATCAGAACTGGCGACGCCTGCTGTCGCGGGCCGCCAGGACGTATGCGACGTTCTGGGTCATCTGCATCATCTGGTCCTTCTGGACGGCAGAATCGGTGACGTCGTGGCTGTCGATGTGGTCGGCCCTTCGCGGTGAATACACCATCAAGGTGCTGCTGTTCCCGTCGCTGATCCTGGCGGTCATCATACTGGGCACTTTCGAGTCTCACATGCCCCGCGGTAAGGGCACGCTCCGTTTGCACTCCCATACTCGAGATCTGGCGGTGACGGTCGCGTCCATGCTCGTGTTGATCGCCGTCAGCGTCGAGGCGATCAGCACGCAGGTCGGGCCGCAGTTCGCGACGATGATCACGTCCTTGAGGTCGGGACGCTTGAGCCGCCTCGACGTGGCGAAGTTGGAGCGCGGCTATTATGAGAACCTGCTGTCCGTCGATCAATTCAACTCGCAGCTGTGGGAGGTTTACAGCAAACGGCCGGAGACGTGGCTGGACGTGCGCGGTACCGCTCTCAAACGGTTTACCGCCGATTTCGGCCAGATGGAGTTGATACCTTCCTTCGCCTCCCAGACGAACTATGGCACCGTGAGCATCAACCGATGGGGCATGCGCGATCAGGACTACTCCGAGACGCCGCCTCAGAACACGTTCCGGATGGCCATGCTCGGTGCATCGACGGTGATGGGCTGGGGTGTCGGTGATGGGGAAACGTTCGAGTCCCTGATGGAGGCGCGGCTGAATCACGACGGCCCGCGCGGCCGGTATTCCCGCTACGAGATTCTCAACTTCGGAGTGCCTGGATACCAGCCGCCGCAGGACCTCGTTTCGGTGGACAAGGCGATGCGTTTCAAGCCGAACGCCGTGATCTATGTAGCGACGGGTCGCGAACTGTCGCGCGCCGCCGACTATCTGGCTGAAGTCGTCCACAAACGCATCGCAATCCCTTACGCTCCGCTGGCGCACGTGGTCGCAAAGGCGGGATTGACCGCCGATCTGGACGACGTCACGGCGGCCAGGCAGCTCCTGCCATATCGAGGAGAACTGCTAGCCTCGACGTACGGATTGATTGCGGCACGGATTCGGGCCGGCGGAGCCACACCAGTGTTCGTGTTCCTGCCGCAGGTTCAGGCAGGCAGCTGGGACGAGGAGACGCCTGAGACACTGCGCATCGCGGCGGCGGCCGGGTTCATCGTGATCGATCTTTCCAACGTGTTCGCCGGACAGTCGATTGAGAGCATCCGACTCGCCGAGTGGGACGATCATCCCAATGCCAAGGGGCATCGACTTGTGGCCGACCGGCTGTACGACGCGATCTCGCGCCGGCCGGATATTCTACCGGCCAGGGGTGAACACCAACTCGCACATCGCTGACCGAAACGCGGGCTGTTAAGATCGCCTGCGTTCTTCGAAATGAGGGAGATTCATGTCTGATGACATCGCCGCTGCCGTCAAGGGGTTCATCCTGGAGCAGTTCCTGCCCGGGGAGAACCCGGACGAGCTCACGCCCGAGACGCCGCTGATTACCGGCGGGATTCTCGATTCGATTGCGACATTGAAACTCACGATGTTTCTCGAAGAACGATGGGGCGTGGCGCTGGCAGCACACGAGACGAGTCCCGAGCACTTCGACACGATCTCGAGAATCGCCCAGCTCGTGCGCTCGAAGCGCGCGTAGGCAGCCATGCGTCACGATTCGGTGCTGCACCGCGGGTTCCTGGCTGCCGCCGCGCGGTTTCCCGGCCGTCCCGCGGTCAGAGAACCGGGGCAACGGTCCATCACGTATCGCGAGCTCGACGCCTTGTCCGATCGTGTGCGTGACCGGTTGTGCGCGCTCGGAGTTGCGCCGGGCGACCGCGTTGGCGTGTATCTGCGGAAGTCAGTCGACACGCTCGCCGTGCTGTACGGAGCCCTGAAGGCAGGCGCTGCCTACGTGCCGGTGGATCCGGGGGCGCCCGCGGCGCGCAACGCCTACATCCTGTCGAATTGCGACGTCAAGGTTGCCTTCACCGAGCGGAACTACTTCGACCAGTTGCAGACGGAACTGGCCGCTCTCGCCGCAAGCCCGTCAGTCTTCTGCCTGGACGACGTTGGCGGTGGTCGGCCGCTGGCGCAGGCGCTGGATGCCGCTGACGCCAGGGGCCGCGCGCCGAGCCATCCGTCCGTGTTCCCCGCCCCCGACCAGCTCGCCTATATTCTCTATACGTCCGGATCGACCGGGAAGCCGAAGGGCGTCATGCTCTCGCACGAGAACGCGGTGAGCTTCGTCGACTGGTGTTCGGAGGTGTTCACTCCGACGCCCGACGATCGGTTCTCGTCGCACGCGCCGTTTCATTTCGATCTGTCGATTCTCGACTTGCATGTTCCGCTCAAACACGGTGCGGAAATCGTGCTGATCGGCGCTGAACTCGGAAAGGACCCGCACGGCCTGGCGGCGCTCATCGCGGACGAGCACATCACCTGCTGGTATTCCGCCCCGTCGATCCTCGCGCTGCTCGCGGTGCACGGCGATCTGGGCAATCGCCGTCTCGAGCAGTTGCGGCTCGTGTTGTTCGCAGGTGAGGTGTTCCCTGTGAAACACCTCCGGACGCTGACCGCGCAACTGCCGCACCCTCGTTATTTCAACCTGTACGGACCGACCGAGACGAACGTGTGCACGTTCTACGAGGTGCGACTGCCGGTACCAGACGACCGCGACACGCCCTATCCGATCGGAAAGGTGTGTTCGCACTTCGAAGGTCTCGTCGTCGATGAGGCGGGGAAGCCCCTGGCGCCGACAGAGGAAGGGGAGTTGTGCATTTGGGGCCGCGGCGTCATGCGGGGGTATTGGGGGCTTCCGGAACAGTCGGAACGGGCATTCCTCACCGCCGCCGACGGACGCCGCTGGTATCGAACCGGGGACATTGTGATCCAGGACGATGACGGCGATTACTTGTATCGCGGCAGGCGCGATCGAATGGTCAAACGCCGCGGATACCGCGTCGAACTCGGGGAGATCGAGGCGAGCCTCTATCGGCATCCCTCCATCAAGGAAGCCGCCGCGGTGGCCGTGCCGGACACGGACGGCGGCGTCCGCCCTCCTTGATCGAGCTGAAGGGATTCTGAGCGCAACAGCTGCCGTTGTACATGATTCCCGATCAGTTTTCATGGCTGGACGCGCTGCCGAAGACGTCCACTGACAAGGTCGACTACCAGAGCCTCAAGAACCTGGCGTAGACGGACATTTCGTGCCCGGACGGAGGGTGCACCCTCGTGGATTTCGCCTATAGCGACGAGCAGAAACTGCTGCGGGACAACATCGTCGGATTCGCCCGGCGTGAACTGAACGAAGACGTCGTTGGGCGAGACCGGGACGAGGCGTTCCTTCGCGAGCTGTGGCAGAAGTGCGCGTCGATGGGTGTCATGGGCCTGCCGGTGCCGGAATCCTACGGCGGCAGCGGATTGGACGCGTTGACCTGCGCAATTGCGCTGGAAGCGCTTGGCTACGGCACCCGCGACAGCGGGCTGGTCTTCTCGATCTCGGCGCATCTCCTGGCCTGCGTCGTTCCGATCATGATGCACGGCGACGATCTGCTCAAACAGAAGTATCTGCCGGGCCTCGTGGACGGTTCCCTGATCGGCATGCACGCCATCACCGAACCCGGCTCCGGATCCGATTCGTTCGCGATGCGGTCGACGGCGCGACGCGACGGCGCTGACTGGATTCTCAACGGCACGAAGACGTTCGTCTCGAATGGGCCAGTTGGAGACGTCTGCGTGACGTTTGCGATGACGGATTCAACGAAGGGGTACCACGGCGGAGCGACCGCATTCGTCATCAATCGGGGCATCACCGGATTCAGCTCGGGTCAGAAGTTCGAAAAGATGGGGCTGCGAACGTCGGCCGTCAGCGAACTCGTCCTCGACGACGTGCGCGTGTCGAGCGAGGCGGTCCTTGGCGAAGTTGGCGGCGGCGCTGCGGTGTTCGCGACGGCCATGGAATGGGAACGTGTTCTCCTCGTCGCCGGCCACGTCGGCACGATGGAACGCCTGCTCGACACGTGCGTCGCGTACGCCCGGACCCGATCCCAATTCGGACAGCCGATCGGAAAATTCCAGGCGGTCGCGCACAAGCTCGCCGACATGAAGGTAAGGCTCGAAGCCTCGAGGTCTCTTCTGTACCGAACCGCATGGCGCCTGGGTCGTCATCGCGCCATCTCTCTTGACGCGTCAATCGTAAAACTCTTCGTCAGTGAATCGCTGGTCCAAGTGGCGCTCGATGCTGTCCAGGTTCATGGCGGGAACGGCTACATGACGGAATTCGAGGTCGAGCGGGCATTGCGCGACGCCGTCGGCGGCACGATTTATTCGGGAACATCCGAAATGCAGCGGAACATCATCGCCCGCTGGCTCGGACTCTGAATGCCGACAGGATTCCGGATCCCGAATTCTGAATTCGAGCGGGCGTTGGTGTGACTCTGATTGCAGGCGCCTTCTCGACCGATGATGCATGGTCGCCCTATGAACTCGCGACGCAACTGGCTCGCGATACGTGCCGGTACCAGCATTTACACAGTCGAATATTAATTCGCGATCCCCGTTGTGCCTGTTATGTGATCGATCGGGAAGGCGCGCACGATACTGTCGCTCGTCTTCCTGCAGCCGGAGATCCGAGCGCTTTCGTCGTCGGTGATACCGTGCCTGCCGGGAAGCTCCGGCAGGTCCTGCTGAACAATGTGGCCGGACAAGACGCGACGTCGCTGCTCGATGTCAACGGCTGCTGGACGACGATTATCTACGACTCTGGCAATCGATCCTTGCGGCTGGGCAGCGACTTGCTGGGCACTGCGTGGATTTACGTCGCGCAATGGGCGAAGGGATATGTGTTTTGCAGCGACTTTGGCGCTCTTGTCGCGAATTACCCGGCGCCACTGACGCTCGATTACGAGACATCACTGGTGACGCTCGGTCTCAGTTACTCCCCGGACGACAGGACGTGTTTCAAGGAGATCACGATATTACCGCCCGGTCAGGTAATCGCGTTGAGCGATCAGGGAATGCGAACCGTCTCACGACGACAAATATCGTACGGCGACAAATATGTCGATGTGCCGACGACCCGCAAGCACGAACTCATGGACACGCTCTTTGCGAGGGCTGGTGAAGATTGGTGCGTGCCCTGTGCGTCGGACATCATCGTGTCGCTCTCTGGTGGTTACGATTCGCGCTATGGCCTCGGCGTGCTTCTCGCCCATGGAATCACGCCCCGCTGTCTCACCTTCGGTCACCATCGGAGCGCTGATGCCCGCGTGGCGCGCAGCGTGTGCAGGGAACTCGGGCTGGACTTCAAGCTGTACTCCGTTGGAACGACCTCGTTTGACGTGTGGCGGCGCTGTGTCGAGCAGTCAGGCAGCGTAGGGGGCTTTCAGTGGGCGAACGGGTGGGCGGAGGAATGGCTTGCGCTGCTCGGGCGAAGCGGCTCGCACGTGTTGCTGGGTTATCTGGGTGACGCGCTTTCGGGAAAGCATCTGGTCCAATACGAGTCGGGAGACAGCAGATGGTTGGACAATTGGGAACGGTGGAGCCTTGACGAGGGCTGGAGCGATTCTCCCCTGTTGTGGCCCGAGGCAAATGAGGCGCTGCGTGACGGCGTGAGAACGCGGCTCTCTCGCGAGATTGGCCAAACGTCCTTTGCGTTTGCACATCAACAAGCACTCCATTTGGATTGGTATGGACGCCAGCGCCGGTTCGTGGCCGCTCAGCTCAATCTGATCAGGAGGTTTCTAACGCCCGTTCCGTTCTTTTACACCGACTACATGCTGGAGTTCTGGGCGAACATTCCGTTCGATGATTTGCGCGACCAGGCGCTGTACCTCGGGTACGCACAGAGCCGGTTTCCGGCCCTCTTCAAAGCAAGGCGACCGGCGCGTCTACACGAACGTGCGTGGGGAGCATCGACGAACGCGCTCGTTGCCATGGTTCCGGGCATGAAGTCGTATTTCCGCGCGTCCGAAATCGACACTCAAAGCCTCATCACCAGGCATAAGGCGAGTGTGGTCTCGATGGTCAAGGATGTCGAGCCGTGGATCGATCGCATCTTTGATATCCGGGCGCTCCGCGTGGAGATTGACGCGTTTCCCAACGCCAGACGACTCAGTGCGGTACAACTGACGCGGCTGGTGAACCTCTGCATTCTGCTGCGACTGCCGTTGAAACGAGGCGGCGTTCCGGCGCGCTGACCGTGCGGACAGCTGACACTCTCGTCAAGGAATAGCGACGGAAGTCGAGAGTCCGATGCTTCAGTACGCTTCCGGAGACGGTCAGGCTGCGGCCGTCGGTGACTAGAACGGATAGACAATGGGCGCCAGGGTGACCGTGACGATGCCGCACAGCACATCGAGTGCGAGGCCCATGCGTACGAAGTCGCCGAATCGATAGCCGCCGGGCCCAAGCACCATGAGGTGCGTCTGGTAGCCGAATGGGATCGCGAATCCTGCTGACGCTGCGATTGCGACGCTGACCGCGAACGGCATCAGGTGGACGCCGAGTCCATGCGCAGCCGCATGCGCAATGGGAAATGCCAGTGCGGCCGCGGCGTTGTTGGGAATGAGTTCCGTCATCAGCATCGTCAGCAGGTACACAGATGCAAGGACCGCGGAAGGTCCGAATGCGGATGACGAGGCGATCAGTTGCTGCGCCCACGCAGCCGCCAGTCCGGTGGATTCGATCGATTTTCCGATCACAAGGGCCGCAGCGATCGCGACGAGCACCGGCACGTCGATGCTGCGCCTGGCCTGACCCGCAGAGACGCACCCGGCCACGCCCATCAGGCCCGCCGCGATCAGCGCCGCGTGCAGAGTCCCGATGTGCGTCCGCGATTCGAATGAAGCGGTGAGAATCATTCCCAGCATGATCGCGATTGCAATCCACGCTTTGTCATGGCGGACGGGACGCGATTCCTCGATCCGCGCGACGAGAAAGAAATCGCGGCTGTTACGATGACGTTCGGCAAATGCCTTGGCGGTCTGAAGCAGCAGCGTGTCGCCAGCCTTGAGCACGATATCGCCGATGCGTCCCGACAGCCGCTCGCCATTGCGGTAAACGGCAATGACCGCCGCGTCGTAACGCGATCGGAATCGCCCGTCTCGAATCGTTTTGCCGACGAGCGGGTTCGTGTCGCTCACGACCGCTTCGACGAGCAGCCGGTTCAACCGCGACGCGCTCAGCTTCATCACCTGGTCGGTCGCCGGCACGAGCCCTCTGATGCGCTGGAGATCCACTACCGAGTCGACGACGCCAACGAAGACCAGCCGATCGTTTCCTCGAAGCACCTGTTCGGGACCCACCGCGACGATCGTGTCGCCGTCGCGCTCGATGGCGGCCAGATACGAGCCCGGCAGCCGTCGAAGTCCCGCCCGTTCGATCGTCGCTCCGTCGACACCACTTCCCGGTTCCACCTGCATCTCAACCATGTACTGCCGCGCATCGCCGAGATCGGATCGGAACGAACTTCGCGAGGGCAGAAGCCATCGTGACGTGGCGATTATCAGACCGCTCCCGAGCACCGCACACGTCAACCCGACCGGTGTCAGGGTGAACATCCCGAAGACGGGGACCGTAGGATCCGTCCGCCGCGCGGTCAGCATGAACGCCTGCACCACCAGATTCGTGCTCGTGCCGATGAGGGTCACGACTCCTCCGAGGATGGTCACATAGCTGAGAGGTATGAAGAGTTTCGACGCGCTGATGCCTGTTCTCTTGGACCATTGATCGACGACGGGGATGAACATCGATACGACGGCCGTGTTGTTCAGGAGCGCGCTGATCGGGACGATTGTCGCGCTGAGGCGAAGCTGCGCGCCGGGGACCGTCTTCGGATGCCCGAGGAGCGGCTCCGTCAAAAGCGCCATGCCACCGGTCTCCGTCAGCGCCGCGGCCACCACGTACAGTACGGCGACAGTGAGAACGCCTTCGTTGCCGAACGATGCGGCCAGTTCTGTGATCCGAGGGAACTTTGGCGACGCGAGGCCCAGTGATACGAGCGTCAACGCTGCCGTCATCAGGACAACGTCGGATCCTGCCACGTTGCGGGCCAGCGCCCACAGCACGAGCAGGACGACCACAAGCGTCACCCACGCTTCCCAGGTCATCGAGCGATAGGAAAGATGAGGGCCGTGTGTGTCACACCATCTGACGGTTCGGCGCCCGGCGGCAGGCGGACCGCACGCCAATTATGAACTCGGGAACGGTGAGCGTCGGCTGATTGTACGCTGCGCAAACCTGGCCCTCGCCCGGTCTGGCGTTGCGGTAGATGCAGTCACCCGCCGCCACGTCCCATTCCCGCACAGGTCCGAGGCGCGCATACACGTCGGCCGTGCCTTCCGCGACACGGCAGAACTTCAGCGAACTGCCAAGCCGGATCCGTTCGACCGCGCCGAGTGACGCCATGAATGCCTCGAGCCGTGCGCTCGGATGCGACCGGCTCTCGACCACCCGCAGCGGTGCCTGAGGCGCGACGACCGGCGCGAGGCGCATCGGTGCCACGTTGCCGGCCACGCGCCAGGATCCGAGGGACCGCCCGGCAAAGTACGCGACGTCGAGCGCCGGGGCAACGATCACCCCAAGCGTCGGGTCCCCGTCTTCGATCAAAGCGAGATTGACGGTGAATTCGCCGTTCCCCGCAATGAACTCCTTCGTGCCGTCGAGCGGGTCGACGAGCCAGAACCGCCGCCACGCGGCGCGCTCCGCATATTCGGGGACGTCCCGTTCCTCCGAAACGATCGGCACGTCGGCGTCCCAGGCCCCGAGCCGGGCTTCAATCACCGCGTGAGCGGCTCGATCTGCCGCCGTCACGGGGCTGCCGTCGTCCTTCAGGTCCACGCAGCCGCCTTGACGGTAATGCGCCATGGCGCTGGCCCCGGCATCGCGCGCGATCTCGAGGACCCGGTCGAGCGCGGAGAACGACGCCGAAACGCTGAGACCGCGCATCAGACCTTCCGCCCGGCCGATACCGGCCGCCCCGCGGAGTTCGCGGTCATCTGCTCCCAAACGTCGATGACTCGTGAGACCGCATCGCCCAATGGCACGCGGCTCGTATCGATCATCAATTCGGGATTCTCCGGAGGTTCGTACGGATCGTCGATGCCTGTGAATTGCGCGAGCTCGCCGCGGCGCGCGCGCAAGTAAAGCCCTTTTACATCGCGCCGTTCGCACTCGGCCAGCGGCGTGGCCACGTGAATCTCGATGAAGCGCCGGCAGAGGCCTCTCACGAACTCGCGCGAGGACGCGTATGGCGAGATGAGCGCACACAGCACCGTCACGTTGTGGTATTCGAGGCGGCTGGCGAGAAAGCCGACACGCTTGACATGTGCATCCCGATCCGCGCGTGAAAACCCGGTTGGGGACAGGGCGCGTACGGCGTCGCCGTCGAGCAGTTCGGTCGCCAGTCCCCGCGTCTGCAGCTCCCGGTCAACGGCGGCCGCCAGCGTGGACTTGCCCGAACCGGACAGGCCCGTGAACCACAGGACGGACGGAGGGATGACGGTGGTCATGATCTGAAAGCCGAGCGTTTCGATTGTTGATGGTGCCGCCTGCCGTGTGCAACCGCCGGGCCAGCGAGGCAGGAGCACGCGGGTGCCGGAGCGCAACGCAACCAGACCACGCCACCTCGCACGCACTCACAAGAAGGCTCGTGGGCAGATTTTTGTCTGCCTTTCGAGCCTGCCCGCCACCCGTTGCCTCTGGTTTTTGCTCCAGCAGCTGACCGGTTCGTGTGCTATCCTCCCGGCGCGCGACGATGGTTTTCATCCACATTGGCCTGCACAAGACGGGAACGACGTATCTCCAGAGCGAAATCTTTCCGAAACTCAAAGGCATTGCCTATGTCCCGTGGTCTCGGTTCGAGACGTTCTTTCGTCCCCGAACTGACGCGAACTGCCTGATCTCGCGGGAAGGGCTGTCCGGCGGACTTTGGGCACCGCCGGATCAGCGCGAAGCCACGTTGCGTACCTTGAGCGAGTCTTTCCCGGAGGCGCGTATCCTGATTGCGTTCCGCCGGCATGACAGTTACATCGTGTCCACGTACCGGCAATACCTCCAACAAGGAGGCACGCTTGCTTTCCCCGAATACTTTACGCTGGGGAAAGAGTCGTCGTTTATGAAGCCGGAGCAGTTCGCCTTCTCACCCTTTCTCGAGTGGATCGAACGGTACTTTCATACGCCACCGTTTGTGTTTTTCTTCGAAGAGCTGCAGACGAATTCGGGCGTGCTGCTATCGGAAATGACACGCTTCCTTGGCGCCGATCCATTGCCCCTGTCCGATCTGTCGCGCCGCTCGCACAACCGCGGGCTGCCGTATTACGCGGCTTCGATCCTCCGCCGCCTCAATCGCTTGAACAAGTCGGCGCTGAACCCTCAGGGGCGCTGGCATCTTGACAACCATTGGACCCGGGTTTTTCAGATAGATCCCGCCAGCATCGGTCAGCAGTGGCTTCGGTGGTTGCCCGAACGTGAGTTCTTCTCCGCGAGCGCTCGGACAGAGGTCTTGGATTTCTTCCGCGAGGATTGGGAACGTGTCGTCGCGTTTGCCCAGCGCAGCGGCAGGTCCATTCCGCCTGGAGCCTGGCAACGCAAAGGCGTCCCGCAGTCCCCCCCCGCCAAGGAAGACGACGCGGTCGGAAACGTCGGCACTCTCTTGCGGTGAGCATACCGCACGTTTAGACTTACTGATCGGAGCTCCGGGCAGCGACCACGAGATGCCGCGGGGTGGTGAGTCGTCCACTCAGCCGAACTCTTCACCG
>Ga0310811_10012846_pt1 | contig 10889 bp, 4 predicted proteins | sample YCmetagenome_FD_207642 | JGI IMG/M metagenome (GOLD analysis project Ga0310811, IMG submission 207642) | Soil microbial communities from experimental microcosm in Duke University, North Carolina, United States - YC | ecosystem: Engineered > Artificial ecosystem > Soil microcosm > Unclassified ...
TATAACAAGGTCGCTTAACTGAAAAGACTTATGAAGTTGGCGTGCAAAATTTGTTAATTGCTCCTCTTTTGAAGCATTTGACTGCCCAATACATTCGAATATGATATTGGAAGCATAATAGGTCTTTATCAAATAGGTTTTCCCAACTCGACGCCGTCCATAAATAGCTAGTAATTCAGGAGAATTGCTCCTTTTCAATCGGTCCAGAATAGCAATTTCTTCTTCTCTTCCAATAATTGGCAAATTCATCAGAGAATTATTAGTAGCCAAAAGTACTAGAAATCGGATAGATTTGGCTACTAATATCTGAAAAAGTAGTCAAAAGATTAAGAATTATTAAACATTTGGCTATTAATAAATTTATCCGTTGCCAACTATTCAAATACCACTGTTTTATTTCTATACACCAGCACCCTATCCTCAAATACCAACCTAAGCGCCCTTGCCAGGACGGACGTCTCTATTTCTTTGCCGGCCATCATCATACCCGCAGCTGTATACGAATGATTCACAGGAATCGTCTGTTGTGCTATGATGGGGCCTTCATCCAGTTGGTCTGTGACAAAATGCGCGGTGGCGCCGATAAGTTTGACGCCTCGTTCAAATGCCTGCCGATAAGGATTCGCGCCGGCGAAAGCCGGAAGAAAAGAGTGATGGATATTGATGATGCGTGCGGGAAATGCCTATACAAAGGCCGGGGACAGGATACGCATGACATGCTGAACAGAGGCTCCACGTATAAAAAAACGATTTTCCGTGGGGTCGACATGTTCGCGGAGAGAAACGATATTCAGCTGCTGCTGCGCCAGCACGCCGGAGATGGCAGCCACGAGTCCAACCTGGTCCCTGCATTGAATGACGACGATCATTCCGACAAGTTCGGAATTTTGGCCGGCTTTGCCGTTAACTGGTTAAAATAAACGACCCGGCCGTTCTGGACCTTCCAATTCTCCTGCATCAAAATGGTATCGGCCTTCCCGTTTTTGGGGTACCTTCTTTCCGTAGACCAGATATTCACCCAATCCTCATTCTTGTCGTTGGTGTGCGAGCTACGCCATTCGAATATGTCAAATCGCATAGAGTCCAGGTTTCGGATATCCGCGGCCGCAAAAGCAAGCAAGCTGTCCACCGGCCCATGAAAACGCATCCCGCTCGCGTCGTCATAAGTGACCGTATCGGCGAAATACGGCTTCATCGCCTGGATATTGCCTGTTTCGAAGTATTTCCACACCTGCAGCACTTTCTGGGCATAAACAGGATTGCCGGGTGTGGTAATATCGGAGGAATAGATTGCTTTATATGGATAGGTCAGCGTATCGGGCACGGGATGGGTTGCAGCAGCGCTGTCTGCCCCATCAGGCTTGGCAGTACAGCCTGTTAAAAGCAATGGGAAGGCGACGAAGAGAAGGTAATTTTTCATGGCGTTGTTTGTTTGAACCAATATGACAACCGGGGTGTCCAAATTAGGACAGCCAAGATAAAAAAACTTAAATTGAAGCAAACAGAGCCGGACCGGCCGTCACGGCTTTAGCCGGGAAGCGATCTCCGGCGCCAACCGGCGGTAGCCGGCGGCGTTGGGATGCAGGCCGTCGCCGAAGAGGGATTCGTCGATCTTTCCATCGGCGGAAAGCAGCATCCTGCCGGGATTGAGGTAGACGACCCCGGGTGCGCCCGTGACCGCCCGTCCGGAGCTCGCCGCCGCCATCGCGGCGATCATTTGATTCAGCTTCACGATCCGGTCTTCCATCTTCCTTCGGGGCAACAGGCCACATAAGAAGATCCGGGCCTGAGGCTGGCGCTGACGCACCGCCTGTACAAGATTGGCCAGCCCCGCAACGATCTCCTCGTCCGTGTTGACGGCGAGATTGTTGGTGCCGATCATTACAATGACGTGCTTTGCCGCATAGCCATCGAGCTCGCCGTGCATCACGCGCCAGAGGACATTTTCGATCCGGTCCCAGCCAAATCCCAGGTTGCGGACGCCAAAAGGCTCCATCCATTCTTTCCAACTGTCACCGCCATTCATGAATGGCCCGGCCGGTAGCCCGCCCCAATAATGGACGATCGAGTTGCCCAGAATGACATTTTCGGGGGGCGCAACCTTATTTAGCGCCAACACTGCGGCATGCCTGGACTGCCAGTTGTATTGGGGGTCCCTGTTCTGCACCATCGCTGCGAGGATATTGTGCGCGGGCGTGATCCGGATCAACCGCACACCATGCGGGGCGACTGGTGTCACAAAGCCTCTTGCAAAGACGCCGAGATCCTGCTGACGCCAGCAATCCCGCACCTGCTGATCGCGCCCGACACCGAGTGAGTCCCAGTCGACGCGGAGATCCGCATTGGTATCCGTCATATTGAAAATGCCGATTGCACGTGTGCCATCCTCCAGTTTTTTCATCCACACCTGCATACTACCGGTGTTGATCACTTGCCGCGCCTGCTCTCCAAGCGGGTCCTGGTCGAGGGCGATGACTTCATCGTTGGTCAGCAGGCCCAGGGTAAATTCATCCATTTTGGCGATATCGCCACCGATCAGCAAGGGCGCGGACAAGAGACACCAGAGGCTGAGATGCGAAAATTGCTCATCCGGCGTCAGCCTCGTGGGATGCGGATCGCCCCAACCCAGTTGACCGACCACCAGCATATCGGGATCGTTCCAATGCCCGGGCCCGGCATAGGATTCCAGACCAGCTTCACTAAAGCCCGTGGCCAGCACCGAGGACCAGCTATCCGTGATATCTCCCGTCGTCCGCCAGCAGCCGGCGCCCACTTCCCTACCCCATTTCCACACCTGCTTCATCCCATATTGGCAGAGACTGTAGATGATATCCCGTTTTTGCGCCCTAAGCGCCTGGTCCATTACGCGGTAGGGTTTAACATAGGTACCCAATGCCGTATCGGCGCCAGCGATGGCGCCATAACTACACCAGTCATATTTGAGATAATCCACGCCCCAACGCGCATAGGTGGCGGCATCCTGCGCCTCATGACCGAAGGAACCGGTAAAACGACCGCAGGTCTGCTGGCCCGGGGAGGAATAGATGCCAAACTTTAGCCCCTTGCCGTGCAGCCAGTCTCCCAGCGCCTGCATATCGGGGAATTTGGAGTTTGCGACGATCTCGCCGGCTGCGGTGCGCGAGCGTGCCTGCCAGGCATCATCGATATTGACATAATTCCATCCATGATCGGCCAGCCCTTTATCGATCAGCGCCTGTGCCGAACCTCTGACCTTTGTGTCGTCAACATCCAGTCCCCAGCAATTCCAGCTGTTCCAACCCATTGGGGGAGTCTGCGACAACAAGGAGCCAACCTTCACCGTGAATCCCCGTACGGCCTTTCCTACCGCGTTGCTGACCATCAGCTGCAGTTGATATTCGCCTTCTTTTTGCAGCACACCCGTGATCACCCCCGTCGTACTGTCAACCGAAAGACCTTCCGGCAGATGCCTGACAGTGTAACGTAAGGGCCGTGTCCCGGTGGCGGCTATGCGGAAGAGAAAGGGGGAACCGGGCCTGACCGCAAATATCCCGGCCCCATTGATCCGCGGCGTGGCGGGCGGTGGCGGAGTCAGGATGCAGCTGCGCTCATAGGACGGTGCGTCCGCCGCAGAGGATGCGCCGGCGGCGGCCCCCGCGCCATTCATCGCGAGGAAGGGGACAAGCGGATAGATGCCCCCATTGCCGCTGCCGTCATAAACTTTGACGGCGATGACATTCTCCCGGTCCCAGCGAAGCCGCACATCGCGCTTCGCCAAACGAACTTCCCGGATCGCGTAGTTTTTTGTGATATAGCCATCCTTGTCCGTTGGGAACGAACCTGTTTTGCCTATTCGTCCCCCATTGAGCCAGACCTCATCCGCATCGTCGATCTTCCCGAGGCTGATACAGAGAGAGTCCTGGGGCCGGGCGGACCGGTTCAGCGCGGAAGGCCGCTGGGTAGACGCAATCCACGAGGACGCCAACCGGAAATGGAACCGGTACCAGGCATACCCGTTATAGCCCGCAAATCCCTCTTGTTCCCACGGAATACCCGTACGAATCAGGGTCCATCCCCGGTCATCAAAGCCGGCCTCTTTCCGTGCCGGGTCATCCCCCGTCGAGAAACGGGCTTCCGGCAATCCAATGATCTCGCTGACATCGTCTCTGACAATGACAGGCCGCCGGTCGGGTTGCAAGGCGGTTACCTGCAAGCGCTGCACGGATAGCCCCTTTACATGCCGGGCATAGAGTCCCATAGCCGGCAGGCTGTTGCCAAAGATCCTGTTCTCGGGGTAAGAACTGTCCCGCTCAGGCACAGGGTGCGCCGCATCCCCAACGGTCCCCCCGCCAGGAACGGTGATCCGGATATTGTCGAGCCAGACATTCTCGATTGGGGTTCCGGGAATCCCGGTGATCGAAGAACTGATCCGGCTAAATGCAGTCGCCTGGATTTGATGGATCGAAACATTCTTCAGACTGCTCAGCGCCGGTGCCAAACAGGATCGGGGTCTCCGCTGCCTGTCGCCCAGCCGGATGAAGATCGGGGTCTGGACATGATCCATTTGGATATGGGAAATGTCAATGTCTTCGGAAGCCCCGCCGTCGACGGTTTCGACGGCAATGCCGGCCAGCACGGTCCTGTCTGCTGAGATATGTTCCAACTTCTGCCGCCAGTGGCGGATTCGATCTTCAGAAGCAGCTTCAACGGTGCAGTCCGAGATGGCGATATGCCGGAACCCTGTCCGGGATGCCGTGCCCAGTTTGATCGCATTGCAGTTGCTCGCGAGCCGGCAACGGGTAACCCGTACATTCTCACAGGCCTGGCCCGGCGTCTCGCTCTTCAGGCAAAGCGCATCGTCATCGGTGTCGATGGTGCAGCCGGTGACCGAGACATTTCTGCTGTCGATATCCAAGCCGTCGTTGTTCCAGTTGCTGTGGCTGTAGACTTTTATATTGCGGATGTCGACCGAATCGCAGCCGCTGTAGTACTGCACCCAGAAGGCGGAGTTCTTCAGGGTGATGTCACTGACGGTCACACCGGTGCAATGAGAGAAATGGATCAGCTTCGGTCGTCCTGCCCCGTTATCTCCTTTTTGAAACACAGGGTCATCACCCCGGCCGTCGATGGTCCCGTTACCGGTGATCGCGATATGCCGGGCGTTCTCGGCAAACAGCAGGGCTGGCCGGCCGTTATTCAAAGGATAGTCTTCACGATGGTTGCTGCCCAGCAAGGTGGCGCCGTCCTCGAGATGGAGCCGGACATTGTCTTTCAGATACAGGGTGCCGATGACATAGCTTCCAGCCGGGATGCGGACGATGCCGCCGCCGCGCAGCGAGCAGCTATCGATCTGCCGCTGAAAACGCGCAGTATTGCCGGCGCTGCCCGCCAGGGCCGCGACGGCCTTTTTTTCAAAGGCAAATTCCACTTCGTTGGCCCAGTGGGTTTTCCAGTCCGGATGAAAGGCGCGGGCATTCACCTTGGAGACGCTACGATCCCTGGCGAGCTCCATGCAGGCACCCGGTGCGCCATTGTCGTTCACCCGGAACGACAATTTAACAGTACCCCCTTCTTCCATCGCTTTTTTCACATCCGGCAGTTCGGTCCATGGGATGGCACATTCCGTGATGACAGTATTGCCGTCCCGGCGGATCACCAGTTTCCCCTCCTTGACCGGCCCCTCTCCTTCCGACTTCGGCTGTCGGGGAAAGAAATGCTTACGGTTCAGCCCCGGAGTCAGCAGCCGCCATATCTCGGCGCCGCCTCCATATTGAGGCGCTACCGGGTTCATCGCATACTCATAGTCGGTACATTTGTACCCGGTATAGCGCGGCATCGTGCCGGGCGGGCAGGCCAGCATGCCGTCCTCACCTTCCGGCAGGACATTGAATGCCAGCAGGACATTGTCATAGGAATAGCCGAGCCCCGAGTTGTCCGGGGTCACAGGTCCTTTCCGATACGAAAAATGCCTTACCCCAGCCGGCCAGACAAGCGGTTTGCGGATCTCGTGCAACACAGGAGTTACGCTGACCCCTGCTGGAAGATGGGTTTCCTCCCCGGCAAGGGTGTACCCCAGCCCGCCATAGACTCCCTTCCAGTTTCCCCTGGTATCAAGATCTTCTTTTAAAAACCGTGCAGCGGCAGGACGCCCCGCGTCGCCTGTACCGGGACCCGCGCCAGCCCTATCGAAGTAGATGCCGCCCAACTTCGCGGAATACCACCAACCCCAGGCATGAAAGGCCACCCTGACCTTGCCCGAGAGCTCGAAGCTCTCATATGCGCCGTCCCATAGCTTATCGATGCGGCGGTTCAGAAGGAGCCGGCCCTTTTCATCCCAAATGTCCATCAATACACCGGACACCCTGATATTGGGCAGGTAGAAGGTCACCTGCGTCGGATGATCCACCGGCAGCCGCAGGTCGAAACCAAAGCTATTGGTATTGTCCCCGCTTTCCCAGTAGCTGCCACTCTGCCGGGTAACGAGGCTCTGTTGCATATCCATGACATAGGACGTGTCGGGGTAGAAAAACTCGTCATCGGGCCGGTTGGCAAACCGATAGGTGCCCGGATGAGGGGTGCTGTCCGCGACCTTCGCCGCAAAATAAAAATAGAGATCGTCATATGCGAAATACCCGCTGGCAACACCACCGGACCGGGTATCGAAATTCTTGAACGGGTACCAGGCCGCTTCCGTGAGGCTCGGGCCGCCTGCGCCACTGCTGACGGTCTGCGGCAATACGCCCCGCCAGTCGTCCAGCCGCCCGTCGACTTCGATATTGCGCTGAGCAATGAGATTCACATGTATATCCTCTTCATGCGAAGCGGAGCCGTCATCGCCCGCATCAAATTGTGCGGACAGGTGATAGCGATTTCCGGGCGCCGGCGTCCCGGCGGTGACGGTCACCGGGAGGATCCGCACCTCATGCGGGGCAAGAGTCACCGTATCGGGAAAGGAAAGCGAAAGCTCTCCGAGGCTCAGTTTCAGTCGCCCGTGAATAGGGCGGTTGAGGATATTCGTTAGCTGGAGCCGGAGATCGCCTCCTTCCGTGACCGGGGCCAGCATGTCCTTCGCCACGATCTCCACCGGTTGATAGCCTTCGATGCGGGCACTCCGGATCGCGTCCACCAGGCGGGCGAAGGATCCCTTTGTCCCGTCGGTGCGCAGGTAGTACCCCTTACTGTTCAAAGGAACGATAATCTGTCCCCCGGCCGGCGTCACGGGGTTGCCGTAGAAATCAAAGAGCCGGAAATGCGGATTGCCGGGAAGGGTCAGGCTGCCCCGGGCCAGTCCGACATTTCGAAACAGCACGTGATCATGACCAAAGGCTTCGCCGATGTCCCCGCAAACGACGGCCGTGCCGTCATCCCGATCGTCGTCATAACCTTTGAAGAGCATCACCCAGGGCAGCCCCTTGAATAAGAGCTTGTCGAACTCCCGCTCACCGACCAGGTGTTGTACGGCGCCAACTGCTGCGGCCGGTGACCAGGCCTGGGGCAGGCCCCGCGTCTTGCCGATATTATCGATTGGATGTCCCCCGGCAGGGCTGACGGTGTACATATAGCCGGCAAAGATGCCCATACTCCGGTCATAGCCCGCCGACCGGTTGGTGGCTACCACCAGGCCGATACGATCGTCGGTATTGCCTACCCAACTCTCGGTATCCCATATCCGAACCCGGCCATTGGGTGAACGGCGGTTTACCCACTTCGGGTAGATCGCCGGCGACTCCATCCCCTGGTAGTGAATGGAACAGAAGTCGAAGATCGGCAGGAAGGTCATCTTGCCGTCGGCGAACAGCTTGTCCCAGGCATTGGAATTGGAGTCTCCCCCGCCTACCAGCACTTCCACACCCGTCTGCCGGGCCTCCAGCACGGCATCGGCCATCGCCAGGTAGATCTCCCGGTACCGGGGGATATCGGCCTGCCAGCCGGAGATCGAGCTGCCTTCCCAGGGCTCGTTCCAGAGGGAGACGGCCGTGACAGGTCCACCCGGCCAGCCGTAGCCGACGCAAAGCCGTTTGACGAAAGCCTTGAAATCCGCATCGGCAGAAGGCAGCCACGCATAGTCCTGCTTGGTCTTGCGCATGGTGTTGTTGCTGTCGAGATGCGAACGGGGCATGTCCAGCGGCATCGGGGCCGGACCCGCTCCGAACATGAGAAGGACGGTAATATTCTGCGCTTTGTATTCTTTCAGCTTCTTGTCCAGCGCCGCCATCTTGGCTGCAAAGTCGGGGGCGGTCGCCGGAGTATAGTCGACACTCATGCGGATTGCCTGAACCCCCAACCGGTGCAGGACATCCGCCCCCATATCATCCAGCGCCTGCCGGGGATATTGGATGCGCCTGGGATTCGCCGAAAAGGTGCGGACAAGACTGGTGATGAGGCGCCGGCCATATTTTCCCAGATCCATCACCAGGGCATACCCGCCGAATTGTCCGGGTATCGGCGGGTGGATCTCCATTTCGATCTTTCCATGAGCGGGAATTTCGACATCCACCGGAAGAGAACCGGCATCGGCGAGCTTCACCATCTCCGGCAGCCAGATATCCCCCGGCCGGCCCCTGGTGCCATAGCGGAGGATATCGATCCGGCCTTTCGCCTGCAGGGGTTGGTCACCGTTGTTCACGATCTCGATGGTATAGGCAGGAGTATCGCCGGCCCACCATACACCCGAAGGGACGGCGGAGCGGATGGGATAGACATCAAAGTCATAGTAACGAAGATTGTTCTTAACTCCAAGGACCAGCTCATAGTTGACCCAACCCTGCGGCGGGACCATCTGGGCAAAGCAGGAAAAGCAAATAAGGATCAGCGGTAGAAAGCACAGGCCTGATTTTTTCATCGAATCATTTCTTTTTCCAGGTATATACCACCACTTTGGCGGCATTGTAATCATCTTTGGTGACAAGGTATTCGCCGGTGGATTTGTGAAACGCCTGCACCCCGTACTCCGAGTCCACATCATTACCTGCGTACACTCCTTCGCCGGCGTTGAGGCTGTCCACCAATATTCCCGTGTCGAGGTCGAAGATGTCGATCGTAGGAAGGGCATAATAGCCGATAAAGACATAGTCCCCCGCCACGGCCATGGACTTGGCCTGCGCGCGGGTGAGGGTGATCACGGTGTTGGGGATGCGGTTGCCGGCGAGCCAGCCCCTATACACTTCGATGCGATTGCCGATAAGGGTCCAGTCCGGATTGCCACCGGCCAGCACCATCCTGTCTCCGGCCGGCAGGTAGCCGATGCGGTTCAGCGGGGCGATGGTGACCGGCGCCGGAGTAACAACGGCCGGTCCCCAAAGAGGCTTGCCGTCGGGCAGAAACCCGGTGAGCGGGTAATGCTTTATGACAACCTGTTTACCCATCCCCACCCAGATATCACCCGCGGAGTCCAGCTGAAAGCCGTTACGGACAGGCGAGTGGATCGTATCGCCGGGTATGGCGATATATCCGGCGGTGACCGGGTTAAAATAATATGTATAAAAGACGTCGGGATTCTGGCCGCAGGCGACAAGTATCCGGTGTCCATGGACATTGGCCAGCATTCCGAAATGTTCTCCACGTCCCTTGTCACCCGGCTGGATGCGGGCGTCCTGCGGATACCGGAAGGGATCGATCGTATTGGCAAGGTAATTGGCGCCACCCTTTCCGGTAAAACGGTAGATCATATTGCCGCTGTAGAGATCGGCGCCATCGGTTCCCGCATCGGCTGCCGCATTTCCTTCGAAGTTGAGGGCCTGCAAGGTCCACAATAGTCCCCCCCTGTCGTCATAGCAATGGAGGTCGGTCGCGCCGTTGCGGCCGAGATCCCAGCTGCCGCCCCAGGGATTGTTAAGGACATAGAGGCGTCCCCGGCAGTCCCGGCCAATGCCCGCTACGCGCGTAAATCGTTTGTCGCCCGTTTGACCGCGCAGACCCCTCGTCTCATTGAGGTAGCCGCCGGTTACCCCGAAACTGCCGATCAATTTGCCATCCAGACTCCCATAGATCTTAATATTCATGTCGGGTCCCTGGTCCCCTACCCACAACTGTCCGCGCCGGCTGTCGGCATACAGGGCCGAAGGGCGGGAACCCGGCGCCATACGGATAATGGCGCCGGCCCTGCCGGTGGTATTGAACTGCAATACCATACCATCCTTCTCACGGGCAACCCAAACAAAACCCGCGCTATCCACCGCCAGCGCTCCCGGCTCGCGAACGGGCCATTCCCTCACCGGTATTCCATCGACCGTGAAGATGGCGACCCGGTTGCCACCATAATCGCTGACATATACTTTTCCGTTCAGAACCGCCAGTCCGCGGATTACATCGCCGCTGCCGGCAGCAGCGCTTGCCGTGAAGACCATCTCCCTTCTCATCGTAGCCCTGTTGTAGCGGCCGACTGTATTGGCTTTCGCCTGCTGCGCGGTGAAGACCCAAAGCGAGTCGCCGGCAATGGCGCTGCCCTGGGATTCTTTTGTCCCTCCCATACCCCCAAGGACGGCGCCATCCCGGTAGACACCGATGTTCCGGCCATTTTCATCCCATAACGAAGCCGTATAGACGATACCGCCGGGAGAGACCCAGATGCTGCGGGCGCCATTGCCCACATGGTGGGCGTTGTCCCCATAGGTATTGCCGACCCAGGAGGTGCTGTCTTGGGCATGGCTAGCGGTCGAGGAGAGCAGCAGGAACCAAAGAAGAAGGCCTCTCGTTGCGGATGGTCTCATGCGCTGCTAGTATCCATGATTTTGAACGAGCCGGGGGTTGCGCTGGATCTCGCGCAACGGGATGGGCCAAAGGGTCTGGTCGGCCGAGATACCCAGGACGGCCGCAGCGCGTCCGGTACGGACCAGATCATAGAAACGCTGGCCTTCAAAAGCGAGCTCCTTGAACCGCTCATTCTCGATGGCCCCCGTAAGGTCGTAATT
>Ga0310811_10012847_pt1 | contig 10889 bp, 6 predicted proteins | sample YCmetagenome_FD_207642 | JGI IMG/M metagenome (GOLD analysis project Ga0310811, IMG submission 207642) | Soil microbial communities from experimental microcosm in Duke University, North Carolina, United States - YC | ecosystem: Engineered > Artificial ecosystem > Soil microcosm > Unclassified ...
GCTCCTTGCCGGAGTTACGGGTGGCGAGGACGGTGTCGAAGCCGTTCGGCTTGCCACACGCGGCCAGCTCTTCCTTCGCCTTGTCGATCTGCGGCTTGCCCGACTTGGTGTTGTACGGGTCGTAGTCGTCGTGACCCGCGATGGTCGGGGGCAGCATGTTGAAGGCGATGTCGCCACCGGCGTCGGCGCCACCACGCGCGGTCTGCATCGTGACCTTGTCGGTCGCGTACTGCACGGCCTTGCGGCAGTGGATGTTGTCGAACGGCGCGACCTTGGTGTTGATCGAGAAGTAGCGGATGAAGCCCGTGTTCGGGGTGTCCGCGTTCTTCTTCTTCTCCGGGTCGAGCAGGACCTTCGGCTGGGCACCCTGCTGGACACCGGTCTGCGCGGTGTCGATGTCGACCTCGCCGCTCAGCAGCTGGTTGTCGATCTCCTCGACCGCGGTGCCGATGGTCAGGTCGATCTGGTCCGGCAGCGCCTTGCGCACGGTGTCGGTCTTCGGGTCCCAGTTCTCGTTGCGAACGAGAACGGCCTTCTTGCCCGGGTCGTACGACTGGAACTTGTACGGGCCGGTCGAGACGGGCTTGTCACCGTACTTCTCGCCGGTGTCCTTGGCCTGCTGGACGGGGCCGGCGGCCGGCATGGCGAGCAGGTAGGCGAAGTCCGACAGCGGGTCCTTCAGGTGGAAGATGACCGTGCTGTCGTCCGGGGTCTCAACGGACTTGAGGCCCAGCTTGTTCGCGTCGGTGTCCTTGTACGGGCCGGGGTACTTCTGGCCCTGGTCCAGGACCGACGCCAGGTACGGCGGGCCACCGGAGAGGACATCGGTCGCGAAGTTGCGCTCGATGCCGTACTTGATGTCCTTCGAGGTGATCGGCGCGCCGTCCTCGAACTTCACGCCCGACTTGAGCTTGAACGTGTAGGTCTTGCCGCCGTCGGTGATCTCCGGCATGGCCGCGGCCAGGTCGGGAACCAGCTTCAGGCCGTCCTCGCCCGGCTTCGCCTCGTTGGTGAGCAGCGAGCGGACGTAGTAACCCTTCATGAAGTTCCACACCCACGCGTAGTACGCACGCGCCGGGTCGAACGAGTCGGGGTCGCTGTTGTTGACGAGCTTGAGCGTGCCGCCCTTTTTGTCGGACGGGTTGACCACGCCCTTGGTGGCGGCGTTGAAGCCGGAGACGCCACCGGCGGTCTCGCTCGCGCTGGGCTTTGCGTCGCCGCCCGATCCACAGGCGGACAACACCAGGGCGATAGCGGCCGAACCGGCCACCAATGCCCCTGTCCTCATTCTCACTGGGTTTCCCTCCTTGTTTGGCGCGGCCCGCCGAGGGACGGGCCGTCCGAGCTGTGCTGCTGTGCGAGTGAAGTCGGGGAATGCACAGGGTTCGACCGGGCTGGCGGGGGCCGGACGTCGTTGCTGCAGAGGATTGCGTGGCGGGCCCGAAGGCCGGCCGGTGGCCAGGGGGCTACCGGCCGGACTTCGGGTCGAGGGCGTCACGCAGGCCGTCGCCGAACAGGTTGAAGGCGAGGACCATGAGGAAGATCGCGAAGCCGGGCACGAACATGTACATCGGGTCGTACGTGTAGTACTGCACGGCGTCCGAGAGCAGCCGGCCCCACGAGGGAGTGGGCGGCAGCACACCGACGCCGAGGAACGACAGTGCGGCCTCGAAGAGGATGTTCGTGGGGATGATCAGCGTCGCGTAGACGAGGATCGGCGCGACGAGGTTGGGCAGCAGCTCACGGAAGAGGATGCGGGACGGGCCCGCCCCGATGCTGCGCGCCGCCTCGACGAACTCGCGTTCCCGCAGGGAGAGAGTCTGGCCGCGGACGATACGCCCGATGTACGGCCAGCTGAAGAACGCGATCACCGAGATGACCACGCCGATGCGCCAGCCGGTGCTCGCCGGCACGACCGAGATCAGCGCGATCGAGAAGAGCAGGTACGGGAACGCCAGGATCAGGTCCATGAGGCGGCTGATCAGGTTGTCGATGACGCCGCCGAAGTAGCCGGAGACGATACCGAGGACCACGCCGATCGTGACCGCCGCGATCGTGGCGGCCAGCGCCACGAGCAGGGAGACCTGGGCGCCGTAGATGATCTGCGAGAACATATCCCGGCCGGTGACCGGCTGCACGCCGAGCAGGAAATCCTTGGAGACCCCGCCCCAGGTGCCGACCGGCGGGATACCGCCGAGCAAGGGATCGATCCTGTCTGAGTGGTACTCGTTGACCGGGTGGCCCCAGACCTTGTTGATCAGGGGGGCGAAAACCGCGACTAGCACCAGGAAAATGATGAACCCGGCTCCTGTCAGCGCGACCTTGTCGCGCTTGAGCCGGGTCCACGCAATCTGACTGAGCGAGCGACCTTCGATGGCCTTCGCGGGAACACCGGCAGGCGTAGCGGTCGCCTCTTCGACCGTCGGCACCTGCTCGTCGCTCTTCGACGTGACGGGTCCCATAGTCATGGGCGTGGTGCCCCTCTCCCCGGCCGCCTGCCCGCCTCACGAAGCCGCCAGCGATGGCCGTCGCACCGTACAGCGAGCATGCGTCGGCCAGACCGGGGCCCGTGGCAGTCAGCAGCCGATCGGCTGTGTCTTCGTGGACTCCTGGTGCCCTATCCGCAGGTTCGGTCCACGGGCAGAGCGTGCGCGAAGCCGACTTGGTGGTGTCGCCTTCGTTGGAGGAACCCTGTCTCCCGTTCGGCCGATCGTCAAGGGTCACACCCTGTCCTGTAACCAAGTCCACGCCGCGCCGTGATGAGGGCGTGATCCAAGGACAGCGACATTTGGGGCACACCCCACGTGAACGGGCGATTTTGCGCCGAATCGTAACGGTGCGATCACGCAATGTGGCGGAAACATGGCGGCAAGACCGACGAGAACGGGCTATCCAGGACGATCGTTGATCGTTTCACACTTAACAGTACGGTCCGGTCAGCGACCATGGTGACACAGAGTACTCAAATATCGAAATCGATCACGACGGGAGCGTGGTCCGACGGCCCCTTGCCCTTGCGGGCCTCGCGGTCGATATAGGCGCCCGTGACGCCGTCCGCAATGGCCGGGCTCGCGTAGACGAGGTCGATGCGCATGCCTTTGTCCTGATGGAACATGCCCGCCCGGTAGTCCCAGTACGTGAATGGGTTGGGCCCTTTCATCGGCTTCGGCACGATGTCGGCCAGCCCGGTGTCCAGCAGCGCGCCGAGCGCGTCGCGCTCCGGCTTCGTGACGTGCGTGGCGCCGATGAAGGCGGCGGGATCGAACACGTCGGAGTCGGCCGGCGCGACGTTGTAGTCCCCGCAGACCGCGACCCGCTCGCCCGCCGCGAGGTCCGCCGCCACCGCGCCGCGCAGCGCTTCGAGCCAGGTGAGCTTGTACCCGTAGTGCGCCGACTCCGGCGTGCGCCCGTTGGGCACGTAGACGGACCAGACCCGCACCCCGCCGCAGAGCGCCGAGACGGCCCGCGCCTCGCGCCGGGGCTCGTCGAACAGCGTCTCGTCGCCGCCGGGCTCACCGGCCCAGCCGGGGTCGCCGTCGAACCCGCGGCGCACGTCGTCGAGGCCGATGCGGGACAGCAGCGCGACCCCGTTCCAGCGCCCTTCACCGTGGTGCGCGGTCTCGTACCCCACCTCGGCGACCTCGGCGGCCGGGAAGGCGTCCGCGGCGACCTTCGTCTCCTGCACGCACAGGACGTCGGGCCGGGTCTGCTCCAGCCACTCCACCAGCCGGGGCAGGCGGGCCTTGACCGAGTTCACGTTCCAGGTGGCAAGCCTCATTCCTGCCACAATGCCAGGTTCACGCTGTGTCCCGCTGCACCAGCGCCGGCCTCACGCCCCCGGTCGCCCGGTTTGCCTCGCGTCATGCCGATTCGCGCTTCACCAACTCGGTAGGGAGCAGCAGGACGGGTTCGATCTGCTCGCCGCCCGCCATCCGCAGCACCTGTCGTGCGGCCATCCGGCCGAGGTCCGTGATCGGCTGGCGCACGGTGGTCAGCGGCGGCTCGGTGTCGCGGGCGAAGTCCATGTCGTCGAAGCCGACGACCGCCACGTCGTCGGGCACCCGGCGGCCGGCCTGGCGCAGCGCGCGCAGGGCGCCCTCGGCCATGGCGTCGGACGCGGCGAAGACGGCGTCGAGGTCCGGGTCGTCGCCGAGCAGCTGGCTCATCGCGAGGGCGCCGGACTGGCGGGTGAAGTCGCCGACGGCCACCAGCGAGCGGCGCCCGCTGTCCTGCATCGCCGAGCGGTACCCCTTGAGCCGGTCGATGCCGGCGCTCATGTCCTGCGGCCCGGCGATCGTGGCGACCCGCCGCCGCCCGGTGTCGAGCAGGTGGTGCACCGCCGCTCCGGCCGCGTTCTCGTTGTCGACGTCGACGTACGGCACGGAGGACTGGATCAGCAGCCGGCCGTTGCAGACGACCGGCACCCCGGCCCGGCTGAGCCGCTCGGGCAGCGGGTCGGCGCCGTGCATCGAGAAGATGATCGCCCCGTCGACGTGCCCGCCGGTCGCGTAGCGCTCGACCCGGTCGTGGCTCGGGCCGGACGGGCCGACCATCATGAGCACCAGCTGCTTGTCCACGGCCTCGAGCTCGAGGCTCACGCCGCGGATGATGCTGGAGAAGAACGGGTCGTCGGAGAACACCCGGCTGGCCGTCTCCGACGCCACGAGCGCGATCGAGTCGGTACGTTGCGTGACGAGGCTGCGGGCGGCCTGGTTGGGCACGTAGCCGAGCGCCTCGACGGCGCTGAGGACCTTGTCGCGGATGTGTGGCGCGACGGAGGTCGACCCGTTGACCACGCGGGAGGCCGTGGCCCGCGACACACCGGCGCGTTGCGCGACGTTTTCGAGAGTGGGCCGGTCCCGCCCCGACATCACCATTGTGGCGTCCCCCATATCTGTTGGCCGGACCATCATGACTGAAGCTCAGCAATGTGTAGCGCACAAACAATGACGGGCGATGGAGCATGCCGCTCCATCGCCCGTCGCACCCTCACACCGGTTACACCCTGATCACGATTTCGCCGGTCCGATCCGCCGGTCACCCGATCCGCCGCCTCGGCCGGAGAGCGCTCTCAAGACTGGGATCAGACTGGCCCATGACTAGCCCAATGTCAATCAGAGAATCGGTTGAGAGCGCTCTCTGGAATATGTTGTGGGATACGCCAAACCTCCTTATGCCGCCTGGCGGCGCCGGCAGGCCTCCAGGTGCGCCGCGATCACGGCCGCCGTGCCGGAGCGCACGCAGGCGTCGGCGCCGGCCTCCAGGACGTCGACCACCCGCTGGTGGTCGCTGTAGGGCCCGAGCACGGCCACGATCGAGGCGGCCGGGTGGCGCAGGCAGGCGGCGGTGACCGCCCTGGGGCCGGGGTCGTCGAGCACGACGATGTCCGGCTCGCGGCAGCCGGCCGGCAGCTCCGTCCTGCGGGTCAGCTCCCAGCCCTGTGGCAGGTGCCGCTCGAGGTCGGCGAAGCGTCCGGCGGGCGCCACGAGCAGCACGTCGATGCGCTCGTGCTCGGCGGTGGCGGGGGTGCGCTGGGGAAGGGTCAGGATCGTCATGTCTTCCTTTATCTCGTGCCGGCCTGACATCCCCCTCGGTCCCGCCTGCGAGAATCCTGGAAGCCCGGTGCGCAGGGAGGCGGGGTGGCGCGGTGATCGTCTGGCTCAACGGCCCGTCCGGGGTCGGCAAGGTGACCCTGACCGAGCACCTGTGCCGGCGCGAGCCGGGGGCGCGGGCCTTCGACCCGGAGGTCATCGACCGGCTGCTCAAGCGCACCGCCGGCCTGGTCCGCCGGGGCGACTACCAGAACCTGCCGGCCTGGCGGGCGGCCACCGTGGCGGCCGCGGCCCGGCAGGCACGGGGCGCCGACCCGCTGCTGGTGCCGATGACCGTGCTGCGCCGCCGGCACCTCGAGGACATCCTCGGCGCCCTGCGCCACCGCGGCCACGAGGTGCGCCACGTGCTGCTGGACGTCTCGCCGCCGGTGCTCATCGAACGGGTGGAGGCCGCCGACAGCCTCGACGCGGACGGCTGGCGCCTGGAGGACCTCGGGGCGTACCTCACCGCCCGCCGCGACCTGCGCGCCCTCGGCGAGGTCGTGGACACCGACGACCTGGAGCCGGACGAGGTCGCCGACGAGGTACACCATCTGATCAGGGCTTGGCGGCAGGCCCGGGGCTGACCCGGGCCCTCGCGGACGGGCGGGCGACGGCCACGCCGCCGCCCACCCGCGCGGCGATCCAGAGCGTCAGCTGGAATAGGCCTCGATCTCCCACAGCGAATAGCCGTAGCCGGTGCCCCGGGCCACGCCGGCCATGCGCACGTACCGGGCGCTGACCGGCGCGAACGTCACGTTGTCGACGCCGCCGTTGCCCGCGTCGACCACCGCCGCCGGCTGCCAGGTGCTGCCGTTGGCGGAGACCTCGATGCGGTACCGCGACCCGTACGCGGTCTCCCAGCGCAGGATGACCCGGCGCAGGGTGCGGGCCGAGCCGAGGTCGACCGTGATCGACTGGCTGTCGGTCCACCAGCTGCTCCACCGCGTGGTCGGGTCCCCGTCGACCGCGGCCTTGGCGGTGTAGCCGATGAAGGTGCCGTTCGCGCTCACGCTGCGGTTCAGCGCGAGGTTGGTCAGGTCCGCGCCCCGCCCGGCCGGGAAGGACACCACCTGCTGGTACGTCGGCCGGTTCTGCCACGAGATCTTGTCGTGCGTGATCCCGCCCAGCGGCGACTGGATGATCGTGTCGGCGCACCACTGGTCGCCGGCCGAGCAGTCCTTGTCGCCCGGGTAGGTGGTGCTCGCGGGCTCGGCGGCGGCCGCCGCCAGGGTCGTGACCAGCACCTGCCGGCACCCGGCGACGGTGCCGCCGCCGCAGTAGGTCCGGCCGAGGCCGCTGCGGACCGGGTCGCCGAGCACGGCGCGCAGGTCCTTGTCGAGGTACCCCCACCAGCCGTACTGGAAGGCGGACCCCTTGTGGCCCTGGCTCTGGTTCAGCGAGCCGGCGCTGGTCGGCCCGGTGGCCCCGGAGGGCGACTCGTCGATCTGCAGCGCCCTGGTCAGCGCCGCGTAGACGTCGTCGCCGAGCCCGGGCCGCAACGCCCCGTCGACGAGCTTCGGCCACCAGGCGTCGAAGGTGCGGATGGCGGCGGCGTGCTGGTAGGCGTGCGAGCCGGGGGAGGTCTCCACCCGCTTCGCGCCGGCCGCGAGCCACGCCCGCAGCGCCGACACGTTCGGGTCGGTGCTCGTGCCGGCCGGGTCCAGGATGCGCAGCAGTTCGGGCAGCAGGTTCTCGGCCCGCAGGTCCGTCACCGCCGCGTCCTCCACCAGCCGGACCACCCCGGCCCGGTCGACCTTGCCGCCGCTCAGCGCTGATTTGACCCGCTTGTCGAGCAGATCCGCGCGATGGACGGCGCCGAAACTGAAGTTTCCGTCCGCCGCGCCGGTGTCCTTACTTTGCTTGTTATTCCAAGAGACAAAATAATCCTGTCCGGCCGACTGCGGATGCTGCGACGCCGGAATGTAGTCGGCCGTATTCGTATCCGCATTCCATCCGGACCATTCATAAGCGGCGTCGGCCTTCGTCGGCAGGTTCGGGTTGGCGCCGGACTTGCGCACCGGGTCGGCGCCCGAGTTGAAGTACGCGGTGTCGGCGGAGTTGACGTAGAACCAGTTGAACGCGTAGCCGACGTCGGACGCGGCGGCGATGAACTGGGCCGGCGTGCCCATGGCGGCCGGGTCGTTGAACGCCTGGAAGCCGATGGCCGAGTCGGCCTCGTGCCGGTAGGTCGAGCGCAGCTGGGTGAAGGCCACCGGCTGCCCGCCGACCGTGCCGCGCCAGGCGACCAGGCCGTACTTCGTGCGGTACGTGATGAGCGAGTAGGAGCCGGCGGGCGTCGAGTCGGCGACGGTCGGCGTCCAGGCGTTGTTCTGCGTGAGCGCCTCCATCGGCGTGCACGTGCCGTGGAAGCGGTACGCCGAGGACTGCAGCGTCGCCGGCGAGCCGTCGGTGTTGCACAGCGGCACCGCGTAGGTGTCGGTGATGTCCTGCTCCGCCGACGTGGCGCTCCACGCGTAGTCCTGCCCGCGCCCGAGCAGCACGTAGAGGTTGAGCCCGGCGAAGGCCACGCCGTGCGCGCTGACCCCCGGCCCCTGCAGCTCCTGCAGCATGAGCAGCTGCGGCGAGAAGTACCCGGTCTGCGGCCCGAAGACCGCGATCGGGTGCCCGGTCGCCGAGTGCGCCGCGTCGATCACCACGGCGTTGGACATGCCGCGCTTGGTCGCCGCGCCCGGCGCGACCCCGGCGGTCGTCGTCGCCGAGCCGCTCGGGTTGAACACCACCGGCTGCGCCGCGACGCTGCCCAGGTCCGGCAGCGCCACGCCGGGCGCGTCCGCGTCGGCCGCGCCGTAGGGGAAGGACTGCCCGTCGTGCAGGGTCAGCACCGCCTCCTCGTCGTTCTGCGCGCGGAAGGCGGCCCACAGCCGGTCGCCCTCGGTCGCGCCGTAGCGCGCCCGGGCCGTGACCCGCACCAGCGCGGACTCGACCTCGCCGCCACCGCCGCCGCCGAACAGCCCGCCGACCACACCGGCGATGGCGATCAGGTCGGTCATCTGGAACGGCTCGGGCCCGCCGGCGTTGGTGATCGCGTCGAGGTGCCCGGTGAGCACGTACTCGCCGGGGCAGTTGCGCCCGGCCATGCAGGCGGCGATGTAGGCGTTGATGCCGGCGACGTACTGCTGCACATCGTCGTAGAGCTGCGCGCCGCGCGCGCCCTTCGTGCGCAGGGCCGCGACCTGGGCCTGCAGGTCGGACTCGGTGTAGGGGGCGTTGCGCCAGATGCTCTGCTCGAGCTCCCGGTTGCCGGGCGCCCCGCCGGCGAACGGGGTCAGCTTGCCGCGCCCGACCCGGCGCATGAGGTCCATGACGAACAGGCGGTCCTCCGCGCCGGCGTACCCGGCGCCGAACATCGTGCCCGCCCGGGTCGTGCCGGTCACGTGCGGCACCCCGAGCGCCTTGTCCCGCACGATCGTCACGTCGGAGCGCGGGCTGTAGGTGCGCGCGACCTGGCCGGCCGGCACCCCGAACGAGGAGCTGTTGTAGAACGACGAGATCTGCTCGTCGGTGAGCCCGGTGTAGGCGGCGACGAGGTTCGCGTAGGGCCCGAGCTGGTCGGCCGAGTGCGCCGGCCGGAAGCCCAGCGCCTGGTGGGCCAGGATGTCCGCGAGCGTGGCGTTGCCGTTCTCGCCCGGCGGCAGGATGTCGTTGCACTGCTCCAGGCAGTAGTCGTTGGGCGCCAGCACGGCGGCCTGCGCCGGCGCGGCGGCGACGACGGGTGCGACGAGGACGGCGGAGGTGAGCAGCAACGCCCCCAGGGCGCGTTTGACGAGAGGCAGGGACATGGCGGATCCCTTCCGGGGGTTGCGAGTCAATATGAAAATGACTCGGATTACCGGATGGTAACAACGACGTCCGTCAGTGGATAGCGCCTGGTCCGGGTCGATCAACGCGACGCCTCATCGAGCCGGACTGGGCGTCGGGTGTCGCACGGTCGATACGCTGGGGTTCCATTAGGCTTCACCGGTGCTCGTGGTCCATGCGCTCTGGGTCGACGGCCGGGTCGCCCTCTGGGCGGAGGAGCCGCCGCCCGCCGACTCCGGCTCGCTGGTGACCCGCGGCCGCCGCCACCCCTACGCCGTGGCCGGCCTCGACCTCGACGGCGGCGCCGCCACCAGCGCCGTGCGCACCCTGCGCCTGCCCACCCGCGACGGCCGCCCCGAGCCGTCCCCGGCCGCCGCCATGCCGGTCGGCGAGGGCCGCGCCCGCCTGCGGGCCTGGGACGTCGACACCGCCGAGTACGCCCCCGACGACGCCCTCGACCTGCTGCGCGGCCTCGGCGCCCTGGCCGGCGAGGACATCGTGCTCGCCGACTCCACCCGCTGGCTCGCCGCCGTCGCGTCCTTCGCCGCCGGCCTCGTCGCCCGCGGCCGCATGCTTCCCGGCATCGTCGGCGACGAGGCCCGCTGGCTGCCCGTCCTCACCGGCCGCGACGCCGCCTACACGCGCGCCCTCGCGCTCGCCCTGCCCGCCGCCGCCCTCGCCGCCGCGCGCTCAACCACCGCGGTCGCACGCTCGACCCCCGCCGCCGCACCCTCTGCCGCCGCGGCGGCGTCCCCGGGCGCGGGCGCCCGCGCCGTCGCGCTCGCCGAGGTCCTCGACGCGTTCACCGACGCCGCCGGCCGCGCTGCGCTCGCCGCCGCCGGGGCCGGGCCGGCCCGGCCGGCCGGCGACGCCGGGTGGCTTGCCGCGCTCACCGGGCGGGACCGGCGCATCGGCGGGCTGGCGCCGGACGCGATCGAGCGGTTGCGCGACCGGCTGGCCGGCTGGGAGGCCGACGCCGTCGGTGGCGCGGTGCGGGCCTGCTTCCGGCTGGTCGAGCCGCCCGAGCCGGAGCCGGGGGAGGAGGCGCCGGCCGAGCCGCGGTGGGCGCTCGAGTTCGCGCTGCAGGCCGCCGACGAACCGACGCTCGTCGTCGACGCCGAGCGGGTGTGGCGGTCCCGGGGGGCGCTCAAGGCCCTGCAACGGCACATCCCGGCGCCGCAGGAGACGCTCCTGGCCGAGCTCGGGCGGGCCAGCCGGCTGTACCCGGCCCTGGAGGACGCCCTGCGCGACGCCCGGCCGGTGGCGCTCAGCCTGGACACCGACGGCGCGCACCGGCTGCTCAGCGACGCCGCGCCGCTGCTGGCCGCGGCCGGCTTCGGCGTCGTGCTGCCCGGCTGGTGGCGGCGCGCCTCGGCCCGGCTCGGCGCCCGGCTCACCGCGCGCTCGTCCGGCGGCACCGCGCCCGGCACCGTCGCCACCGACAGCGGGCTCGGGCTCGACGCCGTCGTGGACTAC
>Ga0310811_10012848_pt1 | contig 10888 bp, 8 predicted proteins | sample YCmetagenome_FD_207642 | JGI IMG/M metagenome (GOLD analysis project Ga0310811, IMG submission 207642) | Soil microbial communities from experimental microcosm in Duke University, North Carolina, United States - YC | ecosystem: Engineered > Artificial ecosystem > Soil microcosm > Unclassified ...
GGCCGGCGAGCACGACCAGTACCACGGGGGTGCCGGTGGCGAGCACCGCGCGGACCAGGTCCGCCTGCACGCCGGGCAGGTCGAGGTCGGCGGCGTCGCAGCCTTCTCCGGAGGTACCCCGGCCGAACAGGCCCGACCGGTCGCCGACCGCGAGCACGCACACGTCGGCCTCGCGGGCCGCGGCGACCGCCGCCGCGAAGCCCGCGGTGTCCTCGCCCGTGACGGTGCATCCCTCGGCGTAGGCCAGGTCGGGGACGAGGCCGGCGAGTGCTTCGCGCAGCGACGGGATCCGGACCCCGAGCCCGTGCTCGGCGTGCGGACCCACGTGGACCGGGAAGGTGTAGCAGCCGAGCATCGCCATCGGGTCGTCGGCGACCGGCCCGACCAGCGCGATCCGGCGACCGGCGGGCAACGGCAGGATGCCGGTGTTGCGCACCAGGACCACCGCCTCGCGGGCGAGCCGGTGCGCGATGTCCCGGCCGGCGTCGTCATCCAGGCACAGGGTCTGCGGGTCGGCGTCCGGCCGGTCCGCGTCGAGCAGACCGAGCTCGATCTTCTGGGTGAGCACCCGCAGCAGCGCCCGGTCGACGAGTGCCTCGTCAACGTCGCCCGCGCGGACCGCCGCGATCAGTTCGGCGCCGAAGGCGTCGACGGTCGGCAGCTCGACGTCGATGCCGGCCCGCAGGGCGAGCGCCGCGGCACCCGCCGCGTCGCCGGCGACCCGGTGCAGGCTCTGCAGGAACCGGACGGCGAAGTAGTCCGAGACCACGGTGCCGGTGAAGCCCCAGTCGTCGCGCAGCACGCGGGTGAGCAGGTGCTCGTCGGCGGCGACGGGGACGCCGTCGATCTCGGCGTAGGAGTGCATCACCGACCGGGCTCCGCCGAGCCGCAGCGCCATCTCGAACGGCGGCAGGATGACGTCGGCGAGCTCCCGCGGGCCCATCGGCACGGGTGCGAGGTTCCGCCCGCCGCGCGAGGCGGAGTACCCGGCGAAATGTTTCAGCGTGGCGACGACCCCGGCGCGCTCCAGACCGCGCACGTAGGCGGCGCCGACCGTGCCGACCAGGTAGGGGTCCTCGCCGATGGTCTCCTCGGTACGGCCCCAGCGGTAGTCGCGGGTCACGTCCAGCACCGGGGCGAGCCCCTGGTGGACCCCGGCGGCGCGCAACCCGGCCCCGATCCGGCCGGCCATCTGCTCGACGAGCTCCGGGTCGAAGGCGGCGCCCCAGCTCAGCGGGGTGGGGTAGACGGTCGCGCCCCAGGTGGCGAAGCCGGTCAGGCACTCCTCGTGCACCTGGGCCGGGATGCCGAACCGGCTGGTCGCCGCGATCTCGGCCTGGGCGGCGGCGAGGGCCTTCAGGCCGGTCGCCGGCTCGACGGGCGCGGTGCCGAAGGGCCTGGTGAGCTGGCCGAGGCCGTGCCGGATGACCTCCGGCCAGCGGATGCCGCCACCCATGTCGGCCTGGTGCGGCGCGACCGCCACGCCGGTGGCGTCGGCGCCCACCCAGACCCCGACCAGCTGGGCGACCTTCTCCTCCAGCGTCATCAGCGGGATGAGCGCCCCGGCCCGCTCGGTGCTGGAGCGCGCCGGATCGCGCCACGGCGGGATCTCGTCCGGCGCTGGTTCCGTATCGACCGACAGCTGGCTGCTCATGCCGTCCTTCCGCTGCCCTGACGGGCTTCCCGACGGTGGCCACAGGCCGACCGCACTGGTCCCCGTTCGTCGAAACTTTCGGAAACAAGCTTTTACGTGTGCGAAAATCTAGGTTCACGAAGTGGGGGTGTCAAGGGTTCGACGGAACCCGCTTCCGCCTTTCGTGCCAGCCTGGACGCCGGAAAGGCCGCACCAGTGCCGACGAAGATCGGATCACGGCGATCGGTCGTCCGGTGCTACAGTCCGTCGAAACTTACGGGACGAGGCCTACGGGATTTCGATGACCACTGACAGACCCGGCTCCACCACCATCGCGACCATCGCCAACGAGGTCGGAGTGTCGGTGGCTACCGTCAGCAAGGTCCTCAACGGACGCACCGACGTCTCGCCCGAAACCCGCGCACGGGTCGAGGCCAGCCTCGAACGGCACAGCTACCGCCGCCGGGTGCCCCGGCAGGCGACCGGCAGCGCCGGCCAGATCGACCTGGTCTTCCACGAGTTCGACTCGGAGTGGGCCATGGAGATCATCCAGGGCGTCGAGGCGATCACCGCCGCCTCCGGCCACGACCTGATGCTCTCGCAGCTGGGCGGCCGGCATCATCCCCCGCAGCAGTGGGTCGACGCGCTGCCGAACCGCCGCCCCCTCGGCGTCCTCTTCGTCGTCTCCAGCCCGACCCAGGCGCAGCAGCAGCAGCTTCAGCGCCAGCGGATCCCGTTCGTGGTCATCGACACCGACAGCGCAACGTCGGCGTCGGTGCCCACCGTCGGCTCGAGCAACTTCAACGGCGGCCTGCAGGCCACCCGGCACCTGCTGGAGCTGGGGCACCGGCGGCTCGCGGTGATCTCGGGCCACGAGGACGTGCTGTGCAGCCGGGAGCGGGTCGCCGGATTCCGGTTCGCCCACGAGGAGGCCGGTGTCGCGGTCGATGCGGAGCTGGTGCGCTACGGCAACTTCACGGTCGAGAGCGGCTACCGGCACGGCATGGACCTGCTCAACCGGCCCGAGCGCCCCACCGCCGTCTTCGCCGGCGCCGACATGCAGGCGGTCGGCGTGCTGCGCGCGGCCCGCCGCCTCGGCCTGCGCATCCCCGACGACCTGTCCCTGATCGGGTACGACAACCTGCCGATGTCGGCCTGGACCGACCCGGCGTTGACCACCATCAACCAGCCGCTGCGCGACATGGCCGGCACCGCCGCCCGCATCCTGCTCGACCTGGCCCGCGGCGTGCCCATCACCACCACCCGCATCGACCTGGTCACCGAACTGATCGTGCGGGAGAGCACCGCACCGCCGACCAGCTGATCCGAACGAGGAACCATGGCACTGTTCGACCTGCCGCTCGACGAACTCCGCCGATACGCCCCCACGGTCGGCGAGCCCGCCGACTTCGACGAGTTCTGGGTGACCACGCTGCACCGCGAGGCCGGCGCGCCGGCAGTGCTCGACGTCCGGCCGGAACCGACCGGCCTGCGGCTGGTCGACACCTGGGACGTCACCTTCGCCGGCTTCGGCGGCGAGCCGGTGCGCGCCTGGTACACCCGCCCGGCCGGGGTGGACTCGCCGCTGCCCGCCGTGGTCGAGTACATCGGGTACGGCCGCGGCCGCGGCCTGCCGCACGAGCGCCTCACCTGGCCGGTGGCCGGCTACGCCCACCTGCTCATGGACGTCCGGGGCCAGGGCAGCCAGTACGGCAGCGGCGGCGACACCCCGGACCCGCACGGCAGCACCCGCGGCGGCCCGTGGCCGATCACCTGGGGCATCACGAGCCCGCACGACTACTACTACCGGCGGCTCATCGCCGACGCGGTCGCCGCGGTCGCCGCGGTGCGCGAGCTTCCCGGGGTGGACCCGGCGGGAGTCGTCGCCGCCGGCAACAGCCAGGGCGGCGCGCTCGCGCTCGCCGTCGCCGGGCTCGTTCCCGGCCTCGCCGCGCTCATCGCCACCGCGCCGCTGCTGTGCCACCTCCAGCGCGCCATCGACATCACCGACGCGCCGCCATACGGCGAGATCGTCAACTACCTGGCCGTCAACCGGGAGCACGAGTCCGCGGTACGCCGGACACTGTCGTACGTGGACGGTGTGAGCTTCGCCCGCCGGGCCACCGCGCCCGCCCACTTCGGCGCCGGCCTGCGCGACACCGTCTGCCCGCCGAGCACCATCTTCGCGGCGTACAACCAGTACGGGCAGGCACGCGGCGGGCCGGCGCCGGAGCAGAACACGATCCACGTGTACCCGTTCAACCACCACGAGGGCGGCGACGCGTACCAGGTCCAGCGGCAGCTGCACTGGCTCGCCGGGATCCTGCGCAGCCCTCAGCGGGAGCCCGTCGGCAGCCGCTGAGGGTCGCTACGGCAAGGTCCAGCGTTGCGCATCGGACCGGTTGCAGGCTGCCAGGCGCTGCGGGCCCCGGCTGCCCACGTCGTCGTCCGGCCCGCTGAGACACAGCCCCGACGCCGGATTGACCAGCGAGTCCGCGGATCCTGACCGCCATTGCTGGGCGGGGCCACCGTCACAGGCCTGCAGGGCGACCTGGCCGCCCGTTGCCTGCAGGCATCGGCCCATGGTCTGCACGGTGCCGTCGCGCGCCACGGTCCACGTCTGGCCCGAACTGCCGTTGCACTCCCACCTGCGGACCCTGTCGGCCTGCGGGTCGGCGGCGCCGTCGAGGCACAGCCCGGAGACGCCGGTGATCCGCCCGGTGCGGGTCTCGGCCGGCGGGGGTTGCAACGGTGCGGGCTGCTCATCGAGGGCAGGGGCACTGCTCGGCTGAGTGATGTCCGATGGTTGCGGTGGCGGCATGGATCCGGCCGGTGGCCCGGACGGGGCCGACGCTCCGGCCGTTGACGGCGTGTTCGATGCCGGCGACGGCGGTGAGGCCTGCACGGTGCCGGTGGTGAGGTGACCGCCCCGCGGTGCTGGGACCCCGTCCGCATTTGCGGCCGGAGCCGGCGGCTGGCCGCTGACGACGAGGACGAGTGCGGTGGTGCCCAGCAGCAGGATCAGCGTGCCCAGGCCGACGGCAAGCACGCGACGCCGGCTGCGATGTACGTGCCTCGTCAGGGCGGAGCCGATCCGCCTGCGCGAGCGCATGGCGCCGGTGCGGTTGGGCGGCGCCGCGGGCCGGCCGGGTTGCTCGGGTCGACCTGTCGAAGGCGATGGCCCGCCCATGGCCTCGTCCGCGGGGGGTTCCGTGTGCTGACGAAGGCGGACGTAGGGACGCACCAGCAGCGGCTCGTCGTCGATCTCCGGTCCGGCCGCGCCCGGCTCCGTCTCATCGGGGTGCGTCATACGCCGACCGCTCGAGCATCGTCAACAGCGCGTCAATCGACATGCACCGAAGGTAACGGCCATTGTCGTACGCCGATCAGAGCTCTGGAGGGTGAAATGGGGATTCACCCTCCGCCTCACCCTGGCGCGATCGCCGTGCGGGTGGTTCGGGTGCTAAGCCGCCCGCAGTTCTGACGCCTTCCCGACACTCCCGCCGATCCGAGTAACCCGAGCGGGTCGATGCACGCTCATTCACCCAGACGCACATTCCAGGCGGGGTGGACGCGGTGGACGCATCTGGAAGGCACGGCTCAGCAACTGGCTGCGCGTGCCGCGATCCTGCCCCGTGCCGTGATCGTCAGCATCCCCACCAAGGACCGCCATGAAGGACTACAGGGCACCCGAAACCCGCAGCGAGGCCCTCGCAATCCTTGAAAAGCACACCGAACGGGACGGAATCTGCGAAGGCTGCCTTGCCTCGTGGGCGCGGCTGGTCGATTTCCCCTGCTCGCACGCGCAGTCGGCACGCCGCATCCTCGCCGATGCTCCCGCCGCACCGGAAGTACCCCCATCGCCGCCTATGCAGCGGCGTCCGGGTGCCGCTCCAGCCATTCGGCCACAGCCTGGCGGATGATGCCCAGCCATCCCGTTCGCTGCGTCCAGCGCCGCGACCAACTCGCGATCCTCGCGGGGGTTCGCGTGATCGGCACCTCGAGCCGCGCCAACCTGGACTTCGTCGCGAGCCCGGGTTCAGCAGCGGCAACGCCGGCAACCGCAACAGCGGCTACGTCCGCATCTCCCTGGAGAAGATCGCCAGCGGTGAGAGGAGCTTCGCCACCGCCGACGTCGATGCCTGTGGCTTGACAGCGATCATCGCGAAGACGACACTCGCCGGACACGATCCCGTCATCAACCACTTCTGGTGCGGCGAAGCTGTAAACGTTTACAAGCGCTGAGGAGCCCCCCGTGAAGCGTTTCCTCATCCCCATACTTTCGGTACTCGTCCTCGTCGTGGGCAGCGTCGGAACCGCCGAGGCGGGCCGCACCCAACCCGGCACTCTCGTCACGGCAACGGCGGACAGTCCGGCGCTGGGAGAGCAGATCGCGTACACCGCCTACTTGCCCTACGGGTACGACAAGAACACCGGCCGCTACCCGGTGCTGTACCTGCTGCACGGCCGCGGCGACACGATGGCCGCTTGGACGCAGATGAAGTCCACACTGGACCAGCTGATCCAGCAGAAGACGATCCCGCCGGTCATCGCAATCCTGCCGGACGCACCGTGGAACGAGCGGGGCAACTGGTACGTCGACTCGCGCTACGACGGCGGCCGGCCGGTCGAGACCGCACTGACCCGCGACCTGGTCAGCGCCGTAGACGCCACGTACCGCACCGCACCGATCCGGCAGGCTCGCCTGGTCGGCGGCTACTCGATGGGCGGCGCGGGCGCGCTGCGATTCGCCCTCGCCCACCAGGATCTGTTCGGGTCGGCGCTGGTACTCAGCCCGGCCGTCTACACGCCGCTGCCGCCGGCCGACTCGTCCACCCGGGAGTTCGGCGCGTTCGGCGACGGCGCCGCAGCCTTCTCCGACGCGGTCTACCAGGAGCTGAACTACCCGGCGCAGCTGCAGCACGTCGACGCCGACCTGCCGGTGCGGCTGTTCATCGCGGTCGGTGACGACGAGTTCGCCAATCCCGACCCCGCCGACGCCCACCACGACCTCGACTTCGAGGCCGAGGCGCTGTACAACGCCGCCCGCCGGGTCCCCGGAATCGCGGCCGAGATGCGCATCCTCAACGGCGGGCACGGCTGGGACGTCTGGGGCCCGGCGTTCGCCGCCGGGATGGCGGATCTCGGCCCGCTGCTGAGCACCGTCGCACCGCAGGGCCTCCCGGCGGCACCCGTCGGGACGGCCGGTGTCGACTGGGCCGGCGGCGTCGCGCCCGGCCCGGACGGTTCAGTCACCACGGGGTTCGCCGCCAGCGGGTCGTTCGGCGGCCAGCAGTACCACGGCAAATTGGACGCGGTGGTGACCCGCCGCAATGCCGACGGCACGACGGCCTGGACCACCCAGATCGGTACCGCGGCGGACGAGCGGCTGTACGGCGTGGTCGCACTGCCGGACGGCGGTGTACTCGCCACCGGCTACACCAGGGGCGACCTCGACGGTCAGCACCCAGGCGCGAGCACCGACGACGCGTTCGTGGTGCGCCTGAACGCGGCCGGCACAGTCCAGTGGATCACGCAGTTCGGCGTCGCGGGCGCGGCGGATCGCGGCTACGGCCTCGCGGCCGGCCCGGACGGCGGCGCCTACGTCACCGGCTACACCAAGGGAGCGCTCGACGGCACCAACGCCGGCGACAAGGACGCCTTCCTGGCCCGCGTCACCGCCACCGGCCAGCTCTCCTGGGTACGCCAGCTCGGCGGGGCCGGCGAGGACAAGGCGTTCGCCGTGGCGGCCGACGCCACCGGCGCCTACGTCGTGGGTACCGCCGGCGCGGCCCTGCCCGGGACGCAGGCACTCGGCGGGTACGACGGCTGGCTCGCGCGGTACACCGACGCCGGGGCGCTGTCCTGGGTGACGGCGCTCGGCGGCGCAGACGACGACCGGCTCAACGGCGTCGCCGTCACCACCGGCGGGCTCGCCGTGGTGACCGGATCCGCGGGCGGCGACCTGGTCGCCGCCGCATACACCGCCGGCGGGCAGCAGCGCTGGACCACCACGGTGGACAGCGGCGCGACCGACGGCGGTGCGGCGGTCGCGGCGCTGCCGGACGGTGGCGTCGAACTGGTCGGGTACACCCGCGGCCGGATGACCGTCCCGGCGGGCGGAGCGGATGTGCTGACCGTCCGGCTGTCGGCGAAGGGCAAGACGCTCGCCACCGGGCAGTTCGGCTCGGCTCGCGACGACGGCCTCGACCCGTTCGCCGAACCCAACCTCTACGCCGCGGCCGCCGCGAACGGGACCGTGCTGATCAGCGGGCTGACCTACGCCAGCAACGGCCCCGGAAACGGCGACGTGTTCACCGGATAAGCCGGCGGACACCCGCCCAGGCGTTCGCCACTGCACGGAAGTTGTCCGTTCGGCGCCAACTTCCGTGCAGTGGCGGCGGTGCGGGTCCACGTGCCCGGGCTCGGCCGGGGGGTTAGATCAGGACCCTTCGGGCAGAGGGGGCAGGCACTGCAACCCTCACCGGTAGGAAGCCTGGCCAATGGGTGACGAGCTCCTCGACTTGGCGATCGACACGGCCGGCGGCCGAGACCTCTGGAACACGCTGCGCGGCCTCCGCATCGACATCTCCATCGGAGGCCCGATCTGGGCGGTGAAGGGCTGGCCGCCGGACAAGACGTTCGACCAGACCCTGGCCCTGGACACGGCCAGAGAGCACATCGTGTTCAGCCCGTTCACCCGGCCCGACCGGCGGATGGTCTTCGACGCCGCCACCGACAGCGTCGCCATGCAGACACTCGACGGGGATCCGGTCGCTACCCTCGCCCCCGCACGCGCGGGCTTCAAGAGCATGCTGCGCAACAGCGCCTGGGACGGCGCGCATCTCGGCTACTTCCTGGGCTACGCGTGCTGGAACTACTTCACCACCCCGTTCCTGTTCACCTATCCCGATGTGCGGGCGCACGAAATCGAACCGTGGCGCGAGGCCGGCCAGACCTGGCGGCGCCTGCGGGTGCGTTTCCCACCCGAGATCGCCACGCACAACCCCGAGCAGGTGTTCTACTTCGACACCCTCGGCATGCAACGCCGCATGGACTACATCACCGAAGTCAACGGCAGCACCCTCGTCGGCCACTACACCAGTCGGTACAAGGCCTTCGACGGTCTGCTCGTGGCGACGCGCCGCAGGGTCTTCCGCCGCTACCCGGACGACAGCGTCAACCTCAACCTGCCGAGCATCACGCTCGACATCCACGATGTCGAGCTGGTCCGTTCCGGCGACGAACGGGAACAGCCATGACCACGCACACCACCGTCATCGACCATCCCGTCCGGCGGCTCGTCGTGGCATTGCCCCGCCCCTACGACGCGGCCCGCGAACACTACGAGACCCTGGTGCCGGAGGCCGATGTCGGCCGCTTCTTCCAGATGGCCTCCTGGCAGGCCACGCTCGAGCTGGCCGAGATCAACGCCCCGCACGGGTTCATGCGCTACTACCGCAGCGACATCACCGCCACCATGTCCGGCTCGAAGTCGTCGTGGAAGGCCACGCAGTACCTGATGGGCAACCACACCATCGCCGAACGCATGTTCCGCCACGACCCATCGGCAATGCTGCACGCGCCACTGCGGACCCTGCTCTACGCCGACCCCGACGGCGACACCAAACTGGACGTCGACCAGCCCAGCCTGCTGTTCGCCAGCTATCACAACCCGCAGATCGCCGACGTCGGCCGCGAGCTCGACGCGCTCCTTACCCAGCTGATCACCCTGCTCGGCGGCGATCCACCCCCGCAACTTTCGGCCAAGGGCTCGTGAGCCGCCGCTTAATCGCTGGACGGACGGCGGGCGGGCGGGGTAGCGTTCCGGCGACCGTGGTCCGGCCTGAGGGGGTGAGCGCCGTGAACGTTGTAGCGATGTGGGTGCTCCCCATTCCCGTCACGGTCGGGCGACTGCGGTAGGTGCCGCCCGGGAGCGTCCCTTTGGGATCTCCCGAAAGGTGACACCGATGAACACACTCGTCATCACGCGCGTCGCCGAGCGGCAGTGGCATGCCCTCGACGACGACTTCGTGGTCGGCCGCGGCGACGCCTCGCCCCGCCCGGACGGCCGCGTCTTCCTGAGCGTCGACGCCTGGCACGACGACGTCTTCGCCCATCTCGCCGAGGCCATGCTGGCCGCCCTGCCGCGGCCGCTGTACACCGTCGTGGACGAGGCCGACCTCGACCTGCGAACCCGGTGGGTGCAGGCCGGCCTGACCACCCGCCGCCGCGAGTGGGAGTACGTCATGTCCAGCGGCGGCGATGGTGCAGTACCAACGCCGGGTCTGACGCTCCTGCCCGTCGGCACCGCCGAACTGGACCCGCTGCGCCAACTCGACCGCACGATCCGCGCCGAGATCGAAGCCACGATCGGCTGGGATCAGATGCCGGCAGCGGTACTGTCCCGACCGCTCGACCCCACCCACTACGCGGTCGCCGCCGAGCTCGACGCCTACGTCGGCCTGGCCCGGCTGGCGCTGCTGCCGAGGCACACGAGGATCGGCCTCATCGCGGTCCGGTCCGACCACCGCCGCCGCGGCATCGCCCGCGCCCTGCTCGCGGAGATCCTGGCCACCACCCACGCCCGCGGCGTCGCAACGGTCTCCGCGGACGTGCACGAGGCCAACACCGCGGCCATCGCCCTCTTCGAGTCCGCCGGCGCGCGCCGCACCGGCAGCAACCTCGAGCTGGTGATCCACTGATGCCCAAGGCAACCGACGGCATCCAGCTCGAGGGCACCGTGCTGGAGTGCCTGCGCGACGCCAAGTTCCGCGTCGAGCTCCCCAACGGCCACATCGTCCTGGCCCACATCAGCGGCAAGATCCGCAAGAACTACATCAAAATCCTGCCGTTCGACCGCGTGCTGGTCGAGCTCAGCCAGTACGACCTGACGAGGGGCCGGATCCTCTTCCGGTACCGCAACTAGCTCTCGAAAACGAACGACGGCGCCGGTCTTCCCGGCGCCGTCCTCGTCAGTGCTCTGCATCTTCGATGCACGATGCGAACCGGATGGTCATGGTTATCGGTACATCGTTGCCGGCCCATGTGATCGTCGGCGTAGTCGCTGTCTCGGGCGCTGGACGAACGCTACCGGCGCAGCCGGCGGTCGCCGGTGGCGCTGATCCCGAGATGCTTGCGCAACTGCCGGAGGGTGCGCCGGTTGTGCCCGGCCACATCCGCGAACTGTCGCTTCGGGTTGCCGAACATCCACAGCCTGGTGCGCCTCGCCGTCCCCGTTTCATCGTGCCAGCA
>Ga0310811_10012849_pt1 | contig 10887 bp, 8 predicted proteins | sample YCmetagenome_FD_207642 | JGI IMG/M metagenome (GOLD analysis project Ga0310811, IMG submission 207642) | Soil microbial communities from experimental microcosm in Duke University, North Carolina, United States - YC | ecosystem: Engineered > Artificial ecosystem > Soil microcosm > Unclassified ...
TGACAACCGCATCGGTATAGGTATAGGCGGCGTCGAGATCGAAACCGGGCGCCGGGCTGACCTTGGCTTCCAGTTCCAGACCCTGCGACCGCGCCTGGCCCGTTTGAACGTCGAACAGGGTATTGGCCAGATCCGGGGTAAGGACATTGTTCTCGGTCAGATCGAAGAGTGCCGCCGTGAACAGCGCGTTCCAGCCGGGCGGCTTGTATTTCAGGCCGAGTTCATACTGGCGGCTGGTAACAGGCTGGTACGGGGTGCCTTCGGCATCCGTGCCGCTGGTCGGCAGGAAGCTGGTCGAATAGCTGAAATAGGGCGCGATGCCGCTGTCGAAGAGATAGAGCAGCCCGGCGCGATAGGTCCAGGCGCTGTCCGTCTGCGTCGTGGTGGTGCCGCCGATTTTGGCATAAGTGTCGGTCGAGGCATTGTCATGCCGCACACCGGCGAGAAGGCGGAAGCCGAGCCAGGAAATCTCATCCTGCAGATACTCGCCGATCTGGTTGATCGTCTGGATATCGGATTCATAGGTCGACAGGGTGGTCGCGCCGGATGTGTAGACAGGGTCGAAGATATTGATCGAGGGGGCGGTGCCGGAACCATACGAGAAATCGTTTGAGGTATGGCGATAGTCGATGCCGAACAGCACCTTGTGGCGCAGCGGGCCGGTGGTGAAGTCGGATTCCAGATGATTGTCGAGTGTCGCGGTATTGAGATTGACATGTTCCGCGAAGGTCGCCCGGTCGAGCGTCTTGTCGTCGGGTTCCAGCGCCGTGCCGTAGGTTTCCTGGTTGTCGCCGGTGACATGATCGTAGCGGAAGTTCTGGCTGAATTTCAGCCAGTCGTTGAATCGGTGCTCCAGCTCATAGCCAATGGCCACCTGATCCATCGTATACTGGTCAAAGTCCTTTTCGCCTGGAAAGGTGCTGGCTGAGATGGTGCCGTTCGGATTGTAGGTCTGGGTACCGACCTGCGGAAAGCCCGGGGCCGTCCAACCCGGTGCGCGCACGCGCAGATAATCGGCCAAAATCGTCACCCGCGTATCGGCATCCGGCTTGATGGTGATGCTGGGGGCGATATACTGGCGGTTGTTTTCGGTGTAATTCACCTGCGTGTCGCTTTGCCGGTCCATGCCGACAATGCGGTAGTCGACCTTGCCGTCCGTGCCTTCTACCGGGCCGGACATGTCGAAGCCGAATTGCTTCGAGTTGTGGCTTCCGTATTGCATTTCCACTTCATGCTGCGGCGTATCGGTTGGCCGCTTGGAAATGGCGTTGACAAGGCCGCCCGGCTCGTTCTGGCCGTAAAGCATGGAAGAGGGGCCTTTCAGCACTTCCAGGCGCTCCAGCCCGTAAGGCTCGATCTGATAGGTCCAGAGTCCGTTGTCGCTCTTCAGACCGTCGAGATAGATGCTGTCATAACCGTTGAATCCACGAATTTGGAGAAAATCGGCGCGGACGCTTTCGCCATAGATTTCGTCCGAAACGCCGGCCGTATAGCGCAGCGCCTGGGAGATGCTTTTGGGCTGCTGCTGCTTGAGCTGATCCTGGGTCACCACGGAAATTGCCTGCGGCGTCTGCAGGATCGGCGTATCGGTCTTGGTCGCGGTATCGCTGCGCGTCGCGACATAGCCGACGCCCGGTCCGGTCGGGCTCTGCCGGTCGCGGCCCTTGGCGGTCACGGCGAGGGGCGCGAGCGTTGTGCCCGAGGCATCGGCGGCGGGGGCCGCGGACTGCGCCCAGGCCGGCACTGCGACGGTCGCGGATCCGGCGCAGGCACTGGCGATGACGGCAGAGGCGAGCAGCCGCTGCCGGCGGCGGGCGGCGTGGGGGGCAGGGGAAACAGGCATGGTGGCTAGGGTCCTGGCGAGGTCGCGGGGGTGACTAGTAATTGCGAGCAAGTCGCATTCGCATCATCTGTAACGGTTCGTGCCACCCCGATCAAGCCTCGGATCATGAAAGATGACCGATCATCTTACTGATCCTGGTCGAGCGAGAACTGCAGCGGCAGGGTGAGCGTGATGGGATCGCCCGCGACGCTTGCCGGCGGCGGCGGCAAGGGCGAGGCGCGGCGCAGGGTATCGATCGCCGCCTGGTCGAGCGCGGCATGGCCCGAGCCGCGCACCAGCTCAACCCCGATTACGGTGCCGTCGCGACGGAAGGTGAAGCGCACCAGCACCATTCCGGACCAGTCGTTTGCCTGTGCAATGGACGGATAGTTCTTGTATTGGGCGATATGGGCGACGAGCCGGCTTTGCCAGTCCTGCGGCGAGGCGCCCCCCGAAGCGGCGGGGCGGCCGGGCGCCGGTGTCCGCGCGTCCGCTGCCGAAGGTGCGGGAGCGGGCGCCGCCACCGGCTTGGCCGCAGTCGCCCTCCGCGTCACGGCCGTGGCCGGCGGCACGGGCGCCCGGCGATGCGCCGGCGGCCGCGCGATTGGCTGGTTGGGCGGCGGTGGGGGCGGCAAGGGCAGGCTTTCGCTAGACGCGGCAACAGGCAGAGCGAGTGGCGGGGTCACCGGCGCCGGCGTCGGCTGCGTTGGGGGGGGCATCACGGGCGGCGCGACCACTGGCGGTGGCGTCACCGCCGGCGGCGCGGCCACTGGCGGCGGGGCGGTCGCGGGATGGGGAAGCGGCGCCGCCCGCACCGCGACCGTCGGCACGGCCGGCGCCGGGGGCGCCGGCAAGGGTGCCAGGTCGATCATCACGGCCGGGGGCACTGACATCGCGCCAGGCGGCGCCTTGGCATGCTGCCAATGCAGAAAGACGGCGAGGTGCACTGCCAGCACGAAACAGGCGGTACTGCCCCACAGGACCGCGCGCCGTCCGCGCCCCGGCAGGGTTGCGGCGGCAAGGTCGGCATCCGGCAGCGCGCGCGATCCAGGGGTGGTCCAAGCGCTCACTCAGTGTCGCCCGCCTGCTGCGTGACCAATCCAATCTTGAGATACCCGGCCTTCTGCAATTGCTCCATTGTTGCCATCAGCGTGCCATAGGACACGGTCTTGTCGGCACGCAGGTAAAGCCGCTGGCCGCGATCGCCCTTGGTCTGCTGATCCAGCGCCTGGATGACGAGGTCGGGCGAGGTTGCAGTATCATCAACAGAAACGGCGCCGCTTTTCTGAATGGTCACGAAGATCGGCTTGTCGGGCCGGGGTGCGGGCTCGGCGCTTGCCCTTGGCAGGTCGACCGGCACATCCGCCGTGGCCAGCGGGGCTGCCACCATAAAGATGATCAGCAGGACCAGCATCACGTCGATGAAGGGGGTGACGTTGATCTCGTGCTTCTCGTCGAGATCGTCATCCTCGTCCATATGCAGCGCCATGGCCTATTCCGCCGCCAGGCGTAGCGCGTGCGGCGACAGGTTGCGAATCGCGCCCGCCCGCGCGGCTGCGGGTTCCGCCAGATCGAGGGCGCGGGCGGCATGACGCAGCACGATCTCGCCGAGATCACCCAGGCTGTGGCGGTAGGCGCCCGCCCAACGCGCGAAGACATTGTAGATAACAACAGCGGGAATCGCCGCCACCAGGCCGGCGGCGGTGGCCAGCAGCGCCTCCGCGATGCCCGGTGCGACTACCGACAGATTGGTCGTGTGCGCCTGCGCGATGCCGACGAAGCTGTGCATGATGCCCCAGACCGTGCCAAAGAGCCCCACGAAGGGGGCGGTCGCGCCGATGGTGGCGAGCAGGCCGGTCCCGCGCTGCGCGCGCCGGGCGAGGCGCATCTCGATACGGCGCAGCCGGCTGGTCAGACGCTCCTTCGTGCCCTCGGCCGCCGCTCCTTCGGAGGCGACCAACTCGGCCCGCACCGCGTGGCGCATCAGGAGCAGCGGCCGCGGCATCGTGGACAGATCATCCGGGGCACCCGCTTCCGCCAGACGCAGCCCGCGGCGCACCGCGCCGCCGGCGCGCCATAGCTCGAAACCCTTGGCGAGCATGATGGTCCAACTCAGAATCGAAGCGAGACAGAGGGCAAGCAGCACGCCCTGCACAACCCGGTCCGCATGGCGCACGAGCGCCGTGATCGAGAGATCGCCCGTCGGTTGAGATGGGGAGACTGAAGCCGCCGGCGGGCTCGCCACAGAGGTGGGGACGGCGGCGGCCGAGGATGCAGGCGGTGTTGAAAACGCTTTTGTCTCAGTCGTGCTCGCGGTGCTCTGCGCGTTGGCGTTGGTCGCCGGCCCCATCAGCCAGGCAAGGCTTAGAATGAGGCAGGCTGCGGCGCGAAGGCCAGGGCGATGGGTCACAAAGCGTCTCCGTCGAAAGGGCTGCAGGCGGCTCGGACAACAGGGGCCAACGCGCCCACCTATATTGCGAATGATTATTAGAATCATTAGCAGTTTCTCTGCGTTTCGTGCAACCCAGCGGCGCTGCGAAGTCCAATGTGGACGTGGCGGCCGCTCTCCCCATGCGTCACCCCGGCCGCGTTCGTTCAGCACCAAACCCATATCAAGAAGGACATTTCTATGTTGCTCGGGCCGGACATTCTAGCTAGGGACGTCGTCACGGTCCGCAGGCGGTCCCTAAAGGACCGCTTCGACGTGGGGGCCCAGTCTGCGGTCGGGCTCGCCATACTGGAGGGCCGGAATGCCAGACGGCTCCTCTCGTCGCCTCAGGTCTCACGCCGCCTCAGTCGATCGTGGCCGCCGTGTTCCTCGGCATTTCTCGGGGATCTTTTGAATTACAGGTTCCGGGAGGCTTTTGGTTGCCGGCTCTTTTCTCCGCCCCAGGCCATTCGCTTTCGCGAGGGTGGCTCGCCGCTCGCCGTAACGCGGAGCTGTCATAGGATAGTCAGCCGGCAACCGCCATTTCTCGCGATATCCTGAGGGGTCATGTTGTAGACGGTCCGCAGATGCCGCTTCAACATCTTCAGCTTTTTGCCGTCTTCCAACCAGATGATTTAGTCGGGGAAGACGCTCTTCCTGATGGGAACCGCGGATTCTTGGGGAAGTGCCTCTGAGTCCGTGGCGTCGGTCGCGAGTTTGGCAAGGGTGTCGTAGACCGACTGGATGAGCGCCGGGATCTCGAGGACCGCAATTTGGCGGGTCCCGACATAGGCCGACACGATGTCAGACACAATACTGGCCGAGCTCAGTGTCAGAGGCGACGGGGGTCACGCGGTTCTCCTTCGCAGTGGTGAATGCTCAGGATACCTTAGGCGGACCAATTATCACCAGGACACCGAGTGGGACGGCGCAGATTGCGTCACCTCGGCGGTCGCAGGTTTTTACGACAAGTGCAACACCGATGCTCCGATATTCCAGTGGCTGCAAGCGGCCGGTCCAGTTTCGAGCCTGTCTTGGTCTGAGGCCAACATTTACTCCTGGTTCTCAACAAGGCGTAGCTCGTTCGATCGTCTGAATCAGCGGCGGGGAGCGCGGCATTTGCGGCGCCATTCCGCCGGGGTGCTGTTCGTGGCACGCCGGAACTGGCGGCCAAAATGACTTTGGTCAACGAAGCCGCACATGAGTGCAATATCAACCAGAGTATTGTCTGAATCCCTCATCAGGGATTTGGCGCGCGAGATCCGGCGCTGGATGATCCATTGGTGCGGCGTCATGCCCGTTGAGGTGCGCGGAACGCGCCAAGGCGGCGATGCGCGGCGGGCCGTCGATGATGATGTGATCGGCGCGGCGGGCCAGCTCTGGCGCTTCCTGATGTAGCGTTTCGCGGGCGAGGCCCACGGCGCTGAACAGCCGTGGCAGGCCCTGCTGGCTTCTGCGCTGCGTCTAGTCCAGCGACGAACCCTGCGGGTCGGCGTCCAGCAGGATGACGTGCAGACCGCGCATCGCCAGCTCGCCAGCGATGTGGGTAGCGAGCGTGGCATGCACGGTTCAAATACGCGTGCCGCCATTGCTAGCGCACCGCGCTGCACACGCCAATCGTGACGGCGCCGACGCCGGCACAACCATTGCCCGGCAGCATTGCCACGCCATCAACACTCGCTCTCGTGCTGGCGAATAAATACGTGGATGGCACCCCCTGTATCGCCTCGAGCAGGTATTGGCACGCGCAAACGTCAGCATCAGTCGCGGCGCGCTGAGCAATTGGGTAAGTGTCGTGGTATATAGTATGATGCTTACTTGCCGGGCCTGCTCGGTCGAACCTTACGCCTGGCAATGCCATGTTCCCACCGAGCTCCCTCAGAGGCCACCAGGTGACAGTATCGACGATCTCTTGCCGTTCAACTGCAGCAAACGCGCTTCTCCCGAGGCTGAATGACGCGCGAAAACTGATCCCGGACCGACACCATCACGAAACCGCGCCGCCTTCCTCGCATCAGCGCAGCGAAATTCGCGCTTACATTCTTCCCGATATCGATACCCAGTATGGCGATCTTGGCTCTGATTCAAATTTGGTGCTTGCTAAACTGAGAGAGCAGAAGCAGTCGAGCACGCAGGAGGCCGATGCCGCCTCTGCCGTACATGCTGCGCTTGATCGTCTTGAGGCGATTGATCTGGCCCTCGACCTGGACGCGCCAGCCTGGTGCTCCTTCAGAACACCAATGATCTGCTCCTGGCTAAACCTCGATCGCTTCATCGTCCGTCTCCTGATGACGGATTCTACCTCAGATCGAGGGCATTCTAAGGGGCAGGGTCATCGGTAATGACGAACATCCCCTCAGCATGGCAATGCATGCCGCGGCTGGCAAGCCGGGATGCGTCGCCCTGCTATATGTAGGAGAGGACATTGTTACATATAGCTCTGCCCTACCGCCTCCAGGGGCCGCACAGCCCAAATCCGAGGGCCGGATCATCGGCTGGGGCGGCCTTTATGATGACCCGTTCGATCCAGGTTGGGGAACCGAGCTGGCCTATTTCTTCCACCCATCGGTCTGGGGGCAGGGCTAGGCGTCAGAGATGGTAGCCGCCTGCATGGGCGTCGCCGACTATTCCCTGCGGCTACCCGAAGTCCGAGCCTTCGCACATCCGGCCAATGCCGGCTCACAACGCGTCCTGGAGAAGGCCGGTTTTGAGGTCGTGCGGTTCTTACCAGAAATGGATCGCTTTCTTTATCGGCGGGTGCGGCGGGCCGACCATTGTCTGATCTGTCGCGCTTATCCTGCGACGCGCAACACGGCGGCGGCTAAGCGCTTCCTCGGCAATGCGCTGAACGGCTTGAAGGACCGGGAGAAGCCAGTGTCAACTCCGACAGGGCGCCGCCCCACGCCGCTGCCCTGGCGGAGCTAAAGAAGGAAGGGTCGGTGTCCGGCCGATACGCAGCACCGGCAGGTCAAATACTTCAACAACGTTATCGAGACCGATCATGGCAAGCTCAAGCAGCTGATCCAGCCGGTCCGAGGCTTCAAAACGCTCAAGACGACCTACACGACGATCAAAGGCTTCGAGGTGATGTGCGCGCTCCGCAAGGCACAGGCATCGGCCTTCAACATCGTCCGCGATATTCTCGGGGAGGCCCGCATCGTCGAGCGCGCCTTCGGCCTCGGCGCCTCTGCCCTGGCCGAAATGGTCCAGTTTCTCAACGCTCCGCTCCAGGTCCAAGCCGCCTGGCAAGCCCACCCGCCTATCAACCGCTGCCTTCGCCCCCTTGACCAAACTTTGCAACAGAGCCCTTGGGGAGTTGGCGCCGCTAGGCGCGCCGCCACCCCGACGCTCAGAACATCGAACTGTAACGCTTGGTTTCCCAGGCGCTGACCGAGAGGTGGTATTCTTCCCATTCGGCGGTCTTGTAGCGGATGAATTCATCGCGCAGCTCGGCGCCGAGCGCCGTTTCGACAAGCGGGTCGGCGGCGAAGGCGGCAACCGCCTCCTGCAGCGTCTGCGGCAGGAAGTCGATGCCGCGGTCGCGGCGCTCTTCCTCGCTCATGGCATAGAGATTGTCCTCGTTCGGCGCACCGGGGTCGATCTTCTCGCGTATCCCTTCCAAACCTGCGGCCAGCACCAGGGCGGCGGCGAGATAAGGATTGACCGAGCCATCAGCATTGCGGCTTTCGCAGCGCCCGCCGCCGGCCGGCACGCGCACCGAATTGGTGCGGTTGTTCGAGCCGTAGGAATTGAAGACCGGGGCCCAGGAATAGTAGCTCATCGCACCGCGGCGGACGAGGCGCTTATAGCTATTCACGGTGGGTGCGAAGGCTGCGCAGAGCGCGCGGCCGTGTTTCAGAATGCCGCCGATGAAGTGATAGCCGATTTCCGTCAGGCCGAGGCCGCGCGGGTCATCCTTGGGGTCGCATTTGAAGACATTGGCGCCGCTCGCGAGGTGAAACAGCGACATGTTGAAATGCGCGCCATTGCCGGTCTTGTCGGCGAAGGGCTTCGGCATCATGGTCGCGATGAGCCCTTCTTCCTTCGCGTAATGCTTGGCCATGAAGCGGAAGAAGGTCAGGCGATCGCAAGTCGTCAGCGCATCGGCATAGGCGAAATCGAATTCGAACTGGCCGTTCGCGTCCTCATGATCGAAGGAATAAAGATCCCAGCCGAGCGTATCCATGGCGGACGCGACCTTGTCCAGCCAAGGGAAATTGTCGACGAAACCCTGAACGTCATAGCAAGGCTTTGTCAGCTTGTCCTCGGCATGGGGCACAGACAGGCTGCCGTCCGCATTTTGGCGTAGCAGAAAGATTTCGCATTCGACGCCGAGGTTGAAGCCGAACCCCATCGCATTCGCCTGCGCGATCATGTTCTTCAGCGCGACGCGGGTATTGAGCGGATAGGGCTTGCCCTGGAACTCGTTATCCGCCGGCATCCAGGCGATCTTCGGTTCCCAGGGCAGCTGGATGATGTGGTTCAGATCAGGAACAGATGTCAGTTCATCGTCATTCGGCGCCTGGCCGAGACCGTCCAGCGCATAGCCGGTATAGCGTTCCGAGCCATGGGCCATATGCGCCAGATGGCTGAGGGGCACGACCTTGGCCTTCTGCACGCCATGGATATCGACATAGGCGCCGATACAGTATTTGACGCCGCGCGCGGCAAGGTCCGCCTGGATTTTGTCGATGGTCTCGGGGGAGGTCATGGCAAGAAACCTTTTATGCATTGAGCTGATTGCAGCCGTCAGAACGGGACGGCCGGGCTGTCATAGGGATGGTCAAGCGGCGGCATTTCGGTGATGCCGCGGGCCACGATGGCGGTCAGATCCTCGACCATCCAGGAGAAGAGTTCGCCGCCTGCTTCCGCCGTTGCCGTGCTCGGACGACCGGTCACGCCATTGGCGCTGGTGCGGTTGACGGGGTGAGAGAAAACGAGGCCGGTGGTGCGATCCGGATCATCGGCCTGGGCGAGAAGATCGGGGCGCACGAGTTCGGGGGCGGCATGCAGCATGAGGGCGGTCTCGGCCTCGTTCGCATGCCAATCCTCGGCATCCTTGAAATGGGCTTCGCGGACGCGGGCGCTCATCGTCGCGGAATTGATCAGGGCGACCATCAGGTCGTCCTTCTCGGCCCGCAACAGCTCCAGGGCGCAACGCAGCGGTGCGGCATTGGTGACATGGCAATTGACGATGAACAGTCGCCGCACACTGCTGGCATAGGCCCAAAGCCCGATCTGCTGCACCAGGTCGATCAGCGTGCGCGGATCGACCGCGATGGTGCCGGGCCAGCGCTTGCTGTGGCCGAGCGAGCAGCCATAGGGCAGGGTCGGCAGCATCGGCGCCTGCGTCGCCTGTGCCACCGCCGCACAGAGCTTGTCGGCGAGCACAAAATCCATGCCGCAGCCCATATGCGGACCATGCTGCTCGGTGGCGCCGATGGGGAGAATGGCGGTGCCATTCACTGCCGCCAGATCGCCGGGCAGCTCCGCCCATGTCCGCTCGCTCCACAGCATCGCGATTACAGACCTGCGATGGCGTGGGGGATATAGGGCGCCTCCAATCGCGCCACTTCCTCGGCCGTCAGTTTGAGCGAGACGGCTTCTGCCGCATCCACAAGCTGTTCCGGCTTGGTGGCGCCCACAACGGGTGCCGCCACGGCCGGCTTCTGCAACAGCCAGGCGAGGGCGACCTGTGCCATGGGCACGCCGCGCTCCTTGGCCACCGCTTCAACCGCATCGACGACAAGTCGGTCGGCTTCCTCGGTCTTGGTGTAGAGCATACGGCTGTAATTGTCGGAGGCGCCGCGGCCCGTATCCGCCTGCGCCGCCCAGGGTCGCGTCACGCGGCCGCGGGCGAGCGGGCTCCAGGGTGTCATGCCAATGCCTTCTTCGGCGCAGAGCGATATCATCTCGCGTTCTTCCTCGCGATACATGAGGTTCATGTGGTTCTGCATCGAGATGAAGCGGGTCCAGCCATTCTTGTCGGCCGTGTAGAGGCATTTCGCAAACTGCCAGGCGAGCATGGAGGAGGCGCCGATATAGAGGGCCTTGCCCGCCTTCACCACGTCATGCAGCGCTTCCATCGTCTCTTCGATCGGCGTCTCCGGATCGAGACGATGGATCTGGTAGAGATCGACGTAGTCCATGCCGAGCCGCATCAGACTGGCATCGATCTCGGCCATGATCGCCTTGCGCGAGGTGCCGCGGCCATTGGCGTCCGGGCGCATGCGGTTGAAGACCTTGGTGCCGATGACGACTTCGTCGCGCTTGGCATAGCGCTTGATGGCGCGCCCGAGAACTTCTTCGCTGGCGCCGTTGTTATAGGCATTGGCGGTGTCGAAGAAGGTGATGCCGAGCTCGATCGCCTGGCGGAAGAAGGGTTGCGACTGCTCCTCGTTCAGGATCCAGGCGTGCGAGCCGCGCGCCGGATCCGAATAGGTCATACAGCCGAGGCTGATGCGGGAGACTTTGAGGCCAGAACGGCCGAGGCGGACATATTCCATGGGTCTCAGTCCCGCACGCGGTCGCGCACGAAATCGGCGAGTTGCCAGACGACCTTTTCGAGATGGCTGAGGCGGCCCGGCCGCGCGAGATGCGACGTCGCGCCGATCTGCTGCATGTCGTTGACGTCGAG
>Ga0310811_10012850_pt1 | contig 10887 bp, 11 predicted proteins | sample YCmetagenome_FD_207642 | JGI IMG/M metagenome (GOLD analysis project Ga0310811, IMG submission 207642) | Soil microbial communities from experimental microcosm in Duke University, North Carolina, United States - YC | ecosystem: Engineered > Artificial ecosystem > Soil microcosm > Unclassified ...
GAAGGCGCTGCCGCCGGCCGATGAAGTCGCCAAGGTCAAGCGCATCATCCATATCGAGGCGAGCTTGGCGCTGCTGCTGCCGATCCTCGGCGCTGCCATGGCGCGCGGCTATGGTCTGCCCGGATAACCAGTTGCTATTATGATGCCGTCGTCGCCGTCCTCATCGGGATTTGAGTCCCCCTTGCCGCGCTATCTGAACGGCTTCTCCGAAATTGCGGAGGATTATGACGTTCTTCTCTGCGACGTCTGGGGCGTCATCCACAATGGCGTCGCGCATTTCCCCAAGGCAGTCGATGCCTTGCAGCGTTTCCGTGCCAATGGCGGAACGGTGATCCTCATCACCAATGCGCCACGCCCGAGCGCTAAAGTCGTCAGCTTTCTCGACAAGCTTCGTGTGCCGCGCGATGCGTATGACGCAGTTGTGTCGTCAGGCGATGTGACGGTCTCGCTGATCGCCGAGCGCCGCACACAGAGCTTGATGCATTTGGGCCCCGACTATGACCATGCGCTCTTCGATGCCGCCGCAGATGTCTTGGGCCATGCGCCGCATTTCGCGCCGCTTGAAACCGCGGACTATGTGGTCTGTACCGGCCTTCTTGACGATCGGACGGAAACGCCGGCCGATTATGCCGAAACCCTCGCCGCGATGCGGCGGCGCAATCTCGACTTCATCTGCGCCAATCCGGACATCGTCGTGCAGGTCGGTGAGACGCTAATCTATTGTGCCGGGGCTCTCGCGGAAGTTTATGAAGCGATCGGCGGCAGCGTCATTCAAGCCGGCAAGCCTTATGCGCCGATCTATCAGCGTGCCTTGCAAGAGGCGGCGCAGTTGCGTGGAAAAATTCCCGATTCGGCCCGAGTGCTGGCGATCGGCGATGCCATGCACACCGATATCAAGGGTGCGCAACGCCAGTCATTGGCGACGCTTTTCGTCACCTCCGGTATCCATCGGGGAGAATTGCATCGCGCCGACTTGCATGCGGCCGAGGCGCCGTCCGGACTGGACGCCGCTGCCTTCCGTCAGTTTTTCGAGGATACGGGATTTGCGCCGATGGCGGCGATCACCGAGCTGGCCTGGTAGGCTTCGGTAATCGCAGTTTGAAGCGCGCTTCGCGGCGCTTCCCGGGAGCTTAGGCTGCGGCTGGCGCGAAAACAGCGTCGATCTTGCTCTTCAGCGTGCCGGCATTGAACGGCTTGACGATGTAGTGGCTCACGCCAGCTTTGCGGGCGGCGATCACATTGTCGGTCTTCGACTCGGCCGTTACCATGATGAACGGAATCTCGGCGCGCTCCTTGTCCTCGCGGACCTTCTGCAGAAGCTGATAGCCGGTCATCGGCTCCATGTTCCAATCGGAAATGATGAGGCCGTATTGCTTGTCTTTGATCTTGGCGAGCGCTTCTTCGCCGTTCGAAGCCGTGTCGACGTTATCAAACCCGATTTGATTCAAGAGGTTGCGGATGATCCGCACCATCGTCTGATAGTCATCGACGACAAGAATAGGGAGCGAAGAGTCGACAATCATTTATTTCTCCAACCGCTTCCCCTGTGGAAGCAGATGAGCGCACGAACTACAGCCGGAACGCAGCCGGGCTTGATCTGCCGCGAGGACGCCCCTTTGACAGCAGGATTTAAGACCAGCTTGGCTTGCTATTCAGTTAAGATCAGGCCGGATATACAATTGAAGCGGGTTTACGATTTCTCGCGAATGGGGATGGCGGCGGAATGCCGATGGCCCCCCGTCGGTTTGAAGGCTGCGTGCCAATGGCTCGCAAGCGCCTGAAAAGCCGCAAGTCTTTTGCTTTCCTGCGTGCCGTTCCGTAAAACGGTTGTGATGCGGCGCCGGTTCGCTTGACGCCATTGCTGCGGCGCGGCAGGGTCGTCGGCGCTTTGCGGTTTCGGCGCCTCGAATCCGCTTTTTCCACCGTGCTTGTTTGACCGCCTCCGTGCCGCCCGCTCCCTTCATTCTCGCCGTCGATCCGGCCCCCTTGCCGGATGCTCTGACCGGCGCGGTCGTCGCGATCGGTAATTTCGATGGCGTCCATCGTGGTCACATCGCTGTCATCGCGCGCGCCAAAGCCTTGGCGCAAAAGCTCGGCAGGCCGTGTGCCGTGCTGACCTTCGAGCCGCATCCGAGCGACTATTTTCTTGGGCCCAAAACGATCTTCCGCCTGACGCCCTGCGAGACCAAGGCCGTGGCTTTGGAGCGGCTGGGCCTCGCGGGCATGATCGTTTTGCGATTCGACTCCGGCCTCGCGCAATTGTCGGCGGAGGATTTCGTCGCCGACATCTTGGTGAAGCGGCTGAAGGTTGCCGCCGTCGTCGCCGGCTATGATTTCCACTTTGGGAAGGCCCGTGCCGGCACGCCGGCCTTTCTTGTCGAAGCGGGAAAACGCGCAGGTTTCGCGGTCGAGATCGTCGAAAAGATCAACGCCGATGCGAGCGGTTCGATCGAGGCAACCTCATCCACCGCTACCCGCGCCGCGCTCGAAGACGGTGACGTTGCGCGCGCCGCGCATCTTCTCGGCCATCCTTATTTCGTGATCGGCGAGGTTATCCACGGCGACAAGCGGGGCAGGACCATTGGATTTCCGACGGCCAATCTGCGCCTCGATCCGAGCAGCCGTCTGCGCCACGGCGTCTATGTGGTCGAAGTTCAGATAGAGGGAACGCGCTATGGCGGTGTCGCCAATTTTGGTCGCCGGCCGACATTCGACAATGGCGCGCCTCTGCTCGAAGTCTTCATTTTCGATTTTGCTGGCGATCTTTACGGTCGAACGATTGAAGTCGATTTCCTCGACTTCATTCGCGGCGAGCAGAAATTCGCGTCCTTCGACGAGTTGAAACGCCAGATCAAAGCCGACGAAGCCTCGGCCCGCGAAATCTTGCAGAAAATGGGTCGGGTCAGTTCGGGAGCTTAGAGCATGTCCCGGAAAAGTTGATCGACTTTTCCGATAAAGGACATGCTCCAAGATTTTGAATAGAGCCGATTTATTTAATCGAGATTGGCTTTCGCGAGTTCTGCCGCCGCTTTCGCATGCGCGGCGTCGATCTCGCTCTTCCATGTCGCGATCATCTCGGCCGGCGGCTCATGTCCACGGCCGAATTGCGCCAAGAATGTCGTGTCATGCGCCTGCGTTTCCGACACCGGCACGAAAGCGGCGAGCTGGCGCGCCTCGCGGAGGATGCTTTGCGCGTCGCCACTGGGGTTGGCGCCGAACTTTTTCTCCGCCGCATGGATTGCCTGCCAAAGCGCGACGAGCTGGTCGTGCGGTTTGGCAATCGCTGCATCGAAAAGCGCGGCATCGAGATTGCGGCGCGCCTCGGCAAGTTTCGGGTCATAGGCGGCTAGTGCCGTGCGCTTGAACGGATCGACGGCGTCTACCGCATAGGCATCGGGCCGCACCGGGTAGCGCCCGACGCCCGGTAGGAGCTTCTGGCTTTCCTGCGAGAGGAGGAAGGCGACGAACGCCTGCGCCGCTTGAGGATGCGGCGCATTGGCGAGCTGCGCGACATAGGCGGGGAGAAACGCAGTCTTTCGCGGATAGGCGAAGGCAATCGCTTTGCCCTTCGCCGCAGCATCGAGCGCGTGAAAATCGATCGTCAGGATCAGCGCGGCCTGTCCGGATTCGAGTGCGCCGAGCGGCGGCGGACCGTTGGTCAGCGCCGCATTGCCGGAGATCTCGGAGACGAGCGCCCAGCCCTTGTTCCAGCCTTCGCCTTGCAGAAGAATTTCATAGAGGGTCGAAGCAAAGCCGACATGCGGCGTCGGCATGATGACCTTGCCAGGAAGATCGGCTCTCGCGGCATCGGCCCATGTTTCCGGCGCCGCTTTGCCTTTCCATAAAGCGTTGGGTCCATAAGCGAGCCCGTAGCCCGCAAGCTCAAAGGCCTCAAAACGCCCGTTCGGGTCGGAAATCGCCGTCGTGTCGATCTTGCCGGGCAGCGCGCTGCGATCGACGCTCAGCGGTGTAAAAGCGTTCTTTTCCGCAAGATGCGCGAAATTGCCAGACGCTGCCCAATAGACATCGGCGCCGCCGTGATCGGGCGCAGAGAGAAGTGCAAAGGCGTCGTGGCCGGACTTGTGGACGATAGTTACCGTGACATCGGGATATTTGGCTTCGAAGGATTTTTCGAACGTCTGCACAAAGCTGTCGGGATAACCGGTCACGACGGTCAGACTGTCCTTCGCTTGCGCGCTGGCGAGGCCGAGGCCAGCGGCAAGAGAGATCGCGAGCACACCTGCGCAAACACGGCGATATTCAGCGAATTGAAAGGTCATGGCAGGTCCAAACAGCAAAGTCCTAAACAGCAGAGGCCCAAGCAGAGCGATATTGTTTTAAATATAGCTTGTCCTTCCATTCCGGCCAGGGGCGAAAGGCGTGACGAGCAAAAGACGAATGAAGGAAAGCGCCGCCGTCCGCGACCCTCACTTGAGGGGGATCGGCTCCTGAATGATTTTGGTGAGGCCGCGCTGGTTGAGAGCGGTCGCCAGTGCGGCGCTGGGCTCATGGCCGCTGGTGAAGAGCGCCGTGTGCGGGCCCTGCGCGGGGGCTGCGCCATCCTGATGTGGCAGACCGCGATCCTCGCTCAGCACATGGTCGACACGCCGCGCGATGGCTTCGGCGGGATCGATCCATTCGACGGGCCATAAAGCGAGCCGTTCGAAATGCTCCAGCAGCAGCGGATAATGCGTGCAGGCCAGCACGATGCGGTCAGTCTTTTTCCCGTCTTTCGTGATGAAACAAGGAGCGATCTCGGCGGTGATCGCCGCATCGTCAACTGTCTCACCTTTCATGAAGGCTTCGGACAATGCCGCGAGCTTTGTCGAGCCGACCAGCGTCACATCGCAATGGGCCGCATAATTGCGCACGAGATCGTGCGTATAGTCGCGCGTCACCGTGCCGGGCGTCGCCAGCACGGAAATCATCTGTGAATGCGAGCTGTTCGCTGCGGGCTTGATCGCCGGAACCGTGCCGACGAACGGAATCTTTGGATAGGCGGCGCGCAGATGCGGCAGAACCAAAGTCGATGCCGTGTTGCAGGCGATCACGGCAATGTCGGGCGAAAAGTCGGCGACGAGCCGCTGCATCACCTTATTGACGCGCGCAACCACCGCGTCTTCGCTCAGCCGCCCGTAAGGAAAGCCGGCATCGTCGGCAGCGAAGAGATAGCGTGCGTCGTTGCGTAACCGCATGACTTCGGCAAGCACGGTCAAACCGCCGACGCCGGAATCGAAAACCAGGATCTTGGGCTCTGCCGACATTCTATCCTTATGCGCTTCTGCGGCGCTGGTTTGTGGCAAGCACATGACATCCCCCTTGCCACAATTCGAAGATGCGGTACGGGCTGCCGCGCAGCAAGTCCCCGCGATTCCGCCATTCGACAGGCTCTTATAGGCGAAATTCGCAACGATGTTGCAGGAGCGAATTGTCATAGACCGTCCAGGGGCCGAGATCGACAAAAAGCTGCGCAGTTGCCGCAATGAGCCGCCTCAATAGGTCAGCATCACTCACCTTAGCGCAAATGTGATAGGAAACGGCTGCCATTTCCCACATCCGTAATCGGGAAAACCCAAAAACGCCTTGTGGCTGCGATTGCTTTTATGCCTTCCGATGCTAGCTTCCACCGCCGCGCGCGGGCTCGCGCGTGACGCATCTTCGTTCATTGGAGGGTGGGAATGATTTCCAAGATGTTTTTGAGCCTGGCGTTCGCCTTCGGTCTGTCGACCGCGGCCTTTGCCGGCGTGATGATGGCGCCCGTGGGCGAGAGCAGCCCGGCGATCACGCGCGTGGCGGAGGGTTGTGGCCCGGGCTTTTGGCGTGGTCCGCATGGCCATTGCCACCCCATGGCGCATAACCGCGCTTGCCCGCGTGGTTTCCATATCGGCCCGCATGGCCAACGCTGCTGGCCGAACTGAGATCGCCGCATCCGATCCATCACATATCGAGCGAGGCCTCCAGGCCTCGCTTTTTTATTTTGCCTCGCCTTTTTTGTTGGCCTCTCTTTTTGTTTGCGCGACTGCTGTCGTGAATGAGCTTTTCTTGACCTCGTGCGTTGGGCGGGGATGAGCGAAGCGACGAGCGAACCCAAACAAGCTGCGGCAGCCGGAATCGGCCGCATTGTCGAAACCAAAGTGCCTGCGCGGCTCGATCGTCTGCCTTTCGGCGGCTTTCATCTGCGTGTCATCATTGCGCTCGGCATTACCTGGGTTCTGGATGGGCTCGAAGTCACTTTGGCAGGTGCTTTGGCCGGCGCTCTTGTCGCAAGTCCGCTCTTACGTTTTTCCGACTGGGATGTCGGGTTGGCGTCGAGCCTCTATCTCGCCGGCGCCGTCTGTGGCGCGCTCATCTTCGGCTGGCTGACCGATCGCTGGGGCCGCAAAAAGCTCTTTTTCATCACGCTCGGCGTCTATTCCATCGCGACGGCAGCGACGGCCTTCAGCGTCGGCCTCGTCAGCTTCTGCCTCTGCCGCTTTCTGACCGGCGCCGGTATCGGCGGCGAGTATAGCGCGATCAATTCGACGATTCAGGAGTTCACGCCCGCGCGGCTGCGCGGCCGCACCGACATCATCATCAATGGCACTTTCTGGGTCGGTGGCGCGATCGGCGCAGCGGCTTCCATCGTGTTGTTGAAGCCGGGATTGTTTCCGGTCGACATGGGCTGGCGTGCCGCCTTCTTCATCGGCGCGGTGCTGGGCCTCATCATCCTCGGTCTGCGCAGCTTCGTGCCGGAGAGCCCGCGCTGGCTGGCGATCCATGGACATGAAGACGAGGCGGAGAAAATCGTCGGCGACATCGAAAACGAGCTGCGCGAAAGCGGCAAGGAGGTATCCGACGCCAAGGACATCAAACCCTTCAGGATCAAATCGCGCGACCACACGCCGTTGTCTGAAGTCTTCACCGCGCTGTTCGTCACCTATCGGTCTCGTACGCTCGTCGGCCTGACATTGATGGCGGCACAGGCGTTTTTCTATAATGCGATCTTCTTCACCTATGGCCTCGTCCTGTCGAATTTCTACGGTGTGCCGCACGAGAAGGTCGGCTGGTACATTTTCCCCTTCGCCATCGGCAATGTGTTCGGCCCATTGCTGCTCGGCCCGCTCTTCGACAAGATCGGCCGCAAGAAGATGATCGCCGCGACTTATGCGGCCTCGGGCATTCTGTTGGCGATTTCCGGTCTGCTCTTTCTGTTCAAACTGGACAATGCGACGACGCAGACAATTGCCTGGATGGTCGTTTTCTTCTTCGCCTCGGCCGCCGCGAGCGCCGCCTATCTGACGGTGAGCGAAGTCTTCCCGGTCGAAATCCGCGCGCTGGCGATCGCCGCCTTTTATGCTTTCGGCACGGCGATCGGCGGCGTTGCGGCGCCGGCACTTTTCGGCGCATTGATCGCGACGAAGACGCGCGAGGCTGTCTTCATCGGCTATCTGTTCGGGGCGTCGCTGATGGTGCTGGCGGCCATTGTCGAAGCGTTGTTCGGCGTGGCGGCGGAGGGCAAATCGCTGGAGGATATCGCAACGCCGCTTTCGCAGACCGACGCATAAGCCGTCATCTTGGCTCGTTACGCCTGATGCGCGTCGGCACAGCATCTTGAGCGCTGCTGCGCGATCATCGCTGAATGCATTTCAGGGGGGAAACGATGGATTGGTTCTTTTTAACCTGGGTGATCTTCGCGGTCGTCGTCTTCGGCTTCATGGTCTATGGCACACGCCGGCAGAACACGGCGCTCGCCCGGCAGCGCCAGGCGTTGGATGTGCAAGGCCGCGCGATTGCAAACCAAGACGAGTCGATGGCCCTACAGCGCAAGGCCGTTGCGCAGCAGGACGAATTGATGGTGCTGGTCCGCCGCCTCGTTGAATTGACGGAAGAAGCCAATCGGCGGCAGGCGAGCTGATCCCGCTTACGGCTCGTTTCGCTCGGCGTGATCTTCGGCCGCTTCTTTCGCCTCTCTCGCGCGCTTTTCCTTCGGCGTCTCGGCGCGCGGGCCTTCGACCAGCCGGACGATCATGCCCCAAAAGGTGCGGACGTCCTGTTCGGTCATCTGCATGCGATGAAACATGTTGCGCAGATTGCGCTGCATCACCGGTTTCTTGCCGATCGGCCGGAAGAAGCCGGAGCGCTCCAGTTCGCCTTCGAAAAATTCGAAGAAGGAAAGCATCGACTGGCGCGACGCGGCAGGCGAGCGTTCGACAGGCAGGAAGGGTTTGACATCGCCCGCATTCGCCTTCAGCCATTCATAGCCGACGAGCAGCACTGCCTGGGCGAGATTGAGCGAGGCATAGGCAGGGTTGACCGGGAAGGTGATGATCATATCGGCGAGCGCGATATCGTCATTATCGAGGCCAGTGCGCTCGGGTCCGAACAGAATGCCATGCTTCTCGCCGGCTGCGATCCGTGCCGCGGCCGGCGGCATCGCCTCGGCCGGCGTCAGGATCGGCTTGAACTGGCCGCGCTCGCGCGCCGTTGTCGCATAGACGCAGTTCAGATCGACAACGGCCGCTTCGACCGTGTCGTAAAGCTTGGCCTTCTCGAGCAGGTGCACGGCGCCCGCCGCCGCCGCATAGGCGCCTTTCTTCAGGGCGCCAGTGCGTGGCCAGCCTTCGCGCGGGTTAACGAGGCGCAGATCGGAGAGGCCGAAATTGGCCATGGCGCGCGCGCACATGCCGATGTTCACCGCGAGCTGCGGCCGCACCAGAATGATGGCAGGGCCGCCCTGAAGGCTTTCGACGGAATGATTGGTGCCGGCGCCGGTCATGCGAGGTTTGACATAAGGAGGTCTGACATTGGGAAGCCTGGGTTCAGCGCGCCATCCTTCTCAATTTCCTACCCGACTGGCAAATCTGCACAATTCATAGCCAAGGGCGCATCGGGGTCGGAGCGGCGCATGGACGGCCTTATCTCTTTTAGACGGTGTCCAAGTGAGGCGGCGGGGAGGCCTCCGGACCGCTGGCCTCTGCCGAAGGGTGGCGCTTTGCCGAGGGGAGAGCGGGTGCTATAGGGGCGCCCGGTCCGCTCTCTGCCGAAGGTCGCTGCTCATGGAAAAGATCAAGGTCGCAAATCCCGTCGTAGAACTCGATGGCGACGAGATGACCCGGATCATTTGGCATTATATCCGTGACAAGCTGATTCATCCCTATCTCGACATCAAGCTGGATTACTACGATCTCTCCGTCGAGAATCGCGATGCGACCAACGATCAGGTCACGGTCGACGCGGCCAATGCGATCAAGAAATATGGCGTCGGCGTGAAATGCGCGACGATCACGCCGGACGAGGCCCGCGTCGAGGAATTCAAGCTCAAGGAGATGTGGAAGTCGCCGAACGGCACGATCCGCAACATTCTGGGCGGCGTCATCTTCCGCGAGCCGATCATCTGCAAGAATGTGCCGCGTCTCGTGCCAGGCTGGACCCGGCCCATCGTCGTCGGCCGCCACGCCTTCGGCGATCAGTACCGGGCGACGGATTTCAAAGTGCCGGGCAAGGGCCGCCTCTCGATCAAATTCGAGGGCGATGACGGCAAGGTGATTGAGAAGGAAGTTTTCAGCTTCCCTGGCGCAGGCGTTTCGCTCGCCATGTACAATCTCGATGATTCGATCCGCGATTTCGCCCGCGCCTCGATGAACTACGGGCTGATTCGCAACTATCCCGTCTATCTCTCGACCAAGAACACGATCCTCAAGGCCTACGACGGCCGCTTCAAGGACCTCTTCCAGGAAGTCTTCGAGAAAGAGTTCAAGGATAAATTTGCGACCGCCGGCATCACCTATGAGCACCGGCTGATCGACGACATGGTGGCCTCTTCGCTCAAATGGTCGGGCGGCTATGTCTGGGCCTGCAAGAACTATGATGGCGACGTCCAGTCGGACACGGTCGCGCAGGGTTTCGGCTCGCTCGGCCTGATGACGTCCGTGCTGATGACGCCGGATGGCCAGACGGTCGAGGCGGAAGCGGCGCATGGCACGGTCACGCGGCATTATCGCGAGCATCAGAAGGGCAAGGAGACGTCGACCAATTCGATTGCGTCGATCTTCGCCTGGACCCGCGGCCTGTCGCACCGGGCCACACTCGACGACAATGAGGCGCTCGCCCGATTCGCGAAGGCGCTCGAAAAGGTCTGCGTCGACACCGTCGAGGCCGGTTATATGACCAAAGATCTGGCGTTGCTCGTCGGCGCCGACCAAAGATGGCTCTCGACGACCGGCTTCCTCGACAAGGTTTCCGAGAATCTGAAGAAGGCGCTCGCCTGAGAAGCGCCCATTCTCGACACTTTCTAGGCACCGCATTGTCACGAATGCTGCGAACCATCCAAAACTTTGGTCGAAATCGCCGGAATACCACGTTATTTCGGCCTGCGACCGATTGTCTGGGGCTTTGTATGTCGTTATAAGGCCTGCGGTTTAGGTTGGGTTTGGGGAGACTCGAAAGTGCCGGCCGAAACGATTGATGCGGACTATGTGCCTACCGACGACGAGCCGTTCATGAATGAACGGCAGCGCGAATATTTTCGTCGCAAGCTGCTTGCTTGGAAGGAAGATATTTTGCGTGAAAGTCGCGAGACTCTCGCGATTCTGCAGAGCGACAACGAGAACCTGCCCGATCTCGCCGATCGTGCATCCTCGGAAACCGATCGTTCCATCGAACTGCGTGCCAGGGACCGCCAGCGCAAACTGATCTCCAAGATCGAAGCGGCGCTCGGACGGCTCGACGATGGCACCTATGGTTACTGCGAGGAGACCGGCGAGCCAATCACGCTCAAGCGGCTCGACGCGCGGCCGATCGCAACCTTGTCGATCGAGGCGCAGGAGCGCCACGAACGGCGCGAAAAGGTCTACCGCGATCAGTGAGGGTTTAATCTGAAAAGCCGGAGCGGTTCCGGCTTTTCAACTT
>Ga0310811_10012851_pt1 | contig 10887 bp, 10 predicted proteins | sample YCmetagenome_FD_207642 | JGI IMG/M metagenome (GOLD analysis project Ga0310811, IMG submission 207642) | Soil microbial communities from experimental microcosm in Duke University, North Carolina, United States - YC | ecosystem: Engineered > Artificial ecosystem > Soil microcosm > Unclassified ...
GGGTCCTTGGCGACGGACCCTGCGCGCATTACTTCCACTCATAGTCCTACCCAAGGTATCCATCAACAGCGAGTGCTCTGGCGGAAACACGTAGCAAATAGACAAACGCCGAGCGAATTCACACGCTAACTGAGTGAGATATGGGCGATATTAATACCTTGGGTATGCGAGCACGGCGACCGCCAGCGGCGGCAGGGTCAGCGGGCCGCTGACCTGCGTCCCGCTGGTCAGGTCGGTGCCGCCCGATGCCACGGGAACGGCGGCTTCGTCGGTATCGGAAGCTGACGGTGAAATTCCTCGCCAGCGCGCGGCCACCGGACCCAGGGTCAGCCGTCCAGGCCGTGGTCGCGGAGGATCGCGTTCAGTTCGGTCTTGCTGTGGCGCTCTCCCTCGGGGAGGCGCTTCAGCACGAGAACGCAGGGCATGCCGAACTCGCCGCCGGGAAACTTCCGCGAGCGCATGCCGTTCACGCAGACCGACCAGGCTGGGGCCTCGCCGCGCGGCAGTTCCTCACCCGTCTCCACGTCGATGACGTGCATCGAGCCGCTGAGGTTCGTTCCGGAGCCCAGCACCGCGCCGGTCCGGACCCTGGCGCCTTCGGTCACCATCGAGCGAGAGCCGATCATGCACTCGTCCTCGACCACCACGGGAACGGCGTTCGGCGGTTCGAGCACCCCGCCGATCCCGACCCCGCCCGACAGGTGCACGTTCTTGCCGATCTGGGCGCATGAGCCGACCGTCGCCCAAGTGTCCACCATCGTGCCTGAGTCGACGTACGCACCGATGTTGGTGAACGAGGGCATCAGCACGGTGCCCGGGGCGATGTACGCGCCCCACCGGGCGATCGCACCCGCCACCACGCGCACCCCGTCGAGCCGCGTCTTCAGCGGCACCCGGTCGTGGTAGCGGAAGTCGCCGACCTGGGACTGAGCCATCGGGAGGACCTTAAAGGCAAGCAGGATCGCGCGCTTGGCCCGCTCGTCCACGAGGACCTCGTCGGTTTCCGCGTCGATGAACGCGACGCGCGCCTTGCCGGCGTCAATCTGGTCCACGGCCGCCACTACCTCGGCGCGGGCAGCCGAGTCCAGGGGGCTCAGCTCAGCGCGCCGCTCCCACAGTTCATCGATAAGTGCAGGCAACGGCGACTTCAGGTCACTCATGGCCAGCGAGGATATCCCTCCTGGGGGAACGATTCCCCGGGGACCCCCCAAATCCTGCGGTTAGGGTTAAGGCGGGTCAGTCGGCAGCGAGACGCGTAATACGCGGGTACCTTCGTGAGTGTGCGGACGTCTCCTCAATGGCAGCCTGCCGATTACCGGTATCGGCGTCCGTCGTGGCGCCGCCCGCTGATCATACTGACCGTGATTGCGCTGGTACTTGGCGCTGGGGCGTACGCCGCGTACACGGTTTACCAGCGGTTCGTGACCCAAGTGCTGACTGTCCCCGGCTGCCAGGCGGGCAACGGCGACAACGGGGTCCCGCTGGACTTCGAGCAGGCGGCCGACGCGTCCACCGTGGCCGGCGTCGCCGTCCGCGAGCACCTGCCTGCCAGGGCCCTCACCATCGCGTACGCGACCGCGTACCAAGAGGACAAGCTGGAGAACCCCGCCTACGGCGACCGGGACTCGGTCGGCATCTTCCAGCAGCGGCCCTCCCAGGGGTGGGGCAGCGCCACCCAGCTCCAGGATCCGGCGTACGCGACGCAGGCCTTCTTCCACGCGCTCGTCCAGGTGCCCAACTACACGACTATCCCGGTCTACAAGGCCGCGCAGGCCGTGCAGAAGAGCGCAGACGGGTACGCCTACGAGCAGTGGGCCGCGCAGGGCCAACAGCTCACCGCCGCCTACACCACCACGCCGCACGCCGTCACCTGCTGGTATGACCCGAAGCAGCAGGCGTCGAGCCAGGGACTTTCCACCGAGCTCAACCTGCACGGGGCCGCGACGGAGCTGGACCACGTGTTCGGCACGCCGGGGCAAAGCGGAGCAGCGCTGAAGGCGATCACCCGCAGCCATTCGGGCTCTTCTGACGTGATCACCACCACGGCCGGCGCCGGGTGGGCCGTGGCGAACTGGCTGGTTACCCATGCGGTCTCGTACGGGATTACGCACGTCAGCTATGCCGGGTACCAGTGGTCGGCGAGCCTGACGGAAACAAGCTGGCAGCGTGACCCTACGGCGACAGTGGGGAGTATTGTCGCCAGCTAGCGAAGCGAACCACCATACTGTGTGGTAGCTGAAGTGGGTTAAGACGTTAAAGAGGAGCTCACGTGACCTACGTCATCGCGCAGTCATGCGTTGATGTACTCGACAAGGCGTGCATCGAAGAGTGCCCCGTGGACTGCATCTACGAGGGCGAGCGCATGCTCTATATCCACCCGGACGAGTGCGTGGACTGCGGAGCTTGCGAGCCCGTCTGCCCGGTTGAGGCCATCTACTACGAGGATGACACTCCCGAGCAGTGGAAGGAATACCAGAAGATCAACGCCGACTTCTTCGAGGACCTTGGCTCCCCGGGCGGCGCTTCCAAGGTCGGCAAGGTCGGCAAGGACCACCCGACCGTGGCGGCTCTCCCGCCGCAGGCCGAGCACGAGTGACCCTCGCCGCACGGCTGCCTGAATACCCCTGGGACGAACTCGCGCCGATCGCTGAGAAAGCGCAGGCGTTCCCCGGGGGCGCGGTCGACCTGTCCATTGGTACCCCGGTCGACCCGGTGCCTGCGGTGATCCAAGAAGCCCTCATCGCGGCCGCCAACGCGCCAGGCTACCCGCTGACCGCGGGGACGCCAGAGCTGCGTTCGGCGGCCGCGGGGTGGCTTGCCCGTTCGCTTGGCGTGCACGTCGACCCCGTGACGGTGCTGCCGGTGATCGGGACCAAGGAGTTCATCGCCTGGCTGCCGACCATGCTTGGGCTCGGCCCGGCTGACACGGTCATCTACCCGGCGCTCGCCTACCCGACGTATGACATCGGCGCGCGGCTGACCGGGTCCGCGTCGGTTGCGGTCGACGTGGCGGCCCGTGCCGGGCAGCCCGGAGCGCTCGACGGAGCGCCGGCGTCGGCCAAGCTGCTGTGGGTGAACTCGCCGTCCAACCCGACCGGGCGCGTACTGTCGGCCGGGGAACTGCAGGACGCCGTCGCGTGGTCGCGGTCGCACGGCGCGGTCCTGGCGTCGGACGAGTGCTACATCGAACTCGCCTGGGACGCGGCGCCCGTGTCGGTGCTGCACGAAACGGTGCGCGGCGACTCGCTTGACGGGGTGCTCGCGGTGTTCTCGCTTTCCAAGCGGAGCAACCTCGCGGGTTACCGTGCCGGGTTCGTCACCGGGGACCCCGCCCTGATGAAGGACCTGCTGCTGGTCGGTCGGCAGGCCGGGATGATCGTGCCAGGCCCGGTGCAGGCGGCCATGAGCGCCGCGCTGTCCGACGACGCGCACGCGGCCGAGCAAAAAGCCCGGTACGCGGCCCGGCGGGCCATCCTCGTCGAGGGGCTTACCGCGGCTGGGTTCAGCATCGAGCATTCCGAAGCGGGCCTCTACCTATGGGCCACCCGCCCTGGCCTCGACTGCTGGGCCGCCTGCGAACTACTCGCCGGCGAGTGCGGCATCCTCGTCGGCCCCGGCGCTTTCTACGGCCCGGAAGGCAACGCGTACATCCGGGTGGCGCTGACGGCCACGGACGAGCGGGTGGCGGCGGCCGGTACTCGGCTTCGTGGCTTCGCGTCACGCGCGAGGCGCTGCGCGCAATGAATCGCCTGTTCTTCACTTGAAAACGCAATGGATCGTTGCTGCCACGCATGATTACGTTCTGTTAGGAATACGCCCCCGTCCGTACGCTCAAAATATGACGAGCGACGTGACGCACCGGGCGGCCACCACCCGGTCTTACCTGATGTGCCCGCCGGAGTACTTCGCCGTGACCTACGCGATCAACCCGTGGATGCGGCCCGATGCCCCGGTTGACGCCGCGCTTGCGCTGCGGCAGTGGCGTACGCTGCGGGCGACGTACGAGTCGCTCGGGCATTCCGTGGCGACGATCGAACCGGTGGCGGGGCTGCCGGACATGGTGTTCGCGGCGAACGGCGCGACCGTGCTCGACGGCACCGTCCTCGGCGTGCGGTTCCGGTACCCGGAACGCGACGGCGAAGCCGATGCCTACCTGTCGTGGTTCCGTTCGCATGGGTACGCACGGGTGTACGCGCCCGCATCCGTGAACGAGGGCGAAGGGGACATCCTGGTCGCCGGGGACACCCTGCTCGCGGGGTACGGGTTCCGATCGGACGTCGCGGCCGCGGCGGAGCTCGAAGCCGTGTTCGGGCGGCGGGTCGTGTCGTTGCGGCTGGTGGACCCGCGGTTCTACCACCTCGACACCGCGCTGTGCGTGCTGGACGCGTCGACGGCCATGTACTACCCGGCGGCGTTCGACGACGCGGGCCGCGCGGCGCTTGCCTCGGTGTTCGACGAGCTCATCGAGGCCAAGGACGAGGACGCGGAAGCGCTCGGGCTGAACGCGGTCTCCGACGGGCTGCACGTGGTGCTCGCACAGCAGGCGGACGGGCTGGCGCGCTCGCTCTTCGCACGGGGCTTCGTGCCCGTGCCCGTGGACATGTCGGAACTGCTCAAGGCAGGCGGCGGCGCAAAGTGCTGCACGCTGGAACTACGCGGCTAAGGGGAAGCACCATGACGCGGACGGCTGCCGGGGCACAGGAGGAGCTTTCCTCGCTGACCAGCGAATACAGCGCGCACAACTACCATCCGCTGCCGGTCGTCGTGTCCACGGCGGAAGGCTGCTGGGTCACCGGCGTGGACGGGCGGCGGTACCTGGACATGCTGGCGGGGTACTCGGCGCTGAACTTCGGGCACCTGCATCCCCGGCTGGTGGCGGCGGCGACGCGGCAGCTCTCCCGGGTCTCGCTAGTGTCGCGGGCGTTTGACCACGACCAGTTCGGGCCGTTCTGCGCCGAGCTCGCCGAGCTGTGCTCGATGGAGATGGTGCTCCCGATGAACACGGGCGCCGAGGCGGTGGAGACCGCGATCAAGGTCGCCCGCAAGTGGGGGTACGTCACCCGGGGGGTGCCGCACGACGAGGCGGTCATCGTCGTGTTCGACGGGAACTTCCACGGGCGGACGACGACGATCGTGTCGTTCTCCTCCGACCCGGACGCACGCGACGACTTCGGCCCGTACACGCCTGGGTTCGTGTCGGTGCCGTACGGGGACTTGCCCGCGCTGCAGGCAGTCTTCGGGCAATACGGGCAGCGCATCGTCGGGGTGCTGATCGAGCCGATCCAGGGCGAGGCCGGCGTGATCGTGCCCCCGCCTGGGTTCCTCGCCGGGGTGCGGTCGCTCTGCACGTCCGCCGGGGCGCTGCTCATCGCCGATGAGATCCAGTCGGGGCTCGGGCGGGTGGGAACCACGTTCGCCTGCGCGGCGGAGGGGGTCGTCCCTGACGCCTACCTGCTTGGGAAGGCGCTCGGCGGCGGGATCGTGCCGATCTCCGCGATGGTGTCCTCGCGTGCGGTGCTCGGCGTGCTCAAGCCCGGGCAGCACGGATCCACCTTCGGCGGGAACCCGCTCGCGTGCGCGGTGGCCCGCGAGGTGATCGCGATGCTGCGGACCGGGGAGTACCAGGCCCGGTCGGCTTCGCTCGGTACCGTGCTGCACGAAACGCTCAGGTCGCTGCCGCCCTCGGTCGTGTCGAGTGTGACCGGGCGGGGGCTGTGGGCCGGGGTCACGTTCGCGTCGCTGGACGGCCGACCCGTGTCTGGGCGGGCCGTGTGCGAGCGGCTCGCCGAACTCGGCGTGCTCGCCAAGGAGACGCACGGCTCGACGATCAGGCTCGCTCCCCCGCTGGTCATTACCCCTGAAGAGTTGTCCTGGGGGCTTGCGCAGTTCAGCGAGGCCGCGCTGAGCGCCTGACCCTGGCGACGAACGCGGTCACCGAGCCGAGCACGCACGCCAGCGCGCCCCCGTACAGGAACCACTCGCCTGCCGCGGACTGCGTGATGACCACGCTGCCGGTCGGCCGGGGCATCGCGATGATGAACGCCGCGACGATCCAGCCCACGGCCGGCAGCAGGCCCGCGGTGAACGTGCCGACGCCCCAGCCGCACGCGACGCATGTCACCAGGATGAGCACGACGAAGACGATCGCGATCAGCGGCGCAGGCGAGCGGCTGTACTGGAAGCTGCCGATCAGGCCCTGAAACGCGCCGAGCAGGAGCAGCACCAGATAGCCGACGGCCGTGAGCGCCCGCTGTCCGCCCTGGTGGTCCTGCGATGTTCCCATGAGGCAGGAGGTTACCGTGCCCGGAGAGGTCATGGTTCTGCGGATGCAGCGCACTGCGAACTCTCTTAATCCTGACGATCCTGCCCGGCCTAACTTTCCGCCCAAGGGCAGGATGAAAAGAGTTTGGTCGTTCCGAATAACTAATTCGTGAAGAAGTCGCGCTCGTAGCCGCCGTCCGCCGTGCGCGGCGCTCGCGGGCCAGCGAACTGCGTGTAGTACTCCGTAGCGAGGATGCGCTGGCCCAGCTCGTTGGAAAGCGCGAAGTAATCGCCGTCGACCGTGATCTGGGTCTCGTGGGCGCGCATCGCGTTGCGCTTCGCGTCCAGGTACTTGGTGGCGTCGATCTCCGTGGTGACCTGATCGTCGGGGATGCCGACCGACAGATCACGGCTTTTCACGAACCAGGAGTCTTCGGGCAGCACGACGGCCGTGGCGAGGACCGAACGGGGCATGGCGGTCGCGTACAGCTTCGCGGTGCCGCCGGCCAGCTCGTGCGCGCGCTGGGTGACCCGGTGGGCCTGGATGTGATCGGGGTGGCCGTAGAACCCGTTGGCGTCGTAGGTCACGATCACGTCTGCCGCGACCTCTTCGATGATCTTCGCCAGCGCCTCGGCCGCCTCCTCGAGGTTGGCCTGCCAGAAGCTGCGCGGGTCGTCGTTGTCCGGCAGGCCCATCATCCCCGAGTCGCGGTACCGGCCCTCGCCGCCGAGGAAGCGATGGTCGTCGACGCCGAGCGCACGGCAGGCGCGATCGAGTTCGACGATGCGGTGCTGGCCGAGCTCGTCGGGGAGCAGGTGGCTCAGGTCGGGCGGGATGATCTCCCCGAGCTCACCGAGCGTGCAGGTCACCAGCGTGACGCGAGCGCCCTCCGCGGCGTACTTGGCCATCGTGGCGCCAGTGCCGATCGACTCGTCGTCCGGATGCGCGTGCACCAGCAGCAGGCTGCGTTCCACCCCGTTTGCCCCCTTCATGCGTAACGATGATCACGAAGACTTTTCGCGTCCCGAAGACTTTCCGTCGCAGTTCGACGAAAACTCTACGTCTGGTGAAAAGCCTTCGGGAGCATGACGCTACCGTGGTGGCGGCAGAGGCTAGTGTTACCTGGCATCATCGGGAGCATGACGCAGAGCTTCCCGAGGCAGCAGGCACGGACCCGCAGGTTCACGCTCGGGGTACCCCGGGCGTTCAAGGTGTCGCCGGACGGTGACCGGGTCACCTTCTTGCGCTCCAAGGCGGGCGACGACCCGGTCACCTGCTTGTGGGAAGCCGACGCCGGCACTGGTGAGGAACATCTCGTCGCTGACCCGCGGGCACTCGGCGCGGACGAGGAGAACCTGCCGCCGGAGGAGCGCGCCCGGCGGGAGCGGGTCAGGGAAACCGCGGCGGGCATCGTCGCCTACGCGACCGACGAGGCGGCCAAGCTGGCCGTCTTCGCGCTCTCCGGGCAGGTGTACGTGGTGCCGCTTGGCGATTCCACCGCTGCCGCCCGGGTGATCCCGGCCCAGGTCCCGGCGCTCGACCCCCGGCCCGACCCGGCCGGCACCAAGGTCGCCTACGTGCACGACGGCGCGCTGCGCGTCATCGAGCTGGAGACAGGCGAGGACACGGTCGTCGCGCAGGAGGACGGCGTGACCTTCGGGCTCGCGGAGTTCGTCGCCGCCGAAGAGATGGGCCGGTCCCGTGGCTACTGGTGGTCCCCGGACGGCACCCAGCTCCTAGTCGCGCGCGTGGATGAGTCCCAGGTGGCCCGCTGGCACATCGCCGACCCCGCCAACCCGGGCAAGGCACCCGTCGAGGTCGCTTACCCCGCCGCCGGCACCGCCAACGCGGACGTATCGCTGCTGATCGCCACCCTGCCCGCGCCGACCCGCGACGACACCGTGCACATCGCGCAGACGCCGCTGGCCGTCATCCCGCCGGTCGGCGCGAAGCTGGCCACCGTGCCCGGCTGGGACGGGGCCGCCTTCCCCTACCTCGTCAACGCGGCCTGGGGCGACGACCTGCTGCTCGTCGTGCAGACCCGGGACCAGAAGACCATGCGGGTGGTCAACGGGACGACCGGCGCCGTGATCCGCGAGGACACCGACCCGCACTGGACGGACGTCGTCGACGGCGTCCCGGCCCAACTGGCCAACGGGGACATCGTCTGGACGGGGATCAGCTCCGATACGCGCGGGCTCATCGTCGCCCCGGCGGCCGCGCTGGCGGCCGCCGCCCCGCTCACGCCGGAGGGGCTGCAGGTCCGGTCCGTGCTCGGCACCGACGGCGACGACGTGCTGTTCGCCGCTTCGTCCGACCCCACCGAGGTCAGCATCTGGCGCTATGGCCCGGGCGGGCTCACCCCGGTCGAGACGTCGCCTGGCGTGCATGGCGCGGTGGCCGCCGGGGGCACGACCGTGCTGGTCAGCAACACGCTGGCCAGCAGCAAGGCCACCATGCTGATCTCCCGGGACGGCACGGTCACCGGCGGCGTCGCCTCGTTCGCGCAGCAGCCGAACTTGCCGCACCCGGCGCCGCGGTTCGTCGCCGCCGGCCCTGACGGCATCCGGACGGCCGTCCTCTTCCCCTCGTGGTATTCGCCGGGCACCAGGCTGCCCGTCCTCATGTGCCCCTACGGCGGGCCCGGGCACCAGGAAGTGGTCAAGGCGGGGCGCATCTACCTCACCTCCCAGTGGTTCGCCGAGCAGGGGTTCGCCGTCGTCGTGGCGGACGGCCGCGGCACGCCAGGCCGCACCCCGTCCTGGGACCGGATGATCGCGGGCGACTTCGCCGCTGGCATCCTCGACGACCAGGTCACGGCCCTGCACGCGGCGGCCGCGGAGTTCACCGACCTGGACACCACCCGGGTCGGCATTCGCGGCTGGTCGTTCGGGGGATTTCTGTCGGCGCTGGCGGTGCTGCGCCGACCGGACGTGTTCCACGCCGGGGTCGCGGGGGCACCGCCCACCGACTGGCGGCTCTACGACACCCACTACACGGAGCGGTACCTGGGCGACCCCAGCGCGCAGCCCGACGTCTACGCGCGCAGTTCGATTGTTGATGATCCAGAACGGTCCGTGGCTGCGCAGGTCCGCCCGCTCCTTATCATCCACGGGCTCGCCGACGACAACGTGTTCGTCGCGCACTCCCTGCGACTGTCGTCGGCGCTGCTCGCGGCCGGGTACCCGCACTCGGTCTTGCCGCTGTCCGGGATCACGCACATGACGTCCCAGGAGGTCGTCGCGGAGAACATGCTCCTGTTCCAGGTTGCCTTCCTGAAGCAGGCGCTTGGGGTGACCGAGTAACCGGCCGCTCTAGTCAACTTCGCCACTCTAACCAACCGGGCCGTCGGACAGCACGGGCGGCAGGTCATGGGGCGGGGATGTGAAACAAGAAACCGTTCTGAAGCACTTATTTCGGCGGTTTTGACTTTCGTCTAGTTCCACCTTTGACCTCTGGAGTGTGAACCTGCTCACCAAAGTGCGCGAATAGGCAGGGAGCAGCAGGCAGTGTAGTCAGTCTCACATGCTGGAAGGGCCCCCTGATGCGGCATCCTGAGACTAACTGGAATAAGTTCGTGGGCATCGCATGCGCGCCCCGCCCCTGCCCGCACTGAGGGGCCGCCTGGCTGCGCGTCGCGGTCACGATCACGCACGAGGCAGCGAGGACGCTGGATGACACAACTTTCGGAAGCGCCAGCTAGAACGCGGGCGCAGATTAAGGAGCGGACGCTCCGCACGGACCCCTGGTGGAACCGCGGGCGCGTCGTCGCGACCCTGCTGACCATCTGGGTGGTCTACGCGACGGTCCGCGTATTCACCGGGCACTGGTACTTCGTGCCCCAGTATCACTACTTGACGCCGTTCTATTCGCCGTGTGTCAGTGGCGAGTGCGTGCCGGGCTCTGCTGCCATCGGGCATTGGATTCCGGCGATTCCCCCGATCATCCCCTACGCTTTCGTCTCGCTGCCCTTCGTGCTCGGCTTCCGGCTGAGCTGCTACTACTACCGCGGTGCCTACTACCGCGCGTTCTGGCGGTCGCCTGCCGCGTGCGCCGTGCGCGAGCCGCACACCTCGTACTCAGGCGAGACCAAGGTGCCGCTGATCGTGCAGAACCTGCACCGCTACTTCTTCTACGCGGCGTTCGTGATCGCGGCGCTCCTCACCTACGACGTGGCACAGGCGTTCCGCGGCCCTGACGGCAACTTCGGCATCGGGCTCGGCTCGATCATCATGCTGATCAACGTGGTGGCCGTGTGGGGATACTCGTTCTCGTGCCACTCCTGCCGGCATATCACCGGCGGGCGGCTCAAGCACTTCTCCAAGCACCCGGTCAGGTACTGGGTGTGGACGCAGATCTCGAAGCTGAACAAGCACCACATGGCCTTCGCGTGGATCTCGCTAGCCACCCTGATGCTTACCGACCTCTACATCATGCTGGTCGCCAGCGGCGCGTTCAGCGACCCGCGGATTTTCAACTAGCCTACGAACGGGCGAATTTAGCTATGGCTACCAACGACACCGAAATCGAGCGTTTCTCCTACGACGTCGTAGTGATCGGCGCTGGCGGCTCCGGGCTGCGGGCGGCGATCGAGGCGCGGGCGCGGGGTCTGAAGACGGCGATCA
>Ga0310811_10012852_pt1 | contig 10887 bp, 8 predicted proteins | sample YCmetagenome_FD_207642 | JGI IMG/M metagenome (GOLD analysis project Ga0310811, IMG submission 207642) | Soil microbial communities from experimental microcosm in Duke University, North Carolina, United States - YC | ecosystem: Engineered > Artificial ecosystem > Soil microcosm > Unclassified ...
GCGACAGCCGTAAGGCACGGTTGATCAGGCAGGCGGGCCGGTTCAGCCTCTGCGTCCAGTCCACCGAGGTGCCCTACCGGTACGTCTCGGTGGAGGGGCGGGTGACCGTGATCGACGAGTCCGTGACCCGGGACGAGCGGCGCGACTTCGCCCGGCGCCATCTCGGCGAGGAGGGCGCCGACCGTTACGTCGCCTCCACGGAGGAGGCGACGGACCGGATGATCAGAATTCGCATGCGCCCGGAGGTGTGGCTGTCGGAGGACCAGAGCTAGTGGCTCGTCACCGCGCCGGCGCTCACCGTATTTCGGTGCCGAAGCGTGATGGCGGATGCGCCAACCCAGGGATCCTCCCGACCGTCGACCGTCGGCAGATGACGGTCGTGGACCTAGGAGGTCTCATATGGCACATAACGAACGGTGGCGCCGTCCGGCGGGACGCGGGCTGAGATTGGCGGCCATCCTGGCCGTGGCCGCCGCAGCGGGCGGTCTCGCCACGTCAGGCGGAATCGCCCTGGTGAGCGCATCTTCTGCACCGAGCACGATCTACGCCTGCGTCGGCAAGACCACCCGAGCCGCCCGGATCGTTCCCTCGACGACCAAGTGCAAGACAACCGAGTCGCGGCTCTCCTGGAATGTGAAGGGACCCCAGGGCCCCACGGGGAAGACCGGCGCGACAGGCAAAGCAGGTGCCCAGGGCCCGGCGGGTAAAACCGGCGCGACCGGTCCTCAAGGCCCCAAGGGGGCCACAGGTCCGCGGGGGGCGACCGGTCCGACGGGCCTGGCGGGCCCCAAGGGCGACTCCGTTCCGGATCCGCGTTTCGGTACCGGAACCAGCCTCGCCACGGCTGGCAGGGGGACGGAGTGCACCATGGGGTCCGTGTGGCTGGTGGCCGGCAGCGTCGCCGGAGGCACCCCGGCCGCCGGACAGACGTTGGCGATCAACCAGAACCAGGCGCTGTTCGCGTTGCTCGGCACCTCCTACGGAGGCGACGGACGGACCACGTTCAAGCTGCCCGACCTGCGCAGTGCCGCCCCGAACGGGCTGACCTACGTGATCTGCACGCAAGGCGTCTTCCCCGGACGCGACAGCTAGTGGCCCGCGACCGAACCTCGGACGGCTGATCGATCTCCGGCGGTGGACTCGTCAGGCCGGGCTGCCTCGTTTGGAGGTGGTCCTGACTCGCCGACCGCCGTGAGCTCACCCATCAGAAGCTCGACCAGTTGCCCGGCGAAGGTTGCGTGACGGGCCACTAGAGAGCGATCCGCTCGCGGACGAACGAGGTCTTGCCTCCCTCGTCGGCGCCGTCCGCCGCCCGGAAGAGCAGGTTCCTCGCGGCGGACAGCAAGGTTCCGTCGAAACCGAGCAGCCGGACGGTCACCTGCTCCGCCTCGGGCACGGCGAAGGAGATCGAGTTCGTCCCGTCCGCGACGGCGACGACCGCGACCGGCCGGTCGTTGGCGTAGGCGTCGACGCCGGTGAGCGCGCGGGTGGACAGGGTGAGCGTGATCTGGGCGCCGTCGACGGCGACGTCCTCGACCTCCAGGGTGCGCGGCCTGCCTTCACGCAGGAGCGCGACGGCCCTGTCCATCAGGTCCAGGTTGCCTTCGAGGACGTCACGCCTGGTCAGTCGGTACAGGTGGTCGGGAACGACGCCGAAGTCCTCGATGACCTGGCCCTCGTGGGCGCCGACCCGGAGCGTACGGCGGATGGAGAGCCGGAAGTCGGCTCCGCCGGGGAGCGGACGGAGCGGGCCTTCCGGCCAGTCCTGCAGGATGGCGGAGTGGGTGCGGACCTCCGCGCCGCCCGCGCCGGTCGCCTCGTCTACCCCGAGCACCGGGCCGACGCGGTTGTCCTGGAAGCCTGCGGCGAACGTGTCGGTGGCGCTGTAGCAGAGGGCGTCGGTGACGAGCACGACCGGCCCGTGGTAAAGCTGTCCCGCCGTGTTGATGAAGTCGGCCGCGTCCAGCGGCACACCACTGGAGTACTGCGCGCCGGTCTGCACCGAATCGGCGATCGACGCGCGCCAGTCCGCCATCTCGTCCCGGGCCTGGGTGAATGCGGCGGTGGTCGGAGTGCAGACGAACTGGGCCAGTCCCGGGGCGATCCGGTTGGGGGTGAGCATCTGCAGCAGGTATTCGGCCGCGACGACGAAGCCGCCGCCGTTGTCGCGGACGTCGACGATGAGCCCGTTCTCCGGCATCAGGGTCAGGACCCTCGCCACCTCGTTGAGGAAGCCGATGATGTCGTCGACGAAGTCTCCGTCGGCGTTCAGGTCCTCGAGGTGGAAGGAGAAGATCCGCAGATGGCCGTACTCGCGGCCGTCCCCGGTGCGGATGATCCTGGCCTTCAGCTCGGGCCGGGTGGTGGCGATCTCGCCGCCCACCGCCGCCCCGCCGGCACCGGGCTCCTCGCCCGACGCGGTGAACAGCCGCTTGCGCAACCGCTGCGCGAGGCTCGTGCGCAGGTCGTAGCCGACCGCGGTCGGCACCGCCCCCGCCACGGTCGGGCGGAGGCCGAGGAACTCGCGGAGGTCCCCGATGGAGTCGAAGACCCGCCAGGGGATGCGGACGTCACGCGTCACGCCGGCCTGCGTCCGGTACCTGATGTCGGCCCAGTCCTCCTCGAGCAGCGCCGAGGTGACGAACGGGCGGATCGCCATGGCCTGCAGCCCCCGGGCGAGCCGGGCCGCGGGGTTGCCGCCGAACTCGCGCTCGGCGTTCCTGGCCACGGCCAGTTCGATGGGCATGCCGTTCCAGTGGGTGACCTCCACCCCGGGAACGAGTTGCGGGTCACCCGTCAGCTTGTCGTAGCGGCTCGTGACGAGGTAGCGGGATGCGTCCCCGTCCCAGCACCGCTCGACCCGGATGCCGAGGAAGGCGACCGGGCCCTGGTACGCCTCCGGAAGGACGTACTCGGTGTGCCCGTCGCGGAGCTGATTGAAGATCTTGACGAGCTCGACGTGGAACTCGGCGTCGGACAGCGTGGGCAGCTTGGCGCGCAGCAGGCGCAGCCGCTGGCTGGGATCGATCGCGTACATCGCGCGCTTGTGCAGCAGGTGCGCGTAGAGCCCGTCGATGACGACGGCCGCCTGGTCGACCAGCACCGCCCGGTCGGCCGGGGTGAGCGGGCTGGACTGGACGATCTCGCGCATCCGCGGCATCTCGTGCACGTCGCCGAGTGCGTGGTCGTCCGCCAGGCCGAGAACGGGAATCTCTGGCATGGGCCCCCCTTTGAGGTCTCTCACGAGGGGTCATCCCGGTGGGATCACCACCTCATGGAGGGAGGCTAAGCCGACGTCGCCATGACCGTCCTGAGTACGCCCCTACTCACCTTCCGCGCCGCGCCCTTTAATTCCAGAGGTGCGATATATCACCTTTCATGCTGTTTGTACGGCATAAGCAGGGGTATGGAGGGTCGATCTCGTGTCGATCTCGGGGGGAGAACGACGATGAGCGGACACGAGCGCGAACGGCGTACCGGAACGGAGCCGAGCGGATCAGAGGCGATTTCCCGGCGGCAGTTCTCCATGCTGGGAGCCGTGGCGGTGGGCGGCGCGGCACTGGGCACGGGCGTCCTGCGCGGGGCGGCGGGCCCCACGCCCAGCCCGTCGCCGTCGGGCGGTGCGAGACCGCCGGCGTCGCCGGTCGGATTCGTCCTCGGGCACGAGCAGTTCCGGACACCGGACCTCGTCCGTTTCGCTGAGATGGCCGACCGCGCCGGGTTCGGATACGTATGGACGAGCGACCACTCCCAGCCGTGGCAGGACAACGAGGGCCACAGCATGTTCCCGTGGCTGACACTGGCTCTGATCGGCGACCGCACACCCCGGCTGACGTACGGCACGGGCGTCACCTGCCCGCTGTACCGCCACCATCCCTCCCAGGTCGCGCAGGCGTTCGCCTCCCTCGGCGTCCTGACGCCCGGGAGGGTGTTCCTCGGCGTCGGCGCGGGAGAGGCGCTCAACGAACTGGCATCGACGGGCCGGTTCGACCGCTATCCCGAGCGCCATGACCGGCTGATCGAGGCCATCGGGCTCATCCGCAAGCTCTGGACCGGCGAGCGGGTCACCCACAAGGGCCGCTACTACCAGACCGAGGAGTTCAAGCTGTACGACGTGCCGGCCACTCCCGTGCCGATCCACGTCGCGGCCAGCGGCCCGAAGAGCGCCTACCTGGCCGGGCGGTACGGCGACGGCTGGGTGGTTCAGACACACGACGTCACCGACAAGCGCATGGTCGACGCGTTCAACGAGGGGGCGCGCGCCGCCGGGAAGAACCCCGACACCATGCCCAAGCTCGTCGAGACCTGGGTCGTGGTGGGCGGCCAGGCGGAGGCCGACCAGGCGGCGCGGAAGTGGCGGTTCACCGTCCACGGCTTCGGCGACCTGCTCTACCAGCCCAATCCGGTGACCATCCAGCGCATCGCCGAGCAGCGCTGGCCGTTGTCGAAGGTCTACGCCTCGTGGCCGCGCGGCACCGATCCCCAGGTGCACATCAAGGCCGTCCAGCGCCTGCTCGACATCGGCGCCACGCCGTTCATCCACTCCGGCCAGGACGACCAGGAGAAGGTGATCGACTTCTACGCCCGGGAGGTGCTCCCCCACGTCCACCGATGACCCGGCGGAATCACACAGAGAGTGATCACGAGCGGAAGGGGATCGCGCGCAGTGCGTCACCTGTACGAAGCAGGAGCATGTCATCCGCGAGGAACAGCAGGGGGCGCTCCCCCTGCGGACCGGCGGCCGGACGCTCCATTCCGTCGCTGACCCGCCAACTGCGAATTCCGGCCGTGCCGCTTCGCGTGGTCATGTAGACGACGTCACGCCAAGCGACGGGAGTCCCGCCCAGACTTTGCGCTCCATCATGAACCGACCAGACCCTGGTGCCGGTGCGGACGTCCAGCGCGAGGATCCCGTAACCGGACCCGGCGCACAGGACGTCCCCGTCGACCGCGAGCGACACCCCGGAATTCACGATCTCGGCGTCGTCGCCGCTGGGCGCGAACGTCCATATCTCTCGCCCGGTACGGGCATCCCATCCGTGGATCCGCATGGGGTCCTCAGGCGTCTCGGCGCTCGCGACGTAGATCGCGTCCTCCTTGACCACAGGTCGCGACATCATCCCCGCGGAGAACGACCACCCGCTCTTACCGGTCTGGACGTCGATGCCGACCAGCTCCGACGTGGTGGAAAGCGCGAAATCCGGATCGCCGGAAGGCGAAAGGATCGTCCGGACGACGTGCGCGAAACCGGTTACCTCGGTGCTGAGCCAATCGACGAGGCCCGACGTTCCTGGCCGTCCGCCTCCGGCGTGCGGCACCACGGTCCAATTCGCGGCGGCGACGTCGGCCGTCCACTTCGGTCTGCCGTCGGCGCCGTCGACGGCGCGGAACCACTCGGTGTTCGGGTGCGTGATCGGGTCGCCCATGTCGGCCCGCAGCGTGCCACCGAAGGTTTCCAGGACGACCGAGTCGCCGACCGCCAGTCGACCGACGTTGAAGAGGTGGAACGCGTCGGACACGAACGCGCTCCGCCAGACGACCTGGCCGGTCGCGGCGTCCAGAAGCAGGAGCACCCCGTCGGCGTCGTGCACCAGAACAGATCCCGGCCGGGGACCGAGGTGGGCTCCGACCTGCCCGGCGGTGTCGCGGCGCCACAGTTGCCTGCCTGAAAGCCTGTCCAGCGCGATCACCGCGCCGTTCGACTTCGTCTGTCCGGCGACCAGCACCGCGTCGCCGGACAGCATGACTCCCTCGTTCAGCGGGATGCCGGGGTCGGCCTTCCACGTCGCCGAGCCCGTGTCGGCGGCCAGGGCGTAGACCGAGCCGGATGTGTCGTACAGGTAGAGATCATTGCCACTGCGCAGCGGCGTGCAGAGATCCGCCATTTCGATGGGCGCGTGCCATCCGGCTGTGGACGGCGTCGGTGAGGGCGACGGAGACCGGAACTCGCGTCTGGGGGGCGGTCCCGGCTGCGAGGCTCGCCCCTGGATGTACCAGCCGATGCCGGCCGCCGCCAAGCCCGCGGTGACGCCGGTCAGGATGACCGTCCGGCGCGAGAGTGCAGGCCGGTCGGCCGGCTCGTCCTCCGTCACGACTGCGTCAGCCGCTGGTAGTAATCGATCATCGCGCTCACCCCAGGGTGCACGATCAGGGACGAATCCGCCGTGAAGCTCTTCAGGTCACGCAGGGCCTTCGCCGCGCAGGACCTGAGCTTGTCGTCGACGGGCTCGGGAGTGGGGCCCCGAACGTAGCGGGCGTAGGCGGCCTCCGGGACCTCGTAGTAGTCGGTCCAAACACCGTCTCCCCAGTAAGCCTCCTTGCCGCCCTTGGACACTCCGTAGACGGAGAACCGCCACATCAACGACATACCGGCACCCTTCTCGGGGCCCATGGTGATCGACAGGGCGTCCGCCTCGTGCGGCGCCACTTCGAAGACCTGAGGATCAACGTGCGTCCACGGCTCCGAGAGCGTCGCGGGGAACCGGAAGTCATAGGCGAGGCTCGGAAGGACCGCATCGCCCTCACCGGGACCGCACCCGATCGGCCGGAGGGTCGAGTGCACCACGAGCTTCACGCCGGTCAATATCGCCGGATCCTGGTCGGAATTGCGAAGGGTCACCACGAGCGCGCGACGCTCCTCGGTCTCGCCGCCGGTCGGGACCGTGCTCACATCCCCGTCGGAGATGGACCTCACCGGAACGTCGACCGGGTCGCGCGAGGCCTTCACGTCGACCAGTTCCAGCCTTTCGTCGGCGGGAACGGCGGAAACACCAGGGCTGGGTTCCGGCGACTCCGTGGGCGCCACCACCTGCAACACGCCGAAGACGACGGCGGCCACAACGCCTGCGATCGCCGTGATGCCCCCGACGGCCTCCCAGGAGAGCCGGCGACCTTTCCGCGCCGGGGCCTTCGCGGCCAAGGCGTCCGGGGACGAGTCCTCGGACGGTGTGGTCTTCAGGGGCGGGAGGGGCTTGTCGTCAGGCCCATCGTCGCCGTCCTCAGGCTCCATGCTCCCGGACGACATCGGCACGGCCTCCAAGGACTACAACCCACAGAAAATCGAGATATGCCAAGGGCAGATTAGTCCAACGCCAAAGATCCGCAAATAACGTAATGAACCCGATTCGGGGATGCCGGCTCCAATATGGAGCATTGCCCCCTGCACTTCAGCCATCCGGATCCGCGACCGCCACATCGGACGGGACTCAACCGTAGATCGTTGCATTTTTTACTTTTACAAAGCGCCACGGCGGCCCATCGGCATGGCCACCGCGCGACCGGCGTTCCGGCCGTCCGCCGGGAGAACACGAGGCGGCCGAACCTCCGTGGACACAGGGCATGCGAAGCGCACAGTCTCCCCAACGTGCACGGTCCTACACAATGTTCACATAACCCGACATCTAGGCTAGGTGTAACGCAGCCACCCAAATGCCACATTTTGTTCATACAGTTACGAAATGGACTTCAACGGACTCCATGGAGATATCCGCCGTGCCGTGCACCAGGCTCTGGGCTTCGCACGCAAGAGCGATCCCGCGCCGACCGGCATCACCTCCAGGTCCGGGCCCGTCCCCAGCCCCGGCGATACCGACTGTTCAGTGGAGGGCGCAGGTGACTCATAGCCCATCGCGGCCCCCTCTCCCGAACCGGGCACCCACGCCCAGGGCCGCCACCGACCCGCTCGCACCGGCCCATCGGAGGGCGACGTGGTGACCCGCGCCATCTCCCACGGCACGACCGGCGGCAGGAGATTCCGCTGGACCATGTACCGGCCGCAGTCACTGCGGGCGCGTTACACGATGGCCGCGACCGCGTTGTCGTTCCTGGTCCTGACCGGGGCGGGCGCGAGCCTGGACATGGTCATCCGCCACAAGCTCGAGACCGACGCGTGCGCCGAGACCAGACGTGTCGCCGGGCTGTGGAGCACGGCGATGCGCAACGGCGACGTGCCGCACACGATCCCTGTCTTCAATCAGGTCAAGCTCGTCCAGGTCGTGGATTCCAGGGACCGCGTCGTCGAGGCCAGCAAGCCGGCCGCCGGCATGCCGCCGCTGTCCGCGGTGCGGCCGCCGCCCGACAATCCGATCCAGAAGCTGACCGAGTGCGGCCCGGGCGGATGCTCTCTTCTCACGGCGATCAGGACCTCCCGGGAGGCGGACTCCACCTTCGTCTACGCCGCGCTTCCCGCGCCGTCCATCCTGATGAAGCACCGCCTGGAGTTGTTGATCACGGCTGCGGCCCTGCCGCTGCTGGCGGCGATCGCCCGGCTGACCTGGGCTCTGCTCGGCAGGTCCCTGTGCCCGGTGACACTGAGCCGCGCCAAGATGTCGGAGATCACCCCGAACGACCTGAGCCTGCGGCTGCCTCAGCCGCCCGGCCGCAACGAGATCTCCCAGATTGTCGGCACCGCCAACGAGGTCCTCGACCGGATGGAGACGGCGGTGCAGCACCACCGCCGGTTCGCCTCCGACGCCTCCCACGAGTTGCGGACGCCGATGGCCGGAATGCGCCTCCAGCTGGAGAGCGCCCTTCTCGATCCGGAAAATGTTAACGCGCACGATGCCATCAGATCGGCGCTCATGGGCGTCGACCGCCTCCAGGCGATCGTCGACGATCTGCTTGTCCTGGGCCGCATCAACGGCGCCGAACCGGCCCCACCCGGCGCCGTCGACATCGACGATCTGGTCCGCGACGCCGTGGAGCGGCGGGACGGCGGCGTGCCCGTGCACGTCCATCCATCAGGCGGCGCCCGCGTCAACGGCACGTGCGTCCAGCTCACGCGGGTCATCGAGAACCTGCTCAACAACGCCCAGCGTCATGCGGAGACCCGGGTGGACGTCACCATCGAGACGGTGGGCGGCGAGGTCGTCCTCACCGTGTCGGACGACGGCGACGGCATAGCGCCCCGGGACCGTGAGCGCGTCTTCGAACGCTTCACGCGGCTGGACTCCGGCAGGCGCCGCGATCCCAGTGGCAGCGGCCTCGGGCTGGCCATCTCCCGCGAGATCGCCGAAGCCCACGGCGGGACCCTCTGCTGCGAGGACGCGCCACTGGGCGCCCGCCTGGTTCTCCGGTTGCGGCTCCTCGACCAGAGAAGCGATCCGCTGACGGCGGCCTGAGCGGCTCCATCGCACATCGGCCCTGAGGTCTTCCGCCCCGACGTGGGCGTCACACGGCTGATCCGGCCATGCCGGTGAATCCGACGACCAGACCCTCGATCTGGGCATGCAGCTCCGCCGCGGTGATCTGGGGATCGAGTAGCGCACTGACGCACTGGCGGCGCAGGGCGCGGTTGAGGGCGATCGCGGACTCGTCACCGATGCCCGGATGAGCGATCCGGATGGTGTCGACCAGACCGACGATCTCAGTCTCGAGCGCCTCGTCGAGGAGCGCGCGGAACGTGTCGACCCCGAGATGGGTGGCGGCGAGCACCGAGGGAGCGACGAAGGCGCCGGCGGCCGCGGTCAGCGAGTCCAGGCTGGCCGCGAGGTAGGCCTGCGGATCGGTCAGGGCGAGGTGGCCGTGCCGGTCACGGAACCTCGCGCAGAGGCGTTCGAGGTTGGCGGGCGAGAGGCCGAAGAGCAGGAGCTCCCGCTTGTTCGGGAAGTAGTGGTAAAGGCCCCCGACCGACATCCGCGCGGCCCGCGCCGCCCGTGCCATGGTGATCTCCTTGACACCGTACGCGCTGATCAGCGGTGCCACCGCGAGGAAGATCTCCTGCTGACGCCCGACCCGATCCTCGGCCGGTCGCCCAGGTTTTCCGAACATGGCGGCAGCTTCCTTCCGACAATCCCGAGCCCACTTGTGCGTCCTGGGTGGCGATCTGAAGACTTCACATGACGGTTTCGCCGGGCCCGTCCACCGTCGCCTCTTCAGCCCGTTTTCTCTGGGGGACAGCCATGACCGAAAACAACGTCGAGATTATCAGGCGGCTCTACGACGCCTTCGAGACGCACGACTTCAATGTGATCGCCGAGCTCTTCGACCCCGACGTCGAGATCTACCAGTCGGAACTTCTGCCCTGGGGCGGGGACTACAAGGGGCACGACGGAGCGGTCACCTTCTTCACCGGGCTTCTCCAGAACATCGACTCCAAGGTGACCGTCGAGCAGATCGTCGAAGCCGGCGATCGCGTCGTGGAGGTCGGCCGCACCGTCGGCACGACCACGAACGGCTCCGTCCCCTTCGACGTCCCCGAGGTCCACGTGTGGCAGGTGCGCGACGGCAGGATCGTCCGCATGGAGTCCTACGTCGACGTCCCGCTCATGCTCAAGGCACTGAGCTGACTCTGAGCTGACTCAGGGCTGAACCAGGCGGTCAGGCCGGCGCGGCCGGCCGTTCAGCGACACCTCTCCGCCGGGGGGCCGGTCCGGCCCCCCGAGCAGGTCGTGGACTTCCCGCAGCCGCGCGGTCGCGCGGCACGGACGTGTCGGCGGCGTTGCTCACGATCCACTCCTTCGGTGGGTCCAGTTCTTCTCACATGCCTCGAGTCCTGTCCGGCGTTTCATCGCGTCACCGAGAGGGCCGAGCGCTGCTCGCAGCCGCGTCGGCGAGACCGCCCACGAGTTCCCGACGAGGTGTCCGCGAACCATTCGACCTTTGCTGTTCCGGCAGGCGACTGGATGAACCTTTGGTGCTCCATCAGTCGAGTGACGGCTGCGCGGAAGTCGGGGCAGCGGCGGTCGGTCCAGGCGTTATCGGTGATCGCTTTTCAATTCTCACGGAATCGTGAGCGACTTCCGTGAGAATTGAAAAGCGGCGCCATTAGCGCGGTGGCGACCCCCGGGCCGGGGTTCACCCTCGGATCACGCGGGGGGAACCTGCTCTCACGGCCGGAGAGCGCGTCGTCGCCTGACGGTACGGCCCCGCCCGACGCCCTGAGCCGGA
>Ga0310811_10012853_pt1 | contig 10887 bp, 10 predicted proteins | sample YCmetagenome_FD_207642 | JGI IMG/M metagenome (GOLD analysis project Ga0310811, IMG submission 207642) | Soil microbial communities from experimental microcosm in Duke University, North Carolina, United States - YC | ecosystem: Engineered > Artificial ecosystem > Soil microcosm > Unclassified ...
AACAAAATAAATCATGTTCAATACATGATTCGATCGTACGCCACTGCTACGGTGGTGTTATCATTTAGAATATTTCATATTCTTTTCTTCCTCTGGAAAGTTCCTTATCAGGATAACTATGTCATCTCACAATGGCTTGGACTTTCTGGCAATTTATTGATGGCCGAAGTGATCATCTTTTTCATGAACTATAAAATTTCTCACAAACTAAAAACTCAACAATATGAAATCATTTAAAAAAATCGCGATACTATTATGTGTCGTTGCAGGTATAGTTGCCTTCTGGCTCATACCGGGTATTAACAAAGCTACTGATGTTAAGTATACACGTTTGTATGAAGACACCGACGCTCGAGTTGTTGCAATGGATAGCAATCATATCAAACTTAAAAAATTACCTCGTCAACCTGCTGTAGTTGTTATACCTAAAATTCATTATAAGCGGGAGAGTATTAGTTCAAATGCTAAGATAAAACATATTAAACCTGCTATGTTCAGTCGAGCCATGCAGTTTGAGCCTGTTAAGGAGATTGAAATAGTCGATTCATTGAATCAATTAATTATTAAGGATTCTGCTAAGATCATTCATCAATAACAAAGTTTGGCAGAATGTATTAATTGCTAGGATAGTCGCTCTCTAAATGTACCTTTTACACGATCAGCTTTGAGGAAGAAAGGTATCCAAACAGCAACACTGATTACAGTTCTGGCGATGTCTAATCCCTGATCCGGAATTTTATATGATTCTGGTAGATCTATGATATGTAGCCAGGCATTTTCAAATAAGAGAAATGTAAGATTGAGGCCGTATAAAGAACAAATAAGCAAAGGAAAACTTGTTCTTTGTTTTAGTAATAGAATAATTAATAGAATAGAGTAACCAAGAATTACAATATTATACAATAATTCAACAAGAATGATGAGCCCAAGCATGGGGTTATAGGATGTAAAACCAGGATCAGTAAGGATTCTCCAATTAATGTAATTGAAGTATTCACCATCATAAATTTCATAAAGTGTACGGAATGGTGTGAAAAATAAACCAAGCAATGGTAATATCATCCATCCACCTAAATTATCGTAGGCGAATTGATAATCCATAGCCCGTGGGTCATATTTGTATAGTTTCTTCAAGATAACGACTATTCCAAAGGCAACAAATAAAGAAATGATTATAAAAGGAATATTTGGTTCACTGGCTTTGCCAGTATCGGCTGCATAGGTAATTTGAAAAGATAAGTCACCCAATGCAGCTTCAACTTTTTGAAGGTGACTCTGTACATCCGAAGCTTTAAGAAAGCCCTCAAGTGATTTGTATGTATAGTGAAGCGTAATCTCTTTACTTTTATCGTATGAAATTTTTGAAGTGTATTCAAATCCTTTTGATATAATTTCTTTAGAGGTTTCATTTACATTCCACACTTCAGGCAAATGAATGACAATACGATGATCAATAGAAACAGGATGAGTTAACACGTAAGGCATTAATCGCTTTTTTGTATCTGGTGATGTTAAATAGTTAGCAAGTACACGAGGGTAAAAGTCTGCTGAATATTTATTGGTTAAGGAATCTAACTTCCAAAACTTATTGATGGAGTATTTCTCTATCGTTGTTAAAACATTGTGTTCTTCATCGTCAATGAATTCAACGTTTTTATCCATTTGAATATCAGGATAATCATTGGCATAAAAATTAGTGTAGTTTTTTTTAGTCTCGGCAGCACTACTTGATTTCCAATTGCTACGCATGTAGTTGGCCTCACTTCCAAAGTACTTAGTTTCTACATTCAATCTGGCAGAGCCCCCCACTGACTCGAGTGTGAAATCTTCTTGAACCAGTATGTTAGCCCTATTGGCATCAGGTGTTATAGTTACAAGCGTTTCTTTTTTATCAGAAATTACGAGAGCGTTATAATAACTTGGAATTGATTTAGATTTAATTGTTCCTCGTTGTAAGGTTATTGTAGGGTCAATCCAATGTGTTGAATCTTGGAGAATGAATTGAACGATACAATGATCGAACAATACTGGAGATGGCAAACTTTGTGTCAGACTTTTCCCCATGTTTGTATTAACAAGGGCCGGATAACTTTTTACACCAAGTTTCTGCAACATAAAGGACAATAAGAGAGACTTATCTTTACAGTCACCAAAACGTTGGTTGAAAACTAATGCAGGACTATGTGGTTTGTATCCTTGAATACCACCCGAGAAAGCCAGGTACCGAATTTCATCCTGAACAAATTGGATACATGCATTAATCTGTTTTTCGATAGTATTGTTGCTATTCTTTATTTCTTCAATTTTCTTATCGATGGCAGTTGAAGAAACTGATTTTGTTGAATACAAGGGCACTGCCCAGGCGCAAACGCTATTCCATGAATCGTATTCAGTAACCTCAATATTGTCATAAGGGTCAAACCAATTTGGGATTTTATCTTCTGTCAACAATGCCGAAATTTTATCCCTATTCCATGTATATGTCGTGAGATTTTTGTTTTGTTCCTTAATTGGCTCCTTAGCATTATTGAATGATTTGAAGTACAAAGGTCTTTCAGTTGGAGAAATTATTTTGGTAAAAAGTTTTCCGACAGGTACACTGTAATTGAAATAAATTGTCTTAAAAAATTTGTCGTTAAAAACCGGATTGTAACCTTTTATACTGTATGCATATTCAATAATATCACCTACCTGAATATCATCCAGATTCATAACGGCATCAAGACTTTTATCGTAGACCGATCGTTCTAGGTTTTCTTCTCTGCGGAGAACTTCAAAACGATTCTTAACAAGTTTATTAATTACTTGCTCACCTCGTATTACGCTTACGCTATGAAATACCAAGCTTTGGTATGCAGGATCATAATTAACTCTGATGTACGAAGAAGATTCAAGCCCTTGTTCAGTCAGAACTTTGATGGATGTTCTGAAATAAGACTCCTTCAGGTGCACATTATATTGTCTTTCAGTTAGCAAATCGTACGATCCGCCAGCATGAATTGTGTCTGAAACCTCCTTATCATAATCTATAACCTCAATCCATGCAGGTATCTTATCTGTTTTTATTTGCTGTTGGCTGATACTTGAAAATGGAAGGAATAAGAATACTATTAGGTAAAACGCGAAGGGGACTTTAATCATTATAAAAGAATGGTTCATTATGGCGGATAGTCTCGCGAAGAAAACATCAGCTTATTTTCGCGTCAGGATTGCTTCGTTACGTATAAAATCAAATTTTCTCAGACCGGCAAAGGTATTAAATTGAAACGAGCCCTATGTAAAAAAGCGACCAACAAATTTTAACTTTTGAGGAGATCAAGTTAAGAAAGCAATAATTTTTGCCTTTTTAGTTCCTACAGACTCAAATTTAATTCTCAGATTCAAATTGCTGGAAGTTAACATTATAGCATTTAGATATTCTTTTATATTTGCGCTTGTCATGTTGTACAGGCTTTTTCTCTTGTTTCTCTTGGGCCCTCTCGTCGGATTTGCCCAATCTGATTTTCCTTGTCAAAAGGTTGTCCAGTTTAAACAGCTTCTCGATGCTCAACATGTAAAGCCTCAGGTTTGGGATGAGAAATTCGGTGCAAAGGTTGTAGAACAATTGTTTTTGCTTGTAGATCCGCAGGCACGCTATTTCAATCAGGACGAGCTCAATATTTTTCTCGCCAACTCCGAAAAACTTGGCAGCGCACTAGCCAAAGGCGATTGCTCCATAATAAAAGAACTTGCACCCATCTACAAGAATGCATTAACTCGTGCTGATCGTTTAATTCGCGCCATTAACCAAACGCCAATGGAGTTTGATAATAAAGACACGCTGCGATTAAGGATGACTAGCTCTGTGTACCTTACCACGGACGACCAGTTGAAAAAGCAATGGACCCGCATTGTAAAACTTGGCATGTTAACAGATAATGGTTTGGGCAAAGCAGATGCAACAGCCAAGAATGACAAAGCTTCTCTGGACAGAGTTTGTAATAAATATCTGAATGTTATTAAGCGAAGACTTACTGTGCAGGAAGGCATAGAGGAATTTCTACAGGATAAACTTATGAACGCTATTGCTACTTCATACGATCCTCATACAGAATTCTTCTCAAAACGTGTCAAGCAATTGTTTCTTGATGCTCTTTCGAGTGATCATTTTTCATTTGGTGTTATGTTAGAGGATGATCCTTACGGTAACATTGTGATCAGTCGCATTGTGCCAGGCAGTTCAGCATGGGATTATTCAAATCTTCATGTTGGCGATATCATCACTGCTGTAAGTAGTTCTCACATGGAGAAAATAGATGCCAACTTATATTCCAGTGAAGAGATTGATGAAATTTTAACTACCATTTCAAGTGAAGTGGAACTGTCGGTGAAAAAACCAAATGGAGAAAAAATCACCGTTAAATTAAAAAAACAAAAGTTACGTGATGATGAGAACAAGATTAAGAGCCTTGTTTTATCAAACGATAAAAATAAATTTGGCTATATCAATCTGCCCGTTTTCTTTTCAAAGAGTGAACTAAGCAAGACCGGTTGTGCTACTGATCTGGCCAAGGAAATCATCCAATTGAAGAAAGCGAAAATTCAGGGTCTCATTCTTGATTTGCGTAACAACGGTGGAGGTGACTTAGAAGAGGCTATTGAACTGGCTGGAATCTTTATTGACAAAGGCGCAATTTGTATAACGAAGACTCAGAAGCAGGAAACAATAACGTTGAAAGACAACGTACTGGGTACAGCCTATGACGGTCCGTTAGTTGTCATGATTAACAAGGGAAGTGCATCAGCCTCAGAAATTTTTGCTGCGGCTATGCGTGCACATAATCGGGCAATATTGGTGGGAGGTACTACTTATGGAAAAGGTACAGGACAAAGTGTAATGGCGTTTCCAGGAAATCAGGAGATAGTAAAAATCACATCATTCCGTTTTTATGATGTGAAAGGCAGATCAAACCAGGGAAGAGGAGTTGATCCGGATATTGCACTGCCTGACTTGTACAGTTTATATAACTACGGTGAAAGCGCCGAACGAAATGTTTTAAAGATCGATGCTGTTGATAAGAAAACATATTACACTCCGCTAGAACCAATGCCTATTGATTTACTAAGAGACAGCTCTAATCGCAGAGTTAGTAAAAATGTTTTCTTTAACAATCTTGAACAACAAAAGAAAGCGATGAGCACTTATATTAAAGGCGATGAAATAATTCTTCCGTTGACAAAGACTGGATTGGCAAATATTGAATTGCAACGGGGGAAAGATGATAATGATACGCCTAAACCTGTAGCCAGTCACTATACAATAAAACTCACCAGTTTTGATCAGCAGGTAAATGGAGTTGACACTTTCGGCGCCTCTACTTTTAAAACATTGATCGACAAAGTTTCTGACGATTACTACATCGATGAAGCACTCAATATATTAAGAAACTATACGCAACTGAATAAATAAAGAATGATGCATTACAAAAAGAAGATTTTTGCTTTCCTGATTTTACAACTGGTAAGCGTAGCGATATACGCACAAGATTTTAGTAGACCAGGTGAATACTTGAATTATATTGGATTGGAGTATAGCAAAATTGCCAGGGAGAAATGGGATTATACCAGAGCCATTGGACATGGCAAGCGAGACAAACTAATTGAAAAGAGAAGAAAGGATTTGGCACAGGCTATTCTTGACTCAAAACGCACCATAAGTAAAATGCCGCCCTTTAATAAGAGCACAGCGTTACGAGATTCAATTATCTCGGCCATGAACATAAATTACATTATTGTAAATCAAGACTACGCGAAGCTTGTCGACATGGAAGAGGTTAAGGAGCAATCGTACGATGCCATGGAAGCCTACATGCTTGCAAAAGATCTGGCACTTGACAAGCAAGCTGTTGCAAATGATATGGTACTGGAACAGTATGACAGATTTATTGCTGACAATAATATAAAAGTAAACAAGGATAACGAAGAGAGTAAGTTAGCCAAGAAGATGCGTATTGCTGGCGATGTTTTTGAGTATTACAATAAAATTTATCTTATATTTTTTAAATCGTATAAACAGAATAGCTATTTAATGGACGCCTTAGATAAAGGTGATATTAATGGCATTGAACAAAACAGAAACAGTTTATTGAACTACTCAAAAGACGGAATAGAAAAATTAAAAGAAAATGTTCGCTATCAGGGCGACGAGACTTTATCAACAGCATGTCGTCAGGTATTAACTTATTATGCCGATAAGGCTGAAACAAAAATACCTGTTATGATTGAATTCTTTACGGCAAAAGATAAATTCGATAAAATTAAAGTTACGTTTGATAAAATTAAACCAGCGCAACGCACACAACAAAATATCGATACTTACAATAACGCTGTTAACGAAATGAATGCAGCTTCAACAAAGTACAATGCGGCTAATAATAAAATGAATGAGTCTGGCCACAAGGTTATCGAGAACTGGAACAATAAATCTGAATCATTCCTGGATTCTCACATACCTTAAACTTTTAAATTAATATCATCGGTATGGGCCATCTCCCAACCGATGATACTTTTCTTTCTGGATGAGCTCCAGCGATATTCACCTAAGATGCCATCCTTTCTGATTACACGATGACAGGGAATCAAATAAGCAATATGATTTGATCCTACAGCAGATCCTACAGCTTGCAACGCATTTGGATTTTGAATGGCCTTTGCAATTTGCTGATACGTTGTAACATCACCTACCGGAATTTTTAACAACGCTTCCCATACCTTTACCTGAAAGTTAGTTCCCTTCACAAACACATGAAGTCTTTTATCTTGTGCATTGGGTTGAAAAACCTGACGAATATAAACACTTGTCAATTCCTGATTCTGATGAAAGATAGAATTATGCCAATGTTCCTTCATAGCATTCAAAGCATGAACAGAGTCTTCATCAGTTTGAAGAAAGGAGAGCCAGCAGATACCACGCTCCGTTACACCAATAAGACACTGACCAAAATTGGTATCATGAAATCCGTAGTCAATGCGAATGCCGGAACCTTTTAATTTGTATTCCTGTGGCGTCACAGCTTCCAGCGTTGTGAATAAATCATATACACGCGATTGACTTGAGAGTCCTGCGGCATCGGCTACTTCTTCCAGGTTTTTAGAATGCTGAAGCTTGTCTTTTAAGAAGCCTACAGTAAGGTATTGAAGAAATCTTTTTGGACTTATGCCCGCCCACTCGGTGAACAATCGTTGAAAATGAAAAGCGCTTACATGTACATGCTCGGCTACTTCATTCAACTCAGGTTGGCGCTGGAAATTTTGTTCCAGGTATTTTATCGCTTCTTCAATGCGCTGATAGTTAATTTCGTTTTGTTCTGTTTTCACGGTCATGCAAGTTAAATGTTGTATACAAATATCAATATGAGGCTAAGCTATTTCAACCTGTTTCTTGCTCACTTTTCCAGCGCCGGTAATCATCAGGCATGCAACGGCCACACGGACGAAACCCATTGCTGATGGCATTTTGTTCCATATCAAAGAATACGCGATTGGCGCGTTTCATTCTTTTTCCAGATGAACAATCGAGTCGTCCATAAATCTTTAATGCTGCGTTGCCGGCAAACTTTAAATGGCCAGATCGAATTAGCTTTCGAAGTTCGTGCGGTTGTATGGTAGAATGATACATCATGCGGCATCATGGAAAATAATTCCTAAAGCATAGCGAGTTCCGCTTTTTAATTTGCTAATGCCATGTTTCATTGTTGCGCGATAATAGCCTCTTGTACCCTTTACAGGTCTGAAGTTAGTGGTGAAGATTAGTGCATCACCCTGATTCAGATTAATCACTTCGGCACGAGATTGTGCACGCGGTATTTGCTCAATGAGAACAAACTCTCCACCCTCATAATCTTTACCATGTTGACTTAACGCAAACACAACCTGAAAAGGAAAATAGACATCACCATATAAATCCTGGTGAAGTGTATTGAAACCTCCTGTGTGATATTGCAATATTAATGGCGTTGGACGATTTTGATTTTTAAGCTTGCATTGTTCAATAAGCAAAGCGTGCTTATCAGGATATTTTTCCGTTAGTGAAAGTTTCTCATTCCACTGATTAGCAATAATTGATAATGGACTATAGAGTTCTTCCCGCAGCAACTGTATTTGTGGAGGCAACGGATAGCTGAAATATTTATACTCACCTTCTCCAAAGCGATAGCGCTTCATGTTAATCGTACTTCGATATAAAGAAGGCTCACTGTAATCTTGTGCCAGTTTCAGGCAAATTTCTTTTGATAGAAAATCTGGTATAATGGCATAGCCCCTCTCATCAAGTGAGTGATAAATGCTCTGCCATTCGATAGTTTCTGTTTTCATTTCTTTTTATTACAAAGATCAAGGCAGGGAATGTCAGGTTCAACCGGAATCTTGCTAAAGTGTTTTTTAGAACCACGAAGACACGGAGAGCACAAAGAGTCACAAAGAAGGTATAAGAAAGTCCATCGTGAATCTTTGAGACTTGGTGACTTAGTGGTTCAATACAAATCTTTAACATAATTGTAAACACAGAATGAACCTTTGTCTTTGTTTTTTGCTTAACTTAAAATTAGGGAGCTTGAATTTAATAGAACTGATTTCTTTAAGTGTTGTACAATGCGGATTAACAGTATTATTTTTTGTTTTGCTATTTTATTACAAGCTCAATCAGTTATTGCACAACAGGTAGTGCATTCTGATTCCGAACGCATTTTCATGATTGAACCCAAATTTCAAACGGGAACAATTGTTAACAACAATGAGAAAGCCCAGCTTTTGGTTAAGGATAATCCATGGCTTGTGCAAGTTGATTTAAGCGTTCTGAAGAATACAAAACGCTCATGGGATTATTCCAACTGCTATTCTCAAACCGGTGTGTCTCTAAGCTATATCAATTTTGGAAATCCAGCTAAGCTGGGAAAGGCTGTTTCGTTTTCTGTGTATACTGAACCTTATCTTGTTCTCTCTCCCAATGTTAAGTTTACCATACGCGGAGGTGCGGGCTTTGCGTATCTCAACAAGGTTTATGATGTGAAGTATGACTCGAATAATTTATTTTACAGCAAGCCCTTAAGCTTTATTTTGTCAGTAGGCACGAGTTTGAAATATAGAATTGCTCCCGCAACGCATCTCACTTTTGCGGCACAGTTCAATCACATTTCTAACGGAGGTACCCGCTGGCCAAACTGGGGAATGAATTTTCCAATGGTAGGTATGGGAGTAACCTATGCATTTCAGCACGATGATTTAAAGAAACGCGAACGTATTGAGTTTGACGATAAGTCATGGAAAATTATAACCCATGTTTTTGGTGGAAGAAATACAGAGGACGCCAAAGGCAAATTCCCGGAAGCGAAAAGATTGGTAACAGGAATTAATGTTGGACTTATTAAACCGTTAGGTAAAATAAGCTCACTCGGTGTTGGCGGTGAAGCATATTATGATGGCATTGCTCATCTACAGGAAGAACGAACCGGCAAAGATTATAGAGCAGGTATTGCTTCAGTAAGTTTACAGCACTACATCACATTTGGAAAGTTATTGCTTGGTCAGCAATTAGCGTATTACGTAACGAAAGTTAATCCTGATGTAGCAAGGAAATTATATCAACGCTATTTTATTGAATATAAAGTTAAGGGACCATTATACCTGGGCGTTTCTTTAAAGGCACATGGTAACGTTTCTGATTACATTACACTTTCAACGGCCTATATTTTTAATACGCGTGCTCACAAGTAGTTTGAGGTCAACCTGAAACTTGCTTTTTATAACTTTATTTTTTTGATGGATGTTTCTTCCATCCAATTTAATAGTATTGTACATGCTTACGTTTAAAATACCAACGCCCAAGGAATTTAGCTTTGACCGATGCTTTGAATTTTTGTTGCGTTCGCCTAAAGAGTTGCTCCATCAATGTGCGGACAATAAAGTTATTAAGCTGGTACGCATCAATGGCAAAGATATTTTATTTGAAATGTTTTGGGCCGGTGATCAATCATTGCAAGTAGATATTTTAAATGGCTCAATAACAAAGGCTGAAAAAGCTGAACTGCAACTATTCATTGAAGAATGGTTTGATTTAATAACCGATCTTAAACCTTTTTATACATTGGCTCGTAAGGATTCATTGTTGAAAGATCTCGTACAAAAATTTCATGGTTATAGAATTATCGGGCAGCCAGATTTGTTCGAGTCGCTTGTATGGGCTGTGCTGGGACAACAAATTAATTTGCAGTTTGCTTATACATTAAAGCAACGCTTTGTTGAAACGTTCGGTGAAAAAATAACTTTTAAAAACCAACCCTATTATCTGTTTCCGCAACCGGAAGTAGTATCACACCTCACCGATGAACATCTGTTACCACTTCAATTCTCACGACAGAAAAGTAAGTACACAGCATTAATTGCCCAGGCATTTGTTAATGGCGAGATCTCCAAACAAAAACTGGCGGGCTTGCCTCTTACAGAAGCAAAAGAAATGCTTATGAAAATAAAAGGTGTTGGCAACTGGACAGCCAATTATGCTTTAATGAAAACCTTTCGTTATCCTGATGCTTTTCCACTGGAAGATGCGGGTGTTCATAATGCCATTAAAAACTTAAAGAAACTTAAAGCAAAACCAACGCTTGATCAGGTAAGACGTCAATTTAAAAAATATAAAGGATGGGAAGCTTATGCTACGTTGTATTTGTGGAAGAGCTTGTAGCAAACACTATAAATGAATCTGTTTCTTAAATGAAATTAACTTAATTTTAATAGCGCATATTGTTTAGCAAACATAAATAACACAATTACACTTGTTCTATGAAGTCCTACAGAATACAATCTCTTGATCTATTGCGCGGCCTGGTTATGGTTATCATGGCACTTGATCAC
>Ga0310811_10012854_pt1 | contig 10886 bp, 11 predicted proteins | sample YCmetagenome_FD_207642 | JGI IMG/M metagenome (GOLD analysis project Ga0310811, IMG submission 207642) | Soil microbial communities from experimental microcosm in Duke University, North Carolina, United States - YC | ecosystem: Engineered > Artificial ecosystem > Soil microcosm > Unclassified ...
CTGCTCTTCTGACGGTGCTGCTCTTCGGACGGAGCTGCTCTTCTGACGTGAGGGTGGCCCCGCGGTGCGCTATGCGTCGGTGATGACGCGCCGGTGCAGCTCGACGGTGAGCGCGTGGATCTCCCGGGTCAGCTGGGTGTTCGTCTTCAGCTCGGTCTCCTGCTCGACGAAGTCGTGATCGGCCTTGGCCTGCTGGAAGGCCGCTGCCCGGTTCTGCCCGATCATCACGAACGTCGACAGGAAGATCGCCTCGAGCGATACGACCAGCGTGAGGGTCGGCCACGGGCTCGTCTCCACGAACAGCATCCAGATCCCGAACCCCGCCACGTGCAGGTACACGAACGCCATCGAACCGGCGAACTTCGTGATCAGGTCGGCGATCTTCAGCTGGATGTCCGCCGCGCGGTGCTCGTGCATCCGCTCGACGACGGGGTGGTGCTTCGATGGGGGGCCGTACTCGGTGACGGTCATGAGAGGTCCTCTCCTGGACGGTGCTCAGAACAGGTGGCGGGCGAGCCGGAGACCACCCCGTGTGGTGTCCGGGGCTGTCGCGGTCAGCGCAGGCACCATCTCACTGGTGACGACACCGTGCTCGGTGGTCAGCTCGTCGACGATCCCGAACGACCCCGCTAGCCGGTCGGGAGTGTCGATGATGATCGTGCACACCGGCACGTGGCGGCCCAGCTGCAGGATCCGGTCCCCGTGCGGGCGCTGCTCACCGTGGAAGCCCCAGATGCCGCGGATCACCGTCACCCCCCTGGCCTCGGAGGCGCGCAACCGCCGGACCAGCGCCCGGTGCACCGGCTCGCCCTCGTGCAGCGACCGCTCCGAGGTGTAGACCATGAGCTTCTGCCAGATGGCGAGCCCGCTGTCGTCGCGACCCGGCAACGTGTGCGGCGTCCGTCGCAGCTCACCGCCGCTCTTGCACACCCGTACCCGCTCGCATGTCACCAGCGGTCGACGCAGCAGACCGCCCAGCTCGGTCAGTGCCGCGGCGATCCGGTCACCCGGGCCCACCGCGACCACCATCGTGGGCACGTCGGCGTTGCGGCCGAAGAAGCGGGCGCGCCGGCGTACGCCGTGGCTGGTGCCGTCAACGCCGAGGAAGACCGTCGCACCGTCGACACCCGTGCGACGGAGCAGCTCGCACACCGCCACGAAGGCCGGCACCCGGCCGACCCGCTGCTGGCGCCCCAGATAGACGGTCAGCTTGGTGGCCTCGTGCAGCTGCTCCGGCAGGACGACCGGGCCGAGCTCGCCGCGCAGCAAACGGGCCCGCTCCAGGGTGGTCAGTCCGCGCACGTCGAGGGTCCGCAGCTCGTCGAGCACGGCCTCGATCCGGGGCCGGGTGTCGACGGCCACCGAGACGACGGGCAGGTCCTCGGACAGGGTGAGCAACCGGTCGGTGCGCAGCCGGTGCTTGAGCCCGAACCCCGCCGCGCCGCGCAGCAGCAGGCTGGCGGCGACCTCGTGCCGGCCGAACACGTCCAGCTGGGCGTCGGCGAGGAACCGGCCTCCGGAGCGGGTCCGCTCACCGAAGTAGGTCGTGAGCTTCAGACAGTCCTCGGACCCGTTCCCGTTCCCGTTCCCGTTCACAGGCCCATCCCGGTCCGCAGCGCCACCCCGACGAGCCGGCCCAGCGCCGCCGCCCCCAGACCCAGTACCGCGCTGACCGCGAGGTTGGCCACCGGTCCGGTGATCTGCCGGTCCTCGGCCATCCGCTGGGTCTCGAACATCCAGGTGGAGAACGTGGTGTACGAGCCCACGGTCGCCGTACCGGCCAGCAGCGCGACGTCGTGGTCCAGCGCGAGCCCGGTCACCAGTCCGAGCAGGACGGCCCCGGACAGGTTCACCACCAGCGTCCCGTACGGGAAGAGGCGTCCCGTCCGTACGGAGACCCTGCCGTCGACCAGGAAGCGCAGGACCGCCCCGGTACCGCCGAGCGCCAGGACCCCCAGGCAGGTCAGCACGCTCACGTGCGCACCCGGACCCGCACCCGGACCCGCCGCACCGCCGCCGTGGCGAGCTGGACCGCGAGGTAGCCGAAGACGATGCTCGCCCCGGCGTACGCGGCGGCCAGACCGTAGAACCGGCCCTCGATCAACCGCAGCAGCTCCACCTGCATGGTGGAGAAGGTGGTCAGCCCCCCGCAGATGCCCGTGCCCAGGAACGGGCGGCGGTAGCTCGACAGCGGGAGCCGCTCCTGCAGCCGGGTGGCGAAGTACCCGAGCAGGAACGCGCCGGCGATGTTGACCCCGAAGGTGACCCACGGCCACTGACCGGGGGCCAGCGGCACGGCCTCCCCGAGCGCGGTCCGGGCCAGCGCTCCACAGGCGCCACCGGCGAAGACCGCGGCGATCTCCCGCCTGTCCGCCACGTCCGTCCCTCCTCCCACGTCGGCGACGGACCCACACCCGTACACGGGCATGCGGGACCGTCGGCTCGGCGTAGGAGTCATCGGCGGCGGTCGCCGCGGTTCGCCCGTCGGGGCCCGGTGGACCCCACCACCGAGGACTGCGTGTCGCGGCAGCCATCCTACGAGCCACTCCCGCCGATCTTGCCGACGGCGTCCGAGGCGTTGTGACCGGCTCTCAGAACGGCCGGTAAAAACGTGGTGAGAGCCACCCTACCTGCGGTAGCTCGGTGCTTGCAGGAGCTAGCACGTTGGCGTACCGTTGGTTTGGTCAAGGACGGAAGCAAGTCCCGCCGGAACAGATCGAGGGGGTGGTCCAGATGGGCAAGATCGATGCGAACCCGGTCGAGCACGTGGGCCAGGCCGTCGAGAAGGCCGTCGAGGACATCGGGACGTACATCCGCGAGCAGCGCGAGGGCGCGCAGGTCTCTCTGCGTCAGCTCGCCAAACTCGCGGGGGTGAGCAACCCGTACCTCAGCCAGGTCGAGCGAGGGTTGCGCAAGCCGTCGGCGGAGATCCTGCAGCAGATCGCCAAGGGGCTGCGGATCTCGGCGGAGGTGCTCTACGTCCGAGCCGGAATTCTCGAGGAGCGACCGGCCAGCGCGGTCACCGATGCTGTGCTTGCCGACCTCGAGTTGAACGAGCGGCAGAAGCAGGTGTTGCTCGACATCTACCAGACGTTCCGTCGGGAGAACGAGCACGCCGGCCTGACACCGGATACCGGGAAACCGGAGACCGGGAAGCAGGACGCCGAGAAGGAGAGCGCGGTCGTGAACTTCACGAAGGTGCTCGATGCCGAGGTGCACGACACCGTCCTGGAGTAGTCCGCTCCACCCAGCACTGCCATCACGCGGCCTCATCGGGGAGCGCCGCGCGGATCCCACACGACCGTAAGCCCAACCAGAGAGGTGATACCCATGGCTGTTTCGCTGCCTACTTCCGCGGATGTCCGCAAGGTCCGTTCGCAGGCCACCAAGGCCGTCAACACCCAGCTCGACGTCGTCAAGACCCCGCTCCTGGCGTGGGTCGGTGCCGGTGACCTCGCGGTCACCAAGGCCGGCGAGGTCGTCGACAAGGCGAAGGCCCGCGCCACCGAGCGCCGCGCACTCGCCGCCGAGCGCCGCGAGCGGCTGCAGGCCCAGATCAAGGACCTCCCCACCGAGCTGCGCGAGACGCTGTCGGCCGAGGAGCTCAAGAAGCGCTACGAGGAGCTCACCGCCGAGGCGAAGACCCGCTACGAGGACGTCACCGGTGAGGTCAAGAAGGCCTACACCGAGCTGGCCGACCGCGGCGAGGTCACCGTCGAGAAGATCCGCAAGCAGCCCCGCGTCAAGCGCGTGCTGGACGGCGTCGCCGACGCCAACGACGAGCTCGAGAAGCGCGTCGAGAAGGCCGTGGACGACCTTCACGACGCCGGCGAAGAGGTACTCGGCAAGGTCAGCACCCAGACCCGCTCCGTTGGTGAGAAGGCCGCCCGCGCGACCCAGAAGTTCACCTCCGAGGCCGCCGAGTCCGTGACCGAGGCCGGCAACGACCTTGCCGCCGAGGTGAAGGAGGCCGGGACCGAGGCCGCGGCCACCACCCGCAGCGTCACCCGCAAGGCGGCCAACCGGACCGCCCCGAAGAAGCCGGCTGCCAAGCGCACCAACGCCAGCAGCGTCAAGTAATCCCGCCGCATCGGTGGGCCGGGAGGCACGAGATCCCGGCCCGCCGGTGTCGCACCGGTTCGCAATGAGCCCCGGAGCCTTCCGCTCCGGGGCTCGTGTGCGTCCTCACCCGTTGGCGGTGCGCGGTTTTCCCGGAGTCGTGCACGCAAGTAGTCTCTTCATGTGGACCTGTACTCGCTGCTCAACCGCCTCGACTACTACGTCATGATGGCGTGCTGGTTCGCGGGCATCCCGGTTGGGCTCTTCGCGGTCATCGACGCGGCCCGGGCCAGGGCCGATGCGTTCACCGCCGCCGACAAGCTGACGAAGCCGACGTGGCTGGCGATCACCGGCGGTGGCCTGGCCGTGCTGCTGCTGTTCCGGGGGCCGTGGGACCTGCTGTGGCTGATCGGGCTGATCGCGGTCCTGGTGTACCTGGTCGACGTGCGTCCGAGCCTGATCGAGGTGCAGGGCGGCCGTCGCTGACCGCCCGCCCGGCAGCTGAATCGATCACCGCTGTCCACGCGCTACACACGTCTTGTTCGCCTTGAGCTGACTCCGCTCAACTTTCGCTCGAACTCCGGAATGCCTGCAACGGTGTAAGCGTTCTTACGAGCATGACAGAGACGCTGAACCTCCCGGTGCTGCCGCTGACCGATTCGGTCGTGCTTCCCGGCATGGTTGTTCCGCTCCGGCTGGACGAGCCGGATGTTCAGGCGGCGATCGACGCGGCTGACGCGGCGGCTGCGACCCCGGCCGGGGCGAGCCGCCGGGTGCTGCTCGTGCCGCGCCCCGACGGTAAGTACGCGGCGGTGGGCACCGTCGCGGTGATCGAGCAGATCGGCCGCATGCCCAGCGGCGAGAAGGCGGCGGTGGTCCGCGCCGAGTCCCGGGCCCGCATCGGTGCCGGAGTGAGCGGCCACGGCGCCGCGCTGTGGGTGGAGGCCGAGCTGATCGAGCCCACCCCGGTGACCGGACGCACCCAGGAGCTGGCCAAGGAGTACAAGGCCCTGGTGGTGTCCCTGCTCCAGCGGCGCAACGCCTGGCAGGTCATCGACTCGGTGCAGTCGATCACCGACCCCGGTCAGCTCGCCGACACCGCCGGCTGGTCGAGCTGGCTGGACACCGAGCGCAAGCTGACGCTGCTGGGCGAGCCCGACGCGACCAAGCGCCTGGAGCAGCTCATCGCGTGGACGAAGGACCACGTGGCCGAGCAGGAGGTCAGCGAGAAGATCGCCGACGACGTCCGCGAGGGCATGGAGAAGACCCAGCGGGAGTTCCTGCTGCGCCAGCAGCTGGCGGCCATCCGCAAGGAGCTGGGTGAGGGCGAACCAGAGGGGTCCGAGGACTACCGGACCCGGGTGGAGTCGGCCGACCTGCCCGAGAACGTCCGCAAGGCTGCGCTGACCGAGGTCGGCAAGCTGGAGCGGTCCTCCGACCAGAACCCGGAGGCGGGCTACATCCGCACCTGGCTGGACACCGTGCTGGACATCCCCTGGAACGAGTCCACGACCGACACCGACGACCTGGTCGCGGCCCGCGCGATCCTGGACGCCGACCACGCCGGCCTGGAGGACGTCAAGGAGCGCCTGATCGAGTTCCTGGCCATCCGGGCGCGTCGCAACCGTCGCGGCCTGGGGGTCGTCGGCGGCCGGGGCTCCGGCGCGGTGCTCTCGCTGGTCGGGCCGCCCGGTGTGGGTAAGACCTCGCTGGGCGAGTCGGTGGCGCGGGCGATGGGCCGCAAGTTCGTCCGGGTCGCCCTGGGCGGCGTGCGTGACGAGGCCGAGATCCGCGGCCACCGGCGCACCTACGTCGGCGCGCTTCCCGGGCGGATCGTCCGGGCCATCCGCGAGGCCGGTTCGATGAACCCGGTCGTGCTGCTCGACGAGATCGACAAGGTCGGTGCGGACTACCGGGGAGACCCGACCGCCGCGCTGCTCGAGGTGCTCGACCCGGCGCAGAACCACACGTTCCGGGACCACTACCTGGAGGTCGACCTCGACCTGTCGAACGTGCTGTTCCTGGCCACGGCCAACGTCTACGACACCATCCCCGGCCCGTTGCTGGACCGGATGGAGGTCGTGACGCTGGACGGCTACACCGAGGCGGAGAAGGTCGCGATCGCACGCGACCACCTGCTGCCCCGGCAGATCGAGAAGGCCGGGCTGGAGCCCACCGACGTGGAGTTCACCGACGTGGCCCTGGGCATGATCGCCGCCGAGTACACCCGGGAGGCCGGGGTGCGGCAGCTGGAGCGGGGCCTGGCGAAGACCCTGCGCAAGGTGACGGTTGCGCTGGACACCGGTGCGGAGACGCCGGTGCACGTCGACGCCGACGCCCTGGTGAGCTACCTGGGCCGGCCGAAGTTCACCCCGGAGTCCGCCGAGCGCACCTCGGTGCCGGGGGTGGCGACGGGGCTGGCGGTGACCGGTGCCGGTGGCGACGTGCTGTTCATCGAGGCCACCGCCATGGAGGGCGAGGCCGGGCTGATCCTCACCGGTCAGCTGGGTGACGTGATGAAGGAGTCGGTCTCGATCGCCCTGTCCTACCTGCGCTCGCGCGGGCTGGCCGGAGACCTGGCGTCGCGGAAGCTGCACGTGCACGTTCCGGCGGGCGCGGTCCCGAAGGACGGGCCGTCGGCGGGCATCACGATGACCACGGCGCTCGCGTCGCTGGCCAGTGGACGCCCGGTGCGATCGTCGGTCGGGATGACCGGTGAGGTCACCCTGCAGGGCAAGGTCCTGCCGATCGGAGGCGTCAAGCAGAAGCTGCTGGCCGCCCACCGGGCCGGGCTGACCGACGTGATCATCCCGAAGCGCAACGAGCCCGACCTCGACGACCTGCCGTCGTCGGTGCTCGAGCAGCTGCGGGTGCACCCGGTGGCCGACGTGGCCGAGGTGCTGGAGCTGGCCCTCGAGCCGGCTCCGGTCACGGTGGCCGCAGCGGCCGCCTGACAGCCCGCGGCGGGCCGTCCCGAGTGGGCGGCTCGCCGCGCCGGCTGAGCCAGAGACCCGCCGCACACCCGATTCGTGCGCAGCACACACACTGCAGTTCGTGTGCGGCGCACGAAGGTGAGCGCGGCGGGCGGGCGGGCGCCTGGTCAGCGGAAGACGACGCTCTTGTTGCCGTGGACCAGGACGCGGTCCTCGAGGTGCCAGCGCAACCCCCGGGCCAGCACCAGCTTCTCGGCGTCGCGGCCGAGTCGCACCATGTCGGCGACGCTGTGGCCGTGGTCGATGCGGATCACGTCCTGCTCGATGATCGGGCCGGCGTCCAGCTCCGGGGTCACGTAGTGGCAGGTGGCGCCGATCAGCTTGACTCCACGTGCGTGAGCCTGGTGATAGGGGCGAGCCCCGGCGAACGAGGGCAGGAAGCTGTGGTGGATGTTGATCGCCCGCCCGGCCCAGGCCTCGCACAGCTTCGCCGGAACCACCTGCATGAACCGGGCCAGTACCACCGCGTGCGGCTCGTGGGCGTCGACCTGGCCGGCGAGCTCGTCGAAGGCGGCGGCCCGTCGAGCCTCCCGGGTCGCTGGGTCGGATCCGGCCGGGGGGAACTCGACGTAGGAGAAGGGCAGCCCGTGCGCCTCCACGATGCCCCGCAGCGCCTCGTTGTTGCCGATCACCGCGTTGATCGTGGCCGGCAGCTCCCCACTGGCCAGCCGGCCCAGCAGGTCGTGCAGGCAGTGGCCCTCCTTGGTGACCAGCAGCACCACCCGCTTGGGCTCGGCGGTGTCGGTGACCCTCCATTCGGCTTCGGGGGAGAGCTCCTCGGCCACCCGCGAGAACCGTAGCCGCAGCTCGTCGACGTCGAACGGCAGCGACGCGGCCCGCACGACCTGGCGGGTGAAGAACCAGCCGGTGTCGCTGTCGGTGTGATAGGCCGCCTCGGTGATCCAGCCACCCGCCTCGGCCAGGAAGCCGGAGATGCGGGCCACGATGCCCGAGCGGTCCGGGCAGCTGAACGTGATGACGTACTGGCGGCCGTTCGGGTCGGTCACCGGGCCAGCCAATCGAGGGCGAACTGCGTCTCCTTGCCGACCAGCTTCTGCACCTGTTCCGCGATCACGGCCTCGACCTTGCCGCCGACCAGCGGGATCTTGACCTGCGCCTCGCCGTCCAGCGCGAACTCGCTACCCGCCCGGCCTCCTCCGATGTCGTCGAGATCGAACAGGCGCATGGTGCCGGTGATACGGCCGGGTGCACCGACGACGTTCGCGTCGATGGTTCCCTCGTACCGGCCGTCGGCGGTCTTGCGCCAGTTCTCGGTGCGCTCGATCACGAGGTCGCCCGAGAGCACCTTCTGGATCGCCGCGGGCAGGTGCTCACGGCCGACGCCCTGACGCACGGTGTACTCGGCCTGGTCCGGTGGGCTGCCACCGGTGTCGAACTTCAGCAGCGCGGCGCCCTTGCCGCCGAGCTCGGCTTGCCTGGCTTCGAGGTAGGCCCGGTCGGACAGCGCCTCGAACACGCGTTGTGCCGAGTTCTCCGAGCGAGACCGATAGCGAATCGGACGGGGCATGGGCGGAGGCTACCGTTACCGGTTGTGACGAGCAGCGCTGGCGCCCCCACCTTGTTCGCCGTGCCGCTGGCCGAGCACACCACCCTGCGGCTCGGTGGGCCGGCTGGACGGCTCGTGATCGCCCGGACCGAGGAAACGCTGGTGACGGCGGTGCGCGAAGCCGACGCGGAGGCCGCCGCCACCGGTGGCCGCCGACCGCTGGTGCTCGGCGGCGGGTCGAACGTGCTGGTGAGCGACGACGGGGTGCCCGGTACGACCGTCCTGGTGGCCACCGCAGGGCGCGGGCTTCACGAGACGGCGGACGGGGGTGCCGTCGTCACGGTCGAGGCCGGTGAGGACTGGGACACCGTGGTCGAGGAGTGCGTCTCGCTGGGGTGGGGCGGGCTGGAGTGCCTGTCGGGCATCCCGGGGCGGGCCGGCGCGGTACCCGTGCAGAACGTGGGGGCCTACGGGGTCGAGATCTCCGAGCTGCTGGTCGACGTCGACCTCTACGACCGGCGCACCGGAGAGGTCCGTACCCGGGTGCCGGCCGCCGAACTGGGCCTGGGCTACCGCACTAGCGCGCTCAAAGGCCGCGACGCGGCGGTGGTACTGCGTATCAGGCTGGTCCTGACCCCGGGGCCGTCCAGCCGTCCGATCCGCTACCCGGAGCTGGCGCGGGCCCTGGGTGTGGAGGTGGGGGCCGCCGCGCCCGTCGTCGAGGTGCGGGCGGCGGTGCTGGAGCTCCGTCGGTCCAAGGGCATGGTCCTCGACCCGGCCGACCACGACACCTGGAGCGCCGGGTCGTTCTTCACCAATCCGGTGATCGATGCGGCCACGGCTGACCGGGTGATGGCGGTCGCTGCCGACGAACGGATGCCTCGGTGGCCCACGGATAACGGAATGGTGAAGCTTTCCGCCGCGTGGCTGATCTCTCAGACCGGTTTTCAGCGCGGTCACCCCGGTCCGGGTGGCCGCGTGGGCCTCTCCAGCCGGCACAGCCTGGCCCTGACCAATCGTGGCGCGGGCACAACCGAGGACATGTTGGCGCTGGCCAGAGAGGTGCGAGACGGTGTGCGGGACCGTTTCGGAGTGACCTTGACACCGGAGCCGGTTCTGGTCGGTTGCGCTCTGTAGCCATTTTCGTCGCATTCCGTTCTCAGGCACCCTGTTAGGAGGCCTGCGGACTGTGGGCTTGGACGACTGGCTTGGACGATCGGAGGAGTGACGACCGTGGGTGACGGCCCCAAGGACGACAAGACCGAGGCCATGCGCGAGGTCCCGTCCGAGGTTCCGGACAAGGATGCCCCGGGCGACGGCTCCACCGAGGTCCTCCGTCAGGTGCCGGCGAGGGACACCTCGGTCGACGCCACGACGAAGATCCTGCGCCAGGCTCCGTCGGCCGGTGATTCGGCCCCTGACCCGACCCCCGCCTCGGCCGGCGACCGGGTCGACGGGCCGACCGAGGCCGTCGACGCCGCTTCGGCCGGTGGATCATCCGACAGCCCGACCCAGGTCGTACGGGCGGTAGCGCCGAAGGACACGCCCGAGGCGGGACCGGCTGCCAAGGATGCGGCCCCGGCGGCGAAGGCCGCACCCGGGCCGAGCGTCGACGGACCACCGACCACGGTGATGAGGCCGGTGACGGGCAACCAGACCACAAGCGGTGGGGACGCGAAGCCCGCAGGGGACGCGAAGCTCACCGGGGACGCGAAGCCCGCAGGGGACGTGAAGCCCGCCGGGGACGTGAAGCCCGCCGGGGACGCGAAGCCCGCCGGGGGAGTGGATGCTCCCACCACCGTGATGAAGAGCGTCCAGGCGAGCCCTACCGAGCAGCGCGCCGAGTCGCGGCCGGACAGGTCCGGCGGGAAGCCCACGCAGCCGCGGTCGGGCAGGTCCGGTGACGAGCCGGGTGACGCACCGGCCGCCGAGATCGGTGATCGCCCCGTGGACGCGCCGACGGTGGCCGTGCGGACCTCCCCGCCGGCCGGGTCGGCCGTCGAGGCGACTCAGGGTCCCGAGCAGGCCCCGCCCACGGCCGCGGCCCAGAAGCCCGCTGACGTGCCGGATCCGGCCGAGCCGGGCCCCGAGGCGACGACAGACGCTCCGGACGCATCCTCGAAGCCGGACGGTCCCTCGAAGCCCGACACGGCTTCGAAGCCGGACGGAACCTCGAAGCCCGACGCGGACTCGAAGGCCGGCTCCGAAGCCGAGACCGAGTCGAAGCCGGACACCGGTAGCGGGAGGAAGACGGCCGCCGGAGCCGCGGCCGTGGTGGCAGCGGGAGCGGTCGGGTCCAAGGCAGACACTCCGGCCGACAAGCCTGA
>Ga0310811_10012855_pt1 | contig 10886 bp, 11 predicted proteins | sample YCmetagenome_FD_207642 | JGI IMG/M metagenome (GOLD analysis project Ga0310811, IMG submission 207642) | Soil microbial communities from experimental microcosm in Duke University, North Carolina, United States - YC | ecosystem: Engineered > Artificial ecosystem > Soil microcosm > Unclassified ...
AAGAAGAACTGGACGCGGCTGGTGTTCGTGGCGCGCAACGCCTGGTCCGTCGTGTTTTTGCTTCGCATGGTGTTACCTACGCTAAGGCAATCCTGATGCTGGCTAACAAGCTGGTGAGCATGCCTGAGGAAGCACGCAACGCTTTTGCCTCTGCGTTGGATATGACGTCGGATGGCGAAGTGGAAGATGATTCGGAAGAAATGTTCGGTCAGGAAGCAGGTCCGGATTTCCAATCGGAAAGCGATAACCTGGATGGTGACGACGAGGATTTTGTTGATGAGTTTGAGGAGGAAGATGCTCCTGAAACGATTCACGCTGCCCTCTCGCGCCCCCTGACGAAGACCCGTATCAGTGCTAAGGCTTCTGGTTATTCGCCGACGGCACAAGCGATTCTGGCAGGCACGGCAAAGCTTCCGTTCTCGGCTTTTTAAGAAATCCACAAACCATAGTTTTATAGCGTAGGGCAGTTAGCTGAGGTTATCCAAAAACTGAGATAACTGTCCCTCACGCTTTACTATGCATTAACCCAGAATTAAGTAGTTCAAAATCTTTTTGGAGAATTAAATGATCTCTCGTCCGCTTACCCGTCAAATCAATTCGACGGAAATGGCAGTTGCACCGGGTGCAGTTATCCTGGCAGAAGGTATGGCGCTTGTTCGTACGAACGGCAACCAAGCTGCTGGTGTTCTGCCTTCGACTGGCACTGCGACTGATAACTTTGTAGGTTTCTCGTTTGCAGGCACTTCAGCTTATCCGTTCCCGGAACAGTACACGAACAAGGTTGAGACGTTCCTGGTTCCTGCTGGTGGCGCTGTCGTTCTGCAAGAAACGCCGCTCGCTGGTCAGTTCTCAGTTATCGACACGACCACTGGTGACCCGGTTACTGGCGGCACGTTGACTGGCAACACTATCAGCGGTCTCACCAACGGTGACACCGTTGTCGTTACGTACAAGTATGCAATGTCGGTTGTTCAATCGGTTGCTCTGTTCGGTAACGTTCAACCTGGTGGCTATGCTGGTGCTTATGTTGGTCAAATCGGTGTGATTCTGCGCGGCCTGGTTGCTACGTCGGAATTCGACGCTTCGGTGGATTGGTCTTCGGTTACGACTTCGAAGGGTGGCACGCTGGTTGCTACCGATATCGTTCTCGGTGCCAACGGTCAACTGACTACGCATGCCAACTCGGCGACGGGTGTTGCATTCCCTGGTATGGTTGTTCGTACCCCGGATCAACTGTATCCGTTCCTCGCAGTCGAATTCAACGCACAAGCCTAATCGGTTTGCCGCTTTAGCAAATAACAGGAGTATATAGAATGGTCCGTCAAAAGGTTAAGGTTCGCGCGTCTAAGACGCCGATGGTGGCCGCAACTGAATTCCGCTTCGGTAATGAGCGCGGCGGTGAGCGTGCAATTGGTGCTAACGGTGAAATCAACGCATCGTCGAAGCAAGAACTTCTGAGCCGCCAGGCTCAATTCATCCAAGCAGCGTCGAATGGCCAAGTGGTTGGCAATGACGTGTTCGCTAACGCTGAAAAGCACGCTAAGCTTTCGCGTGAACTGATTCAAGCTGCGTTTAACGACAAGGAAGCTCACCGCGTTCTTGGCGAGCGTATGGCTGACTCGCTGTACCAAACGTGTAATCGTCAAGGTTTTGCTCGTAAGTATCTGACGAAGATTACCGTTGAGCAAGGTTCGATCCCGCGTTTCCCGGTTCGTCTGAAGAACGTTGTCGCTGCTTACTCGACCAGCCCGACGCAGATTCAACCGCAAATCACGCTGGACAAATGGCTCACGCCGCCGGAACTGCAGTTGGTTGCACGCCCGTACATTCCTCTTAACGACCTGAACCAGTCCGCTGGTGACGTTCTGCAAGAGAAGTACGTCGAAGCAACTGAAGCAATCATGGTGTCGGAAGACCGTCTGTGGATGAACCTGGTTAACGGTCTGGTTGGTGTTGACAACCCGCTGCAAATCGTTAGCGGTCAACTTACGCCGTACACGTTTGCTCAAGTTCAGGTGAACGTTACGCGTTGGGGTCTGAAGGCTCCGCACGTGCTGATCGCTACCGACCTGTACCAAGACATTATCGGTAACAGCGAGTTCTACACGGCAATCGATCCGGTTGCTCGCCACGAACTTCTGCTTACTGGTGAACTCGGTACGCTGTATGGTTGCACTATCACGTCGGATGCTTATCGCTTCCCGGAACACAAGGTTCTGAACCAAGGCGAATTCTTCGTCATCTCGGATGCACTGAACCACGGTGCTTATTCGGATCGCGGTGGTCTGCAAAGCCAGCCGATCGATATCGCTATCGAAAAGATCCCGGGTCGTGGTTGGGTTATGTACGAATCGTTTGCGATGGCTGTTGCTAACAGCACGTCATTCGCGAAGGGTATCCGCATGTAATTGGCTGCAGGGAGTGTTGGGGCGCTGGCCAGTAGTTATCCAGGCGAACACTCCCTAACTGAGATAAAGGAAAAGCTATGAAGTATAACCGTTCGTTGGATTTTCTCGTCTCGGCCGCAGTCAAGTACGCTCAAGGTAAACCTGAGTTGGCTGCGAAGCTGATGGCGAAGGCGACGCGTGAACCGTCGTTTGCAAAGGCAGTACAGATTATCGAAGCATCGAATGCAATGGCATTCCAAGTTCAAGCTAAGGCTATCGAAGCTCGCAATAAAGTCAAGGCTGCTGAAATGGCAGAAGACGAGGAGCTCGAAGGTCTGGCAGGTGATATGGATGACGTTGAAATGGAAGGTGACGCTGAGCAAGAAGTTATGGGCGAAGCCGAACCTGAAGGCGAACCGGAGTGTGTAGAGGACGAAGCGTTGGAAATTGAAAACGCTGAGGAATCGGAAAACGCTAAGTTTGCTCGTATGCTTGCTCGTATGGCACCGGTTCAAAAGACGGCTGCTAAGGGTAAGAAGTAATCCCCTACGTGTGAATTGGTAACTATTGCGAAGTAACCCTAGCCCCGAGCCGGTCAAATCTGGCCGGGGCTATTTCTTTTTCTAGTCATAGGTGGATTGGCAAATGCAGAAGACTCTGGAGCCTATTGACCAATATATTCTCGCTGGCTTCCAAATGAAGTTCCAACAGGTCTTTAATTGTCCTTGTGCATTTATCAATCAGAATGACAAGACGAAGGTGTTGGAGCGTATCTTTGGAGACGGCAAACCACTGACGTATCCTTATGCTTGGTTCGTACTTCAGAACATGAGCGCCAACACTGAAACCTATAACGCACATCCGCTGGGCCGGCGTGGTATCGTGTTTAACGTTAGTTCCGAATCTTCTTATCAAACGGTGCGGGTACTGCCCACTAACTTTGAAATAGAGATTAACTACGTAACGAACAAGTTCCAATCTGTGGAGCAAGGTTCGGTTCAGGCATTCGTTCGCCGCTGGTTACTGGCGCGTCGCTTCGGTTATCTAAAGACTGTAGTGCCTTATGGTAATCGTCGCTTTGGTATCGGAATGACATTGAACGATAGTGTGCCTATTCCACAGCGTGAAAACGTCACCGAAACGGAAACGAAGTATGACGTGGTAACCACAGCAGTCATCCATGGGTACGTAAGTGAACCAGTGGTTAGCGAAATTGGCAAGGTGAACAAGGTTAACGTCAACGAAGGCATTCAGTTGCCGAACGGAAAGGTTGTATCGACCCAGACGTTTACCTTCGATAGAAATCAGCAGCAACCACAGTTGAACCCTAACGGTACGCTGAAAAAGGTTAAGAGTACTTAATAACTGGGGTTGAATTTCATATTAGTAACATTGTAGCTTTCAACAGATAGGAGCTCTCATGGCCGTGATTCGCAATATTGGCCGTATAGCACTTCCAGTAGGTATTATCCTTAAGGACGGTACGAAAGCATTCACGCGCGTCATGCCCCGTAACAAGGGAGTGAAGCTCAAGGATGGTGCTATTCTCGATCCGCACTGGATGGCTTTACACGGTAAGGATATCAAAGTATTTAATGACGAAGTTCTGGAGAAGAAGGCCGCACCAGTTCGGCAGCTTAAGCGAGGCCTGGTGAACGCAGTAGCCAAACAAGCTAATGCGAAGCCAGTTCAACCGGAGTCGTCGACTACTCAGTCAGCGCAACAAGCTCCAGTAACTCCGGAACCGTCAGCACCTGTTGTAGACACGGCTCCGACTGAGAACAAAAAGGAGGGCTAAATGGGTACCATTAGTCCCAAGCAAGGCTCTAAGGTTATCGTAACGGAAATCAACCTCTCGCAGGTTATCGTTTCGGCTTCGAGCTCCGTAGCTTCTGAAGTTATTATCGCCACGCAAGGTCGTACGGTTCCGGTGCAGTTCACCAACGGCACTGATTATCTGACTGAGTATGGCATTCCGAATGCATCGGTTTCGTTTGACCAGTATTGCGCGCTGGACTATTTCAGCGAAGGTTCGGATCTGTGGGGCCTGCGTGTTGTGTCGGATGATGCATTGTTCTGTGGTACTCTCTTGTATCAAGATGCAGACGGTACTACTCATCTGTTGCCTGTTGCTGGTGGTGTCGCAAACCCGGAAACGCCGGATTGGGATCAGTTGCAAACACTGGTTCCTAATACGACGCTTATTGCACTGTTCTACCCGTTGCGTGGTCCTGGTTCATACGCGGATGTGCTTGCGTTGTCGGTAACTTCGACAAACATCTCGGCTCCGGATATGACGCAGTTCCCGCCGACTACGGCAAGCACTGGTGGTACGTTGGCTGCAGCTACGTATGAGTATCAAGTGTCTTCTGTATCGGCAACTGGTGAGACGTTGGCCTCGAACCCGGTTACGGTAGTTATCGCTGCTGGTACTTCAACGAATACCATCACCTTGCAATTCAATCCGGTTGCACAGGCTATCGCGTATAACATCTATGGTCGTACCTCCGCCGGACTGGGTTACCTTACTCAGGTTGGTCAAAGCAACACGACTATTTCATTCACGGATACCGGCGCGATTCAACCTGATACTACTAAGCAGCCGATTACGAGTATCGACGATGTAGTGGTTAGCCCGTTCTTTACGATTGATGTTTTCAATACCTCAACGTCCACCTCGTTTGCAATTGAACAGTTCCAATGTACGTTGACGGAGAACACCAGTTCGTCGGGTCTGGAAACGGAATTGGAACAGGCTATCAACCCGTTCAGTTCTAACATCCAGGTGACGTCGAATGTTCCTTCGCTGAACGTGGTACCTACTTCGGTTGGCAATGTTGCGCTGACGAACTTCGTTGATGGTGACAGTGGTTCCGCACCATCGTCGTTTGATGTAGCTGGTGCGTGGGCAACGTTCGGTAACAAGCAACTGTATCCTATTAACCTGCTTATCAACAGTGGTCACTTTACCCCTGATGTTCAGTTGGCAATGGATACGCTTGCACAAGGTCGTGGTGATTGCGTTGGCCTGCTTGATGTGCCTTCGAATTCGCAGCAGTTCCAACAGGCAATCAACTATCGTAATCTTCAGTTGAATCTGAATTCGACCTACAGCGCGCTGTTCTGTCCTGATGTTCTAGAAGCGGATACCTTCAACGGTAAGCAACAATATGTTCCGTTCTCTGGTTGGGCTGCGGCACTGTGCGCACGTACCGATCGCGTTGCTAATCCGTCGTTCTCTATCGCTGGTTTGAATCGCGGTCTAGTGAACGTGTTGAAGACTCGCCAAGTGTACGATCAAGGCGAGATGGATGCACTGTTCAACGCACAGGTGAACTACACGCAGACGTTTGTTGGCCAAGGTATTGCACTGTGGGAACAGCAAACCCTGTCGTCGGAGTTTTCGGCGCTCACGTGGTTGTCTGTTCGTCGTATCGTCAACGTGCTTAAAGTTGCTCTCTATCAGTTCTTGTTGTTCTCGTTGCAAGAGCCGAATGATGACTTCCTGGGTCGTCAGATTGTGGAATCCTGTTCCTCGTATCTGACTTCGTTGCAGAATGTTCGTGCGCTTTCTGGTTTCACTGTTGTTTCGGATAGCACGAATAACACGGCACAGGACTTCAACAGCGGTATTCGTAACGTTACGGTTATCATCATCCCGACGATTCCGACGCACATCATCAACCTGCAGGTGGTTGTGAGCAAACAAGGCGTTACGTTCTCTGAAGTGTTGTCACAAGTTCAACCCGGTTAAAGGAAGGGGCTTCGGCCCCTTTTTAAGGATGAATTATGTTCGAGATTAATGCATCAACTCGTTTGAAGGCAACACAGCAGGCACCTACTGTACCTGGGCGTAACACTGCACTGGAAGACCATACGGGTAAAGCGTTGCTGGCTGCTGAGGACGGTAAGGGCATAATTGCACCTGCCGAGTCCTACAAGAAAAAGAATGAACACGAATTGGAACACGAGCAACGTAGGCAGGAAGGCCTAGAAGACAAGGAAGCACGCTCACCTACCACTGATATGGAAAAGACCAGCGTTAGTGATATGACTGCCGCTTCGATTATGGCCAGCGCCGCCACAAGGCTGAAGAACACAAGGTGAGGTGCTTATGTTAAAGGCTCACCTCCGTCTTCTAGCTGCACATTCGTCGAAGTCTGATGATTTGCTTCCGCAAAACAATGCGCAGTTTGCATCGGACGCACTGGATCAAGCTTCGACAGCGCCAGAAGGACACGAAGAAGATTTGTACCAACATACTGAGCAGGTAGCATCCAAGGGTGGTATTAGTGATGCAACTGGTGTTCCGGATGCTAGCTTAGAACCTGATTTCTCCACCAAGCCTAATGCCCAACGTTCGTTGAACGGTAGCACCTCTAGGCTTCAAGCCTGTTTGCGTATCCTAGCAGACAGGTTGGGTACTGAGGAAGACGATCTGACCAAGGATCAGGAAAACTATGGTACGCACGGTGTTTACGCTGACGTACCTATGCTGATTGATCCGGAGTTCAGTTCTACCTACGCTAGAGAAAACAATATCAACGATCCGCACCTAGCGTCCTCTACGAACGATGATTTCGAATTCACTGATGGATTCAACATGATCGGTCAAGAGGGGATGCGTAACTACGCCAAGGCTTTGCAGGATGGTGATTTCGATCGAGCCGGCAGAGCTACTGGCGATCGGTTGATTACTGAAGATCCTAGAGACAACGGATATCTCAACATTCATTCTGCTATAGAGGATGCTGAATTGGAAACCTTAGCAGGTGAGGAGATAGACGCCGACGCTGATCCTCGGTTGTGGAATATGGCTAATCAACCTTTAGGTATGGCAGGTTAGAGATGGAAATAAAAGCTGCGTTACGATTGCTAGCTACTGACCGACGTGCTGTGGCTCGCAAGATATTCATTGAGATGGATCCGTATCTGAAGGGTTCTCAATTCAACAACCTGGATTCTAGTATCCGTTTCACCTGCGAACTACATCCAGTGTTGACCGTTCTTCAGCGTATCGGATTTGAATTGTTGGATGACGAACAGCTAAGGCGTGACAGTACGCATGTTCGAGTACTGACACCTCATGGATCATGGAATCCAGTGCTTCACGTTATCTAATAAGGAAGTTAAAAGTTCACAATACTTAGGAGTATTAATATGGCACGGACAGGCCTTCAAGACGTATCTGGCATTCCGGATCCGGCACTAACCTGGAACTTTGACTTGTTCCTTCCAGCGATCCCCGGTTCTTCGAACACCAGTCAGCTTACTTATCGTTGCATGTCGACCGGTCTTCCTGGTTCGGAAATGGACCGTGTTGACGTTCAGTTGCACGGCATTCATTTGGTTCGTCGTGGTCGTCGTAACTGGTCGCACTCATTCACCTCCACCTTCTTGGAAGCTGTTGACTGGAATACCCGGAATCAGTTTTTCAATTGGATGGAAAGCGCTCAGTCCTGGGTTAACAATACTGGTAGCCCTTCGTCGGTTTACCTGGTTAACGGCCAGATCGTTGTCTACACCGACGCGCCTGCCGTGGCTAAAACGGTTCAGGTTATGAATATGTGGCCGCAGCAAATCAATGACGTCGAACTAGATGGTGCACAAGGTGGTTCGCACGTTTCCCTGCAAATCACCTGGTCGTACGACTACACCATTGACGCTTAAATAACAGAACGGAGACCGAGGGTATCCTAGGATACCCTCTTATAACTACAACGAGTACACCACCCTTCCTCCCGTTTAATTTCGTGAGGTTAATAATGGCAGATACTCCGTTCCCTTTCTCAGTACCAGTTGATGTTTATATTGGTGCCGCAGCCCCTTATGTAAATCGTGCAGAATGGGTCACCACCCTTTCTACCGCTACTCAATATTCCCTAGCTTGTTTGCAGGAGGTCGTTGGTGGTTCCCCTGCAGGTATATACGTATACCACAACAATGCTTGGCATTTCTGCATCCCTTATGATGATACGAATGATTACATCATAAGCGGGGGCAACATATCAATCTATTTGGATCTAACTGCTGACGCTACAGCAACCGCAGGATCCAAAGTCTATCGCAACGGCGTTCTCGATAACGTCACTGATTTGACGGCCAGTCCCAATGTAATTTGGTCCACCATACTGTCTAACCCAACTGAGGGCGCTGGTAATGGAACGGTTACTTCAGTGGGTGTAACCGTACCAACCTTCATGTCTGTTAGCGGTTCGCCGGTGACAACCGCAGGTAGCATAGATATAGAATTTGACGCACAACTTGCTAATAGTATCCTAGCAGGTCCTAGCAATGGCACTGGAGCACCTCCTACGTTTCGTGCTTTGGTACCTGCTGATTTGCCTATAGCAACGGCATCAGCAAATGGCAGTGTGAAGATCGGCGCAAATATAAATGTTACTGCAGATGGTACTATAAGTGTAGTTGCGAACCCTAGTCCATCCTCAACTGTACCTGCAGCCAATAGTGGAACTGGTGCGGTGGGTACCTCAGCAAACTACGCACGTGCGGACCACGTACACCCGGCCGTAACCGTTCCAGTGGCAGCTTCACCAACTGCTAAGGTTGGCACCACAGCCGTTAATGGTAGCGCGGCAACCTTCATGCGCTCGGATGCAGCGCCACCTATCGATTTGACGATTACGCCGACGTGGGCAGGCAAGCATACATTCAGTGCCGCTGTCGCAGTAACTGGTGGCACGACGACGGATACGTTGAGTGCGAGTGGGACTATAACTGCAGCAGGGACCGGCAACAATGTTGTGCTAACTGGTTCTGCGGCCAGCGGAAGTCCTGCTATAACCACTTCAGGAACAGACAGCAATGTGACTCTAACTATCACCCCCAAAGGGTCAGGAGGAGTTGTAATTGGTGGCAGCAATTCTTTAGCGGTTACTGGTAGTATAAACACTCAAGGATCGTTGAACTCGACGGCCAATACCGCACCAGCAGGCCCGACTAATACTGGGGTAGCTATAACCGCAGCAGCCAATAATGCTGACGTTATCTTCTTTGATTCGACTCAGTCGACTAACAATCGTAGTGCTGAATGGATCTTCTTCCAAGGCGCGCTCCAATTACGATTCAAGAACGACGCAGGCAGTTCCGCGACTCCTGTCTTCGCTGCTGCTGGAGGACAGGCTTCAGGTATAACTGGAATAACGTCTAACAGTGGCACTGGTAAGTGGATTCATACGGGAGACTATAACGCCACAGGTACAGTATCCGCAAACGGCACTGGACCTGCAGGAACGTTTCCGGGAGTAACCACACCAACTGTCGCGTTGACGACTATATCGAACAAGTGGCCAACATTGTTCTTAGTCGATCCGACGCAGCCAGCTAATAATCGCACGGTTGGCTGGCAGTTTATCAACGGTAGTTTCTCCGCAGAAATGTGGAGCGATACTGGATCGACGCCGGTTATACCGTTGTCTTTCGCCGGCGGTCAAGGTACAGGTATCACTGGTATAACTTCAAATAGCGGCAGTGGTTCGTGGGTTCATACGGGACAACTTACTACGACTGGCCCAGTTAAAACCTCGTCCGGTTATACCGTAGCAACCTTACCAACTGCTACTACTGCATTGACTGGGGCACGTGCCTACGTAACAGACGCAGCGGCAACTCCTGCATTTCTGGGAACAGCAACGGGCGGTGGCAGCATAGTAGCGCCCGTGTTCTGTAATGGAACTGGTTGGGTTTACGGCTAATCGAGTACCCTGGAAGGAGGCACGGCGAGGTGCCTCCGATAACTTTACGCTCAATTAGTAATTTTATGGTGTTGCTCTGAGAAGCCTAAGTAGGTCCTACCCTTTGAGGTTCACTTCGTCGTTTTATTAATGTTCACTTTACAAGGATAGTGAAATGCAAACCGTTAACATCACTGATTACGAGTTGGTTACTCCGACCCTCGCCCGCGTTATTGTTTCGTTTACTGGTGCACAAACGAAGGAGCAAATCGCGGCATCGCTGCTTGAGAAAATGGACAACCTGGCTGCTCCGGTTGAGAATTCATTCCAACTGGTTAAGGCTAACGTTGCTGTTGGTTTCATTCGTGCTAATCGCGAAGTCCGTGTCGTGGAAGATAAGGAACTGCGTGCTTCGTATCGCGTTATGTCTAGCAATATCATGATGGACAACCGTGATAAGTCGCTGTGGGAAATGCGCGAAGGTCGCGGTGGTAAGTTCCTCGCACGTCATGGTCAAGAAGACCTGTCGGAGCTCGTGGAAGCTACTGTCCAACGCCGTCAAGATATTCCTGCTCTGCGCCACATCGCTATGGCATCGGCAGTCAAAGGCGAATTCGCTACCTACGTTTCGAAGTCAGGTGACGTCGATCATGGTTTCGTACTTGCTGCTAATTCGAAGAAAGCACAGATCCTGTCGATGACCACGCAGCTGCCTGAAGTGGTTGATATGGTTCGTGTTACGGCATTGGCTCGCGTTCCGGTTCCTAAGTCGTTCAAGAAGGAAATGGTTAAGGCTGGTATTTCG
>Ga0310811_10012856_pt1 | contig 10886 bp, 9 predicted proteins | sample YCmetagenome_FD_207642 | JGI IMG/M metagenome (GOLD analysis project Ga0310811, IMG submission 207642) | Soil microbial communities from experimental microcosm in Duke University, North Carolina, United States - YC | ecosystem: Engineered > Artificial ecosystem > Soil microcosm > Unclassified ...
GGAAAAAAGTAGCTACCGGTAGCTACTTTGTCAAGACTCACGCCAACCGGTAGCGGGCGCCTTCGTGCTTCACGCGGCCCTCAGTCTCGAGCTGGATGAGATGGGCGAGCACCGAGCGCGACGCGGCAGGATGCAGCTTCTTGTCGACGGCGGCATAGATTCGCGCCACCATCGCCGGGATGGTGTCGAGCCCGTCTTTGATCGCGGCCAGAATCTGCCGCTCGCGTTCGTAGCGATGTTCGAGATAGGCGGCGAGAAAGGGTTTGGGATCGCTGACCGGCGCGCCATGTGTCGGATAGAGGATGCGATCGTCGCGCGTCTGCAGCTTCTTCACGCTTGCGATGTATTCCGCCATGTCGCCGTCGGGCGGCGTCACCACCGTCGTCGACCAGCCCATGACGTGATCGCCCGTGAAAAGCGCCTTCTCTTCCTTGAGCGCGAAACACATATGGTTCGAGGTATGTCCGGGTGTGTGCACGCATTCGAAGGTGAAGCCGTTGCCTTGAATGATCTCGCCGTCCTTGACGCGGATGTCGGGCATGAAATCCATGTCGCCGCCGGCCTCGACCTTGGCTTCGAATTCGTCGCGCTCCCTGCCGTGCGGGCCGAAGGCGTATGTCCTGGCGCCTGACCATTCCTTGAGCGGCTTGGCGGCCGGCGAATGATCGCTGTGGCAATGGGTGACGAGGATGTGCGTGACGCGCTTGCCCGCGAGTGCGCGTTTCAACGCCGCGACATGCTCGCCGAGATCGGGTCCGGGATCGATCACCGCGACGTCCTTGCCGCCGACGATGTAGACGCCGGTGCCCTTGAAGGTGAAGGGTCCCGGATTGTTGGCGACGACGCGGCTGATCAAGGGCGTGACGGCGACAAGCTCGCCATAGTGCGGCTCGAATTCCTTGACGAAGGGGATGGCCATCAGTTGTCGCTTTCGCTGTCGGTGGGCGCGCGCGCCTGCAACCGCTCGTGCCGTTCAATAGAGCGCGGATGCGAGCGATGCAAAATGCGCGCGATCTTCGTGGGCGCGCGATGCGCGAAATGTTCGAGCATGTAGGAAAGCCAGCGCACGCGATGACGCACGCGTTGAATGACGCGGCGCATGGTGCGCGAATAGTGGATGAGAATGGCCAGTCCCGCCATGAAGGGAAGAATTCCGATCAAGGGAATGGGAATGGGCATCGGCGTTACGACGATGCCGACCAGCGTCAGCACCCATCCGAGCGCCAGCATGAAGAATTTCTTCAAGTACGAACCGACGATTCGAGGCTCCTGATACATGGGCGAGCACGGCGCCGCCCGCAACTGAGCGCGCCAATTTGAGCCGGCTCCTGGCGAGGCAGTGCGGGCAACAATCTTTGCCGCTCGGGACCATCGTATAATTTACTTGCTAAAAAATGGTTCATTTACGTTGTTTGTTGCAAAACCGCACTCGAAACTGCCGGAAACATCGCAATAGGGTCGCACGCCCTACGCAACGCCCAATGCGCGGGTGCCGGACGCCAGGCCGGTCGGAACGGGCGAATTTGGGGAGTGCAAATGAATCGACGTCACCTGCGTGCGGCCGCTTTGGCCGGCGCTGCGCTTGCGGTTTTTTCCACCGGCGCCTTCGCACAGATCGAGACCATCGTCGTCACCGCCGAAAAACGTTCGGAAAACATCCAGACCGTTCCCATCGCGATCACGGCGCTCTCCGGTGATCAGCTGAAACGCGCGCAGATTCACGATTTCAACGATCTGCAACAGTTGGCGCCGAGCCTCCTGGTCTCGACCGGTTCGGGCGACACTACCGGGGGCCTCGTGCGAATTCGCGGCGTCGGCACGACGGGAAACAATGCCGGCCTCGAAGCTTCGGTCGGCGTCTTCGTCGACGGCGTCTATCGCAACCGTTCTGCCGCCGTGCTGGAAGACCTCCTCGCCATCGAACGCATCGAAGTGCTGCGCGGCCCGCAGGGAACCCTGTTCGGCAAGAACACCACGGCCGGCGCCATCTCCATCATCAGCACCAAGCCGACGCAGGAATTCTTCGCCAATCTCAGCGTCGATGGCGGCACGCTCGGCACCGCGCGCGTGTTGGGTGAAGTCAATGGCGGCATCACCGACACGCTCGCTGTCGACGTCGCCGGCGTCTATTACCGGCGCAACGGCTTTCTCACCGACGTCAATGACGGCCATCACGCCAACGGCCGCAACCACTTCTCGCTCAAGGGCCAGGCGTTGTGGAGCCCGACGTCCGACATCGAAGTGCGCGTCATCGCCGACTACAATCAGAAAGCCGACAGTTCGAGCGACGCGACCTACAAGCTCTATTCGACGCGCGACCGGCTGCTGCAGGACATCGTGCAGTCACCGCTCTCGGCCAACTTCGGAAAAATCTTCGCAACCCCCGTCAACCTGCCGCCGACCGGGCCGGCAAACCAGTTCGTCGACTTCAAGAACTACAAGACCCAGACCAACTTCCAGCGCCTGTCCGACGTCAACGATGGCGGCGTCTCGGCACAGATCGACTGGACGCTCAACGACGACACGAGTTTCGTTTCGATCTCCGCCTGGCGCGACTTCAAGAATCTCGACACCACCGACACCGACTATTCGCCCGTCGATTTCATCCGCCAGCCGGGCCTGACCGGCGAGTTGCGCAACATCACCCAGGAGCTTCAGCTCAAGGGCACGTGGGACGAACTCGAATGGCTGGTCGGAGGTTTCTATTCCGATGAAACAGTGCTGCAACAGACGCCGGGCGTCTTCGGAGCCGACGCGTCGCTCGCCTGGGCGCATATCCTGCTTCCGACCTTGCCGGTGGGTGCGGACGGCGGCAGCCAGACCGTCAAGTGCATCCTTGGCGAGGTCAACACCAACGCGCTCTGCGTCGCCAATGGCCTAGGCGGCGTGCACACGCCGCTTTGGCAGGCGGGCGACGGCGTGCGCTGGCACTTCAAGACGCACGGCAACAGCGTCTCGTTCTTCACGCACGACACCTGGAACTTCACGCCGGAATGGTCGGCGACCGTCGGCCTGCGCTACAACCACGAAGCCAAGCACGGCACCTTCGACGGCGGCGTACCCGTGTGGCACAGCGCAGCCGCGCAACTCGTGGCCTGCGGCACGACCAACCCGCCGGCACCGTCCAATGCGCTGGTCGGCGCGCTTGCCATCTTCTGCGGCCGCCAGCCCTACGATCAGATCGTGAGCGAAGAAGCGGTGAACGGCACCGCCAACATCAGCTGGAAGCCGAGCGACAAGCAGCTCTTCTATGCCGCCTACAGCCGCGGCTATAAGGCGCCGCCCTTCAATCTGGATCCCAGTTGGCACAATGCGGGCGCCGCGAACGCCTTCGTCAAATCGGAGTATGACGACAGCATCGAAGTGGGCTCGCGCTCGCAGCTGCTCGACGACATGGCGATCGTCAACCTCACCTTCTTCCACGAACGCTTCCGCAATTTCCAGCTCAACACCTTCAACGGACTCGTCTTCGCGGTGGCGAACTTCCGCCACGCCTTCGCCGAGGGCTTCGAGTTGGAGACGACGGTGCAACCAAGCGAGGGATTGACGCTCGACAATTCAGTGACGTTCGCCAATTCCTATTACGGTCACGATGCGGTGGCGGGCTGTCCGCCGCTGACGCCGGCGCTCTCGCTCAACGTGCCGGTCTGCGTCAACGGCCACCATCTCACCCAGGCGCCGCTGTGGACGGTCAACAGCGGTCTCAACTATGTCGAGAATCTCGGCTTCTGGGATACGAGCGGCTTCTTCAGCATCAGCGCCAACTACCGGTCGAGCTACAACACCGGATCGGATCTCAATCCGAACAAGTTGCAGCCCGGCTTCGTCACGGTGAACGGCCAGATCGGCTTGCGCAGCAACGATCAGAAATGGGAAGTCGCGCTCTGGGGCCGCAACATCTTCAACGAGCACTACAACGTCGTCGCCTTCAACACGCCGATCCAGCAGGCGAGCGGTACGCCGTCGGTCACCTCGTCGATCAGCGTGTTCCCCGGCGATCCGGCGAGCTATGGGCTGAACCTCACGCTGCACGAGTAGACCATTTGGAGAGCAGTTCGGATTTCCTCGCCCTTCGACAAGCTCAGGGTGAGGAAATCCACTTACCCTGATCCTGGGCGTCCACCTCTCATCCAGGGCGCCCACCCTCACCCTGGGCTCTGCCTCATCCTAGGCCCCCACCCTCATTCTGAGCCCGCCGAAGGACGAGGGCCCTTTTCTCTCCCCGTGTAAGCTATTGGATTTACATAATTTTTCTGAAACTTAATTGCTCATTACATCACAAATAAATTGGTTTGTTGCAAATCCGCACTCGTTCGTCCTGTCAACATTGCCTAACATTTAATGTTGCCGCAGCGGATATCTCACGCGGCGGGGTGACGACAACGACGTTCTGGGGAGCAGACATGACAATCGCAAAACTGCGCGCGGCAACTCTGGCCGGCGCCTCGCTTGCGCTCATCACGACCGCAGCTTTCGCACAAATCGAAACCGTCGTGGTTACCGCCGAGCGCCGCTCGGAGAACGTGCAGACGGTGCCGATCGCCATCACTGCGCTGTCGGGCGAGCAGTTGCGTGCGGCCCAGGTCCACGACTTCAACGACCTGCAGCAAATGGCGCCGAGCCTCTTGGTCTCGACCGGTTCGGGCGACACCACCGGCGGCCTCGTGCGCATCCGCGGCGTCGGTACGACCGGCAACAATGCCGGCCTCGAAGCCTCGGTCGGCGTCTTCGTCGACGGCGTTTATCGCAACCGTTCCGCCGCGGTGCTGGAAGATCTGCTCGCGGTCGAGCGCGTCGAAGTGCTGCGCGGCCCGCAAGGCACCCTCTTCGGCAAGAACACCACGGCCGGCGCCATCTCCATCATCAGCACCAAGCCGTCGCAGGATTTCTTTTCCACCTTCAGCGCCACGGTCGGCACGCTTGGCACCGCGCGCATCATGGGTGAAGTCAATGGCGGCGTCACCGATACGCTGGCCCTCGACCTCGCCGGCATCTACTACACGCGCAACGGCTTTCTCACCGACGTCAATGACGGCCACCATTCCAACAGTCGCAATCACTATGCGGTGAAGGGCCAGGCGTTGTGGACTCCGACGTCGGACATCGAGGTCCGGGTCATCGCCGACTATACCCAGAAGGCGGACAGCTCGAGCGACGCAACGTACAAGCTCTATTCCACCCGCACGCGCGACCTGCAAGACATCGTGCAGTCGCCGCTGTCGGTCAATTTCGGCAAGGTCTTCGCGCAACCGGTGTTGCTGCCGCCCTTCGGACCGGCGACGCAGCCGGCCGACTTCAAGGCCTACAAGATCGCGTCGAACTTCCCGCGCGTTTCCGACGTCAATGATGGCGGCGTCTCGGCGCGGATCGACTGGAACCTCGACGACACCACCTCGTTCGCGTCGATCACCTCGTGGCGCGATTTCAAATCGCTCGACACCACCGACACAGACTATTCGCCCGCCGACTTCATCCGCGCCGAGAATGGGCGCAGCGAACTACGCAACATCACCCAGGAACTCCAGCTCAAGGGCACCTGGGGCGATCTCGAATGGCTGCTTGGCGCCTTCTACGACGACGAAACCGTCAAGGCACTGACGCCGGGTACCTTCGGCGCCGACGCCAATCTCGTCTGGGCCCACATCCTCAATCCGGCTGCGCCCGTCGGCGCGGTGAGCGGCATCTTCGCGCAGAAGATCGCCTGCATCTTCGGCTTGGCGAACACCGATCCGGTCTGCGTCGCCAACGGTCTTGGCGGTGTACACGATCCGATCTTCGCGGTGGGCGACGGCGTGCAGGATCATTTCAGCACCCACGGCAACACCTTTTCGTTCTTCACGCACGACACCTGGAACATCACGCCGGAATTGTCGGCGACGGTCGGACTTCGCTACAACCACGAAAACAAGCACGGCATCTTCGACGGCGGCGTGATGCACTGGCACAGCCTGGCTGCGCAGATCGTCGCCTGCGGCACCCACGTGCCGTTCGCGCCGAACAACTCGACCTTCGCCTTCGCCGGTTATGCGATTTCGCCGTTCTGCCTGCGCCTGCCTTACGACAAGGTGCTGTCGGAAGAGGCGCTGACCGGCACGGGCAATATCAGCTGGAAGCCGACCGACCAGTTGATGTTCTACGCCGCTTACAGCCGCGGCTATAAGGCGCCGCCTTTCAACCTCGACCCGAGCTGGAACAATCTGGCGCCGCCGCCGCCAGCGGTCGTCAACACGCCATTCGTCAAGTCGGAATATGACGACAATTTCGAAATCGGCGGCCGCACGCAGTTCTGGGATGGCAGGGCCATCGTCAACCTGACGCTGTTCCACGAGCGCTTCCGCAATTTCCAGATCAACACGTTCAACGGTCTGACCTTCTCGGTTGCCAACTTCCGTCACGTGTTCGCCGACGGCGTCGAGCTGGAATCGACCTTCCAGCCCATCGAGCAACTGACCTTGAACGAGTCGGTCACCTATGCCGACTCGCGTTACGGCCATGACGTGGCGACGATCGGTTTCCCGGCCGGCGCACCGACCATCCTGGCCGGCGCCAGACTGACCCAGGCACCGCTGTGGACGGTCAACAGCGGCTTCAACTACATCGACGATCTCGGCTTCTGGGACTCCAAGGGCTTCCTGTCCCTCAATGCCAATTACCGCTCGAGCTACAACACGGGATCAGACCTCAATCCCAACAAGCTCCAGCCGGCATTCGTCATCGTCAACGGCCAGTTCGGCATCCGCTCCAACGACGAGGAATGGGAAGTTGCGATCTGGGGCCGCAATCTCTTCAACGAGCACTACAACGTCGTCGCCTTCAACACGCCGGCCGAACAGGCCTCGGGCGCACCGTCCGTTGCGTCCGCCATCAGCGTGTTCCCGGGCGATCCGGCAAGCTTCGGCATCACCGTGACCTGGCACGAGACGGCGCCGCCGCCTCCGCCACCACCGCCGCCGCCGCCACCGCCGCCGCCAGTCGTGCCCCCGCCGCCACCGCCGGTGAAGACGTTCATCGTCTTCTTCGATTTCGACAAATCGAACCTGACCGACAAGGCGCAGGAAGTGGTCGCCGAGGCCGTGCGTACCGCCAAGACGAACGGCTTCGTCAAGGTGCTGGTCACCGGCCACACCGATACGGTGGGATCGGATCAATACAATCAGGCGCTCTCGATCCGTCGCGCCCAATCGGTGAAGGACGAAATGGTCCGCGAGGGTCTGGATGCAGGTGGCATCGCCATCGAAGGCAAGAGCTTCCACGATCCGCTGGTCGCAACCGGACCTGGCGTACGCGAACCGCAGAACCGGCGCGCCGTCATCGATCTGGGCGGCTGAGGCTCACGGCAATCGATAGCAAGGGGCGGGCCGAAAGCCCGCCCTTTTTGCTGACGCAACGGCGCGTTTGACCGCTCGACCGTCGCCCCCTAGGGTCCGCAAAAATCAAGGGAGAGACGCCATGAAATTCTACAATTCGGTCGGACCCAATCCACGCGTCGTGCGCATGTTCATGGCGGAAAAAGGGATCACCATTCCGACCCAGGACGTGAACCTGATGAAGGGCGAGAACCGCGAAGGCGAACACTTGAAGCGCAATCCGCACGGCCAGATGCCGACGCTCGAGCTCGACAACGGTTCCTTCCTCTCGGAGATCCTCGCCATCTGCGAATATCTCGAGGACAAGAACCCGAAGCCGGCGCTGATCGGCTCGACGGCGGAAGAAAAGGCCGAGACGCGGATGTGGACCAGGCGCATCGATCTCAACATCTGCGAGCCGATGGCCAACGGCTTCCGCTTCAGCCAGGGCCTGCCGCTCTTCCAGAACCGCATCGTCACCGTGCCGGAAGCCGCCGACGGTCTGAAGAAGATCGCGCAGGATCGCATCAAATGGCTCGACGGTCAGATGGCAGGCAAGGAGTTCGTCGTAGGCAAGCGCTTCACGCTCGCCGACGTGCTGCTTTATTGCTTCCTCGATTTCGGCGGCCAGGTCGGCCAGCCGCTCAATCCCGAATTCAAGAACCTTGCGGCGTGGTTCGAGCGCGTCGGCAAGCGGCCATCGGTCAAGGCGTAGCTGACAGACCGCACCTTCGGCCCTCGCCCTTCGACACGCTCAGGGTGAGGGCCAAATCAAATCCCTCATCCTGAGCTTGTCGAAGGATGAGCTTGTCGAAGGATGAGCTTGTCGATTTAGAATCTGCCCGTATCAGAATGGGCGTTCTTCGATCGCGTGGATAAGACCGCGCAGCGTGCGGTAAACGAACCAGACGAAGAAGATCGTGCCGCCGACGAGAAAGACGGGCACCAGCAGCATCGCAGAGCCGATCGCGGCGGGCGGCGGATGGCCGTCGGTGGTGATCAGCGAGTACGCCAGTGCGCCGAAGACCGGCAGGGCGAGCGCCAGCGCCAGCAACGAAACGATCACCGCGATCCAGAAGACCTGGATGATGTTGCGGAAGTGGCCTTCCCACAGCGTGCCGCGCGCCGCGTCGCGCTTGATATAGGCGAGCACCACCGCCGCGATCGCCGTGAGCCCGTTGAACGTCGCAAGCACCAGCAAGCTGTAGGCGATGAGCGCGAAGGTGCGCAGGTCCTCCCCCGGAGCGCGGGTCTCAGACATAGGGTTTGGAATCCAGCGCGCCGACCAGGCCCTTGATGGTGCGATAGGCGAAATAGATGTAGGCGCCGATCAGGATGAAGATGCCGATGACGAGCCACACCGTCAGAACGCCGATGACGCTCAGGCCGAGCCAGACCCAGAAGGCGTGAATGGCGTTTTCGAAGTGGCTTTCCCAGATCGTGCCGCGCACCTCGTCGCGCTTGACATAGGCGAGGATGACGCCGGCGATGCCCGAGAGTCCGACACAGAGCAGCGCCGCGAGATAAAGTCCGTAGACGATGATGACGAGCGTGCGCGTGTCGTCGCTGCGAAGCGCTACGGCGGGTGGGGGCGTGATATCGCTCATCCAAGACTCCCTCTGACGCTCAGAATGTGGTGCGACCAAGCCCCCTCTTCAAGGAGGGACAAAACCATCAACGCTTTCAGGTCGTTCGCAACCGTCAGTGCGCTGCAATAGGCCTGCGGAACGGCAGAATTGCGTGGAGATAGCGTTCTCGCCACCTGCAAAATCGACTAGTGTTAACCGTGATTTTCCATGAGGGCGATGACGATGTTCAAGACATTTGCAATTGCCGCTGCGTTCGCGCTCGCCATGCTGGCGGCGCCCGCGCAAGCATCCGATCAGACCGAATTGCTCGACCATGCCAACCGCACGGTCGATCATCTGAAAAGCGATCCTGCTTTCTCCGTTGCCAGGGACATGCTGCATCGCGCCCGAGCGGTTCTGATCGTGCCGCGTCTCGTCAAGGGCGGCTTCATCTTCGGCGCTGAAGGCGGCGACGGCGTCCTGCTCAAGCGCAACGGACGTTCTTGGAGCTCGCCGGCGTTCTACTCGCTCGCCTCGGCATCCTTCGGATTGCAGATCGGACTGGAACAGGCCGAGCTCGTCTTCATCATCATGACCGACCGTGCGCTGAGAGGCATCGAGCGCAGCGAGTTCAAGCTCGGCGCCGGCGCGGGCATCACGGTGGTGACGTTGAGTTCGGGCGCCGAGGGCGCCACCAGCGGCCAGGGAGGCGACATCGTGGTATGGGCGTCGGGCACCGGCGCTTATGGCGGGCTCACCTTCAACGGTTCCGTCGTCAAGTCGCGCGACGAGTGGAATGAGGATTTCTACGGCCACGACGCCAGCGTACCGCGCATCCTCTCCGGACTCGCGCACAACCGCGAAACCGCAACTCTGCAACGCAACCTCGCAAACACATGGTGATGGACATGACCGACAAGAAACGCGATTTGCTTCTGGGCGCAGCCCTTGCCGCGCTCATCCTGGCGCCCATTCCCGTATTCGCGGCCGATGCCGCCGGCGAAGTCGCCACCGCGGCGACGCATGCGACATTGGCGAGCGAGGCCGCCAACCTCGATGGCGTCAAGATGCACCTGCATCACACGCTCAACTGTCTCGTCGGCGCCAACGGCGTGGGCTTCGATGCCAAGCAGATCAATCCCTGCGCCGGTTCGGGATCGGGCGCCATTCCCGATACCAGCGACGCCGCCAAGAAGAAGGCGCTGGAAGACGCCGCGAACACGGTGCGCGCCGGATTGGCCGCGAGCGATATGGCAACTGCCAAGAAGGCGGCGAGCGACTCGGCAACCGCGCTCAAGGCGGTTAAGTGATCTTGTCATTCCCGGCGAGCACAAACGAAGTTTGTGCGAGGGAAGGGAACCCAGCCGTATTAGCGGACAGCACCAAATCTGGGTCCCCTTCCCTTCGCATTGCTAATGCAATGCTCAGCCGGGGATGACAGTTAGCGAGTCCCACTCTTTACGTGCGCGCCTGCTCCGCGGCCTTGCGCTTTTCATAGTCGCCGCGGCCGATGGCGGCCGCCATCTCCTTGCGCCATTGCGCCGTCAAGCGCGTGCGCGACATGGGGTAGCGTTCGTTCAGGAATTCCGCGCTCACGACGCGGTCGGTGCGGAAGCTGCGAAAGCCCTTGCGCAACTCGCACCAGGCGACGACCACGCGCACCGTATCCCAGTACGACACCGCGAACGGCCAGACCGTGCGCCGCGTTTCGCGCCCACCTTCGTCGCGATAGACGAACGCGACCTTGGTTTGGGCGTGGATCGCCGCGCGCACGCGCGCCGTGTCGACGGTGTCGCTCTCTATTCGTTTCCAGTTGGGCGAGACGAGCGAGGAATCGAACGCCAACGGCTTCAGATGCGCCGGCACTACCGCGCCGATCTTGGCGACGAGATCGTTGGCGGCACGCGCGAGCGAGGGATCGGCCCGGCCCATCACCCATTGCGCGCCCAGCATCGCCGCCTCGATCTCGTCG
>Ga0310811_10012857_pt1 | contig 10886 bp, 10 predicted proteins | sample YCmetagenome_FD_207642 | JGI IMG/M metagenome (GOLD analysis project Ga0310811, IMG submission 207642) | Soil microbial communities from experimental microcosm in Duke University, North Carolina, United States - YC | ecosystem: Engineered > Artificial ecosystem > Soil microcosm > Unclassified ...
GGGCGACACGCTCAAGGTCGTGCTCTTCCACGACTCCGCCGAGGAGATTCCGCTCGCCACGCTGGCGACGGCGCAGGTGGGACCGTATCACACCAACACCGCCGAAGGTCTCAAGCTCGCGCGGCGGCTGCTCCTGGCACAAAAGAAAGACATGCGGCAGATCATCATGATCACCGACGGCAAGCCGAGCGCACTGACGCTGCCGAATGGCCAGATCTACAAGAACTCGTTCGGGCTCGATACAACGGTCATCGCGCAGACGATTCGCGAAGTCGCGCAGTGCCGGCGCAGCGGCATCATGATCAACACGTTCATGCTCGCGCGCGACCGTACGCTGGTGGAGTTCGTGAAGCGCGTGTCGGAAATCAGCCGGGGAAAGGCCTACTTCACGTCGACGATGACACTGGGACAGTTCATCCTGATGGACTTCCTCAAGCGGAAGACGCGCAAGGTCAGCTAGCGAGCCGCTGAGCTCGGTCGAACGCCTCGCCACGTCTGTCGCGGCGAGGCGTTCGTGCATCGACGAGCGTAGTCGAAGGACCTACGCCACATCCTGCGCTCGTCCGACGCCCGGAGACGCCAGGCAACCACACCATAGATAGCTGTCGCGCCGCACGCGCACGGCCGTCGCATACGCGCGTGCGTCCATCGATCCGCCGACCGGCAATGCCGCCGCAGCATCAGGCGGCAACAGGTGCAGCTCCGGAGAGCTGCCATGCGGAGACCACCATGTTCAGAGACCCCAGATCCGGTCGGCGGCTCGCGCGCGTTGCCGCGCTCGTGGCCGCAGTGACACTCGGCGCGCATGTGGGGCGCGCCCAGCCAACGCCGGCGTATGCCCACCGCCCACCGCCGACGTTCAGCGTGGATGGGCAGATCGCGCTGCACTCACTCGTTTCTCTCAGCGATGGCCACCTGCGCAAGCTGGCCGACGTCCTGACGATGATCGCGGGCACGGATGCCGCGCGGATGTGCGATTGGGACGGCATTCACCCGCGGCTGGCCGAGGCGGCACGCGTCAATGTCCCCGCCGCGCTCTGGTTCGCGCTGCCGGATGGCAACTATTGGACGGTCAAGGAAGGCCACGTCGCCGGAACTCTGTCCGACCGGTCGTACTTCCCGCACGTACTGGCCGGCGAAACCGTGATCGGCAGCCTGGTCGTGAGCCGTTCGACGAACCGCAACACTGCGATCGTCGCCGTGCCGGTCCTCGGGCAGGAGCACGACGTCGTGGGAGTGCTCGGAGCGTCGGTGCACCTCGACAGCCTCGCCGCGGTTCTCCGGCAAGAGATGGGAGGCCTGGGCGACGGCCTGCTCTTTTTCGCGATCGATGAAAAGGGACTGGGCGCGCTGAACTCCGAACCGAGCTTGATCTTCACCGAGCCACTCAAGCTCGGCGACAGCGGAATGCGACAGGCGTTCGAGAAGATCCTCGCGGACCAGCAAGGCGTGGTGACCTACGAATTCCGCGGCGCCGAGCGAACGGTGCTCTATCAAAGGTCGCCGATCTCCAACTGGTCGTACGGATTCGGCCGCTTACACCGCTGACGCGAGGTGCAACTTGTTTTGATCACTGGCAGCCGATCGCGGTCGCGTCGTTTCCCTCAGGTAGTTCAATCGGAGGCGCTGTATGAATTCACAAATGAAGTCGCGGCCGACATGGCGCACCGTGCTGGCGGCTCTCGCGCTGCCGGCGATCGTCGCCGCCGCGTCGCTGGGAACTGCGTGTCAGCCCACATCCACCGAGCCGGCGCCGCCCGACCGCGAAGTGCTCGTCGGCGGGCTCTTCGCACTCACCGGCAACTGGACGACGCTCGGAAAGGCCGGTCAGGCCTCACTGGAGCTCGCGGTCGACGACGTAAACAAGTACCTGGCCGGGAATGCGGCGGGCATTCGCTTCGTCGCCGCGATCGAGGACACGAAGCTCGATCCCGAGATCGCGCTCGCCAAGGCGCAGGCCCTCAAGGCGAGAGGTGTCCAACTGCTCATCGGTCCCCAGTCGAGCGCCGAAGTCGAACGACTGAAACCGTTCGTCGATGCGAACGACATCCTCCTCGTGAGTCCGTCGAGCACCGCGGGCACGCTGGCGATCGCCGGTGACAACATTTTCCGCTTCACGCCTTCGGACAGTCTCGAAGGCGTGGCGATCGCCGCGATGATGTGGGCCGACGGCAAGCGCGTGATCCTCCCCGTGTGGCGCGACGATCCAGGCAACGCCGGGTTGGAGAAAGCGACGCGCGCCGCGTTCACCGCACTGGGCGGCACGATGCTGCCGGGGATCATGACGGCAGGCGCATTCCCGGCAATCGCAGCCCAATTGTCGGCACAAGTGCGAGCGGCGGCCGCGCAGAGCAATTCGACGACGATCGGCATCTATCTGCCGACGTTCGACACGGACGCGGTCGCGCTCTTCGAGGCCGCGTGCACGGACTCGGTGCTCGGATCGGTCCATTGGTACGGGGGCGACGGCACGGCGCGAGCCGCATCACTGCTCGCCAGTGCCGAGGCGGCCGAGTTTGCGATGCGCGTTGGCTATCCCAATCCGATCTTCGGGTTGGAGGAGGGCGCGCGCGACATCTGGGAGCCGCTCGCCGCGCGAATACGCGCGCGCTCGAATACGGAGCCTGACGCGTTCGCGCTCGCGATCTACGACGCCATGTGGGTCGTGGCCCGCGGCTACGTCGCGTCCGGAGCAACGCTCTCGACGGGACAACTCAAGAAAGCGTTCACGACCGCCGCGTCCACGCACTACGGCGCGACCGGCTGGACCGCGCTCAACGAAGCCGGCGATCGCAAGTACGGCGATTTCGACTACTGGGGAATCCGGATGGTGAACGGCGCCCCACAGTGGACGCTCGTCGCCAAGTACGAGACACGCACGGGACGCGTCGTCCGATGAAGTGAGTTCACCTCATCGCAACTCTCGGAGGGAGTATTCATATGACCAATCCATCCATTCTCGCCACGCCCGGCGGCGCTCGGGCAGTTGCGCGCGAAGAATTCTTCGAGTTTCCGGAGACTCGTGATCTCGTCGCGCTCGTCAACGACGCCGGAGATTTGATTCGCGACAAGGGCGAACGCGTCTTCGACGAATTCCGCGAGCCGGAAAGCCGGTGGCGCAGCGGAGAGAAATACGTATTCGTGCTCGATCTCGAGGGGAACATGCTCGTGCACTCGGATCCGGGCATGGAAGGCAAGAACCAGCTCGAGCTGAAGGACATCGACGGCAGGCCAATCATCCGGGGATTGCTCGACGTCGCGAGTGCCGTTCCCGGAAAACCCGAGGGATGGTACCACTATCAGTGGCCGGTGCCGGGCGGACTGCTTCCGCGCTGGAAGACGAGCTTCGTCAGGCGCGTGTCCGCCCCATCGGGAAAGGACTATGTCGTCGGCAGCGGCGTGTACAACGACCGGATGGAGCGCGCGTTCGTGGTGGACGCGGTGAAGAACGCGGTCGCCGAAGTCGAGACCCGTGGCACAGCGGCATTTCCACTCTTCCGCGATCCGACGGGTCCGTACCTCGCGAAAGACGCGTACATCTTCGTGCTCGAGATGAACGGCGTGGAACTCGTGAACCCGGCGCACCCGAATCTGGAAGGCACCAACCTGATCGATCGTAAGGACACGCAGGGCAAGTACCTGATTCGAGAGCTCATTCAGGTGGTGCGGAATCAGGATTCGGGCTGGGTCGACTACATGTGGCCCAAGCCGGGTGAGAGCGTCTCGACTCAGAAGTCCGCGTTCGTGAGCAAAGCGAAGCTGGGTGACCGGAACGTGGTCGTCGGGTGCGGCGTGTACCTGGCCGATGCGCCGAAATCAGCGCGGCCGATCGGGAAGATGACCGCGCCGGAGCTCATGCGGCTCGTGCGAGAAGCAGCCGCCGTGTTCGCGGAAAAAGGGGAGGGCGCGTTCGCGGACTTCCGGCGCAAATCGTCCAAGTGGTTCCACGAGGATACCTACTTCTTCGCGTGGACGATGGATGGCATTCGAGCTTTTCATGCTCCCAAGCCGGAGATCGAAGGTGAGAACGTCGCGGATCTGACGGACGTCATCGGCCGGCAGTTCGGCAAGATGATCCTCGAAGCGGGCGCGAGCCCGGCGGGGGAAGGATGGATTCACTACATGTATCCCCAGCCCGAAGACATCTTCCCCACCTGGAAGTCCACGTTCGTGAAACGCGTGACGTTCCCATCCGGCAAGCAGCACATCATCGGCTGCGGCATTTACCAGATGCAGATGAACGAGACGTTCATCGAAGACGTCGTCAGTCACGCGGCCGCGCTCATCGAGCAGAAGGGGAAGGACGCGTTCAGCCAGCTGCGGGACAAGAAAGGCCCGTTCGTGTTCATGGACACCTACGTGTTCGTCGTCACCGTCGATGGATTCGAGCTGGTGAATCCGGCGCAGCCGAGCCTCGAGGGAAGGAACCTCATGGAGCTCACCGATCTGCGCGGCAAAACGGTGGTGAAGGACGAAATCGCCACGGCGCTCGAAGAGGGAAGCGCGTGGCGCGACGGCTATTGGTTCAGGCCTGGAGACAACAAGCCTGCGCTCAAGAAGACGTTCGTTCGAAAGGTTCGGGCAGGGGCCGACACCTTCGTCATCGGCTCGGGCATCTACGTCGAGTGAGTGACTGGCCCGGCGGCACGCGTGTGCCGCCGGGCGCGTGATTCAAATCTCGCCGGCGAGCACTCTGCGCAGCGTGGCAATGTCGATGTTGCCGCCGCAGAAGATGATCGCCACGCGCTTGCCGGCGAGTCGATCGCGCAGCTTTGGCAGCGCGGCGAAGCCCATCGCACCGGCGCCCTCGACCAGATTGTGCGTGAGCGAGACGATGGTCCGCAGCGCCTCGGCGATCTCGGCGTCGGTGACGGTCAGGAATCCCGCGAGCCCCGCTTGCAGCGCCGGGAAGGTCACGTCGTATGTCGAGCGAGTCGCGACGCCCTCGGCGAACGTGTCGGCGCGCGGCCGCGTCAGCCGCTGATGCGCGTGCCACGAATCGTGAATCGCCGAAGCGCCCGCCGCCTGCACGCCGTACACATCGACTCCCGGCGCGAGCGCGTTCGCGACCGTCATGGCGCCAACCGCCTGCGATCCGCCGCCCACGGCGATGACGATCGCCTCGATGTCAGGCTGCTGCTCGATGATCTCCAGCGTCATCGTGCCCGCGCCGGCGACGATCCGCGGATCGTTGGTGGAGTGCGCGATCACGCTGCCATCGCGCTCGGCGATGCGCTGCATGACGCCGACGGCTTCGTCGTAGTCCCTTCCCTCTTCGACAACCGTCGCGCCAAGCGCGCGCATGGCGGCGTTCTTGTCGGGGTTGTTGCCGGCCGGAACGCAGACGGTGGTGCGCACGCCGAGCAGCGTTCCGCCGTAGGCGATGCCCTGTCCGTGATTGCCGGTCGAGGCGGCGACGACGCCGCGGCGCCGCTCCTCGGCGCTGAGCGACGTCATGATCGACAGGCCGTTGCGGATCTTGAACGAGTTGGTCGGCTGGTGATTCTCGTGCTTCACGAACACACGCATGTCGGCGCCAACCAACCCGGCGAGGCGCGGATACTCCCGCAGCGGCGTGGGCGTGATATACGGAGAGAGACGCTCGCGAGCAGCGCGAACGTCGTCGATCGAAACTGGCCAGACGGTATCGGCTCGGACGGAACTGGCGGTCATGATGGTAGCGGCGTTGAGATCAGTACGGCCGTGATCGCGACGACGATCGCGCCCACGACCAGTTCGGCGGCTGCGGACCGCCGAAACTTACCCGCCGTGCCAGTGCCCCACTCGACGCTGACGGCACTCCTCCAGTGGTATCCACCGAATGCGAGCACGACCAGGACGACGCAGACTTTGATCAGAAGGATCTGTCCGTACGTCGTGCTCCAGAGCGCGCTCAGCGCTGGTAATCGCAACCAGGCCGCGACCAGCGCACTGATCGCGACGATGGCGACACACTCCACCGCCGACGCATGATACGCCCGGACGACGCGCGAGCCGGCACGCGACTCCTGCGCCTGGTCCAGGGCGCCGATCGCGGGAAAGACCGAGACCACGAGAGCGGCGAGTCCGCCGATCCAGGCACCAGCGCCAAGGACGTGCGTGACGTCCGCGGCGATGGCGAGCGCGGACCGGCTCGACGCGGCGGCGTGGCCGGTGAGCGCTTCGCCTAGGCAGACCAGCACCGCGCCCACCGATGCCACGACCCATCCGGAAATCGATCGCCGCGCCGCGACCAGTCCGACGATCGCGAGCACCGCGCCCGCGGCGCCGAACGACCATCCGTGGCCCCATCGTGTGTCGCGCACGACGATGAGCATCGCGTGGAGCCGTGACTCGCCGTCGCCCATCACGAGCGTGGACTCGGCAGCGACGCGCAACAAGGTCGCGAGCGCGAACAGCGTCAACGTCGCGTGGCCGAGCCGGCGCAGACGGTCCGACGCATCGATGAAGGTTTCGCGCGGCAAGTCCGCCCGTGGCAGCACGGCGAGGCGCACAACCAGCGCGCCGATCAGCGTGAGCGCGGCCACGAGCTCGGCCCACCGCGCGGCCGTCGGCATGGCGGGAGGCCGCTCGGGTTGCGCGATCGAATTCGGGATCCGGCGCGCGACCGTGTCGATCCGCACGCTGACTGAGCCCCGCGCTGTGTCATCGGGCGCTACGACGGGAGGCGCTGCCGGCGCGCTCGTCACCGTGAACGCGAACTTGCCGGTCGACGGGTGGCCATCGGCAGCGGCGGTTCGCCACACCACGGTGTACCGGCCAACGCCGAGCGGAGCGCTGATCGCGGCCACCACGCCGGTCGCGTCGGCATCGGCGCTCGGCGCGCCGAGCGTGATCGCTCGCCCAGCGGAATCGAGCAGCTGCACGCTCGTGAATCGGAGCTCGGGCCGCTCGGAGAACCAGAGCGAGATCCCGTTTGGGGGCGCGGAGAGCGACTCGTTGGCCGCGGGTGCGCTGCGAACGAGACGGGCGTGCGCGAAGGCAATTACCGGTGTGGCGATCAGCGCGACGACGGCGCATGCCGCGATCAACGCATGGCGGGAAGAGGATTGCACGATCGCAAAGTTGGGCGGCGGGCGACTGCGGCGCAAACGCGCGCCTTGCTGGTGGTGAGCCGCGTTAGATTGCGCGCGGTCCGAAACCGACTCCCACTCGCCGCATGATTTCCATCTTCTCGATACTGCTGCTCGGCTTCGTGCTGGGCATGCGGCACGCGACCGACGCCGACCACGTCGTGGCGGTGACGGCGATCGTGAGCGGTGAGCCCTCGTTGCGGCGGGCGAGCAAGGTGGGTGCACTGTGGGGCATTGGGCACAGCGTGACGATCCTGGTTGTCGGCGGGGCGATCGTTCTGTTTCGGCTGAACGTTCCACCGCGGCTCGGTCTCGCGCTCGAGTTCGTGGTGGCGTTGATGCTGATCGTGCTGGGCGCTCTCAGTTTGAGCGACCGCGCCATGACGAGCGCGGCGAGCGCCGTGAGACCAGTCGTCGTGGGGCTCGTGCACGGCCTGGCCGGTTCAGCGTTCGTCGCGCTGCTGGTCGTGGCGGCAGTCCCCGGCGTGTGGCTCGGGCTTGCGTATCTCGCGCTGTTTGGCCTCGGCACGATCGCCGGGATGGCACTCGTCACGACGGCCGTCGCGCTGCCCTCGGCGCTGAGCGCCCATCGGATCGTCCACGCGCATCGATATTTGCGACTCGCCAGCGGCGTGGCGAGCGTGGCGTTCGGGCTCCTCCTCGCACGCCACGGCGTGTCCCAGGGCTTGTTCGCGGCAGCGCCGAGCTGGACACCCCGGTGAGGAAGGAAAACGGTCGCGAGCTCCCCGTCATCGATCGGGCGACGGCAGCGGCGTTCTCGGAGCGACTGCGAAGATGGTATCGCCGGAATGCCCGTGACCTGCCCTGGCGCCGAACGAGAGACGCCTACGAGGTCCTCGTATCGGAGCTGATGCTTCAGCAGACCCAGGTTTCGCGCGTGGTAACGCGGTATGCCGAGTTCCTGGAGCAGTTTCCGACGCTCGGTGACGTCGCGCGGGCCAAATCGGCGCGCGTCACGGAAGCCTGGGACGGCCTCGGCTACTATGCGCGGGCGAGGAATCTTCACCGGTTGGCGGTCGAGGTCACCGACGGCGGACGTGCGCCGGATAGAGCACTGCCGTCGGACCCGGCTACGCTTCGGTCGCTGCCCGGGATCGGCGCGTACACGGCCGGCGCGGTCTCGTCCTTCGCCTACGAACGCCGGGCGGCGCTCGTCGATACGAACGTCGCGCGGGTGCTCAGGCGCGCGTTCGCGCCGGCCGTCGACGTGAAGAGTCAGAAGGGTCAACGAGTTGTGTGGCGGATCGCCGAGTCTCTTCTGCCGCGGACGGGCCGGGCCACCTGGACACACAATCAAGCGCTGATGGAGCTTGGAGCGCTGGTATGTACGGCACGGGTGGCGCATTGTCAGCGCTGCCCGGTCCGGTCGGTCTGCCGCTCAGCGGCGAAACCAGGGCGCCCGCAGGCCTCGTAGTAGGCTCAGGCAGCCGCGATCAGGCCGCAGGAAGGCAGGGAGGCAGGGAGGCAGGGAGGCAACGTGCAAGAGAACTTGTTGATCGACATACTAGTCTTCGCCGGCCTGATGACGACGCTCGGCTGCTTCACGGGCGTCCTCGTCACGTTTCTGAAGCGCAAGTCATACCGGCTACCCGTTGCCGACTTCAGCGCCCGGCTGGACGACATTGTCGAGCGTCTGACCAGGCTCGAGACCTCGGTCGACGCGACCGCCCTCGAGGTCGAGCGCATCTCGGAGGGTCAGCGGTTTACGACCCGGCTGCTCGCCGACAGCCACGGCGCATCCGCGTTTGGCGAGGGGCGTCGCGGCGGCTCGCAGACACCGCAGTAAGACGAGCGGGACAGGCCCGACACGGGGTACGGCGTTCGCCGATTGCACGAATCTTCGAGGATTTAGATTTCTGCTCACGTGAGACGGTGCTCCGTGCTCCGTCTCGACCTCATTGGAGATACGTGAGTATGGCCACCGCACAAGAGACGCTGCCTCAGGCGCCGTCGGGAGAGCTTCGAGCAACGGGAACGCTCGACGTCAAGGATTCCCGAACCAGCAAACCATATCCATTTCAGATCCTGGAAGGCGGCGTCGAAGGCGACACCGCTGTCCGCGCGATGGATCTGCGACAGATCAAAACCGCGCCCGAAGAGTTCGGGCTCATGACGTACGATCCCGCCTTCATGAACACCGCGTCGTGCAAGAGCGCGATCACGTTCATCGATGGCGACAAAGGGATTCTGCGCTACCGCGGCTATCCCATCGAGCAGCTCGCCGAAGGCGCGACGTTCCTCGAGGTGGCGTGGCTGCTCCGCCATGGCGAGCTGCCGACGCAGCAGGAATACGAAAAGTGGGTGCAGGACATCACGTACCACACGTACGTGCACGAGAACATCAAGACGTTCCTTCAGGGCTTCCGCTACGACGCGCACCCGATGGCGATGCTGTGCTCGACGGTGGCCGCGTTGTCGTCGTTTTATCCCGAAGCCAAGAACATCCACGATCCCCAGCAGCGGAACATTTCGATCGTGCGGCTCCTGGCCAAGCTGCCGACGCTCGCCGCGTTCTGCTACCGACACGTCAAGGGACTGCCGTTCATCTATCCGGACAACGATCTGAGCTACGTCGAGAATTTTCTCTCGATGGTGGCGCGGATGTCCGAACCGAAGTACGAGGCCAATCCCGTCTTCGTGAAGGCGCTCGAGGTCCTCTTCATTCTGCACGCGGACCATGAGCAGAACTGTTCGACCAACGCCGTCCGCGCTGTCGGCTCATCGCACGTCGATCCGTTCTCCGCCGTCGCCGCCGGCGTGGCGGCGCTGTATGGCCCGCTTCACGGTGGTGCGAACGAGCAGGTGCTCCGCATGATCAACGAGATCGGCCACCCCAAGAACGTGCCGGCGTTCATCGACGACGTGAAGAGCGGAAAGGGCAGCCGCCTGATGGGCTTTGGCCATCGCGTGTACAAGAGCTACGATCCCCGCGCGAAAATCGTGAAGCGATTGGCCGACGAAGTCTTCAAGCAGGTCGGGATGGACAAGGATCTCGAGATCGCGCTCAAGCTCGAGGAAGTCGCGCTCAACGACGATTACTTCGTCTCACGCAAGCTGTACCCGAACGTCGACTTCTACACGGGCCTCATTTACCGCTCCATGGCCTTCCCGACGGACTTCTTCACGGTGCTGTTCGCGGTCGCACGCACCGCCGGGTGGCTGTCGCAGTGGGAAGAGATGCTCAACGACAAGGAGCAGAAGATCGCCCGCCCGCGACAGATCTACGTCGGCTACGGCGAGCGGGACTATCAGAGCAAGCTCAAGAGTAAGTTCCCACAGCCCAAGAAGGACGCCCTGCGCAAGTAGCAGACGGCAGCTATGGCAGATAGACCGGAGCTTCGGCTCCGGTCTTTTTGTTATGGGGGTTGGCTTGTCGCGCAACGAGCCCGGATTGAACTACTCAACGCAGAGACGCGGAGGCGCGGAGACGCAGAGGGCCGCGTGCGCATCCAGGCGGGCGGTCACTTGGCGGGTTCCGGTGGTTGGGAACGCGGAGTCGCGCGGAGGCGGGCGGACGCCCGCGGACCGACTCCTCACGGCGGAGGGTGCCACGCCCAACGCGCCGGGATTTTCTTGGTAACGGCCACTCGGGTAGGTCCTCGTGGCAGTCCGAGCGGCAGTCCCAAAGAAAAGTTCGTCCGGCTCGTGGCGAGCCGAGTCGTCGCGCCACATGGGGCGATCCGTCACCTCCGCATCATCCGCGTCGATCGGCGTTCCAACCACCCGACCCATCTAACCCTCGCCGGGGGGCGAAATACACAACGATACTCACTGCGCCTCCGCGCCTTCGCG
>Ga0310811_10012858_pt1 | contig 10885 bp, 11 predicted proteins | sample YCmetagenome_FD_207642 | JGI IMG/M metagenome (GOLD analysis project Ga0310811, IMG submission 207642) | Soil microbial communities from experimental microcosm in Duke University, North Carolina, United States - YC | ecosystem: Engineered > Artificial ecosystem > Soil microcosm > Unclassified ...
TCCGGAGGCGCACGTGTTCGCAGGGCAGTACTGGATCTATCCGACCTATTCGGCGCCGTACGACGAACAGACGTTCCTCGACGCGTTCTCGTCAACGGATCTCGTCACGTGGACGAAACATCCGCACGTGCTCGACGTCGCTGACGTGCGTTGGGCGCGCCGCGCCGTGTGGGCTCCGTCGATCGTCGAGAAGGACGGCTGGTATTACCTGTTCTTCGGCGCCAACGACATTCAGAACGACAACCAGATTGGCGGCATCGGCGTGGCGCGCGCGCATCAGCCCGACGGACCGTTCATCGACCTGCTCGGTCATCCGCTGATCGACGCGTTTCACAACGGTGCGCAGCCTATCGATCAGATGGTGTTTCGCGATGTCGACGGCCGTTGGTACATCGTGTACGGCGGGTGGCGCCACTGCAACATCGCACGGTTGAACGATGACTTCACCGGAATCGTGCCGCTGCCCGACGGGACATTGTTCAAGGACATCACGCCCACGGGTTACGTCGAGGGCGCCTTCATGCTCGTCAAGGACGGGAAGTACTACTTCATGTGGTCGGAAGGCGGGTGGACGGGGCCCGACTACGCGGTAGCGTACGCGATGGGCTCGTCGCCTTTCGGTCCGTTCGAACGGGTCGGCAGAATTCTGCAGCAGGACCCCGCCGTCGCGACCGGTGCCGGGCACCACTCGGTCCTGCACGCGCCTGGCTCGTCGAAGTGGTACATCGTCTACCACCGGAGGCCGCTTGGCGATCGCGATCGAAACCACCGCGTCGTCTGCATCGACGAGCTGCGGTTCGATCGCGAGGGGCGGATCGAGCCGGTGAAGATCACGATCGGCGGGGTCGCGGCCGATCCACTCCGTGCCGCGCCGGAGAAGATCACGACTGCGTGGACGGTTTCGGCGGCGGCGATGCGATCGGCGCCTCCGCATTCATCCCGATGATGCCCTGCAGCGCGCGTGTGCTGCCGCCGGCGCCGGCATCCATGAAAATCACCTTGCCTTCGGAATGCTCGGCGACGTATTTCAGTGCGTCGGTGTACTCGAGGAAGAGGATGAAGTTCGCGTCGACTCCGGCGACGCGCAGGCTTTCCGCCGCATCCCGCATGCCTTCGGCGACATTCTTCCGGAAGAGCGCCATCCCTTCGCCCCGGAGTGCGGCGGCCTTCTTTTCGGCTTCGGCGCCGATGGTCTTGTAGGCGGCTTCGGCTTCCGCGTCTTTCGTCCGCTTCACGAGGAGCGCCGCGCCTTCGTTCGAGGCCGCGGCCAGCAGGTTCTTCGAGGACACGACGCGTGCCATCGAATCCATGATCTCCTTGTCGAACGTCATGTCGGTGATCTGGATATCGCGGACGACGTAGCCCCACGACGAGACGACTTCATCGAGGTTCTTTTTCGTGTGATCGACGATCTCGGCGCGCATCCCGAGAATATCGGCCTGCTTGGTCGTTGCGACGAACTGCCGGATCGACCCGTCGATCGTACGCTGCAGCGCGAGCTGGAATTCCTGAGGCGATGCGAAGCTGAAGATCGCTTTCTTGATGCTCTCCTCGTCGGCGGCAGCCACCGAGTACAACACCATGGTCGCGAATTTCACGTTCGCCTGATCCTGCGTGATGGCCTGAAACTCGAGCTGGAGCGCGCGGTTCTGCAGCGACAGGCGCTGGAAGACGCTCTCCCAGGGCATCTTGAAATTGAGCCCCTCGCGCATGATCCGGCGGTACTTGCCGAAGACGGTGATGACGGCGACGGTCGACTGCGGGACGCTGCGGAACCATGAAAACAGGAACATGAGCCCGATGACGCCGACGATGAGCACGAGTGCGATTGCCGCCACGGTGACCTCCCTGGATGGCGAGAGCATACCGCGAACGGCCGAGACTGTCGCAGGATCCGCGGCTCGAGGGCTGTCGGTGCGCTCGACCGGTGCCGACGACGCGATTATAGTGAGGCGAATGCGCGTTGCCGTGGCGTGTGCCGCATCGTCGACTCTGCCGGTGCTCGGGTGCGGGGGGGCCGCATGACGGCAGCCTTCCCACTCGCCCCGCCCGTCGAACCCATGCTGTCGAAGGTGGCTGAGGAGATCCCGCGATCGGGCGGGTTCCTGTTCGAGCCCAAATGGGACGGCTTTCGCGCGATCGTATTCCGCGGCGGCGGCGACGCCTTCATCCAGAGCCGGGATCTCAAGCCGCTCGATCGATATTTTCCGGAACTGCACGAGGGGCTGCTCCGCGCGCTGCCCGACGGCTGCGTCGTCGACGGGGAGATCGTCATCGCGACGCCGCACGGCCTCGACTTCGATCTGCTGCAGATGCGGCTGCATCCCGCCGCATCGCGCGTCGCGAAGCTGTCGAAGGAGACGCCGTCGTCGTTCGTTGCATTCGACGTGCTCGCTGCGAACGGGCGCGACGTGCGGGCGACACCCTTCGAGCGACGGCGCGAGCTGCTCGAACGCCTGCTGCGCGGCGTCAAAGCGCCCGTCCACCTCACGCCGATGACGCGCGATCACGATGTCGCGGTCGAGTGGCTGGCGCGCTTCGAGGGTGCCGGCCTCGACGGCGTCATGGCCAAGCCGGTGAACCTGCCGTATGAAGCGGGCAAACGCGCGATGTTCAAGATCAAGCATTCACGCACCGCGGACTGCGTTGTCGCGGGATTCCGCTGGCACAAGACGGGTCCGGGCACCCTCGTCGGCTCGCTGCTCCTTGGGTTGTACGACGATGCAGGCAAGCTGCAGCACGTGGGCGTCACGTCCTCTTTCACGATGCAGAAGCGGAAGGAGCTCGCGGCGGTGCTCGAGCCGCTGCGCAAGAATGCGATGACGGATCATCCGTGGCGCGAATGGGCGGATGCGGCCGGTGAAGCGACGCGGATGCCGGGCGGGCAGAGCCGGTGGAGTGCGGGGAAAGACCTGTCGTGGGAGGCGGTGCGCACCGAGCGCGTGTGCGAAGTGAAGTACGACCACATGCAGGGGAACCGGTTCAGGCACGCCGCGATTTTCGTCCGATGGCGTCCCGACAAGGAGCCGAAGGACTGCACGTACGCGCAGTTGGAGGTCACCCCGCCGTACGAGCTCGAGAAGGTGTTCGGCGCAGCAAAAGCGCGCAAGTGATCGGCGATGCGCGATCGGTGATGCTCAACGATGAACGCTGATCTGTCGGCGGCGGACGCGCGGCGTCTCGCGCTGGCGTCGCTCGGCTTCGGCGTGAACAGGCCGCGGCGCGCCACGGCCGCGCACGTGCGCGCCACCGCGAGGCGCCTCTCGGCGATCCAGATCGACTCGGTCAACGTACTCGCACGCGCGCACTACCTCCCGACGTTTTCGCGGTACGGGCCGTATCCCGCCGCCGCCCTGGACGACCTCGCGTACCGAAAACGCGAGCTCTTCGAATACTGGGGCCATGCGGCATGCCTCCTTCCGGTCGATCTGCATCCGCTGCTGCGGTGGCGCATGCAGAACCAGCTCGAAGCGTGGGCAGGTCTCAGCAGGCGCGAGCGCGACTACAACGAAGCCGTGTACAACGAGATTGCCGAACGCGGCCCGCTCGCGGCCGGCGGTCTCTCCATCGCGGGCAAGAGCACCGGCCCGTGGTGGGGCTGGTCGAAAGGCAAGCGCGCCATCGAGTCCCTCTTTGCGCAGGGACGCGTGACGGTCGCCGGGCGGACGCACTTCGAGCGCCTCTACGACGTCACGGAACGGGTCATTCCCCCGGCCGTTCTGCAGGCACCTGTCCCGTCAGCGATCGATGCCAAAAAGGCGCTGATCCTTCGAGCGGTTCGCGCGATGGGCATCGGTACCGCGCGGCAGATCGCGCAGTACTTTCACATCGACGCGTGGTGGGATCGTCAGACGGTGAACGGGCGCCGTCGGCCGGACGGAAAGCTCGAGCTGCTCTTCGAGGCGCTGGTGGAGGAGCGGCGGCTCGCGCGCGTTCGCGTCGACGGATGGTTAAAGCCCGCGTACGTCCTGGCCGATGCCGCCATTCCGCGCGCGGTCGATGTCCGCGCCATCGTGTCACCCTTCGACCCGCTCATGTGGGAGCGCGAGTGGACACGTTCGGTCTTCGGCTTCGACTACCAGATCGAGATCTACGTTCCGGCGCCGAAGCGGATCTATGGCTACTACGTGCTGCCGTTTCTGCTGGGGGACCGCTTTGCTGCGCGGGTGGATCTGAAAGCAGACCGCAAGGCGTCCCGGCTGCTGATCCATTCCGCGTATCTGGAACCCGGTTTTCGGTCGGGTACGGTGGCACCGGCACTCGCGAACGAGCTGCGCTCGGTGGCACGATGGCTGTCACTCGACACGCTGGTGATCGGGCGCAAAGGAAATCTGGCGGCTGACGTGCGGAAGGCTCTACGATCAGGAGAGTAGAGATGCTTCACTGCTTCAAAGACACCGGGCTCTCGGATCGGATTATCGCCGACGCTCTCCGTGACGAGGGAGAACGATGGAACGCCATCAGGTGCCCGCACTGCGGCTGGCATCCCACACCGTCCAGCCGCTGGTCCTGCAACGCGGATCACGCGCCGGAGCCGTTCTTCCACGGGTGCGGCACCGTCTGGAATACCTTCGACACGAAGGGGCGGTGTCCGGGATGCCAACATCAGTGGCAGTGGACGTCATGCCTCAGCTGCGGCAAGTGGTCGCCGCATGTCGACTGGTACGACGAGTCGAATGACGACGCTGATTAGCACGGCTGCCCCGCGTTCGCCGGCGGCTCCGGCGCGGCAGGCTGACCGGCGACAGACCTCGGACGCCTCGGGTATGCTGCTCGGATGAGCGACCAGCAGCCACCAACCGTCGAAGGGCATCACGGGTTGATGTGGATTCGAGGCAGCGGCATCTGCCGCGATTGGAACGGCATCCGGTACAAGCTCGGTATGTCGGGCAGGAACGTCGGCGCGACTGAGCTCTCGATGAACGTCGCCACGATTCCGCCGGGCGGCGTCGCCGGCGCGCATATCCACGTCGACTTCGAAGTGATGCTTTACATCCTCGAAGGACGCGTCCGCCATGAGTACGGTGAGGGGCTGGCCCATGTCGTCGAACACCAGGCGGGCGACTTCATCTTCATCGCCCCCGGGGTTCCGCATGAAGTCTTCAACGTCAGTGACACGGAACCCGTTGTCGCCGTCGTGGCGCGTTCGAGCGCCGACGAGTGGGACAAGATCGTGCCGTACGAAAGGTCTTCCCGCGCAAATCCGGCCTGACGGATGCGCATCTGGGACGTCGCGGCCGGCTATCTGAGCCGGCAGAGCCTCCTCGGCGAACATCGCGAGCTGCACGGGCTGTACTCGATTCTCGTCAACAGCAAGACCGGGTATTCGCAACATCCCGAGACACGCCGGTGGGTCGGCTGCGAGGCCGCGCTGATCAGGCGGCACGATCTGCTCGTCGCGGAGATGCGGCTTCGTGGCTACTGCGATCGGACGCCGCTGGTCCGCACGCGTCGCGAGCGGCTCAGATGGCCGCCGCTGTTCGTCACGGTGCCCGGCGAGCAGTTCGCGCTGCTCGACTCGAAGTACGCGTCGGTTCGCTCCGGCCGGATCTCGCTGCCGCGCAACGCGCAGGACCTCTGGGCGCAGCACAAATACTCGGTGCTGGCGCGAGACCCCGAACGCTATCGGGAAATCGGCCGGGAGCTCGCACGCACGCGCGCACAGGCGGCCTTCGCGGAACTGGCCGCTGAATTGACGGCAATCCTGCGTCGCGCTCCCGCGCGCGGTCCGCTGCGGACCGCGGTCGAGCTCATGTGGGGCCACGTATCACCGCACGCGTCGCGGTCCCAGCGCGACGCCGCCTCGCGGTCGGTTCGCGCCTGTCTCGCGGCGACGCAGGGGCTTGCTTCTCGCGTCCGGGAGCCGTATCTCCTGGCGTCGACGGCGCTGAGCGAGCTTGCCGTGTACACCGATCCGGACGGGCCGTAGACAGTTCAGGCTCGCGGCGGCCTGGGCACCGGGCGGGGATCGGCTGGTGCTCTGCGCCAGAGTAGACTGATCCCTGGGAGACACGAGGGCATGTCATAACACCACATGCGCATCATTCGCGAGTCGTACCTGGCGTTGTCCGCGTGATTCCTTGATGGTGAAGGTACTCGTCAGCTCGTGCCTGATCGGAGCGCCGGTCCGCTACAACGGCAAGGACAAGAAGGTCAGTCATCCGGTTCTCGAACGATGGATGCTGGAAGGCCGTGTGGTTGCGGCCTGTCCGGAAGTGCTCGGGGGCCTGGGAACGCCGAGGCCGCCTGCTGAAGTGATCCACGTGCAGCGGATTCGCCGGGTCGTTGCCGGCACAGGACGTGACGTGACCTCAGAGTTCGAGCAGGGCGCAGCGCTTGCCCTGGAGCAGGCACTCCGAAATGGCGCGTCGATCGCCGTGTTGAAGGAGGGCAGCCCATCGTGCGGCAGCCGGTGGATTTACGACGGCACCTTCAGCGGTGCCCGCGTGTCCGGGGAAGGGGTCACCGCTTCGCTGCTGCGCAGCCGCGGCATTCGAGTCTTTTCCGAAGAGGAATTCGAAGCTGCAGATGCGGCGATAAGGGAGATCGAGCGTCAGCGTCAACTACCAACTACACAACTGGCAACTACACAACTGCCAACTACACAACTGTCAACTACACAACTGCCAACTACACAACTGCCAACTACACAAGATGACGGCTCGTAATGAAGCCACGCTGCGGAACAGGACGATTTTGCGTCGATGGCCGCGCTAAGCCCACGCGAGGTGATGCTGGGTCCGATACAGCGCACCGACGATCGCGCCGTACACGAAGTGCAGCAGGAAGAGCGCGGCAATCCCGCCGGGGCCGAAGTTGTCCCAGAACCGCCCGGGACCGGACAACTGCGCCCAGATGAATCCTGCAAAAATGGAGTGGCACGCGCCAACCATCAATCCCGGGCCGATGCCGGCTTCATTCAGGATGTATTCGAACGCCAGCGCGTAAATCAGGCCGGTAATCCCGCCGATGATCAGATACGCGACGAAGCCGACGGCCCACACCTGCATCCCGAGCATCGACGCGAGGCGCAGCTCCAGGTGAAGCGGTATTCCAATCGCCCGAAGCCAGATCATCAGCAGACTCATCGCAATGGCGCCGATCACGCCGGCTACGAACGCACGTACTGGATTCACGGGATCCTCCTGTTCTCGCGGGCCGTCTCTCGTCACGATCGTACTCCCGCCGCTCGCGGACGGCAAATTCCGCATCACGCGCCACGGCGCCGGGTTGGCAGTTTTTGACGGCATTGGGCGCTCGTGCGCGAACTTCGTCATGATTTGCTGGGCATTGCAAACGTCGCACATCGGCACCGGCTTCGCACTGCGGGGCCGGCATGTCGATCATCTGCTGCGCTCGGCCCCTCTGGCGTTTCGTGCGCGCCTGGCGCGCCGCGACGGAGGATGGATCATCGCAGCCACCGGGCCAGGTGCTCGGTACCTGGGTCGCGACGGCGCTTGCCCGCGACGGCTGCGATCTGCTCCTCGCGCTCGAAACAGAGACCTGCCTGACGATCGTGTGCGAGCTGGGTTCGGAAACCACGTTCGCTGGCCGATGGAAGCAGGCGCTCGAAGCGGCCTTCGCGGAGCTGGCGGTGCCGCTCGCGCGGTTGACCCCTGATGTCTGCAGTCCTCGCCTCCGCGCGATCGCGGGCGGGCCTCTCGATACTCGGCTGGCCACCGCCGCCTTCGTCTGCGACACGGAGCTGCACTTCCACACCGATCTGAGGCTGGTGCAGGCGCAACTGAACGAGTTTCCGTTCGACCACCCGCCGCACTACGTTCCGGCGATTGCCGTCCGGCGGCTGTTCGGCACCGCGCGTCGCCGCTAGACGGGAACGCCGCCGAGTATAATTCCGGCCAGCGATGTCGAAACCGGAAGTCTGGCTGCGCGGACCTGTCGAAGGTGTTCCACCGTTGCTGCAGCCTGCGGCACACAGCCTGCTGCAATGCCGGGAAGAGCTGGAAGAGGCGCTCACCGGTCTGACGGCCGAGCAGATCTGGGCGCCCCGCGACGGCAGCGCCTCGATCGGCTATCACGTGCGGCATGCCGCCGGCAGTCTCGATCGCCTGTATACCTACGCGCGCGGCGCGATGCTGTCGGAGGCCCAATTCGCTGTGCTCCGCCAGGAATCGCAGCCGGATTCATCGCTGGAGGCCGTCGATCTCCTCGCGGCGTTCGACGCCGCCGTCGAACGTGCGATCGACCAGCTCCGTTCGACGGACGAGCGGACGTTGACAGACGAGCGGCACGTCGGCCGGGGGAGGCTGCCGTCAACCGTCATCGGGTTGCTGTTTCACGGCCCCGAGCATACGCAGCGTCACGCCGGGCAGGTGGCGACGCTGGTCAAGATGCTCAGATCAACTTAAATTCCACTCCCAACTCCCACCTCCCGCCTCACAACTCCCACCAACCCCCCCCCCCCCCCCCCCCCCCCCCCCCCCAAACCCAAAAGGTTCAAATGGGATCGAATGCTGCTGACGCCACACCGTGCGTCAGCTCCGTGAACGTCCCCTGCTGAGCGATCTCGGTTGCGGCGCGGAGAAACGCGCCCCACGCTGCGCGTGCGAGCGCGCCGCCCACGCTGATTCGGCGCACGCCGATCGCAGCCAGCCTGGCGACGGTCGTGAAATCGCTGCTCACCAGCACGTTGACGGGCGTTGGCGCGACGGCCGACACGATCGTTCGGATCTGCTGCTCGTCGCGAACCCCTGGCGCGAACACGCAATCGGCGCCGGCGGCAGCAAACGCCGTGAGACGCCGGATCGTTTCCCCAAGGTCCGGCCGTCCTGCGATGAAGCCTTCTGAACGCGCGGTCAGCACCAGCGGCGCGGGGCCATCGTCGATCGCCCGGCGAGCCGCGCGGACACGCTCGAGCGCCAGGTCGAACTCGAAGAGCGGCGCGGCAGTGTCTTTGGAACTGTCCTCGATCGACAATCCGGCAATACCGGTTGCGGCGGCTGCGGCTACGTTTGCCGCCACCTCATCCGGTTCGACCGCGAACCCACCCTCGAAGTCGGCGCTGATCGGCACGCGAACCGCGGCACTCATCGCGCGGCAGTGCGCCAGCGCATCCGCAAGCGTGACGTGATTGTCGGCGCGCCCAATCGACCACGCGAATCCCGAGCTGGTCGTCGCGAGCGCGCGAAAGCCAAGCTGCTCCAGCAGGACCGCACTTCCCGGATCCCATGGGTTCGGGATGACGAAGCAGCCGGCCGCATGCAGCTCCCGAAGCTCCCGGCATTTATCATGAACGCTCATGACGCCCATTCAATCACACGCCCCGGCGCACGACGGGCCAGGAATGGAATGGTCTTGCCGCGACGGCGATGGTGTGTTCGCCGCGCCGGTGGCGTTCGTTATAAGATTGTCGCCCCTCGGACGGTCCGGCGTTTCCGGCTACGGCAAGATTCAAAAGGACACGCGATGCGCAAGCTGCTGTGGGTTCCCTGCATCCTGGCTTTCCTGATCGTTCCTCGTCCGTGCGAGGCGCAACTCGCCACGCAGGTATCGGACCTCGTGCTGAACGGCATCACCACCGCCGGAGGCCCGAACCCCGCGTTCTCTCACGCGGGCCATTTCATGCTCGGCGCCTCACAGGGCACGGCCGAAGCGGACCAGATGTTTGCCGAGCAGGCGATCGTCACGTTTAACGATCGCATGAAGAACCAGCTCACGAATTTTCCGCTGGGGTCCTCGTCCGGCGGATTTACCTACACGTTCGATTCGACGACCGGGGCGTTTATCCGATCCAGCACGAGTTTTGGTCCCGCGTTCACCGAACGCGCGGTGCCGCTCGGTCGCGGCCGTTTTTCGGTCGGGATGAACTACGAGCACACGACGTTCAGCTCGTTCGGCGGCGAAAGCCTCCGCAATGGCGCGATTACGTTCTATCTCCCGCATACCGATTGCTGCGCGGGCGCGGACACCCCGTTCAATCCGGGGTTCGAAGGCGACTGGATGCAGGTGGGGCTGGACATCAAAGCGAAAGCGGACACGTTCCTCTTCCTCGCCAACGCCGGGCTGACGGATCGTCTGGACGTCGGGGTGGCGCTGCCGTTTACGCGCGTCAGCCTCGACACGGTCGCGCACGCCACGATCCTCCGGCTCGCGACCGCGGGAACCAATCCGCCCATCCATACGTTCGTCCAGGGCGAGGACGTCATCTCGAAGGACTTCAGCAGCTCGGGCAGCGCATCGGGCGTGGGCGATATCGTGCTGCGCTCGAAGTACAACGTCTACCGGACAGCGCGGGGCGGTGTCGCCGCGGCCCTCGACTTGAAGCTGCCGACAGGCGATTCCGACAACCTGCTCGGCGTCGGGACGACGCAGGCGAAGGTGTATGTGATTGCGTCCACAGAGGCCGGCAGGTTTTCGCCCCACATCAACTTCGGGTACACCGCATCAGGCGCGGGCGATCTCACCCCGCAGTTCGGGGTGCCGGTCACCGGCGTCAGCGACGAAGTGAACTACGCGGGCGGTACGGAATTCACGCCCAATCCGCGCGTCACCCTCATCGGCGACATCATCGGGCGGACGCTGCGCGGGGCCGGCACCATCGCGGCCGATACGATCTCGCTGCCATACGCGACGAACGTGTCGAGCTCGACGAACCCGGTGACCGGCCAGCCGTATCGCCAGCTCGCGTGGACGCCGGGCAACCTGAATCTCGTGCTTGGCTCGGCGGGCGTGAAATACAACCCCAGCGGCAACGTCCTGCTCACCGGCAACGTGCTGTTCCCACTGACGAGCGGCGGGCTGAAATCAAAAGTCTCCTTCGTGCTGGGGGTCGACATCGCGTTTGGCGGCTGACGCCGGCGCGTCTACAGATACTGCAGCCCGATAATCCGCCAGGAGCCGCCGACTTTCGCGAGACTCAGCACCG
>Ga0310811_10012859_pt1 | contig 10885 bp, 8 predicted proteins | sample YCmetagenome_FD_207642 | JGI IMG/M metagenome (GOLD analysis project Ga0310811, IMG submission 207642) | Soil microbial communities from experimental microcosm in Duke University, North Carolina, United States - YC | ecosystem: Engineered > Artificial ecosystem > Soil microcosm > Unclassified ...
AGCGGCGGAACGCTGGATGATTGCCATGTCGTCGCTCCCAGCGGCCCTGCTGGTCCGGTCTGCGATCAGATATAGTTTCGGATTTTATAAACAGGATAGAGGGTCTTCCTCTATCCTGTACCTAATTATTTGGTATGATCCATTGGCAGTTAAAAAAATATATACCCGTATATACTTTCGGCCCCCAGCTGCATATTGGCTTTGGCGGCGCCAAAATGGGACATCTGATCGTAGAGAACTCTACGGAAAATAACACGATCCTGGGAAAGTTGGTGACCGAAGGGATCCCGGAAGACGAATTAGGCGCCGGCCTGGGAGAAAAACTGAAGAGCCTACATTTCCTGGAGCCAAAGAAGGAAGCAGGTATGATCAACAGGAATGAATTGTTCCTCAGCTATTTCTCCGATATGGAATTGACCCGGGAAATAAGAGAAACGAAAATACTGGTGTTCGGGGCCGGGGCCGGTGGAGGAACCCTGATCTACTTACTGGCCCAGTTTGGATTTTGTAACATAACAGTCGTCGACTTTGATGAAGTCAGCCAGTCGGACCTCTATCGGGTCATGACCTATGATACCTCCGACATCGGCAGCTTGAAAGTCGATGCCCTCCGCAAACGGATCCGGGACAACTTCCGGGTGGATCTCCATACCGACAGGACCCACTCGTTCGAATACGAAGAGATCGAACAGGTCATTGAAAGGCATAACCCCGAATTTATTGTTCTGGCCTGCGACCCGGACCTGAAGTTCCGCGCTAACCTGAACAGGTATTGTTTCAGGAACCTGCTCAATTATATTGTCATTGCGTATTCTTATGAGTATGTAAAGATCGGCCCCCTGTATATACCGGGTTTCACTGCCTGCGACGCGGACTTTTCCAGAATGGTGCAAACCGAGACCGACGAACCCATGGACTTCGAGACCTACAAACGGCTCTTTCGGGGTTATCTTATCCATCCCTCCGTCACCTTCAACATTAATATCCTGGCAAATTTTGCCCTGAAGGAGATCATTTTTTTCCTCTCCGGCAAGTATGAATATTGTTTTTCCATCGGCCGGCTGGTCGAATTCAATCCCATCGTTCTGACGAACCGGCATTGGTCGATTACCAGATATGAAGACTGCAAAGTTTGCTCCCATCTAAAGTAAAGGACATGACCCCCTTAAATAAATATTCTTTGCCATGAAATTACTCGACATTGTCATCGACGAAAAGCTCCTGCGGGATAACAAACAAACATTAGCGGATATTAATAAGTCCCTGTTGTTCGAACAGGATCAGCATATCTATGAAGAGGTCGATTTTGACAACGACGAATTCTTTTTGGACCCCTCTCTTTTCTGTTACCTCCTGGACAAGGCCCCGAACAAGCGGCTTACCCTGCAGCAGGTTTGTCTTGGCAACCGGCTGGCAGCCGATCAGCGGATCGACCTGCCCATATTCTTCGACGAGGGAGGCATAGCACATCTTCCTGGATTGGGTGAGTTCTTTGCCCCGGAGCTCAGGGGCCGGATCGTGTCGGCAAGTATGATCCCAAAGGAGAGAAGGCTGCTGGTCCCTCACGGAATGCTGGAGCCACTACCCGGCTGTCTCTCTTTTAATACGAAATGGTCATTCCCCGTCTACCTGCCGGAAATGCTGAGCAGGGAAGATAAGGCGCCATTGAGGGAGCTGCCTATGCAAACGCTTGCCGGCGCGCGGGGGCAGCTGGAGGAGGCCCTGGATTTTTTAAGCAGCCATACCGCGGGGTTCTATTCATTGCTGGAGCTGGTCACCAGGGAGGTGACCGTATTCAATTCCCCTGACCAGAACTCTTTTGCAGCCATTACCTCTCACGGAGCGGCCTTTCTGAATACAGAGAACAAACAACAGGACGCGCTATTCTTCATCGATGACCTGTCCCACCAGTGCGGCCATATCATCTTTAACACCCTGACCCTGCAGACGGAAGAATACCTGACCTTGCCTAAAACTACCCCGCTGGCGGAGCTGCTGACGGTTCCCGGCCACAGCAACAGGACCCTCTATGGGGCCTTCCACGGGCTGTTCACCTACTCTTGTATCCTGCATTGCCTTTCAGCATATTTCAACCATAAAAACCCCTCCCTGTCCCCTGAGAAGAAGATGGTGGTGCTGGGCCGGCTTGGCTTCTATCTCGTCAAATTTATGGTCGACCTGGACAGCTTTTACAAGATCCAGCAGGTCTTTACCACCAAAGGACTCGAGCTCTTCTGGCAATTCATCAACTCATACCGCTCTGTCCATGCCATGTTCGGTCAGTATACCGATCGCTACTCTTACGCCAATCAACCTTATACTTTCGATGAATCCCTATTCCTGGAATTAAATGCATTCGTAAATGACTATCAATAATCCCAGGCTTATGATTATCCGATGCCTTGTCATCGCCGCCCTTTTTCCGGGCAAGGCATTTAGCCAGGCCGACCCGGCAAGTACCAATTATTACAGGGCGGACAGCCTTCTCAACCTGGCAGCAAAGGCGCTGGCCAAGTCTCCGACAAGACTTGCCCTGTCCGGGACGGAATACCGGCAAGGTCATTTCCCGGCCCCGGACCAACTGGATACCTGTCCGTTAAAGGCCGGTATCGCAAATCCTGCCGGCCCCGACCCTTTTACGGAGACCTTCATGATCCGCTATCGCAACCATGAATACAGCTCTTCAGTCGTATTTACGGAAGACTCCTGCCGGTTTACGGATTATGGCGACACGGCATCGATGCGGTTACCCCTTGGCAAGGCATGTCTCGAATACTTTTATCTGCCCGGCAACATTATCCTTTTGGCCCGGAAGTTTAAGAATACCCTCAAACTCCTCCACCAGGATAACAGGCATGTCTATCTGCTGGCCTTCAACGACGCCGCCGGGAAAAATTATTACCTCTATATCGATAAGACCCGGTTTACGCTGGACAAGGTAGAGGAACTGACCTACGACGCCATGGCGGGCGACACGGATAATGAGCTCTATTTTACCGGCTACAGGACGGAGAATGGAGCGCTGTTCCCTTCGTCTATCCTCCACAAAAGGAATGGGTATCCCTACAGAAACCTGAAGGCTGACAGCATTACCTGGCCTTCATCAGCAGCCTCCGCCCCCGTCCCCGCCGCCGCTCCCCCAGCCTTTCCCGTCCCTCCCGCCCCGACGGCCGGCCCGGCCATAGAGATGGATACCCTTGCCCCCCATATTTTCCTGCTGAAGATGCTGAAGTATAACAATAAGGCGCTGCTTACCACCCATGATGGATACCTCTCTGTTTACGAGGCGCCCGTAGGCCTGGCCGCCTGCCGGGAGATCATCCGCTTTATAAACGAAAAATTCCCGGACCTGCCCATACGCTACTGTTTTGTCAGCCATCATCACCCCGATCATGCGGGGGGTATCGCAGCCTTTGCGGATATCGGGGCCACCATCGTCACTACTACGGGTAACAAAGCCTATTTCGAACGCCTCATCCGCGCCAGGCATAGCCGCAACCCCTCTTTCCCGGAATACAACGGATCGGGTGGGCCTTTCCGCTTCCTAATGGTCGATGACAGCAGCTCCTGGCGGCTGACCGATACCGCCTGCCCCGTCATCGCTTTTGAGACAGGATCAAAAACATCCCATACCAACGAATACCTGCTCTTTTATTTCCCCCAGCAGAAACTGTTGTTTGAAGGAGACCTGGTACTATTCCCCCAATCCGGGGTTTTAGCCCAGGGAAAAAGAGCCTATGCCGTATATGACCTCATCTCAGCAAAAGGTTTGCAGGTGGATAAGATAGTCCCTTCCTGGCCACTGTATCGATATAAAGATGAAGCAACCCTGGAGGACCTGAAGATGGCGCTAAAGAAAAATTATCCCGGACTATAACAAGCAAGGAGCCGATGAAGAAAAGATTCCCGTTTTTCAAACAGCTTGACAGGATGGACTGCGGTCCTACCTGCCTGAAAATGATCGCGACTTACTATGGTAAGAATATCGAACGCGATTATCTGCGCGAAAAAACCCATCTTACCCGGGAAGGCGTGACCATGGGAGCTATTTCAGATGCGGCGGAGACCATCGGCATGCAGAGCCTGGTCATGTTGTCTTCCTACGACATGCTGGTCAGCGATATACCGCTGCCCTGCGTCGCATATTGGCGGCAACGGCATTTTGTAGTAGTATACCAGGCTGGCAAGGATCATATCCATATCGCCGATCCCGGGTTCGGGCTGATAAAGTACACAAAAGAGGAGTTTGTGAAAGGCTGGATCTCCCAGCCTAAATCCGAAGCCGAAGAATCCGAAGGTGTGATCCTCGTCCTGCAGCCTACGGAAGAGTTTCACGAACAGCAGGATCAGAAGGGGAAAAAAAGAAGCTTAAGATTCCTCTTCCCTTTTATTACCCCGCACAGGAAACTGATTGCCCAATTGCTGGTCGGATTATTTATCGGCAGCATCATCCAGCTTATCTTCCCCTTCCTGACACAGGCCATTGTCGACATCGGGATCGGCCAGAATAATATCAGTTTTATCAACCTGGTCCTCATCGGGCAGATCATCTTCTTCCTGGCCCAAAGTTTTACAGAAATGCTGCGCAGCTGGCTCTTGCTGCATATCACCAGCCGTATCAACATCTCGCTGCTGTCTAACTTCCTCAGGAAATTAATGAAGCTTCCCATCGCTTTTTTTGATACCAAGAGCATCGGCGACCTGCTGCAAAGGATCCAGGATAATTCGCGGATCCAGACTTTTTTATCCTCCGCATCCCTGAATGTGCTGTTCTCTTCTTTCAGCATCGTGATCTTCGGGGCCGTGCTGCTTTATTACAGTACGCCTATCTTTCTTATTCTTTTAGTGGCCACCCTGCTCGACTTCTTCTGGGTCTCGGCTTTCCTGAAAAGAAGAGCGGCTATCGATTACAAACGATTTGACCAGGCTTCCGGAAATCAGAGCAGCACTATCCAGCTGTTACACGGGATGCAGGAGATAAAATTGAATAATTCCGAAAAGCGCCGGCGCTGGGAATGGGAGCTGATCCAGGTACGCCTGTTCAAGCTTTCCATGAAAAGCCTCTCCCTCTCCCAATTACAGGATATCGGAGGCAGCTTCATCCTGCACTTCATGAGCATCCTTATCACCTTCCTGGCCGCCAGAGAGGTCATCAACGGTAACTTTACCCTGGGCACCATGTTGTCGATACAATTTATTATCGGCCAGCTCAACGTGCCGATCAATAGTTTCGTAAGTTTCCTCCAGGCTTACCAGGATGCGAAGATCAGCCTGGAAAGAATGGCGGAGATCCATGATAAACCCGATGAGATCGTGGAAAGCGACAACAATATAGACGCCCTCCCCAAAGAAAAAGACCTGGTATTCAATAATGTCTATTTCCGCTATGGTTCCGATGCCTCGCCCTGGGTGCTGGAAAACATCAGCCTGACCATACCGGAGGGGAAAGTCACCGCCATCGTCGGCGCCAGCGGCAGCGGAAAAACAACCCTGCTAAAGCTTATTTTGAAATTTTACCCACCCACCACAGGTTCTATCCGGGTGGGAAATAATAACCTTTCTAATTTCAACAGTGACTTCTGGCGGAAGAATATCGGCGTGGTCATGCAGGACGGCTACCTCTTCTCCGATTCCGTCGCCAGGAATGTGACGGAGTCGGACTCGGAAGGGTTGCTGGACAGGGAGCGTCTCCATAAGGCCGTTCAGATCGCCAATATCGAAGACTTCGTGGAAGGACTTCCCAACGGCTACAAGACACGAATCGGCGCCAGTGGTATTTCCATCAGCGGAGGGCAGCGGCAGCGGGTATTTATCGCCCGGGCGGTATACAAGAACCCGGTATATCTCCTGTTTGATGAGGCTACCAGCGCCCTGGACGCCAATAACGAAGCGGTGATCATGAGGAACCTGGAAGAGTTTTACCAGGGCAGGACCGTCGTCATCGTCGCTCACCGCCTGAGCACTGTGAGGAATGCCGACCAGATCATCGTGCTGGATAAAGGTAAGATAATCGAACAGGGCACCCACGCGGTGCTGACCCATAAAAAAGAGGCTTATTATACGTTGATTAAAAATCAACTGGAACTCGGTCAATAATCCCATTATGCAAAGAAGATCCAAAGTTTATGACCTCGAGACCAGCGATGAGCCCATCAGGGAGATCCTGGGTAAAACGCCGGCCTGGCTTATCCGCTGGGGTAATACCTGTCTATTGGCCTTTTTCTGCCTCCTCTTCCTGGTATCCCTCATCCTGAAATATCCTGAGACGGTGGACTCCAGGGCTGTGCTGACCTCGATCGATGCTCCCAAACCGGTAGTAGCCTATATGTCTGGCAAGGTGGTCCGGCTTTACGTCCGGCAAAACCAGGTGGTGAACAAAGGGGATAAGATCGGTTATATGGAAAGTATCGCCAACCATGAGGAGGTGCTGCGGTTGTCGCACGTACTGGATTCCATGGCCACCGACCTGAAGAATGACGACCTCAGGGGATTTTCACCCCGGCTGAAAAAAGATTACGGAGAGTTGGGCGAATTACAGCAGTCCTACCAGACTTTTTTGCAGGCCTTACTCTCCTTCAATAATTACCTGGCGAATGGATTCTATGTAAAAAGACGATCGATCCTCTATAATGACCTGGACAACCTGGAAAAGAGCAGCCTGCGTCTGCTCGAACAAAAAAAGATCCAGGACTCCGACCTCGTATTATCTCAAAAGAATTTTTCAGCCAATGAGATGCTGAACAAGGAAAAAGTGATATCCGATGCCGAATACCGCGCTGAAAAAAGCAGGTTGTTAAACAAACAATTACTGATACCCATTATTTCATCCTCCATTATCGAAAATAATAACCAGCAAAATGCAAAGAGGAATGAGATCCTGGAGCTGGAAAATACCATCTCCCAACAAAAATCCCTCTTCCGGGAGGCGCTGAATACCTTCAAAAGCCAGGTGGACGACTGGAAATTCAAATATGTCCTCAGTGCGCCCATCAGCGGAAAATTTGTTTTCTCTACCTTTCTCCAGGAGAACCAGCAACTACAGCTCAACCAGACAGTGGGTTATATCAACCCCTATGACAGCCACTATTTTGCCGAAATGTATATCCCTCAAAATAATTTCGGGAAAGTAAAGGTGGGGCAAAAGGTCATCCTTAAATTTTCTGCTTATCCCTTCCAGGAATATGGAGCCGTGTATGGCAAAATAGAATATATATCCCACATCGGGACCGACAGCGGATACCTCTCCAAGATCTCCCTTCCCGACGGCCTGCTGACCTCTTCCCGCCGCCACCTTCAATATGAGGACAGGCTGATGGCTTCCGCACAAATCGTTACCAGGGACCAGTCTTTGCTGGGAAGGGTCTACTACAGCATCGTGAAAGCCGTGAAGCCTGACTGAGGCAACAATGGTTGGACGGCCAGCGGTTCGTCACCCGCGCTGATATAGCGGATGGGCATGATTAAAATCTTAATTGGAGCCTCACTCCGGGCGTCACGTTCTTGAAGAGATCATGAAAGTAAATGAGCGGTTCCAGGTTGAACTTATCGTTGTGGAACCCGATATTATCGACCCCCAGCCGGAACGTATTCTTCTCAAAATAAGGCCCGTTGCGGTTGATCAGATAGGCAAGGGAGAACCTCGTGGGAAAATTGATGTCAAGGCCCTTTTTTGCCGGACGGTTGCCTTTGCGAGTCTGATCGTAGGTCAGTGTGAGGAAATCATTCCGGTAAGTATGAAGCCCCCCCTGTGTGTTCTGGAATAAAAATTGAGGTTCCCAGCTGAGGCCAAGGGTATACTGATAGAGAGATGGCTTGCCGAACAGGTCCCAGGAACTATTGAACAGTACGTTAAAACCCAGGTTAATCGAGGGCGCAAAATAGTTCTTATAATTCTGGACGTTGGCGGCCGCGAAAACGCTGATCCCATCCCTGGCGGGACCTATCGTCCCCATGTTATAGGCTTCGGAAATAGACGGGGCCTGTTTCAGATACAGTCGCCGGTTCCTGCCCTCAACCCACTGCCAATCCGAATTGGTAAAAAAATCCCGGACCGCCTGTTTCAGGGTGTCTACCTTGCCTTTGAGGGAATGCTCCATCAACCGCGGCAAGGCGGAAAGCTCGTTGACGATGATAGTAACCTCATAGCGATCGGACTCGTGTCCCGACTTGTTTTCGGATAAAGGGACAGGCCGGGATACCGTGGCCAGGATGTGGATGGTGTCCTGCGCAATTTTGAGGGCCGAGAGCTCGCCCTGCTGCAGGAGAAAGCTGGACCCGTTGGGAGCATATTGACGGAACCGGATCTCTTTTCTCCCGGAAGCCTGGATGGTATAATCGATCCTTTTGCTGGTCAGCTCATCTGTCAGGGAATCTTTGAGAGGCGCCAGATCCCGCAGGCATACCCGGATCAGCGAGTCCAGGTCCCCGATATAGGCCATGTCTTTGATGGACCGCAAGCCCAATTGGATCTCATTACCTTGCTGCAGGTCGATATAGAACCGGCGGTTGATATAGGTAGGTGCGAGGTCGAATGTGCGGGAAGGGCGGACCGCATTATCCGTTTGCTGGGCAATAAGGGTTCCGTTGATGCCGGCTGTCAGCATCAGTGCGCATAAAAGCTGCTTCATGACGATGTTTAGTTTTTAAATGAGATCTTAAAGGTTTGGTTGAGGTTGATTTCATTGTTGCTGCCCATCAGCAGGTTGCCAGGGGCATCGTTGTTCGACAGACGGATCCGTAAAAAAAAGTTGCCGGCCATATGGCTTGAGGGAGCTTCGTCCTGGACAGGCAACCCCAATTCATTGATGTGGACCACCCGGAGTTTGCGTTGCGGGGCAGGCACAACCGGTGGCGCTGTTGCGGCAAGCACTATGCTATCGGCAAAAACGGCGGGCTGCTCTTTTAATGGGTTCGGCTTTGCCAGGGGCGGTACCGGATGAGTGGCTGCTTCGGCTGCTGTTTTCATCCTGTCATCCCCGGAGGCCGTTATTATCCCGGGCGTTGGTTTGTGAAATTGCTTTTCCGGGCTGTCGGCTGAATAGATGACCGATGCCTGTTCTTTCAAACCAAGTGTCGGGGGGGGCGATGGTTCCGGTGAGAGATGGCCGGGCCGTCCCGGCAGCAAGGAACCCGCACCTATGATCACCAGGCAGGCAGCCGCTGCCCAATACCATCCTATTCTTCTTCGGGGTTTCTCCTCTTTGTCATGGAGCCGGGTATACAATTTCTCCCAGGCGCCCTCTCTCCACGTCGGGTCCGTCCCCGGCAGATCGTCCAGCTGGTCCAGCCTGTCCGTCCAGCCACCCCCTTCACTCATTTTTTCGTTTGACATATTCGGTACCGTTAAGCAAAAACATTTTTTGTAATAAAGACCGGGCTTTACTCAACTGGGATCGGGAAGTGCCTTCGGAAATCCCCAGCGCCGCGCTGATCTCCTTGTGGCTCCAACCTTCTATGCTATACAGATTGAAGACGGCGCGGTAACCTTCCGGCAGCCGGACGATCATCTGAAAGATCTCTGCTGCGGATAACTTGTCCAGGGCATCCTCTTCCCAACTGCTGAGCTGCTCCGCTTCCGATTCCGCGACCATGACAAAAGCCTTCTTCTGACGCAGGTACATCAGGCATTCATTTACCATGATCTTTTTCAGCCAACCATACAACGGAGCTTCCCCCTCGTAAGTAAAAGCCGGAAGGCCCCGAAAGAACTTATAAAAACCATCCAGCAATACCTCTTCCGCCGCTTCAGGGCTCTTGACATAACGGATGCACAGTACCCGCATGACGCCTGCCAGTCGGTCAAAAAGGCATTTCTGTGCGGCGGCGCTTCCCTGTTTGGCTTCCCGGATCAGTTCGGAGAGATTCATGTACTGCTTTCGCTGGATAATTTATATCTATAAATGCAAATTCCCTTCCGGACGTTGCCCGGAAGGGAAAAATAATTCCCGTTACCTTACACCTCCTCCAGGGTAAAGGGTAGTTTGCGTATTCTTTTGCCGGTGAGGTCGAAAATAGCATTGCACAGGGCGGGCGCCAGAGGAGGCAGGCCGGGCTCGCCCACGCCCCCGGCTTTTTCATGATTATCCATAATAAACACTTCGATAGCCGGGATATCGTTGATGCGGGGCATTGGGTAGGTGTTAAAATTCTTCTCTACCGCTGCCCCATCCTTGAAATGCGTTGCGTGTTTGATAGCGGCGCCCAGTCCCATTACGATACTTCCTTCCACCTGGGCACGAATGATGTCAGGGTTTACATACCAGCCGCAGTCTATCAGGGCCAGCACTTTATCGATCTTTATCTTCCCGTCCGGACGGTGCGAAACCTTGACGATATGGGCTGCGATGCTGCCGAAACATTCAGTAATGGCCACCCCCCAGCCTTTATTTTTGCCGCGCGTCTTCCATCCGCTGAGGGTTTCAAGTTTATCGATCAAGGCCTGATAGCGGGCGTTTGGCAGATGGCTCCTCCGGAATTCCAGCGGATCTGCTCCCGCCGCATGCGCCAGCTCGTCGATAAAACTTTCTGCCGCAAAGCTGCTGGTGGAGGCAGAAGGGGCGCGCCACCACATCACGGGTATGGGTGACCGGATGGAGACATAGCCAAAACTGTAATGAGGGAAAGAGGCCAGGTAGGCCGGGGGCATTCCGTCCATGCCGCTGCTGTTATAGGAAACCGGGCCCGGCTCGCCTCCGCCTTCCTCACCGAAAGACTGAGAGGCCGTAATTGCCTGGAAGGCAAAGATCTTTCCATTCCCGTCAAGACCTCCCCTGCAGGCGTAGGTGGCGCCGGCACGGAAAGGCCCCCCGCTCATGTCGTCCTCTCTTGTCCATACCACCTGGACAGGCGCTGCCATCTCTCTGGAGATGAGGGCCGCCTCATGCGG
>Ga0310811_10012860_pt1 | contig 10885 bp, 4 predicted proteins | sample YCmetagenome_FD_207642 | JGI IMG/M metagenome (GOLD analysis project Ga0310811, IMG submission 207642) | Soil microbial communities from experimental microcosm in Duke University, North Carolina, United States - YC | ecosystem: Engineered > Artificial ecosystem > Soil microcosm > Unclassified ...
AAATCAACAGGTGCGGGCCAACCTGATCGTGCAAGCGTTCAATTGCCAGGATTGCTTCGACCGCGTGGCGGCGCGGCACGAAGTATTCTGACTGCAACTCTTTTCCGGCGCTCGGAGTAAATCCCATCCGAAAGTGGGGAAGCCGCTCGTACCAGGGCCCAGGTACGCCCATCTGGGGAGTGCAGTTTTCAGCGGAAAGCGCGGCGATGGGATGAAGGTTCTTGGTTGCGGGCTTCGCTCCAAAGAATTTTCTTGCCGCCTGGTCACGCTCTCCCTGTTCTATGCGGCTCTTGAGCCAAACTTCGTTGACGCGCTGCTCTTGCCAATCAGTGAACAGGCTGACACTGTACGCGCTGGACATGATCGCATCAAAATGTTGCTTCAGTTCAGCGAAGGGTAAATTTTCATATACGTACTGCCGCATCTGGTAGGTAGGTTGAATGTCCAGCGTTATTTTGGTGATCACGCCCAAAGCGCCAAGCCCAACCACCACCCCGTTAAACCTATCGCGATCGTGGGAACGCGATAACTGTACGGTGTCACCAGACGCGGTAACGAACTCGACCGCGGAGACAGCGGTCGCAAGGTTACCATTAGCATCGCCCGATCCGTGAGTTGCCGTGCTGCAGGCACCTCCTACCGAAATATGGGGAAGCGACGCGAGATTGTGAAGCGCGAATCCTTTGCTGTCGAGATATGGACACAACTGTCCGTAGGTCATTCCTGCCTCGATAGTCACTGTGCGGGCTTCGGGATCGAGCGCGACCACTTTGTCCATCTTCTTTAGAGAAAGAAAGTAATTCGCGCTGTCGGCTATCTTGTTGAAGCAGTGCCGCGTGCCAAGGACTTTGAAGCTTTCTTTTTGTGCGACGAATTTCTTGATTTCATCGATGGATTCGGCCGCATACAACTGCTCGGTGCTGTACTCGACGTTGCCCGCCCAGTTCTTCAGTTTGTCGCCAAGTGCCCACGCGAGCAACGGAGAGAGGGCCGGCATTGCCATCAGCATGGAGGACAGTTTAAGGAAGGTGCGCTTGTTCACGGAAATATTTCCTTTGCTTGCCTGACCCGAGATTCAGCTCATTCAGCGAACTACTGCCGAGGCAACTCCAACGTACTTATCTGCGCCGCCGTAATAAAACAACCAACGATTGCCATTGCGAACCATTCCTTCGACGAAAACCACGTTGGGCACTTGGCCGTTCTTTTCCCAATCCTTCACTGGTTCGAAGATCGGCTGTTCGGCACGCGCGAGGACTTTGGTCGGATCATTCTTGTCAAACAGGACCCATCCGGTGCGGTACACATTGCCATCATCCGCACCGTTGTAGATCAGGAAAATTCCGTCTTTCGTCATGATCGGTGCCGGGCCTGGTTCTACGACTTGAGAATCGAACATTTTCGGGCGGCTGGAGAGCACCGGATGATCGAGCGCGTCCGTCCAGTGCATCAAGTCCGTGGAGTAGGCCATTGCCATCTGCGTCAGTTGGTTGGCGCCATCCGCGAGATAGTACATCCAATATTTTCCTTTGATCTTCTCCGGAACAATGGCCCCGGACTTTGTCCACCCAACGTTCCATTTTCCTTTGTAGGCGGGCATAATGATGCCCTGCCGCTTCCAATGGATCAGATCAGTGGATGTTGCCAGGCAAAGCTGCGCATCACCATGGATGGTGCCGGCGGCGTGCGCACCCTGGCCGCCCTGATTGTTGTATGCGGTGTAAGTCAAATAAAAGGAATTACCAATCTTCACTAATCTGGGATCTTCTACCCCGCCCCCAGTCTCGTACGGTGCCTCGGCAATCATTACGGGATCGGATCGCCGCACAAAATGAACGCCGTCGTCGCTGCTGGCGTAACCGAGAGATGATTTGCCATGAAGATCCTGAGCCCGGTAAAGCATTACAAATTTCCCGTCGTATTTCACCACGGTAGGATTAAACGTTCCAGCAGACTCGAAGCCATTTCCTTGGGGAGAAATGATTGGCTTGTCGGACTCTCGATCCCACATTCCAAAAGGTATTCTGAACTGGGTCGCCGTTGCGATAACGAGCATCGCCAGAGCTGCAATGCCGATGCAACGGACACCTGCGCGAGTCAAACTGCTATGCATGGAATTGGTCCCTTCCTTATCTGGATGCTTCTGACTCTTTGTATCCGTTAGCGCCCCAGTTGCCATCCCTCACAATTGCCTCTCAGAAATCGACAGAGAGACGCAGAAATGCGTGTGAGGGAATTCTTAATGTTTCCGGTACGGCTTTCCCGCTCTCAGTTATTCGGACGCTTCCACTCTTGGCCGGTGGGATATTGATGGCTGCGGCCCGCTCCTCCGCTGTTGGATTGTAGAGAATGAAGTTGAGATGCCGAGGCGGAAAATGCTCGCCTTCGAAGCAATCCAGTAGATCCAGGTTCACCAGCATCAATTCCCGATCGCTTACCTGGCCGAGGGCTTCGAACATGAGATACATCCAAATGCATTCGCCGGCGCCATATATTTCTTTGCCAACGTTTCCTGTCTGTCCGCCGAGTTCCAACGTCCCAAGATTTTCGAACGGAATAAATGCCATAGGCACATTGCGGCGATCGCCCGAACAGTTTTGAAAGAAGCTGAAGTTGTTCCGGCGCTGCTGGTCCATGAATCGCAACAGGCCTTCAATCACGATCCCTCGTTTCATGATTCCGGTCCAGGGCAGAATAGCCTCTACATTTTCCTTAAATGCCGGATAAAGAATGGACGCCGCGGCTTGTACCATGCCGCGGATGTCATGCGTTTTCTGACTGGGATCGGAATACCAATAGAACATCCGTAGTTGCTCGTAGAGTAGGTACTCTGCCTGCTCCTGCATTTTCAGTTCGGCAGCGGCCAGCGCACCGTAGGCAAGTTCCTGAGGCTCATGAAACAGGCGGTCGGCCGGTACAGTGCATAGCGCGCGGACCGCTTTACGCGCCTCGTCGCGATACTTCTCTTCTCCGGTCAATCGGTTCGCGATCAACGCTGACCACGCGTACAGGCCACCAACCGCGTAATTGGTTCCGGCACCCTGGGCGCGAAGACTCGAGACCTCGTAGTAAATAGGAAAAAGATAGTCATAGTCGTGCGCCATCTTTTCTGCAGACTGGAACGCATCGAGAAAATTGGTAATGACCTGTTTTGATCCTGCCAGGCTTCCGATGGTGGGATATTTGATCAGGCTGTTTTCGAACGGATACCAGGAGTCTGCCCGCTCATCGGACGGACGGATGAAGTCGTTGCTGATACTGTGCGTGTCCGAATGGTAGAAGCCAGGCAGGTCCGCGATCAGATCATCACACTCTCGCTGAAAACCCGGCGACGGATGTGTCTTTAAATAAAGGAGGGAGGGCCACAACACATCCGTCACCGTCATCAACTCGAAATTGTTGGCTGGTTGTTTCCACAGCTTCGAGGTCTCCCTGACATACGCGCGAAGGCCGGTACGCCCGTTAACCTCAACTTGCGTTTCGGCCTTCTGTTGCAGGTTTCCAATCGTGCCCCCTGCAAAATCCTTCCAGTTACTGCCACACGGCGGCCAACTCAACTGTTCCTCAAATAAAGGGAGGAGCGCTTGCATCCAGCGAGTAACGGCTTGTTGCTCGGTCAAGAGCGCGGTTACAGGCCTCTGCAGCAGCCAATAAGAAAACCGCACCTTCCCCGCGGGAAGCACGTCTCCGGTGGCTTGGTCGGCAATCAAACCAACACCCAACCACTGCGTTCCATCGCCGTGAATCTGAGTGAGACTCGAACAGCGATATACGAGAAAGCGTGGGATATTCCTGATCGACATCCAATCCATATCGCCGACATCGAAATACATCAGAGTTTCAATGCCGACATTCTGGTCCAGGAGATAAAGAGCGGGCAGATCGTTGCCCCATGCGCCTAACGAGTTGCGTGTAGGCTGCTGCAGCAGAACTCTTCTCCAACTGCCAGACTGGCCTTCCATCAGTGTGGAGTTCGAATTGAGCCAGACGACGATCTGTGGCTCAACCTGGCTCCCTTGTTGGAGCCGGATCGGATGAGGCAAGTCGAGCGTGGTCTGGAATCTGAACCACGGGAAGCCGCCGGCTGTTAACGCGGTGATTTCGGCGTCCCAGTTATAGGAAACGGCATTTCCATCGAGACCTGCGGCATGTGCTGAGCCTTCGCAGATCACTGCGTCCCCTTTCCTGGAAACCCGGGAAGCGGCCAACGGAAACGAACGACCGCTCACAAGCGAAACACCTGGCAAGGTCGCGGGATGCCATTGGTTCGAGACCCGCACAAAGTTCTGAAACGCCAATGGCCCTCCGGCTGACGAAATCCGCAACTGCTGATCCCCGTGTTCAAGAACCGGGGACGGCAGATCACTTTCGGCCTCGGCTGCCAGCATTTCATGCGCCGGCAAAGTTGCCGCAAATGGTGACGAAGCTCCCGCAGCGGCAAGCATAGTTTTCATGAAGCCGCGTCGATGAATGAGACTCATCTGGATATTATGGGCCGACTTGCCAAGAGCCCTGCCGCGGAAACGACCGCAGCAGGGCATCGTTCAGTACTCGATTTTCAATCCAAACTGAATGGTACGTGGCCCGCTCGCACTGCTGATCGCCCCAAAACCGCTGGCAAATGCCTGTCCGGTAGGGGTGTAAGAAGCAGGCGTAAACGGTGTACCCAGCTGGGGGCCGAATCCGCCTGGACCGCCGGGTTGCTGCAGAATGTGGCGATTAAAGATGTTGAAAAATTCTGCGCGAAAATCGATCACCGCACGCTCGCCAACAATGTTGGTTTTCTTGCCGAGTGTAAAGTTCTCGTTCCGCCCACCAAAGGTTCGGGCGCTGGCCAGAGTTCTAGGCTCATTGCCGAATGTAAACGGAGCCGGCGCCGCAAACGCACTCGCGTTGAAGAACGGAGTGGTGAAGGGATCCAAATCTCCGCGGTTGGTCTGTTTCACCCCGGGAATCACATTCACCCGTGCGCTCCCGGTGAAGTGACACCCGGCGAATAAAACATCGCCGGCTGTACCGGTGCACGGCGCGTAAACTGCCGTCGGAAGTCCGGACTGATAGGACAATATTCCGGACACAGACCAGCCGCCCACGATCCGGTTCGTCCAGTTCCCCGAGTTCAAGACTGGCTTGCCGCGTCCCATCGGGAGTTCATAGAAGAAGCTTGCTACCAGGCTTTGAGGTGTATCGAGTTCGCTGACGGCCTTCTCCGCTCGGCGGTCATACGAGTTCTGGCCAATCCAGGCGTTGGCTCCGGTGAAGCCCGCAACGCCCGGCCCGGAGGAATCCGCGTCGGTGATGTTCTTCGAGACGGTGTACGAAACCAGGAAACTTAATCCTTGCGCGAATCGTTTGTTCACCGAAGCCTGCATGGCATGGTAAGTCGAATTACCAGTCCGGTCAGGTGTGAACGAGTTGTCTTCCTGATTGAAATCGCCGTATTGGGGGAACGGCCGCAGAGCTTGATTTAGAGGCCCCGTGAAGCTTGCGTACGGCAACGTCACACCTGCTGCGACTGCGGTTGGGCATGTTGATGCTGCCAAACAGCTCGAATCCATGCTGAGTTCGCTGCCCAGTGGAAGAAGCGCAGGGTTTACCTGGTTGGGAATAACGTTCAGGGCTGGAAGGTGAGTTCCCTTCGAACCCACATACGCAACGCTCGCTTGGAGGTTTTTCGTGATCTGCCGTTGGACGTCGAGGTTCCAGGATTGAATGTCGGCAGGTCTTCCGCTGTTGCGAGGCACAAGCAGTACGCCACCATTGCCATTTTGCCCTTCTGGTATGAATGGGCCCGACGGAGGCAGGATGTGCGGGAAACCGTTATCGATCTGGAACGGTGCTCCGTTGCCAACACTCAGGTTTTCGATATTGAAAAATCCCAAAGCGTCCTGGTCGGCAAAGGATCCTTCTTTTAGCGGCTCGTAGAATATTCCGTATCCGCCGCGCAGGACCGTCTTTTCATTGATGCTGTAAGCAAACCCTACTCGCGGTCCGAAGGCTTTGGTGTAGGTGTCCTGAAGTCGTGTCTTCCCGTTGCGCCCGGTGCCGCTTCCATAGTACGTGTACGCGCCTAGAATGTTGCCTGCACCAGGATTTGGAAGCGTAGGATCCACCGCCGAGAAACGGTCCTGCGATTCCCGTGCAGGCAAATCCAAGTCATAACGCAGACCATAATTTAAGGTCAGATGAGAGGTAGCCTTATAAGTGTCCTGGCCGTAGAAGGAGAAATCCTTGTAGCGTACGCCCAGCGTGTGACCGTAATTCAGCGTCCCATTATCTACCAAGCCAAACAATGCGCTGGCGACAGCATAGCCACCCGTGCCGCCACTCGTACCCGTCGTGCTGGTTTCCGCCGCATCAAAGTGGAATTCGCCGGACGATTGCGTGAGCCGACGAGTGTTGAATTGCAGCGCGCGCAGCCCGCCCCCGAATTTCATCGTATGTTTTCCCCGGACCACGCTCACCGAGTCGTCTACCTGATATACGTTATCCGCAAACTGCGAGTCGCCGCAGTTGTTCAGATTGTCCTGATAGTTCGTTCCGATGAACTTGATACAGGGAAATGTGGTTTCGGCTACGCCGGTCAGTCCCAACTTCTGCGGCCAATTCTGGCCGAGGCCATTGGAGGATTCCGTTCTGAATCGGCGGCTGAAACCCACCAGGAACTGGTTCACTACAGTCGGACTGAAGATGTAATTGTGACTGAACCTTGCATAACGGGTGTCTTGCGGTGTCTGTGAACCGAGAAAAGGCGCCAGAATCGAACTGCCGCCAGTTTTCGTGTTGTCGTAATCAAAACCAAATGAAAACCGTTGCTTATCAGAAATGGTTTGGTCGATTTTCAGGTCCCACAAATTTGCTTGCGTGCTGGAAGTCGAGCGGTCGAATACGTTATTGGTCAAACCGCCGCTGGTTGCAGGCAGTAACGAGAAGACCTGAGTCATTACCGCGCTGGGTGTGTAATTAGGATCGTTGGAGAGCAGGTTGTTGGAGATGGCGTTGTGCGTCGTTGGATCATACAGTTGGTTAATGATGTGGTTGCCCGAATCGCGATCATTGCAGATTCCCCCCGTAAATCCGTTCTGGCAAATCGCTGAAAAGTCTCCGCTCCGAAATGATTCGGGAATATAGCTGGTGGGGCCAGAACTCCCGGTGTGAAAGCGAAACCCTTCGTAATCGAAAAAGAAAAATGTTTTATTCCTGCCATCATATAGATGAGGAATGTACACCGGACCACCGACCGTAAAGCCAAAGTCATTCTGAGTATCTACTGGCTTAGGAGAAAGCGGATGCCCGATCGCCCGATTGAATGCGTTTTGTGTGTTGAGGGTCCAGGCATTTGCATCCAAAGCACGGTTACGCAGGAAGTCATACGCTGAGCCGTGGAAGTCGTTGGTACCAGACTTCATGGTCAGGTTAATGATGCCGTCGCCGGATTCGCCGAACTCAGGTGCGAAGTTGCTCTGCAACACCTTGAATTCCTGCACCCCTTCCGCGGACACGCCCTTGTTCCACTGCGTGTTGGGCGATACTAATGAGATCGAAACGCCGTCTACGAGAACGTCGGTACCCCCCATCTGTCCGCCATTTACCTTGAAATCATCGGTCGAGTTGCTGCCGGGGTCGTTTCCGACATTACCAACAAAACCGGGAACTAACGTGATGAATTGAACCGGATTGCGGATCGTGCCAGAAACTTCCAACGGGAGGTTGGCAACCAGGCTGTTCTGCACGGTCGAACCGATGTCTGAAGTTTCAGTTTCTAACTGGGCGGCGTCGGAGGTTACGGTGACTGACTCAGTCGCTGCGCCCACTTGTAAATGTACGTCCAACCCGACAGTGCTATTGGTCGCCACCGTAATACCATCTTGCACGTACTTCTTCATGCCGCTGATCTCGACTGTGACCTCGTAGCGACCGGGCGGAAGGTTCGACAATGCATAGACTCCTGCGCCAGTTGTTGTGGCTGCCACGGTAAGTCCGGTATCCACGTTCCTGGCCGTAACGGCGGCTCCGGCAACCGCAGCACCGCTAGGGTCAACAACTGTCCCTTGAATGTTTCCGTTGGTTGTTTGTCCCGAGGCTGAGAGGACCAGAAACGCGGCGAGCAGCCCAGACACGAAAAGCAGACGCAAAAAGTCTTTCACTCCGGCCTCCTGCCAGGAAGATATTTCTCCGCTCTTCCATAGCTCATATACAGAAACTCATACCCACGAAAAACACACCCGTAACGTAGTGTGACTGAGTGTAACGCTTCCAGTAGATGGGAAGAAAAGGGCGTAGCTTGTAAATTCATGGTGATTCACATGAGAATCTGGGTTGTACGGCGGATATTTCTTACCCTCTTCGAAAATTTCCAAGCCCAATCTTCGTGTGGTACTATGCCTGCACTGGTTTACCTCGACGGCAGCCGCGTCGCTCCTCCATGAGTACCCCAGCGCCTCAACCCGCAGTCATTGACGATCCCCTCAGTGACGAGCGCTGGCTTCTGATTCAGAGGATCGTTTGCAGTGCACCCTTTCAGAAGAGTGGTCGATTACGCGACCTGCTCCAATACCTCGCAGAGCAGACTATTCGCGGGTATGCCCACGAATTGACAGAACAGCATGTTGGCGAGAGGTTATTCCACAAGCCTGCCGGATACAGTCCTCTGGAAGACAGTTCAGTCCGCGTCCATGTACGGCAGCTGCGTCTCAAACTGCACGAATACTTTGATGGGGTTGGGCGCGACGAAAAGCTGATAGTTGAGATACCGAGGGGCTCGTACGCCCCGACCTTCAGAAACGCAAAAGCCCCGGACATCGCGCCGGTTACGATCGCGGAGATCGCGCCGGTTGCGCCAGGACTGCATCGACTCATGTTGCCGTGGGTTTTGTCCGGGCTCCTGGCGATACTTTGCGCGGTTTTACTCTATCGATCACAAACCAACGTTCAAGGTGCGCCTGCCTCAGTCGCGGCCCCTGCATGGCCTTTCTCGCAGATTTTCGATGCCAGGCACCAAACAATTATAGTGGTCGCGGATTGCAACTACGGCATGCTGCGAATTCTTACCGGGCAACGCGGTTCGCTTGAGGAGTACGTAAATCACGAATTTCCGCAGCGAGCCGCAGTATCGAAGATGGGCGAGGCCGGTTCTTCTTTTGACGACTACATTTCCAATTCGACGCTCACTTCATTTGCAGACGTGGCCGACGCAGTATCGCTGATCAAGATGGCTGGGACGTTACAAAAGCAGGTTTTTGTGCGCTCCGCTAAAGACTTGAAGGTGCGGGACTTGGATCATGAGAACTACATTTTTATTGGCAGCCCAGCCTCGAACCCATGGGTGGCGCTTTTCCAGGACAAACTCAACTTTCGCGAATCTGAGGCATCTGTTGGCAAGAGTGTGAAATCTTTCTTGAATGCACGTCCCTTGCCCAATGAGCAACCACAGTATCAAGGCCTGCGGTGGACAGGCATGGAGGGAGAGGACTATGCGACGATAGCGCTCCTTCCAAATATGACCCATGATGGAAGTGTTCTGATATTGCAAGGCCTGCAGCAAGAAGGAACGGAAGCCGCAGGCCGCTTCCTAGCGGAACCCGACAACCGCCGCCTGTTACAGAATGCCCTCGGAATCCAGCTCTCCGATGCAAAAAACCAAAACGTCTGGTTCGAGGCTCTCATTCGATCGCGCACTGTTTCTGGAGCGCCAAACTCCACCACGCTGGTTTCCGCCCGGCGGATTCAGTGATTAGCATTCCCAGGCTTCGTTCTAAATCCCTCGTGGTAAACTGACGCGGCTTGGCGCGCCAGGCGCTTCGATTCTCGTGAATTGCTATTTCCAGGTCTTTTGCTGTGTGATTTTGCGCAGGGGTCGGCAAATCTTGGCCCTGTCGTTGTTCTCTCTGCTTCCAGCGTCCGCTCAGACGCAAGTCAGCCTTTTGCTCGATCAAGCGCGAGCCCGTGAGAAGTCAGGGGAATACGTGGTTGCCGAGCAGTTATACCAGCAGGCCCTTACGATAAGCCCAGACGATCCCGAGATTCTCAAGCGATTGGGCGTTTTGGAACAAACGGAATTAAAGTTCGACCAATCCATCAAGCACTTTCGTCGAGCGCTTGCCCGCGCCCCAAAATACTCCGAGGTGAGTTTTTTCATGGGAGTTTCTTACTTCGGCAAGCAAGACTTCTCTACCGCAATAGAAAATTTCCAACAAGAACTGGCGACGGAGAAACCACATCCGCGTTGCCGCTATTATCTTGCGTTGGCGCTGCGTTCCTCGGGTCGTATCGACGACGCCATCGTACAACTGGATAAAGCGGTCGCCGAAAATCCCAAGGACGCAGACGCCTACTACGAACTCGCACGCCTGCACACTAACGCGTCACTGCAAGCGATTGAAAAGCTCAAAGAGCTTGATCCGGAATCCTTCCAACTACACGCATTGATGGGAGAGACGTACGCAGGGGAAAAACAATATGCGGACGCGATCAGCGAATACAAGTCTGCTCTGGCCAAACGCCCCGACGCGCCGGGAATTCATTTCTCGATCGGGGTCGCCTACTGGGCACAGCATGAATGGGAGAGTGCAGGATCTGAATTTCTCCAGGCACTACAGGAAAATCCAGATGATCCAATGACTAACCTCTACCTCGGTGATATCGCCGTGCACGAACAACAGTTTGAAGACGCCTGTCGTTACTTGCGCGTCGCTGAAACAGGTCAGCCGAAAATGGCCCAGATCCACTTGCTCTTAGGGGAATGCTATCGCGGACAGAAGCAGCCTGAGAATGCAAGGTCAGAACTTCTTGCGGCCATCGACGCCGACCCGACGGCGGCACAGCCTCACTATCTTCTGGCCCAGGTGTATGGCGAGTTACACAACCCGGAAGCGAGCGTCCAAGA
>Ga0310811_10012861_pt1 | contig 10884 bp, 9 predicted proteins | sample YCmetagenome_FD_207642 | JGI IMG/M metagenome (GOLD analysis project Ga0310811, IMG submission 207642) | Soil microbial communities from experimental microcosm in Duke University, North Carolina, United States - YC | ecosystem: Engineered > Artificial ecosystem > Soil microcosm > Unclassified ...
TGGTCGCGACCGCGAAATCCTCGCCGCGCGCCGGCTGCCTGGCGTTACGCCGGCCGCGCCCGCCGAAGAAGGACGAAAGGATGTCGTCGGCTCCTTCGCCCTCGGCATCGTCCCAGGTGAAGTGGAACTCGCGCGCGCCAGGCCCGCCGCCGGGGCCACCACCGCCGCCGAACGGCCCACCCGGGCGGAAACCGCCGCGCGGATCGAACCCGCGCGGATTGCCCGATGCGTCGATCTCGCCCGCGTCGAACTTCGCGCGCTTCTCCTTGTCGCCCACGATGTCGTAGGCGGCGGAGATCTCCTGGAATTTCTTCTGTGCGTTCTTGTCGCCCGGATGGGTATCCGGGTGGTTCTTCTTGGCGAGGTTGCGGAACGCCTTCTTGATCTCGGCCTCGCTCGCCGATTTCGGAACGCCCAGGACTTCGTAAGGATCGCGCATATTGTCTCCCGCCCGCGTCAGGAATCGGTCCGTGGGCCGGACGACAATATAGTGTGGGTTGGCCGAAGGTTAAGGGTTCGGGGCAGGGGCCGCGGGGCCGAGTTTCGCCAGCCGTTCGGCCGCACCCGGTACGCCGCGCGCCGCCGCGTCTGTGTAGAGCACCCGCGCCTGGGCGAGGTTCTTCTCCGTCACAGTCCCCTCCTCATAGAGGATCGCGAGCCGGTACTCCGCGATGGGGTGATGCGCCGCCGCGGCCGCGATCAGCCAGGGCAGTGCGGCCTTCGGGTCCGGCTCGCCCGCCTCGCCGTTCAGCAGCATCTCCGCGAGGTCGTATTGCGCCGTCGGCAGCCCGGCCTCGGCGGCACGCTGCAGGATTTCCTCCGCCGCCTCCGGGTCCTTATCGACGCCCTTGCCGGTGCGCAGCATCAGCCCTTCGTTGCGCATCGCCGCGACGTCTTCCTCGTCGATCGACTGGAAGAGCGCAAAGGCTTCCTTGTAGTGCCCGGCATCGTATTCGGCGACGCCGCGGTCGAAGATGTCCTTCATCTCGCCGGTTGTGTGCACAGTGATGCAGCCGCCGAGCAGAAGCGCGGTCAGGCAAAAGACGAGGGATTTTTTCATCGCGGAAATACCGATTGATCCGATCCGGCCCAGCCCAGGCTCTGCGCCAGGGCCGCGCCTGTCCGCTTATAGCCGTCCATCGTCATGTGAGTCAGGTCCGCGCCCATCAGCACCGGCGTATGATGTGCCCAGCCATAGCTCCCGCCCGGCCCGCCCATATAGCCCTGCCAGTCCCAGGGCAGGCAGCCGAACTTGGCCCCGACCTGGGCCTCGATATCGGCGATCCGGGCATGGATGCGGGCAAATTTCAGGAAGTCCGGCCGCTTCGCGCCCTTGGCCTTGGGCAGCAGCACGCCGCGATCCGGCGGTCCGATCAGCACGCAATCGGCATCGGGAAACACCGCCCGCATATTGCTCAGTGCCGCCACGAGACCGCTCTGGAACGCCGCGGCATCGAACGGCTCGACCGCGCCGTCATTGGTCCCGTATTCGAGGATGACACCGTCGTAACTCTCGCCGCCCAGCGCCGTCGCGACCGCCTTGGGATCGACATTGCCCCAGCCGCGCACGGTGGAAGAGGGCAGGCCGAAAACGTCGAAGGTGACGAGCGGCGTCTCGACATAGTCGAACACGATCCCTTCGAGCGCGAGCGCCCCGCTCGCGAGGCGTATCTTCACCGTCGAAAGCGCCGGATCGGCCGCGATCGCCTGCCGTGTCGAGCCTGCGGCCAGAGTCATCGTCTGCTCGGCGCCGTCATCGACGCTCACCCCGATCTGCGCATCGGATGCGTTCGCACGATAGACCAGCGTCACGCGTTTGATCTGCGGCTGCATCTGCGCGGTGCGCAGGTCGAGCCAGAGATAGCTGTCCGGCCCCGCCGCCGCGACCCGCGTCGCGAGCGCCGGCCCCGTCGCCATCGGCCCCGGATCCTTGAACGCCAGCTCGGTCGACCAGCCCGGCCCGATGCAATAGCTGTGCAGCGCCGGCAGCCGCACATTCGCCCGTCCCATGGTCGGCGGCAGGAAGCGTGTCGCCACGGTCTCGCCATGCGCGCGGATCGCGGCCAGCAGTTGCCCCATCATCGGCCCGGCCGCGACATGGCTGTCGCCCCACACCGCAAAGCGCCGCGCCCGCGGCTTGCCGTCGTCGCCGGTGAGCCTGAACGCCGCGAGATTGGCGAGATTCAGCACTGGCGGATAAAGCTCCACCGGCCGCGCCATATCGCCGACATCGGCAGCGCCGGGAATTTCCGTGTTCTCGGTGATGAGCCCATTCACACGCGGCACCAGCGGCGCGGGCTGATGCGCGGCGGGCGGACAGTGGAGCTCGGGAACGACGACAGCGGGTGCAATCGGTTCGTCGGCAAATGCCGAGGGCGCCAGCACGAGCGCCGCTCCCAACACCCATGCACTCACTCGCGTGCGCGCTGCCAACCCAAATCTACTCCGTCCTCGGCGCCGCAAGTTCCGCCGGCAGGTTCATCTCCCGGAGCAGCGCCAGATGACGCTCGCCGGTGTGCCGCGAATAGATGCCGTCGCGCGGCAGACCTAGCATCGCCTGGAGGTCGCGGACAACCTGGCCGCGCTCCTGCCAGTGAAAGGTCTGCGCCAGCACGCTCTCCGGCGTGAAGCTCACCAGTTCCGGCTTGCGTCCCGCGCAGGCGAAGCCCGCAAACCCGACCGGCGCGACCGGGGTGCCGTCCGCCGCCGTCCAGCCCTGCGTCGAGATCCGGTTTGCGATCTCGATCTGCTGCTCCGGCGTCGCGCTCGCCGGCGTCGCGCCGAAGGCGAGACCGCCGAACGCCGCCCAGTTCGCTGCGGTGATGCCGAGCCCGCCGCCCGGCCGCTTGCCGCTCCACACGGCACCGCTCTGGCACTTCGCGACGCGCAGCCAGAACGACTCCAGCGGCATCGGCTGCGCATAGCGCACCAGCGTCTTGGAAAGGTCGCCCGGCTGATACGCATATTTCGCATTCGGATCGACCGCGCGCGCCGAGCGCGCCGCGGGCAGGGCGATATGCCCGGCGCGGATGATGGCGCTGATGAAGGCCCGCTGCCCGGGAATGGTCAGATGGATGCCGTCGGAGATGAAGAAATCCGCCTGGTTGTCCGAAGCCGCCGCCCAATCCGCCAGCACGGCGTTCGGATATTCGGCGACGATCCGCGCCATCAGCTCGTTGTTGAGGTCCATCCAGCGCCGCGGCACATGGGTGTTCACGAGCACGACTCGCCTGGCGTCCTTCACGAGGTCGAGCATCCGGCGCAGCTGGTTCTCGAGCACGAACCCGTTGGTGCCCAGATGGATGATCATGATCGGCGTGATCGCGCCCGCGTCGTGCAGCTGCTGCAGCTGGTCGAGCACGTTCGAGGCCTGCCAGCCCATATGGGCATAGACCTTGGCGCCCGGGATCGTCGCCGTCAGCACGCCGCTCGAGCCGAGCAGAACCGAGTCGCCAACCGCGGTCACATCGCCGCTCACCATCTCGGGCGTGGCGGCCGCCGTCGCCACCGTCATGGTCTGGATCGGCACCGGCTTGGCCTTCGCGCCGTCGGTGGCGAGCGCCGCGACCACATCCGCCGGCGGCATCACCTTCGCCGGCGCCCAGACCAGCACCAGCGCCGCTGCGATCACCGCGAGTCCCGCCGCCAGTCCCGATACCAGGCGCGGCCAGCCGAAGGCCGAGCCCTCGCGCCACGTCTTATATGCCCGCTCCAGCGCGCCCTGACGGATCGGCATCTCGACGAAGCGATAGCTCAAACCCGCCACCAGGAAGGTCAGCCCGAAGCGCAGCGCCAGCACCGCATTCGGCGACCAGCTCAGGTCGAGGTCCGGCCGCGTCAGCATGTAGATCGGCCAATGCCAGAGATAGAGTCCGTAGGAGCGCTCGCCGATCCAGCGCATCGGCCGGTTGTCGAGGAACCTGCCGAAGCCGCCGCCCGGATGGGTCGCCGCCATGATCAGCGTGGCGCTCACCGCCGCCGAGACCACGAAGCCCCACGGATAAAGCCAGGTCCGCGCCTCATCGACGAAGGTGAAGCACGTCATGCTCGCCGTCAGCGCGATTCCGCCGGCGATGAACACGCCTTCCTGCTCCGGCATCGTCAGCCGTGTCTTGAGCCGCTCCGGCCGCCACAGAAGACCAAGCGCCGCGCCGATCAGGAGCCCGAAGCCATGCGTGTCGGTGCCGAAATAAAGTCGCGTCGGATCGCCGGTTTCCGGATAGCCCATCCGCGTCGCCGACAGCGCCATCCAGCCGATCCCCGCCGCCGCCGCCACCAGCGTCCCGCCGGCAATCGTCCGCGGCCGGAACCGCGGCAGGCAGAACAGCAACACCGGCGCCCACAGCAGGTAGAACTGCTCCTCGATCGCCAGCGACCACAGATGCAGCAGCAGCGGCTGGCGCCCGACGAACTCGAAATACGACTTGCCCGCGCCGATCAGCTCCCAATTGGTCACATAGAAGAGCGAGGCCAGCGCATCCCAGCGCAACCGGGGCAGGGCGTCGGGCGCGAGCAGCGCCGCGGCCAGGATCGCCGCCGCCGTCATCGTCCAGGACGCGGGCAGCAGCCGCTTGGCCCGGCGCCAGTAGAAAGAGGTCAGGTCGATCCGCCCGCGATCCGCGCTCTCACCCGCCAGCAAGCCGGTGATCAGGAAGCCCGAGATCACGAAAAACAGGTCGACGCCCAGATAGCCGCCGCGGGCGAAAGCGAGGTCGGCGTGGAACAGCATCACGGCGAGCACCGCTATGGCGCGCAGGCCGTCCAGACCCGTCAGTCTTGCATGGCTTCTGGTCTTGATCGGCGTTTCGAGCCCGGCGCCCGCCGCGAACCGGTCGATTGCGTATTTCATTTAAGGCCGGCGGCCCCGTCATCCGCCTCGCCGGCGGCGCTCATCAGCCTCCTGATGCAGCCCGCGTCGCCGATTGCAAAGGAGTATCACAAGCGAATGTAACCGGAATGCGGCGAAAGCGTATTCTCATGCGTCTTTCGCGAATTTTTTCGAGTGTGATATCGGAGAGGCATGAGCGACATCGGCGGACCCATCGACGACGGCGGTATTCAGGGTAAGGACGATCCCTTGGCCCTCTTCGCGACCTGGCTGGCGGAGGCCAAAGAGAAGGAGCCGAACAACCACGACGCGATGTCGGTCGCCTCGGTCGATGCGCAAGGCCGCCCCAACATCCGCATGGTCCTCCTCAAGGAGGTCAAGAACGGCAACTTCGTCTTCTATTCGAACTACGAGAGCGCCAAGGGCACCGAGCTGCTCGGCCAGCCCTTCGCCGCCCTCTGCTTTCACTGGAAGAGCCTCGGCCGGCAGGTCCGGGTCCGTGGCAGCGTCACCAAGACCACGGCGGAGGAGTCCGACGCCTATTTCGCCACCCGCCCGAAGGACAGCCAGATCGGCTGCTGGGCCTCGGCCCAGTCCCGCCCCGTCGAGGGCCGCTGGGCCTTCGAGAAGGAGATTGCGAAATATGCGGCGAAATACGCCCTGACCACGGTTCCGCGCCCCCCGCATTGGGGCGGCTTCCGCATCACGCCCTTCGAGATCGAGTTCTGGCGCGACCGCCCCTTCCGCCTCCACGACCGTCTGGTCTACCGCCGCGACGGCGCGGGTCCCTGGGCGGCCGAGCGCCTCTTCCCATGAGCGACACCGGCAACGGACGCATGATGATGGGGGTGGCGCTTGCGGCCGTCGCCGTCGCGACCGTGCTCGCCGCCGCCAAGCTCGGCACCTACCTGCTGACCGACTCGCTGGCCATGCTGGCTTCCTTCGCCGACAGCGCGCTCGACGTCTTCGCCTCCTGCGTGAATCTGCTGGCGATCCGCCACGCCCTCACCCCCGCCGACCGCGAGCACCGCTTCGGCCACGGCAAGGCCGAGCCCCTGGCCGGTCTGGGCCAGAGCGGCCTGATCGCCGGCTCGGCCGCCTTCCTGATCGTCGAATCCGCCAGCCGCCTGCTGCAGCCGCATCCGGTCGAGCACGCCTTCATGGGCCTCGCCGTCTCGGCCGGTTCGATTGTCGCGACCATCGGGCTCGTCATCGCCCAGCGCATCGTCATCCGCCGCACCGGCTCGGTCGCGATCAGCGCCGACCACATGCACTATCTCGGCGATCTTGCGACCAATTTCGGCGTTATCGTCGGCATCGTGCTGGCCAGCGAGTTCGGCTTTCTCCGCGCCGATCCCCTCATCGGTGTCGCGATTGCCTTCATCCTCCTCTGGAGCGCCTGGCATGTCTTCATCCAGAGCTACCACCAGCTCATGGACCGCGAGCTGCCCGATGCCGACCGCGACAGGATCAAGGCAATCATCCGGGCCCATCCCGACGTCCGCAGCCTTCACGACCTGCGCACCCGCGCCGCCGGAACGCACAGCTTCATCCAGCTCCATCTGGAGCTCGACCCCGCGATCACGCTGGCCCGCGCCCACCAGATCAGCGACGCCGTCGAGCAGGAAATCCTCGCCGCCTACCCCAACGCCGAGGTGATCATCCACCAGGACCCGGCCGGCCTCGAAGAGACCCCGCCGCCGCTCGCCGCGACCTGATCAGCCCAATCGCGCCTTCTGCTTCGCCGCGAAATCCTTCAGCAGGTAGAGGCTCACCTTGTCGACCGCGTGCTCGCCCTGCCGGAAGGGCTGCTCGAACACCGCGATCAGGTGGATCGCGAAGACGAAGAGATAACTCGCGAAGCCGAACAGCAGCGCCGTTCCCGCCGTGCCGTCCGTCTTCAGGCACAGCAGCAGGAACAGCATCGCCGTCACCAGGCTCTGGATCAGCACCCGCACCGAGGGCACGAATTCGATCTTCTGGATATAGCTGATGCGGTAGAGGCTCCGGCGCAGCGCATCGAGATTGCCCCGCAGCCGCACGATGTAGTTGTTCGCCATATGCAGCGTATCGAGCCCGGCGATGAACGGCGCGAGCGCATCCGCCTTCGCGATGGCCTCTTCGAGATGATCGTGATGGCCTTCGGGGCCGAGCCCGCGCTCCAGCGCCGTCAGGATCGCCGCGATATGACCGTCGAGCTCGCCGAGCGCGGCCTGCGGCTCCTGCTGCGCGAAGCCGGCGACGTCGTCGCGGATGCCTTCCAGCGCGACGCGGATCTCCGCCGGAAGCCGCTCGGCCTCCTTGAAGTCGGGCAGCGTGCTGGTGAGCAGGAAGCCGATGATGAAGATCGTCCCCGCGATGACGCTCGAGAACAGCGAATCGAGCACCAGGAATTCGAGCCCCAGGTGATGCACCGCCAGCTTGGCCGCGATCAGCAGGGCGACGATGAGAAGCACGTTGAGGAACAGGCGCAGGCGCCGTTGGAGGTCCATGATCAGGGCCTTGGAGCGGGGTGGAGACGGAGCGGTCGGGCGGCGCCGGGCGCCAGAACAATCGAAATCGGCAAGAAACCCTCGTGAAATCCGGGCTTGGCTGCACAGCCGGGCAGGGGCGCATATAGTGACAGTCGTAAGACAGTTTGATGAAGGCGCCCGTCCGAATTCCCATCTGCGAACTGCTCGCACCTGCTAGAGTGCTTCGATGACAACCCCAAAACCTTCCTCGAACGAAGACCAGCGCACCCTGATCCTCACCGGTGCCTCGCGCGGCATCGGACATGCCACGGTGAAGCGTTTCTCCTCTGCCGGCTGGCGGGTGATCACCTGCTCGCGCCATGCCTTCCCCGAAGTCTGCCCCTGGGCCGCCGGCCCCGAGGACCACATCCAGGTCGATCTCGCCGACCCCGACGACACGCTCCGCGCTATCGAGGAGATGCGCACGCGCATCGGCGGCGGAAAGCTGCACGGCCTCGTCAACAACGCCGGCATCAGCCCGAAGGAGCGCGGCCCGAATGGCGATGTGCGCCTCAACACGCTGAACACCCCGATGTCGACCTGGCGCCATGTCTTCGAGGTCAACCTGTTCTCGACCGTCTGGCTGGCGCAGGGCCTGAAGGACGAACTTGCCGCCGCGCAGGGCGCGATCGTCAACGTGACCTCTATCGCGGGCGGCCGCGTCCATCCCTTCGCCGGCGCCGCCTATGCGACGAGCAAGGCTGCGCTTGCCGCGCTCACCCGCGAGATGGCCGCCGATTTCGGCCCGCTCGGCGTCCGCGTCAACGCCATCGCCCCCGGCGAGATCGACACCGCGATCTTGTCTCCCGGCACCGAAAAGATCGTCGACACGATCCCGATGCGGCGGCTCGGATTACCGGAAGAAGTCGCCAAGGCGATCTATTATCTGTGCACGGACCAATCGAGCTACGTGACCGGGGCGGAGCTGCACATCAATGGCGGGCAGCATGTGTGATTTCTTTTCTGCCCCCGCTCAGCGGGGGAGGGGCTTCGTAACGGCAGCGTGCGAAGGCCAGGTGAGCGACAGCGAACCTGGCGGCAGACCCGCGTGATCGTCTGATGCGGCCATCCCAACACGACTACGCCGCCATCTCCTCTGGCATCTCCGTCTACGCCCGCGAGCCGTCGCAGGTCGTCGCGCTGACCCGTGTGCTTTACGGGCTCGTCGGACAGTCCATCGATGAGCGCTCCGTCGCGCCGCTGATCGCGTTCACCTATGCCAATCTCCAGCTCACCCTCGACCGCGTCGCTCATGTGCCCGTCGCGTGCAAGGCGGGCTGCTCGCATTGCTGCCATGGCTTCGTCGCCGCGATGACGCCGGAGGTGATCTATCTCTCTGGCCGCTTCGATCCGGCGCGTCTCCCTGCTACCCGCGCCGCCGTCGCCGCGACCAACGCGCAGACCCGCGACAAATCCCATGCCGAGCGCGAGAAGATGGCCGTGCCCTGCGCCCTGCTCGAGAACGGTCTTTGCAGCGTCTATGCGGACCGTCCGCTCACCTGCCGCACCGGCATCTCGACCCGCGCCGATCTGTGCCTGCGCGCCCATCGCGAGTTCAGCGGCGAGAATATCCCGCGCCCGGCGATCTACATCACCATGCGCCGCGCCTATTACGTCGCCTTCGCCGGGGCGCTGCGCCGCGCCGGCCTCGTCTACAAGCCTTACGAGTTCAATGCCGCGCTCGACTTCGCGCTCAACAATCCCGGCGCCGAGGCCGATTGGCTCGCCGGCAAGGACGTCCTCAAGGGTCTGCCCGAAGATCTCGGCACCGACATCTTCGCCGATCCCGCGATCCAGGCCGTCTACGACGCGGCGTTCTCCACCGCATAGACATTCCCGTCCATGCTGCCGAAATAGACCACGCCCTCGGCTACCGCCGGCGAGGAGAGCACCGCACCTGCGTCCATCAATCGGTCCACCGACACCACCAGCGCGTCGTAGAAATTCTCCGGCATCACCTTGGCGTAGTCCGGCGCGCCGTCTGGTGCGGTGATCGCCGCGCGGTTCGCCGTCGCGCCGTCGGTGTCGAAGGCCCAGCGCACCGCATGGCCCTTCAGGTCGACCGCGATCAGCCGTCCCGTCTGCGATCCGATATACGCCGTGTCGCCCACCAGCGCCGGCGAGGAGAAGATCGGCCAGTGCAGATACGTGACGAAGCCGAAGCGCTCCGCCCCCGTCTTCGCGTCGAGCGCGAACACCCGCGCCGTATCCGCCGTCGCCGCATAGACCACCTCGCCGCGCACCGCGGGCGAGGCGATAACCCAGGAGCCCTTGTTGTTGCTGCGCCACAGCTCCTTCCCCGTCGCCGCATCGAGCGCATAGAGATTGGAATCGCGGCAGCCGAAGAACACCCGCCCGTCGGCCACGGCGGCCGAGGACACGATGCCCTCCTGGTTATGGATCTTCGCGTCCTCGCCGGTCTTGAATTTCCACTTCAGCGCGCCCGTCGCCGCATCGAGCGCATAGAAATACGTGTCGAAGCTGCCGATATAGACCGTGCCTTTCGCCACCGCGGGCGAGGCATGCACGACATTCCCGGTCTGGTAGGACCAGAGCTTCGCGCCCGTCTTCGCGTCGAGCGCGTAGACATTTCCGTCGCCGCTGCCGAACACCACGCGTCCATCCACCACCGCGGGCGAGGACATATAGAAGTCGAACGGATCGGGCATGACCTCCGCTCCGGGCAGGATGCCGTGGATATGCGCAGCCGCGAAGCGCCGCTCGGCTGCGGTCTCGAAGCTCCATTTCAGCGCGCCGGTCTTCGCGTCCAGCGCATAGAGATGCCGGTCGTAGCTCGCGACATAGACGATGCCGTCCACCACCGCCGCGCTCGACGCGATCCGCGCATGGGTCTGGTATTTCCAGATCTCGGCACCTGTCTTGGCATCGAGGGCATAGAACACCCCATCCGCCGAACCGACATACACGACGTCGCCCTCGACCGCCGGCGACGCAATCACCCGCCCATGGGTGGCGAATTTCCATTTGAGCACCGGCGCTGTGATTGCTCGCCCGGCATAGACCCCCGAATGCGCCGCATCCCCGCGGAACGTCGCCGCCTCCGCGCCGCCCATCGCCAGAACCAGCGCCAGCACGATCATCCGCTTCATGCGCATCCCCATCGCAATTGCCGATGAAATCTAGCGATGCCTCGCACCGCAAAGCCCTCACATTCCCGTCACATCACGGCTTTGTAATGCCTGCTTGACCCGCGCCTGTCCTTCGGTGCCACCTTCGCCCATGCATTCGCCGCTTTCGCCCGCCATCGGCCTGCTCTGGGGTTTCGCCTTCCGCGAAGGCCGGGCCACGCGCGTGATCGACGAGACCGCGCCTGCGGTCTTCGCCGAGCCGCATGACTGGGCCTGGATGCATTTCACCCTCAGCGACCACCGCGCCCGCCGCTTCATCGAGACTTTCACCGAGGCGCCGCCAGAGGCGCGCACGCTCCTTCTGGGCAACGAGACCCGTCTGCAACTGAAGCTCGGCCCCGATTCCGCCTGGGGCATCCTCCCCGACATCGAGCGCGACTTCGAAGGTGCAGGC
>Ga0310811_10012863_pt1 | contig 10883 bp, 8 predicted proteins | sample YCmetagenome_FD_207642 | JGI IMG/M metagenome (GOLD analysis project Ga0310811, IMG submission 207642) | Soil microbial communities from experimental microcosm in Duke University, North Carolina, United States - YC | ecosystem: Engineered > Artificial ecosystem > Soil microcosm > Unclassified ...
TCTGTATGCTGCTACAGAATCAGGCGTTGATGCCTCAGGATCAAATCAGAATTTCTCTGTCGGGAAAAGTAACAAGAACCCAGCGGTTGACACTACTCCACCTGTTATTCACGCATTTATGGGTGATACTACTTTTGTTGATGGGGGCGTTGTAAGCAATAATTCATATCTGGTGGCAACAGTTTCTGATGAAAATGGAATTAATATTTCAGGCTACGGCATTGGCAATTCAATTGTTGGAATTTTAGATGGAGATGGAAAATCTTTTGTATTGAATGATTATTACACAGCTAATAAAGATGACTACAAGAACGGACGAATTGCTTACCAGATGAGCGGTTTAACACCCGGAAAACATACCTTAAAAATCATGGTGTGGGATACCTATAATAACCCTGCTGAGGCAAGTGTTCATTTTACGGTTTCAGAATCTGAGAGTATTCATATTGAAAGTCTGGGAAATTATCCTAACCCTTGCTCTACCACAACCACTATCTTTTTTACACACAACAGACCTGGTGATGATCTTGATGGAATAATTTCTATAGCCGATGTTACAGGTCAGCCAATAAAAACCTTTAACTTTAGTGTAACCGAAAGCAATTTTAGGGTAGAATTGCCCCAATTAGACCGTGAACTTGATTTTGATAAAAAACTATCAGGTGGTTTATACTTGGTTAAGGTTCTTGTACGTTCCTTAACCAATGACTCTAAAAATGAGCAGGTTACAAGACTTATTATTTTGAATTGATAATTCATTATCTTTGAATCCTTTGAAAAAAAATCTAATGAAGTTTACCTACGGATACCTCATTGCAACTATTTGTTTTTTGTCTATTAATGCCTTGGCACAGACTACAACCCCAGGTACGATAACAGGAACCGATGGTTATCATGTAATAACAACAGCAGTACCTTTTCTGGGTATCACACCAGATGCGAGACATGCGGCACTTGGAGATGCAGGTGTAGCAACATCGCCCGATGCTAACTCAGCCTACTGGAACGCTGGCAAACTTGCATTTATCGATAAGAAATATGGCGGATCTATTTCAGTTACGCCATGGCTTTCAAAGATTATCAACGACATGTGGATATTTCAAGGCACGGGCTTTTATAAAATTAATCGTGAGCAGGCTATTGCTGTTGGTATGAAATATTTTGACCTGGGTGAGATTTTTCTGAGAGGCGATAACAATCAGGATAATGGATCTTTTAATCCACGCGAGTTTGCTTTTGATTTTACATACTCTCGCATGCTTACCGAAAACCTGAGTGTGGGTATTACGGGTCGTTATATTCACTCTAATCTTACAGGCACATTCTCCAGCAATAATACAAATGATGCGCGACCAGCCTCTACAGCTGCTGCTGACATCGGTGTTTATTATACTAAACCACTTCAAGGTGCCAGAGCTTCCAGTATTTCATTAGGTGCTAATGCCTCTAATATTGGCGGTAAGATTTCCTATTCAAATAATAGCAACAAAGATTTTCTACCAACCAATCTGCGGATAGGTGGTGTTTATACAACAGAGCTCGATCCTTATAACTCTTTCAGCTTTATATTGGATTTCAACAAGCTTATGGTTCCCACTATCGATAAAGGACAAACGGTTCTTAGCGGTATGTTTGGTTCTTTCTCCGATGCACCTGGAGGAGCCCGCGAAGAGCTTCATGAGGTTATTACAAACATGGGTGTTGAATACTGGTACAATAAAACATTTGCTGCACGTGCCGGATATTTTCTGGAAGCAAAAGATAAAGGCAATCGTAAATACATGACCATTGGTCTTGGCTTCAGAAGTCAGAAAGCATTTGGTATTGATGTGGCATATCTTGTTCCAACAAACAAAAGAGAAACACCACTTGCTGAAACACTACGCTTCTCTATTCTGTTTCATATCAATCAAAAAACCGTTGAGGAGGAATCAGTTACAGATTGATGCTGGATAGAAAAACACCGCCGCCTTTTAATAGCAGTACTTCATTTCATTTACTAGAACCTTCGGTTAAGACATTAGCCAATGGCTTGACGCTTCAATTTATTTCAGGAGGTGAGCAGGAAGTAGTGCGCGTAGAAATTATTTTTAATGCTGGTCGCTGGACTGAAGAGCTGTGGGGTACATCACATTTTTCTGCAGGGCTTCTTAATAAAGGTACAGTCAACAAATCCAGTTTTGAAATTGCCCAGATCTTTGATCAGTATGGCGCTCATGTTGAAGTATCGCCAGGGCTTGATGTTGTTTCCGTTTCAATCTATTCTCTTGTAAAAAATATTCAACCCGTATTACAGCTTTTTTATGAAATTGTAACGGGTGCCATTTTTCCTGAAAAGGAATTGAGACAAAGCAAATCTATTTTTCTCCAGAATCTGAAAGTTAATCAGGAGAAGACAAGTTTTGTGGCATCATCCATCATAAGAAAGAATTTGTTTGGTGATAATCATCCTTACGGTAAAGAGCTTGAGGAGGCCGATGTTACTAAACTTGAAAGAGAAAGCCTGGTTAATTTTTATAATCAGAATTTTAAAGGAACACATGTTTTTGTTTCCGGAAAAATAAGTGAGAGTACCAGAAAATTATTGGAGGATACTTTTTCCTTACTACCTGTCGGTAAGAGTGATCTGAGGAATCACAAGTCCACTGAAGTATCAGCCGAACCTGTCTATATAGAGAAAGAGGGAAGCTCGCAGACTTCAATACGATTGGGTAAAAAGTCGATCATGCGCTCGCATACTGACTATGCAGATGTTCTTTTTCTGAATCATATTCTTGGTGGTTATTTTGGTTCGCGTCTCATGAAAAACATTCGTGAGGAGAAAGGACTTTCTTATGGAATTTATTCTGCTTTGCACGCCTTGCAACATGATAGTTATATTGTAATTGGTGCCGATGTTAATAAAGAGAATAGGGTACTAGCTACTCAGGAAATAAGAAATGAAGTGAAGCGATTAAATGCTGAAGAGGTAGGGCAACATGAATTGACTACAGCAAGACTTCATTTTATTGGAAGCCTTCAGTCTGAAATTACAACACCCTTTGCACATGCTGACAAGCTAAAAAATATTACGCTTAATAAACTGGATAAAGATTATTACCAGAACCTTATCCATCGAATCAATACAATCACAGCATCAGAACTACTGTTAACGGCACAGAAATATTATTCAGAAGAAAGTCTGAGTGAAGTAGCTGTTGGCTAATCTAGTCCTTAGAATCCATTTTGGATTTCTCAACACGCAAGCCGACAGCAAGAATGCCAGGCAAAGTATCTATGCGCATGAATTGTTCAAAGGTCATTTTGTACTTGCTTGGATGTTTGAAGGAATAATTTTTTAGCAACGGTATCTGATGATCGTAGATATCACCAAGACCTGTAGTTCCGAAAGGCTTACCTGTTTTCTTATCGAAGAGTAAATGAGAAATTAATTTTGTTTCCAAAACATTTCCAGATGAGTCTGTAAGGCTGTAGGAAAAATAAATGTTTGCTTTTGGGTACGACACCTCATTACGAACGTTGCAATATAAATTGTAAGGCTGCGAGATGTTATCAATCTGAAATTCAAAAACTGGCTTGTTAACCACAAGCCAGGATTCATCTTTTAAATCTTTATTCTTTTCAAAAACTCTGCTCTTGTCGCAGCTACTAATTAAAAGTGTAAGCAGACAAAGTATGCTAACTATTCTCATGCCTGGGTACGTGGTGGTTTATTAGGATTTGGATTCCTGTTCGGATTGTTGTTGCCAGGTTTTGCATTAGGATTTTGTCCCTGTCCTTGTTGTCCCTGGGGTGCGTTTGGGTTGTTAGGATTTTTATTGCCGCCGCCTTTCTTTCTGTTCTTGTTATTCTTTTTCTTCTTACCCTGATACTTCTTATCCATGCGCTCAAGGTCGCTGTTCAAGGTTTGTATAGGAGTTTTCTCAGCTACAACATCTAGATCAAGGCTGGCAGGTTTTTTACCTTTCTGATTCATGAGTAGAATCTCATTTACCCGCGCTACATTAAGTGGATACCAGGTATTCTCTTCACGGAAACCAAACCACATAATCTTTCTGAAGATGTCTGTCTTTTGAAGTGTGGCATCGCCTTTCTCTGTTAAGAGTGGTCCTTCAATTTTAGGAATGTCTTCAAGGGCATCCATGTATGTTTCAAGCTCGTAGTTAAGACAGCATTTTAAACGGCCACACTGTCCTGACAATTTGCTTGGGTTCAACGAAAGATTCTGATAACGTGCTGCACTGGTTGCAACGTTTTTAAAATCAGTGAGCCATGTAGAGCAGCAAAGTTCACGACCACATACTCCAATACCACCTAAGCGACCCGCTTCTTGACGAAGACTAATCTGGCGCATCTCTACGCGTATCTTAAATTCTCCTGCCAGAATTTTTATAAGCTCACGAAAGTCTACACGATCATCGGCAGAATAATAGAAAGTTGCTTTTGTATTGTCAGCCTGATACTCAATATCAGAAAGCTTCATATCAAGTTTTAAGTCACGAAGTATTTCTCGTGTTCTGTATAGCGTGGGTAATTCGCGCTTCTTTACTTCCTCAATTTTCTCTAAATCTTTTTGATGCGCTATGCGATAGATCTTTTTGATCTCACTATCATTCGCAACTTTCTTCTTTTGCATTTGAAGCCTTACCAGCTCTCCCTGAAGTGACACGTGACCTAGGTGGTGACCGTTGGGTACTTCTACAATAACAGCATCACCTGTAGTAAGCGCGAGCTTATCAGAATTTTTAAAAAACTCCTTACGGCCGTTTTTAAAACGTACTTCAACAATATCAAATTTATCCTGAACAGGCATGTCCATGTTGGAGAGCCAATCGAATACATTCATTTTATTACAGCCGCCAGTGCCGCATGCGCCGTTGTTTTTACAACCCGCCGTTGCTCCACTTTTGTCTGTTCCGCACGCACATCCCATAGTTGATTCTGTTAAAAATTTAGATATTCATATCCTGCAATAGCAGAATCTACTTTTGATCTAGCTTCATCAGGTCAAGCCCAATGTCCTTTCTGTAATATAATCCATCCCACTGTATGTGGGCAACTCCAGCAAAAGCTTTTTCACGTGCTTTGGCCAGGCTCTCACCCATACCGGTTACGGCCATTACGCGGCCGCCATCGGTGAGTGTATCTTCATGACGTGTTTTGGTACCGGCGTGAAACACTAATCCTTCATTTGTCTTTTCAAGACCTTTGATAAGATCGCCTTTTTTGTATTCCTCCGGATATCCTCCCGCCACCAATACAACAGCCACTGCTGGCTGTGGATTGATTTCTATTTTTTTACCTTTCAGTTCACCTTTGGCAGTAGCCACAAATAAATCAACAAGATCATTTTTAATGCGTGGCATCACGGCCTGTGTTTCAGGATCGCCCATGCGCACATTATACTCAATAACATAAGGATTGCTACCTACGTTCATGATGCCGATGAAAACAAAGCCTTTGAAAGGAATACCTTCTTTCTTCAAACCGTTTATTGTAGGCTTCACAACCTGGTCTTCCACTTTCTTCATGAAGACCTCATCAGCAAAAATAACAGGCGATACAGCACCCATGCCACCTGTGTTAGGGCCAGTGTCACCTTCGCCTATGCGCTTGTAATCTTTTGCTTCTGGCAGTATCACATAGTCATTGCCATCCGTCAGTACAAAGACTGAAAGTTCAATGCCACTTAGAAATTCTTCAATCAAAACTTTGGCGCTGGCTTCACCAAATTTTTTATTAACAAGCATGTCTTTGATAACAGCTTTTGCTTCGCCTTGAGAGAGACTGATGATAACTCCCTTACCAGCCGCCAGTCCATCAGCTTTTAAAACGATGGGAGGCTTGCAGGTTGAAATATAATCGATAGCCAGATTTAACTCTGAAACATTAAAAGTCTTGGCCTTGGCAGTAGGTATGCCATGGCGAATCATAAATTGTTTTGAAAAATCTTTACTGCCTTCCAGTGCAGCCCCTTCTTTGCCAGGACCAATCAATAAGATTTTAGAAAGGGCAGGTTCACTTTCAAAATAATTACGAATGCCTTTAACCAGAGGTGCCTCTGGTCCAACTACTACAAGCTCTACATTATTTTCAATGCAGAACTGACCAAGCTTAGGGAAATCATCAGTGGCAATTGCTACATTTTTGGCAACCAAATCAGTACCTGCATTGCCGGGGGCAACAAAAAGCTTATCGCAATTGCTGCTTTGTTTGATTTTCCAGGCTAAGGCATGTTCACGCCCTCCGTTTCCAATAATAAGGATGTTCATGGAGTATGGTTTAAGCCCAAAGATAAGACGGTATTTTGGTTTAATAAAGAATAAAAAAAGCCCTCTAAACTCAATTAGAGGGCTTTTCAATAGATGTTGAAAAATTTAGTTAGCGTACTCTGACAAGAACTTGATTCTCATCAATCGCACTTCTTCTTCTGTGAACTCAGATATACTATCATCTTTCATGGCATGATCCAGACTGTCAGTCTCGGAATTGAGGAAGTAATCGAAAATTAAATCCTGCTTATGCTCATCAAGTACCTGATCGATATAATAATCCAGGTTAAGTTTTGTACCTGAATAACAAATGTTCTCGATCTCTGTCAGCATCTCATCAAAGGTGATGCCTTTAGTTTCAGCGATCTCCTCCAGATCAGTCTTTTTATCGATATGCTGGATAATATAAATTTTGATTTTGGATTTGTTAACGGATGATTTCACAACTACATCAGTAGCGGTTTCAATTTCATTCTCGTCAACGTATTTCTGAATAACTTCCAGAAACTCTTTGCCAAATTTATTAACCTTACCCATGCCCACGCCATTTACCTGCGCGAGTTCTTCTTTATTAGTAGGATAAGTTGTTGCCATTTCTTCCAATGATGGATCCTGGAAGATTACATAAGGAGGCAAGTCTTTTTCTTTAGCTATTTTCTTGCGTAATGCCTTCAGCATTTCAAAAAGCTTCACGTCATAAGCCTTGGCATTAACAGGAGCTTTTTCAGATGATACTTCTTCGTCCTCAATGTCTGTAGTGAAGTCGTGATCACGCGCAAGTTCAATAGGGTGTGGTGATTTCAGGAAGGCTTCGCCTCTCTTGGTCACTTTTAGTACACCAATATTGTCAATGTCTTTTTCTAAGTATTGATAAATTAATACCTGGCGAACAACTGACTTCCAGTAATCAGAATCTTCATCACTTCCTTTACCATATACATCCAGATCAAAGTGACCGTAGCTCTTTACATACTCATCTTCAACACCACGAATAACATGTACAAGGTGACTGAGACCAAAACGTTCTTGTGTTTGTTTTGCAGCTTGTAATACAAGCGATACAGATTCAGCACCATCAAAACGCTCACGAGGATGTACGCAGTTGTCGCACATACCACAGTTATCTTCTTTAAACTCTTCACCAAAATAGTGAAGCAGTTGTCTGCGTCGGCACACAGGTGATTCAGCGTAGTACTCCATTTCCTGAAGTAACACACGTGCATTCTCACGCTCTTGAACAGATTTATCTTTATTGAATTTCTCCAGTTTGTTCAAGTCGTTGTGACTGTAGAACATAAGACAAACGCCTTCAAGACCATCACGACCAGAGCGACCAGTTTCCTGATAATATCCTTCCAGTGATTTAGGCACATCATAGTGAACAACAAAGCGAACATCTGGTTTGTCGATACCCATACCAAACGCAATGGTAGCAACAATGATGTCAACTTCTTCATTCAGAAAGTCATCCTGATTTTTAATGCGCACATCCGGATCGAGACCAGCATGATACGGTCTTGCTTTGAAACCATTAACACTTAGTAACTGCGCAATCTCTTCAACCTTCTTACGACTTAAGCAGTATACAATTCCTGATTTACCTTTATGGTCCTTCATGAATTTGATAAGCTGCTTCTTCGTTTCTTTTTTAGGACGTACTTCGTAGTAGAGATTTTTTCTATTGAATGATGAGAGGAATACATCAGCATCCTCCATCTGTAAGTTCTTTTGAATGTCAAGCTGAACCTTAGGCGTTGCTGTTGCTGTAAGAGCTATAACAGGCATGTTGCCCAGGTTTTGAATCATGGTTTTTATACGGCGATACTCAGGTCTGAAGTCATGACCCCACTCAGAGATACAATGCGCTTCATCAATGGCAACAAATGATACGTTTACTTTTTTAAGAAATTCGATAGTTTCTTCTTTGTTGAGAGACTCTGGCGCAACATAAAGTAATTTAACAGAGCCATTCATGCAATCTTTCTTCAGCCTGGTGATTTCACCCTTGCTGAGTGTTGAGTTCATGAAGCGCGCATTAACGCCATACGCATTCATCTGATCTACCTGATTTTTCATCAGCGCGATGAGCGGAGAGATAACGACAGCCAGGCCGTCTTTCATCATAGCTGGTAGCTGGTAGCATAATGACTTACCAGCGCCTGTAGGCATTATGACAAAGGTATTTTTACCGTCTAATAAGTTGCGGATAATGGTTTCCTGATTGCCCCTGAACTGGCTATAACCAAATATTTGCTTGAGCCTGTCTTTTAATGCGTCTTTCTCTTCAACCAACATCATATCGTCTTGAATAAAACCTAAAATTGTATCTTTGTCCATATTGACAAAGCTAACTTCGAAAAGGAATTGAATTTACTAAAAAATATAATAAAAATTGCACAGGACGTTTTAATAAATGAATCCCAAGCAATATTAAATCTGACAAATTATATCGGTAACGATTTCGAAGCATGTGTTCGAGAAATCTATCAGTCCAAGGGCAGAGTTGTTGTTACTGGCGTTGGTAAAAGTGCGATCATCGCCAATAAGATTGTTGCAACTTTTAATTCTACCGGTACTCCCGCAATATTCATGCATGCTGCTGATGCTATTCATGGCGATCTTGGTATGATTCAACATGAAGACATCGTTATCTGCATTTCAAAAAGTGGAAACACTCCTGAGATAAAGGTGTTGGTACCGCTACTAAAACGCAGAGGCTCAAAGCTTGTTGCATTAGTAAGTAACACTAATTCATATTTAGCAAAGCAAGCTGATCACGTACTGAATGCAACGATTGCAGAAGAGGCGTGTCCGCATAACCTCGCACCCACCACCAGCACATCAGTGCACATGGCTATGGGTGATGCGCTTGCCATTTGTTTGTTGGAGTTGCGCGATTTTTCAAGTGAGAACTTTGCTGAATTTCATCCTGGTGGTGCTCTGGGTAAACAGCTCTACCTCAAGGTGTCAGATATCAGTATAAATAATGAACTTCCGTTAGTTAAAGCCGATACACCCTGGCGTGATGTTATCATGGAGATATCGTCTAAGCGATTAGGTTGCACTGCTGTAGTAGACAATGAAAATAAGTTGTTAGGCATTATTACAGATGGAGATCTAAGGCGAATGCTGCAGAAGGAGAGCGACCTCACTGGCTTAAAAGCAGAGGACATCATGACCCGCACTCCTAAAAAAATTGAAAAAGATGAATTTGCGGTGCAAGCCTTACATCTGATGCAGGAAAATAATATCACACAATTAGTGGTGACCGATGGTGATAAAGTAGGCGGTTTTATTCATCTTCACGACCTTCTTAAAGAGGGTATAGTTTAATTTTTTAATAAATCCTTTTATAACATTTCGTTACTAACGTCTTTTACAAAACTTTTTACGCTTTAAATTAAAATGAACAAGAATTTATATGTTGTATTAATGGCAGGAGGAGTAGGCGTACGCTTCTGGCCATATAGCAGAAACTCAAAGCCTAAACAATTTCTCGATGCTTTGGGTACAGGCAAATCCCTTTTACAATCCACATTTGATCGTTTTCTGCCTCTTTGTCCGGTTGAAAATATATTTGTTGTTACGCATGAAGAACACGCTGGATTGGTGAAGGAACAATTGCCCCAATTGGGAGTTCAGCAAATTCTTGCAGAGCCTATGCGCAAGAACACAGCAGCTTGCATTGGCTATGCCAGTTATAAGATTGCACAGCTTAATAAAGATGCTATCATCGTTGTTACACCATCTGATCACCTCATCATGAAGGAAGATGAATTCAGAGAGATTATCAAGAAAGCTGTCGATCAGGCTAAGGAGCAGGATAAGTTAATTACGCTCGGCATCAAACCAACACGACCTGAAACCGGCTACGGTTATATTCAATATCATACAGAGAAAGCATTTGCTAAAAAGGTGAAGACCTTTACTGAGAAACCTGAATTAGCATTGGCTAAGAAATTTTTGGAGAGCGGTGATTTTGTATGGAACTCAGGTATTTTCATTTGGGGCGTACAAGCCATTATAAAAGCTCTTGAAAAATATCTGCCTGAGATGACAGAAGTTTTTCATGAGGCAATTCCTGAGTTTAATAAGCCGGGAGAGAAAGATGCCATACTAAGTGCATACTCTCAATGCAAGAGTATCTCTATTGATTATGGTATTATGGAGAAGGCAGATAATGTTTACATGTGCCTAGGCGATTTCACGTGGTCTGATTTGGGTTCATGGGGATCGATACATGAAATTTCTGACAAAGACTCCAGCAACAATGCTATCCATGCCAACGCATTGCTCTATGAAACTCGCAACTGCATCATAAAAGGCTCACCTGATAAGCTTATTGTTGCACAAGGTCTTAATGGTTATCTGATAGGTGAGTTTGATAACGTTATTATCGTTTGCGAAAAAGATAAAGAAGAACAGTTTAGAAGATTTGTAAATGACGTGAAAGCCAGACCGGCTTCAGGTGAGTATCTGTAATAAACCTCAACGCTTTATAAGTAAAGTATAAAAGGCTTTGATTGATGCGGGAGTTATCGCATCGGTCAAAGCCTTTCTATTTTAAAATTTAATTTTTTTTTAATGTATTGAGTTCAGTGGAGCGATATA
>Ga0310811_10012864_pt1 | contig 10883 bp, 8 predicted proteins | sample YCmetagenome_FD_207642 | JGI IMG/M metagenome (GOLD analysis project Ga0310811, IMG submission 207642) | Soil microbial communities from experimental microcosm in Duke University, North Carolina, United States - YC | ecosystem: Engineered > Artificial ecosystem > Soil microcosm > Unclassified ...
TTTCCGGAGACCGGCGGCATCTACGTCTTCATTCGCAACGCCTGGGGACGACTGCCGGCGTTTCTCTTCGGATGGGCCGAGCTCTCGATCATTCGCGCCGCCGCGCTGGGCGCGATCGCAACGACGTTCGCCGAATATTTCCTGCGGGTGCTGGGGTTCAATCCCAGCGTGGCACCCTATGACGGATACGTGCACTACGTCGCGGCGGCGGCCATCGCCGTGATCGGTATCCTCAACTGCCTCGGCGTGCGATGGGGATCGATGTTGCAGAACATCACCACCGTCGCGAAGTACTTCGGCCTCTTGTTCATCATTCTCGTCGCGCTGGCGATCGGCCTCCCGAAATCAGGCGGGCATTTCACGCCCGTGGCGCCCACCGGAAGCTTCTCGATCACACCATTCGGCCTGGCGCTCGTGTCCGTGCTCTGGGCCTACGACGGTTGGGCCGACCTCGCATTCATCTCGGGCGAAGTCAAGGATCCCGGCCGCAATCTGCCGCGCGCGCTCATCTACGGCACCATCGCCGTCGTCGTGATCTACATCCTCGCCAACATCGCGTACCTGGGCGTGATGAACGTCGATGAGATGAGCAACTCCAAGCTCGTCGCGGCGGACGTCGCGCTGAGACTCATCGGCCAGCCGGGCGTGGTACTCGTGTCGCTGACGGTCATGCTGTCGACGCTCGGCACGCTCAACGGCTCGATTCTCACGAACCCGCGCGTCTTCTTCGCGATGGCGGCGGACGGGATGCTGTTCCGTAAGGTCGCCGCGGTACATCCGAAGTACGAGACGCCATACGTCGCGATCATCCTCGCGTCGGTGCTCGGCATCATCTTCGTGCTGCTGCGAACGTTCGAGCAGCTCGCCGACACGTTCGTCACGGCGATCATTCCGTTCTACGCGCTCGGCGTGGCGTCGATCTTCGTATTCCGAAAACGGGGATACAATCCGCCCTTCCGCGCGCCGCTCTATCCGTTCGCGCCGATTCTATTCGTGGTCGCGACGGCGTATCTGCTTGGCAACGCACTGCTCGATGATTCGAGCCGACTGCCAACGCTCGCGATCTTCGGCGTCATCGCGATCGGTGTTCCGGTCTATTTCATGACTGTGGGACGCGGGCCTGGATCGCGCGTGGCGGAGAGTGCCGCCGCGGACTGAGGGAAGAGGGAAGCGGGAAGAGGGAAGCGGGAAGAGGGGGGAAGAGATATGGGGGATGAGGGACCGTCGTAACGACGTTGCCCGCGCCCCCAGAACCTCATCCCCCCTCTTCCCGCTTCCCTCTTCCCGCTTCCCTCGATCAGTCAGCTCTCAGCGCGACCACCGGATCTACTCGCGTCGCTCGCCATGCGGGGATGAAACTCGCCGCCAGCGCCACTAGTGCGACGGTGAGCGACGTCGCGATGAGCGCGACCGGATCGTAAGCTCGCGTCTCGAACAGCATCGAAGCGATCAAGCGACCCGCGGCGAGCGACGCCGCGACGCCGACGACGATGCCGACGGCGATGACGCGAAGGCCCGACTCCAGCACCAGACCAAGAATCGCGCTCGTCGTCGCCCCTAGCGTCATGCGGACGCCGAATTCGTGCGTTCGCTGCGTGACGTCGTAGGCGATCAATCCGTAGATCCCGGTTCCTGTCGCCATAAGCGCGAGCAGGCCGAAGAGGAGAAACATCGCGGCGGCGATTCGCCAGGGACGGAACTCCGGCTCGAGGCGGTCGGTCGCGAGTCGCGGCGTCGCGAGATTCTGCGGATCACGCCCCGGCAGCTCGGACACGAGCCGCGAGATTTCGCCGGCCATCGCCGCGGTGGCACGGCCGCTCGTGCGAACAGAAATCATCGAGCGGAAGGCGGCCTGGTTCGGAGGAACCAGTCGATAGAACATCTTGTGTGGCTGACCCGTCAACTGCATTCGGACAGTCGAGACGATACCTACAATTCGCTCGCACGGGTCGGTGCGTTTGTACTCATAGAAGCATTGACCGATCGGATCGCGATCGCGCCAATACTCCTTTGCCATCGCCTCGTTGATCACGACGACGGCTGCATGTGTCCGATCGTCGTCCGGCGAGAGCAGCCGACCTCGCAGCAGCCGCAGCCCGATCGTTCCCGCGTAGGCCGTGTCGATCGAGCCGATCCACGGACCGAGGCGAGAGGGCATCGAATCTCCGTTCGTGAAGAGCAGTTGGGCAATGCCGCCGCCGAGCAACCCGGTCTCCGTCCGACTCACGCTCGTCACTCCGGGCAGCGCGCGGATCTTCGCAACCGCGGCGTCGCGGACGCCGGGATCGGTGCCATACATGTTGAACGAGATCAGGCGATCCGCGTCGAACCCGAGGTCTAGGTTTCCCGCGCGCTGAAGGCTCTCGAGAAATACACCGGCCGCCGCGAGCAATAGCATACAGAGTGCCGTCTGCGTGACGAGCAACGAGACGCGCAGTGACGATCGAGGTCGTCCGGCCTCCGTGGATCCTGTTTTCAGAGCGACGGTGACGTCGTCTCGAAACGCCATCGTCGCCGGTGCGAGGCCGGCGGCCAGTCCCGCGATGATCGCGAGACCGATCGTCACTGCGACGACGCGATCGTCGATGAGCGTCGCGGACCAGTGGACATCCTGGATCAGGATCGATCGGATGACGTCACCGGTCGCCCATGCGACGCCGAGTGCCGCTACTCCGCCGACGAACGCGAGCAACGTACTCTCGACGATGAGCTGCGCGACGAGGCGAGGTCGCGACACACCGAGCGCGATCCGGATGGCAATCTCGCGCCTCCGTCGCAGCGCTCGCATCAACAGCAAGCTGGCGACGTTCGTGGTCGCGATGATGAGAACCACGAGCGCAACGCCGGCCAGGCGCACCATGAGATCGAGGTTGCGGTCGTCCTGGTATCCGAGCTTGATCGCGCTTCGGCCTTGGATGAGCGGGCTGGTCTCCAGGCGCGTCGCCGCATCGAAGGATGGCCACGACTGCGCGCCTGCTCGGAACGTTGCGTTGAGACGCCCTTCGACCGTGTGCAAGTTCGCCCCTGATGACAGGCGCATGAACACGCGCAGGATCTGGAAGCCACCTTGCCACCACGGTCCCTCGGCACCATCGGATGGCAGAGACGCCAGCGGTGCCCACACATCCACTGCGTCGACATCCATGCCGTCGAAGCGCGGCTGCATGATCCCGACGATCGTGAACAGGGTCGAGTCGACGCGCATCGTCCGGCCAAGAACGGCTTCGTCACCGCCGAACCGATCTTTCCAGAAGTGGTAATTCAGGATCGCGACATTGTGCGGGCTTCCGTACACGTTTTCGTCGGCGGTGAAGAAGCGACCGCGAAACGGATGGACGCCGGCAAGATGGAAGAAGCCAGTCGTCGCGTAGGCGACCGTGTGCTGATCGGGCCCGCCGTCGACGCGTTTCTCCGATTCGACGTCGTACCCCTCGAACTCGGCCACCGAGCCGATCGCGGTTCGATATGCGACCGGATCATTGACGGTGAATCGGTCATTCGGAATCACCGCGTTGCCGATGCTGCGCGAGAAGGCGACCAGACGGCGAACCTGCTCAGGATGCGAAACACCGGGCGGCGACTGGAAGAACACGCGATCCACGGCGGTGAACATCGCCGCATTCACGCCGACGCCGAGCGCCAGCGTCAGAACGATGGTCGCGGTGAGTCCCGGAGAACGGCGGAGGCCGCGAATCGCGTAGCCGAGATCGTTGGTCACGTCGCCTTCACTGGGGGAAGGGGGAAGCGGGAAGTGGGAAGAGGGAGGATGAGGTTCGGGAGAAGAGGGACGGGCGCAATGTCGTTCCCCCTTCCCTCTTCCCGCTTCCCTCTTCCCTCCGTTTCACTCCCCTCACCGCTCCCGCGATCATCCGATTGAGCGCCGCGATCGAGAGTCCCCCTTCGTCCGTCGGCGGAATCGTCGCAAAGCCAATCGCCGAGGCTTTCGGATAGCGCGCGAAGATCGCCTCGAACAATCGCGCAAGCTGCTCGCTGGACGGACCATTGGGGACCTTGTTGACGTGGCCGGCGACCTCGCGCGGATCCAATACATCCATGTCGATGTGGATGTAGATCTTGTCGACCTGCTTATCGAGCCGGTCGAGCTGAGCGAACACGGCGGGCGACATCGTCCGCAAATCGTCGACGCTCACCTGCTCGATCTTCGACGCATCGAGCAGCGATTGCTCGAGTGGGTCGACGAGCCGAACGCCGCCCATCACGATGTTGCGGTCAGAGAGCGGCGGATCGAGGTGCGCGTCCAGCCGCATGTTCTGCAGTGCACGCCCAGTCGCGACCGCGACAGGCATTCCGCCGAGTGAGCCACTGCGCGTCGTCTCGGGTGTGTTGAAGTCTGGGTGTGCGTCGAGCCAGAGCATGCCGATCCGAATCGGCTCGTGCGTCGGTCCAGAGTGCTGGAGTCCGGCGACCAAGCCGGGCATCGATGGACACGTGGCGAGAAGCCCGACAGTGAAGTAGCCATCGCGTTCGTTCGCCGTGACTTGGTCGGCAAAGTGGCCCAGCGCCCACCCGAGCTTCTTCCAGTCGCCGTATTCCGTCTTTTCGTCGGACGTGAGCGCGACTTCCTGCACGCGCAGCGTGGCGTCCATCGCAACGAGCTGCCGCTGAATGCCTCCGTTCGCCATGGTCGATGGACCTTGGGACACCCCAGTCGGCGCAAATGGCTGCTTCACGAGGGCAATGCGGAGCTTGCCGTCGGGACTCGTGTAGCGCTGGGCGGCCGCCGGCGGCACGAGCGTCAGGAGGAACGCTGCAGCGGGGATGACGGTTCGCATGTTCGAGATGTTGGATGCTCGCATTTGCGATAGCTATAGCGCCCAGTCCGCCACGTCGCCAGATGGCCGTCGGACGCGACGTTGTTGGGCGCATTGGATGCATTAGCATCGTGTCGTGACCAAGGTGATTCAACTCACGATGTTCGGGCTCGGCTCGCTTCTCATCGCCTGCGGCGATCGGCACTCGGCCGGCGCCTCGGGCGTGGCGAAGTCGGGCGCGGCTCAGCCGACGACGGCGGGCCCGCTCGCGGTGAACGCGACGGCGGCGAACGCGGCTTCAATGGGGAGCGGCCCGGCGGGCCAGATTCCCGCCGCGCCGACACCGGCGCCGGCAACAACGTCGAACGGCCGCACGCTCGACTCCGCCATCATGCTCATGCTGGCGACGCAACCGAAGAGCCGCACGATGGCCGACAGCATCTCGCTCGTCGCGGCGATTCGCGCAGGACTCAAGAATCCGGCGTGGCCGGTGAAGACAGCGCCGCCACTGCCGGGGTCGATTCTGCCGACGAAGCGGATCGTCGCGTTCTACGGCAATCCACTCTCGAAGCGCATGGGCATTCTCGGCGAGATCCCGTACGACCAGATGCTCGCCAAGCTCGACACGTTCGTCGACACGTGGCGCGTGGCAGATCCGGCGATGCCCGTGCAGCCGGCGCTCCACTTGATCGTGTCCGTCGCGCAGCAGAAACCCGGAAAAGACGGCTTCTATCGGCAGCGCTCCGATCCGGATCTGATCGAAAAGATCTACGGCATGGCGCACGCGCGCGGCGCGATCACGATTCTCGACATTCAGGCCGGCAAGAGCACGATCGACTCCGAGCTGCCGATCATTCTTCCGTTTCTGCAGCGGCCGGACGTGCATCTCGGGCTCGATCCCGAGTTCTACATGCATCACAATCGCGAAGGGCGGATTCCCGGCGACAAGATCGGAGCGATGGACGCCGACGACATCAACTACGCGATCAACGCGCTCGCGAATCTGGTGACGACGTACCACCTGCCGCCGAAGGTGCTGATCGTCCATCGCTTCACGACAAACATGGTCCAGCGCGCCTCGAGCATCACGATCGACCCGCGCGTCCAAGTCGTCATCAACATGGACGGCTGGGGTCAGCCCTGGCTCAAGTTCGATACGTACAAGAAGTGCGAGGTCGATGAGCCCGTCCAGTTCACCGGCTTCAAGCTGTTCTTCCACAACGACACGCGCCGCGGCGACACCCTGCTGGCGCCGACCGAAGTGCTCGCGCTTCGGCCGCGTCCCATCTACATCCAGTATCAATGAGACATCACTCATTACTGAGCGCGGCGGCCGGAGCGGCCGCGGTCATGGTGGTCATCGCCACGCTCGGCGTCGCAGGTGAGCCCGCGTTCCTCGCGATGCCCCAGACCGCTACGCCGCCTCGAGACTCAGGGCGAGTTCTGCTCAACCTCGGCACGCCCGACTCGACCGAGGCCAGCATGCGGAATGTGAACTTTCATATCGCCGAGGGCGTCGTCCTTCACATCCGTCGGCTGCACGGGTTCTTGCACGGCGACAGCGGCGTCGTCGCCTTCGAGCAGCCGAAGAGCTACTTCATGAACGTGCATGCCGCCGAGGTCGGCCTGACGAGCAGCGATCTCACGAATCTGCTCCGCGATCACGTGTTCAACTATCCCGGCGCGCCCATCTCGAACCTGAAAGTCGAAGTGATGCCCGATGGCATCCGCCAGACGGGGTCGCTGCACAAAGGCGTCCAGATTCCGTTCGACATGACGTCGTCGATTGCGCTCAACGCCGAAGGCAAGATTCAACTGAGCGCCAAGCGCGTGAAGATCTTCGGCGTGGACGGCCTCGTGCTCATGCGCGCGCTCGGCCTGTCGCTGGAGAAGATGATGGATCTCTCGGGCGCGCACGGCATCAGCGTGAAGGGCAACGATCTCTTTCTCGACCCGCTCACGATTCTTCCGCCGCCGGTCATTCATGGCAAAGTGGCGGCGGTTCGTATCGAAGCCGGCCAGCTCGTGCAGACGATCGGCAATCCGTCTGATACGACCCTGCCTCCGCAGACGATCGACTCGACTGTGAAGAACTACATGCTGTACAAGCGCGGCGTGCTGCATTTCGGCAAACTGTACATGCCCGAGGCCGAGCTGCTCGTCGTCGACGAGGATCAGAGCTCACCGTTCGACTTCGACAACCCGAACTACCAGAAGCAGCTGATCGCGGGCCACTCCAAGACGCTGCCGAGTCTCGGTCTCGAGCAGTGGATGCCGGACGCATACGCTCTGAAGAACACGACCGTCGCCGCGACGAGCTCGCGTCACTGAGGCAGCGCGCTCTACTGAGCTTGCGTGGCGTTCGGCGTGGGCGGCTTATGATGGCGGAACTCGTAGAACAGGTTGATGAAGACGCCGAGCCCGAGTGACGTCGTGCCATTGAGCGCCGCTTGTGCGAACTTGTTGTTTCCGTTCGAGGGCCGCCAGGTAGCCTGCGCAGCCGCGCCGACGTACGAGCCGATGATGCGCGGCCAGGCGACCTGGTACGATCCGTCGGGCATTTTGTCTGTGAACGACTGCTCGACGGCGGACCAGACGCGTTGTTTCGTCTCAGTGCACTGGCATCGCTGGTAATCGAGCGGCCGTTTCATGGCCGCGGCGAGGCCTTCCGTGACGCTTTCCTGAATGACGAACTCGCCGACGTTCGACGCCGCGCGGCGGCCGTAGCCAGCCATACCTCCACCCCATTGTGGAGGACTGTTGAACGCTTGATCGACGGCAGCATATCCGAGCCCAACGACCGCGCCATAGGCGAGATCGCGCCCGAAGCGCGTCCACCGAGTCGCCGAATCCTTGCCGACGCGCCACTGCGCGGAGGCCGAGGCTGGAATGAGGAGGACGGCTGCCGCAACCGCGACCAGCCCGACGGAAGAAACGCGACGGATGCTCATAGTTGGTGTCGGGGGGCAAGCCGTGCGCCAAGCGGGACGGGACGTTCCGGCTACATGTTCGAGTTTTGTCGGATGCGCTCGCATGACTGGCACTTCCGGGGCGGCGCATGCGTATTTGCTCCACACCCACACGATCGGAGTCTACCCGTGTTTTACCCCCTGTCTCTTCGCGCGCTGAAGCTGCTGGCCTTCGCGGCGATCGCCGCTGGCGCCGCAGCGCCTCGCGCCGTTCGCGGCCAGCAGGCTCAGGGCTCGGCCGACGCGGCCTTCGACGCGAAGTCCGCCGCGCACGTGCGGGCCGCATATCTCGCCGACCTCGACACGTTGCACTCGAAGTTCATGGCGCTCGCCAACGCGATTCCCGCCGAGAAATACTCATGGCGCCCGGCCGCAGGCGTGCGATCCGTCTCGGAAGTATTCATGCACGTCGTCGGCGAATGGTACCACTGGACGCCGGCGTCGATCGGGGGAAAGGCTCCGGCGACGTTTCCGGCTGATCGCGCCCAACTGATGGCGAAGCTCGAGGGGCTCGAGAAGACGACGACGAAGGCCGAAGTCGTCGCGGAGCTCAACAAGTCGTGGACGCACTGCCGCGCGCAGCTCACGGGCGCCGATCCGGCAACGCTCACGGGGAAGTACAAGCCCTGGGGAATGACGGTCGACGCAGCAGCCTTCTCGATGGCGGGCGATCTGCACGAGCACCTCGGGCAGTTGATCGCTTACTCGCGTTCAGTCGGCGTGAAGCCGCCCTGGAGCAAGTAGTCGCGCGTTATCGCCGAACGTCGGCGCAGGCGGGGGGCGCAGATCCTACGAAGGCGGTGCACCAACCGCCGAGGATCGCGCCCGCCGTCGTCGAGCTTCGAAGGTAGCCGATCATCTCGTGCGCATCCGGTTCGTCGGGCGGAGTCGTCGCTACAAGATCGCGTCCGAATGACAGCGGCATCGCGAACATGTCCGCCGCACTGCGAACGTTGATCCACGCACGAACACTCGTCGGCAGCCCGAACGATTCGGTCGAGTCGCCGCCGATGAGCAAATGACGAAACTCTGAAGAGCCGAGCGGCGATCCGATGCTCACGACCTGCTGCACGGCGCCCGTGTCTCGTCGCGACGTGAGGTAGTCGTACGCGACGAGCGATCCGAGACTGTGCGCAACCAGAATCACTGGCCGTCCTTCCCGCCCGGCACGATCGATCGCGTCGCCCAACCGCTGCTCGGCAGCACAGCGCTTGTGTGCATCGCCGAGAAACGCCGCGTCGCCCGACAATGATCGCAGCTCGCTCGTGGATTCCGTATCGGCCACGAAGCTGCTCAACGCCGTCAGAAAGTTTCCGACCATCGAGACGAACGACTTGAGCTCCGGATCGCCGGTCGCATCGCGTCGCCTCCGTGGGTCGTTCGCCCCATACGAGCAACTGTTGCCCGACATTGGATCGAGCACGTCGGCGTACCACACGAGGCGAACATCGCGATCGGCGATGAGCGCCGTCTTCGAGACGGACTTGGCTCCGGCGGTCAACGCATCGAGCCACAGCGTTCGCGTCGCCGCGGTGTCGCGGCCGTTCATTCCGCGTCCGTGCACGAGGAGAATCACGGGACGTCCGCGATCGTCCGGCGGCGTCGTGCGAAATGCGGCCGTCAGAGCGAGTGTTGCAACCACCAGTGCAGCGCGACCGAGCATACCAGTCCTACGTCGCGTGCGCGGGGGAGGTTCCACGCAATCGAGCACCTTTGTCATCCCGAGCGAAACGAGGGATCTGCACCCCCTGATAGCGATCTCTGCAGACTTGAGAGACTCTAGTCGTCAGGATCAGTGGACAGTCGTCAGGCGATACTACGCGAATAGCCCGACCTGTCCGCCAGTGTGCCAGAACAGAACCGTCTCATACGCATCAAACCGTCCGGCGCGAAGGTAGGCGAGCATCGCCCCAAAGGCCTTGGCCGTGTATGTGTGGTCGACGAAGAGCGCTTCGCTCCGCGCTGCGAGCTCCTGCGCTTCGCAGGACGCGTCCGTTGGAACGCCGTAGCCGCCGCCAACTCTCGTATCGTCGACTTCGATCGCGCCGTCGAATGACTCGAGTCCGTCGATCCCACGAATGATGCGACGCACCGTCGACGCGATTGCATCGGCGGGATCGTCGGCGCTGACGCCGATGACGCGCGTCTCGATGCCGTAGAGCGCCGTCCCCGCGATCAATCCCGCCTGGGTTCCGCCGGACGAGCTGGCGTGAACGATCACGTCAGGGACGATACTCTGCGACACGAGCTCGCCGATCGCGGCCACGAAGCCGAACGCCCCGGTCGGCGTCGACGCGCCCAGCGGCAGGAAGTACGGACGTCGACCCTCGTCGCGAAGCCGTGCCAGGACGCGCTCGGTCGCTTCCGCGCGCTCGTTTCGCGACGGGATATACTCGATCTCGGCGCCGAGCAAGCGGTCGAGCAGCGCGTTCGCGGTCGGGGTCGACTGCTGCGCGCCGTTGATGATGAGCACGCACCGAAGGCCAAGCTTCGCCGCGGCGGCCGCTGTCGCGCGCGCGTGATTCGATTGCAATCCCCCGAGCGTCACGACCGTGTCCGCGTCGTACGCTTTCGCCTGCGCGAGCACGTACTCGAGCTTTCGTACTTTATTGCCGCCGAACCCGAACGAGATCGCGTCGTCGCGCTTCACCAGGAGCTTCGGCCGTGCTCCGAGCTCGGCGCGGAGACGCGACATCTCCTCGACGGGCGTTGGTCCGGTGAAGAGCGGCACGCGCGCGTGCTCCAACATCGGCGTCGTCATTCCTCGGACGACGGTGCGCCGCCGGTGCGGGCGATCTGATCGGCCTTGATCTTTCCTGGATCGAAACGGCGCGCGCTGCCGATCATTTTGTCGATCGTTTCGTCGAAGTCGGCAGTCGGCTTGCGCTGGAACCGCAGCGGGTTGATACGAGCGACGACGAACGCTTTGAGGTACGGGCTCTCGAGCCCCTTCGCCTTCATCGCCTTCACCGCTTCGTTCACCAGATCGTTGAGCTCGAGCAGCTTCGCTGCGCGCTCACGACGGGTCTCCAACGCTGCCGGGAGCTTGGCGTTCAGGAACTTGTCGCAGCGCTTGAGCACCGGATGGTACGCGCCGCCGGAGAAGCGGCCATTCTGCTGGTAGCAGAGCCCGAGCGTGACG
>Ga0310811_10012865_pt1 | contig 10882 bp, 8 predicted proteins | sample YCmetagenome_FD_207642 | JGI IMG/M metagenome (GOLD analysis project Ga0310811, IMG submission 207642) | Soil microbial communities from experimental microcosm in Duke University, North Carolina, United States - YC | ecosystem: Engineered > Artificial ecosystem > Soil microcosm > Unclassified ...
ATCGAAATTTCCCGCAGATAGCTATATTCTGAAAGGGTTTGCATTAGTTACGTTATTTGACGTTACTACGGAAAATGCAGTATCGGCCTTAAAGACAGACTTGCTGGCAAACGCCGATGCACCCGAACTACAGCATACACTCGAAACGGTATTCAGATCAATCTTCAGGTCGCCCGATATCAGGGTTGGTTTCACCTCTTTCCAGAAAGACGAGGGAAAATTTAGCACACTGATCATGGGACGGCGAGTTCAAAGCTTCCTTTTGCCGGATAAGGATGAAGATAGTTGCGGAAAAGTATTTTCAAAGGATACCTATGATAAGCTGATCAAACAAAAAGATAATATTGCCCTTTCGGATCTTTCCGAATTTGTGCGGCAAAATCCCGATAACTACACTGCCGCGCAACTGTACGCGCAGGGCATAAGAAGTCTCATCCTGGCGCCGCTGGTAAAGGATGGCCTGCCTATGGGGATCGTCGAGTTGGTTTCATCAAAAATAAGTGAATTTAATAGTGTCAATGTCCACAAACTGGAGATAGTGATGCCCTTCCTGGTAGATACTGTCGATCGTAAGATCACCGATTTTCAAAACAAGATCGAGGCCGTCATCCAAAACAACTACACCACAATGCACCCGAGTGTAAACTGGAAATTCAGGCGCGAGGCAAAAAACTATATTATCAATGCTAACCTTGGCCTGGCCTATGCGCTAAAGGAGATCAGGTTCAAGCATGTTTACCCGCTATACGGCGAAGTGGATATTAAAAATTCATCTATCACCCGTAACCTCAGCGTTAAGAACGATCTGAAGAATCAGCTTGATGCACTGATGTTGCTGTTGGAACCATTACGCCAAACGGGACAGATAATACTGGCTGAGCAGAGTTTGTACGACCTTCGCGAGTTTATTGACGACCTTGAAAGCGGTATCAAGGCAGACACGGAGCAAAATATCCAGCACTATCTTGAAATACACCTGTATCCGCTGTTGAAAGAAGGCGACATTAGCGACGAACGTACAGCTGGGATCGATGATTATTTTAACCAGACCGACGAAGCGACCGGCGCGTTCTACCTGAACCGCCGAAACTATGAAAAAACGCTTGCCCTGGTTAATGAAAAGCTGGTCAGCATCCTGGATGGCCGCCAGGCCGAGATACAAGCATTTTTTCCGCATTATTACGAACGCTTTAAGACGGATGGTGTAGAGCATAACCTCTATATCGGTACCGCTATATCGCCCGAAGCAGGTTTTGAAATGACCGATCTGCATCGCCTCAGGCTTTGGCAGCTAATGGTGACTGCTGAAATGGAAATAGAACAGCACCGGCTAAAGGACATTCTGCCGTATCACCTGGATGTTACTTCACTCATACTGGTTTTCAGCAATACCATTGCTATCCGCTTCAGGATGGATGAGAAGCATTTTGATATCGACGGCGCTTATAACATCCGGTACGAAGTGATAAAAAAGCGTATTGACAAGGCCCATATAAAAGGCACCTACGAGCGTATAACTCGCGAGGGTACCATAACCGTTGTTTATTCAAAAGCCGGGGAAGAGGCCGAATACCGTGGTTATATTAAGGTTATGCAATCGGCAGGCTTGCTGACCGACAGCCTGGAACACTTTGATGTCGAGGATCTGCAGGGCGTATCCGGATTAAAGGCTCTCCGTGTGGGCGTTTCGTACAATTCTCAAAGCTTTATGTCCGGAAGTTTTTCTTATGAGCAGGTCTATAAACACCTTGATAGCCTGCCGGCTAATTAAAATTCCTATCGCCTGAAATTATTTTATGGACGTGCCTTGCCCGCCGGGCATCTCCCGTTAAACCATCCTGCCAAAAACAAATCCAATCATTGCAGCAGCAAACATGAAGGATTTTTACTACATTCTTGGTACACCCCGCGATGCCGGTCAGCCCGAAATTGAGGCGGCATATCAGAAACTTGCCCGAAAGTTTTATCGTGACGGCGAGGGGCAGGATGAATTTATGGATGCCCATTTCCGCGAAATAGCCGAAGCTTATGATATCCTGCGCGACGCAGTGCGCCGCCGAAAGTATGATGCTGCCTTTAAGCGAAATCAGCAACACGGCCTTGCTGCGTTCAAACTCAAGTATCTTAATATTGCGCTCACGCTTACATTCCTGGCGGTAACGGCGCTTTTTGCCAGCTATGTTATCAGCGCCCTTCGGGGCCGCCCGGCAAAAAGGCCACCTGTAAAAGCTGTTATGCAACAGTCTGCTGCAAGCAAAACGGCCATCGTCCCCAAAAGGCATCGCAAGGCTTTAATGCAGCCGGTCAAAAACCGACTTGCCGCGCCCGGTATGGCAACGGATGATCAGGCAGCGCCAATTAAACCGATTCCTCCCGCTGTGCAAGCCGTGACGCCTGTGCCCGACACAATGGCGTCAGATCAGACGCCGGAACCAGGTTTCCCCACCCTGCATGCCAATATCACAGGTATCGTTTATCTTCATCAATCGGCCGATTATAATTCGCCGGTTATCGCAAAGATACCCGGCGAAACCAGGGTTCAGTTGATGCAGAAAGGGAAGCTCTACTGCAAAATAGCCTTTAATGGGCAGATAGGATACGTGCTCAGCAGTAGTATCAACGGCCGGCCATAACACGCGGCGATGTATGATCTATGGCAAGGGGGTTAGGGTAATTGTCGCTTTGGTCCTCGGCTATAGTGTCCAGGCATTTGAAATCTTTTTCGATCAAAAGATACAGGTCGTTTTCTGTGTATTCGAAACCAACTTTATCAGTGTTTGCCCACTCGTTGGCCATATATTCGGGCATAAATAAAGTGATCTTGCTATTTTCAAATACAGCCGAAAGGTTATGGAGATTGTTTTTTTGAACGGCATAAGTAAATACATGGTTGCCGAAATCAGTTGTTTCTTCTGCATAGCCGTCTTCGGCAAATTGTGCCACATCGCTTTTAGTGAGCCTGAACCTCAATGAATTTCCTTTTATCCTGATTTTCATACTATTTTTAGTTGGACAGATTTGTTACTTCGCCTATAATGATAATGGCTGGGTACGTAAGCTGGTTGCTTTCTGCCAGTTCGGGCAGATCTTTCACCATTCCCCGTACCGACTTCTGATTCGGGAGCGAAGCGTGTTGTATAATTGCCGCCGGCATATTTCCACAGCCGGCTTCAATATATGTTTGGGCTATTTCATCCAGCTTTTTCATGCCCATATAGATAACAACGGTTGCTTTACTTTGTATCGCCAATTGAAGATCCGCCGATAAGCGGCCATCTTTCTTTGTGCCTGTCACTATCCATACGCTTTCGCTTATGGTCCTGTGTGTTAGTGGGATATCCTCCAGGCCTGACGCCTGCATGCTGGTTATGCCGGGGATAAAGCAGGTCTTAATGCCGTTTTCTCTCGCAAAAAGTACTTCCTCAAACCCACGGCCAAATATAAATGGATCGCCGCCCTTTAAGCGAACAACCGTCCCTTTGTTAAACGCAAAGTGCTTTATCAGTTGATGTATCTGTTCCTGCGGCGTATAATCGCCGTATGGCTGCTTGCCAACATATATGTGCTCGCAGCCGTCGGGGGTCAGGCTTAGTAGGTCCTTATTCGCAAGGTTATCATACAATACCGCCTTTGCTTTCTGTAATATCCGGTAACCTTTCACCGTAATCAATTCCGGATCGCCCGGTCCTGCTCCTAATACATATAACTCCGGTATGGTGTCACTTATTTCCTTCATTTTTACTAATTTCTTAAAATCTATGTCGTTTTTTTTACCAAAATCAATCAAAAATTTAATTATATCGGAGATTGAATCTAAAAATATCAATTAAAATTGACTCAAAATCATATTTATTCAATTTTTTGTTATAAAAACATATATAAAACATGACTAAAGTAATAAAAAACATTGGAATAATGATTTTTATTCTCTATAATTGCTATTGTAAATGCAAATAAGGTCGCACTAATTTCATTTACTGGTTTTAAAAGCTTTAACATTTAAAAAATTTGGTATGATCAAACCAACGGTAATTGTAGTTGGGAACGGTATGGTTGGTTATAAGTTTTGCGAAAAACTGGTAGCCAGGTCGGCTGATTTCAATATAATTGTATTTGGCGAAGAACCACGCCATGCTTACGACCGCGTTCACCTGAGTGAGTATTTTAGCGGCAGATCTGCAGATGATCTTTCCATGTCGACGTTCTCCTGGTACCAGGAGAACAATATTACCCTTCATGTCAACGATCCTGTGCTCGAGATAAATCGGCCGGCAAAGACGGTCAGTTCTATGTCTGGTCTTAACCTTAAATACGATTTTCTCGTGTTGGCCACCGGTTCATCGGCTTTTGTGCCGGATATGCCCGGTGTGCAAAAAGAGGGGGTTTTTGTCTATCGTACCATCGAGGATCTGGACCTGATAAAGGCATTTGCCGTAAACGTAAAAATTGGTGCGGTAATGGGTGGCGGGTTGCTGGGTTTGGAGGCTGCAAAAGCTTTGCTTGACCTTGGTATCAGAGAAACCCACGTGATAGAATATGCCCCGCGCTTAATGCCAAGGCAAATCGACTCTGCTGGCAGCGCTATGTTGCAATCAAAACTGGGAGAACTTGGGCTAACCATTCATCTTAATAAAAGTACGGCCTATATAGGCGGCGATCACAATATCAATTCCCTGCACTTTACAGACGAAAGCTTATTGGCGGTAGATATGCTTGTGATATCTGCGGGCATCAGGCCCCGCGATGAACTGGCCAAACTATCGGGCCTGCACACGGGTTCCAGGGGCGGAATTGTAGTTAACGGAAACATGCAAACCAGTGATAGTTGTATTTTCGCTATTGGTGAGTGCGCATTATTCGAAGGCATGGTCTATGGCCTTGTGGCGCCGGGATATGAAATGGCCGATACTGTGGTGAGTCAGCTCACCAACGGCGATAAGTTTTTTCATGGATATGACATGAGCACCAAGTTAAAGTTAATAGGTGTTGACGTGGCCAGCTTCGGGGACGCTTTTATTACAGAGCCCGATTGCCGTACCATAGTCTTTGAGGATACGCACAAAGGTGTTTATAAACGGATCAATATAAGCACGGACGGAAAGCATCTGCTGGGTGGTGTTTTGATAGGCGATGCCGAAGCATACAATATGTTATTGCAAACGGTCAGCAATAAAATTGTTTTGCCGCCCAACCCGGAAGACCTGATACTGGGATTGCGGGGTGGTGCCGAAAGTGAAGGCGCCGGGGTGATGAGCCTTCCAGACGATGCCCTGATCTGCTCGTGTGAAGCGGTAAATAAGTCAACTATATGCTCGTCTGTAACTGACCTTGGAATTACCTCGGTAGACGGTATAAAAAAATGTACCAAAGCCGGAACGGGCTGCGGTGGATGTGTGCCTTTGATCAAGGACCTGGTGGCCGGCACCATGAAAGCCAACGGGCAGTATATCAAAAACGTTATATGTGAGCATTTTAATTATTCGAGGCAGGAGCTTTTTGACCTGGTAAAGATCAACCAGCTTAAAAATTACGACCTCGTGCTCGATCACTTTGGTAAAGGTGATGGCTGCGAAGTTTGCAAACCTGCCGTGGCCAGTATACTCTCGGGTTTGTGGAACGATGTTATTGTCAGGCAGGATACCATACAGGATAGCAACGACCGATTTTTAGCGAATATTCAAAAAGGGGGCACCTACTCAGTAGTTCCGCGTATTCCCGGCGGAGAGATCACGCCGGATAAATTGATCGTATTGGGCCAGGTGGCAAAAAAATACGGCTTATATACCAAAATAACTGGCGGGCAGCGCATAGATATGTTTGGTGCGCATTTGAATGATCTGCCGGAAATTTGGGAAGAACTGATAGACGCAGGGTTTGAAAGCGGGCACGCTTATGGAAAGGCGCTCAGAACGGTAAAAAGCTGCGTTGGCAGCACCTGGTGTCGCTTCGGTTTGCACGACAGTGTGTCGTTTGCTATCGAGATAGAGGAACGGTATAAGGGCATTCGCGCGCCGCACAAGATCAAAGGCGGCGTAAGCGGCTGCATACGCGAGTGCGCCGAGGCGCAGGCTAAAGATTTTGGTGTTATAGCCACCGAAAAAGGCTGGAACCTTTATGTATGTGGTAACGGCGGATCGAAGCCCCAGCACGCACAATTACTCGCGGCGGATATTGACAAGGAAACACTTGTAAAGTATCTCGACAGGTTCCTTATGTTTTACATCAAAACAGCCGAGCCGCTGTCGCGTACGGCAACATGGCTCAATAAGATGGATGGCGGACTTAGTTATCTGAAAAACGTGGTACTAAACGATAGCCTCGGGATAGCTGCCCAGTTGGAAGATGAAATGCAGTCGCTGGTGAACACTTACCATTGCGAATGGAAGGAGGTTGTTAACGACCCTTCGTTACGTAAAAGGTTCAGCCACTTTATTAACGCGCCCGAAGAAAAAGATCCGACGGTGCAATTTGAGTCAATGCGCGAACAGGTAAAAGCTAAATGGTAGCTCGTTTATTGGTGCTGAATACCTGATGAGATAAATAGAATTTTGGTGATAAAGTTTAGAATTTAAAAACTATGGAAGCAACAGTTGCTGTCGAATGGATTTTGGCCTGCTACGCGGACGACGTTCCGGCGAATGGCGGTGCTTGCGTTAAACTAAAGGACGAACAAATAGCGGTTTATAATTTTGCCCGACGCGGCGAATGGTACGCTACCCAAAATTTATGCCCGCATAAACAGCAAATGGTGCTATCGAGAGGTATGATAGGCAGCGCCGGTGAAAGTTGTGAACCCAAAGTGGCGTGTCCATTCCATAAAAACACATTTTCGCTGCTAAATGGGCAGTGCTTAACAAATGGGTCGTACTCCATAAAAACATTCCCGGTAAAGGTAGCTGATGGGAAAGTTTATATTGGACTTGCCTGATATTGAGCAGGCCAGGAAATTTCAATTTGCAACCGCAGGTTGAACCTATTTTATTTGAGAAGAATGACGAAGACCTCGCCGCCGCCCGGCGCGAGGCTTCTTTTACAATTCCTCTGCAGTTAATTCCAGTAGTTTCTCCCGATCATTGATAGTGATCTTCTTGGCTGATGTTTTTATTAGGTCGTCCTTTAACATGTCATTTAAAACCCTGAACACTGTTTCGTAGGTTGCACCGGCATAGGAGGCCAGGTCCTGCCTTGAGAGCTCGATGTTGATGGATCGGTCGGGCCTGGTACCAAATTGGTCCTGTAACGAGACCAATGCCTGTGCAACCCTTCCCTTTACCGACATATGCGCCAGGTTCCGCATTTTCCGTTCCGACTCCTGCAATTCGCTTGCAAAAAACATCATCAGGTTGTAGGTAAAATCAGCATTCACCTTTAAGGACGATTCGAAAAATTCAATATCAAAATAGCAAATAATTCCATCTTCCAGTGCAGTCGCCGAAATAGGATAAATTTTGTTCCCGCCAAGTCCTCTGTGCCCCAAAATAGCCCCGGCAGATGCCAGCCGGATGATCAGCTCTTTATCGGATCCCCATTTTTTATGAACTTTAACAATCCCTTCGTAAACAAAGTAAACGCCTTTCACCTCGTCGCCTTCATTAAATATCACTTCGCCTTTTTTTACCTTAAAATTCTTTTTGTTGGCCGCTATGGCTGGCTCCCATTGTTTTAAACAACCTCGGCACATAAAACAGCTATTTATATCGCATTCGGTCTTGCTTTTTTTCATCTTCAATAGATATCTCCTTATATGCTGTGCTAAAAATTTATTGTATGGACGATTATAGTGATTTTACTGGTTAAAATTATCGGAATTTGGTGTAATAGTAGGCGATTTTTAATTTTTTAATGACTTAAATCATAAAAATTGAGAATTTTTATGATATTTTTTTCATGGAAAGTAATTTTATGTAATCGATTAGTCCAAATTTCATTATAAAATTCACATTATGCTTAAATATTCCTTTACAACTTTTAATAATTTTCTAAAAAATCAGGAATTATATAATATAAATCATAAAAGTGTGTCTATTGTACACTTGTAATTGATATTTTCCATTGCGAGAGCTATATTTATAACAAATAAGTCAACTAATTTAAGTAGTTCATAAATAATTTGGGCCTATGGCGGAAGACAAGACTCAGTAAACATAAAAAAACCCTGCCGGGAGGTCGCATTCCCGGGCAGGGTTAAATAGTTTTTAATCGCTTTAACAAATAAAAAACTAAATCAAATGTACAAAAATGTATTAAACCAATATACAGTTGGGGCAATTCTATTACTTTCATCATGTTTTTCGTCATATAGAGCATCTTCGCAGGTCTCATTGGGAGGTCAACTGCGTACGAGAGCCGAATTACGCGATGGCTACGGTACTTTAGAGCCCATTGGGAATAAAAATGCTGCATTTATCTCTCAGCGAACCCGCCTCACCTTTAATTACAACAGCAGTAAGCTAATTTTTCATACAGCCATACAGGATGTAAGGTTGTGGGGGCAGGATGCCTCTACCATAAGTAGTGCCGATGGTAATAAACTGGAGCTGCACGAAGCCTGGGCCGAATTGATCTTATTCAATAAGAAAGATACTTCTTTTAAAATATCTCCTTTTGACTATTTCGCTATCAAAATTGGCCGGCAAGAGTTGGTTTATGATGACGAGCGTTTGCTGGGAAACCTGGATTGGGCGCAACAGGCACGCCGCCATGACGCTATTGTTTTTAAAATGATAGAAAAAGGTTGGCAGGTAGATATCGGGGGCGCGTTCAATCAGAATACCGATGCCGTCAATTACAATGGCACTTATTACACACCTGCCAATATTCCGGCAACTATTAAAGATAGCAAGGGCAACCTGGTTAATACTCCCGCCGGGCTCATACCCCTGGTCAGCAGTTCAGGAATCAGCGCCAAAAACGGCAACCCGGCATTTGTAAATCCACCAGGCACCAATGGCCTCAATCAAAATTATAAGGCAATGGAGTATTTATATTTCGCTAAGAAAACTGGGAAAACCAGGTTTACAGGCTTGTTTTTGAGCGATCAGTTTGGCAGATATAAACTCGATTCGGTCAAAAATGCGTCCGGTACCGATGTTGGCTACGTGTATGGCCGCCGATTCAATCAGCCCGGAGTAAACTCACGATATACAACCGGACTCTTAATTAACCCCGTATTTGGGAGCAGCAACGAATGGTCGGTAAACGGAGGGTTCTATTACCAGGGCGGGCATGATAAGGACGGCGCTGTTTTAAGTGCTTACACCTCAACCATAGCCATACTTTACAGGTTAGGCGGTGTGAGTTATACAGTGGGTTGGGACTACTTGTCGGGCAATAACTCATTTTCAACTTCAACAACCGATCATCGCTTCGATCCCTTGTATGGCACACCTCATAAGTTTTGGGGTTATATGGACTATTTCTATGCCGGCAGCGGCTCACCATCAGGCGGTTTGAGCAACCCATTCTTAAAAGTGAAGTATATAACAACCGATAAGCGTTTTTCAGCGGAGCTGGCAAATCATTATTTCTACCTCGCTAACGGTCAAAAGGATGTTAGCGGCGCATCGGTAAGTAAATACCTTGGAACCGAATTTGACCTGACAACCGCCTACAAACTTAACAAATTCACTTCGGTCGATTTTGGACTGTCCTATATGGCGGCCACAAGCAGTATGGAATATGCAAAGAACGTTGCACCCGGCAGCGCAAAACTAAGTCCGGTTTGGGCTTACCTGCAATTTAACATACGGCCCGAATTTTTAAATAAGTAACAGAATTTAAAAACTGATAAAGTTTAAATATCATGAAGAATCAATTAACCAAACTCAACATATTTTCCCTCAAAGGCGTGCAGATGCGCACTTTTCACATTACCTGGCTCATGTTTTTTGTGTGCTTCTTCGGGTGGTTCGGTCTTGCGCCGTTGATGCCGACCATACGGGCCGAACTGCATTTGACCAAAGGGCAGGTAGGTAATATTATCATTGCCTCCGTGACTGCCACAATTGTTTCCCGTTTAATTATCGGCAAATTGTGCGACACATGGGGGCCACGGAAAACGGCCGTCAGGTTGCTGTTGATCGGCTCGGTGCCGGTTTTTTTTGTGGGACTTGCGCACAGCTATACAACTTTCATTTTGTTCAGACTGGCGATTGGCATTATAGGAGCATCCTTTGTGATTACTCAATTCCACACATCGATGATGTTTGCCCCTAAGATCAAAGGCACTGCAAATGCTATTACCGGCGGCTGGGGTAACCTGGGCGGGGGCGTAACCAATATGGTAATGCCTTTGATATTTGCTGCTATTGTGGGCTTTGGTTATACCAAAGCCGATGCATGGCGCTATGCGATGATCGTACCCGGAACAATGATGCTCATTATTGCTTATATCTATTATAAGTATACAAAAGACACGCCAAACGGTAACTATGATGAGATCGGGCATAGTAAAAAGCAAGCCAAAACGGATTGGTCGGTTTTAATAGATTGGCGTATTTGGGCGTTGACGATAGCTTATGCCATGTGCTTTGGCATGGAGATTACCTTTGATAATGTTGCCTCGCTCCATTTTGTCGATTCTTTCCATCTTTCGCAAAGCACAGCAGGTTTTTGGGCGGGGATATTCGGTTTCATGAATCTGTTTGCGCGTGCGCTGGGCGGTATAGTGTCGGATAAGGTCGGCGGCAAATTCGGCATGAGGGGGAAAGGCCTTTTACTTGCCGGTGTGCTGTTGCTTGAGGGCTGCGGGCTCATCCTGTTTGCTGCGTCGGGTACATTGATCATGGCTATCGTCTCCATGCTCACGTTCGCTTTGTTCCTCAAGATGTCTAATGGTGCAACTTATGGCATTGTGCCTTTTGTTAACACTAAAAATGTCGGG
>Ga0310811_10012868_pt1 | contig 10882 bp, 11 predicted proteins | sample YCmetagenome_FD_207642 | JGI IMG/M metagenome (GOLD analysis project Ga0310811, IMG submission 207642) | Soil microbial communities from experimental microcosm in Duke University, North Carolina, United States - YC | ecosystem: Engineered > Artificial ecosystem > Soil microcosm > Unclassified ...
GTGTGGGATGACGTCAATTACCGCGGCGACGCCTACGGCACATTCGCCTGGGGCGCATACGTCGCCGAGGTGGAAGTCGACCTGCGGACGTACGAGACGCGCGTCATCGACTTCGTCGCGGTGCAGGAAGTGGGGAAGGTGCTGCATGAAGTGCTGGCGCGGGGTCAGGTGCAGGGCGGCGTGGCGCAGGCGATCGGGTGGTCGCTGCTCGAAGAGTGCCGCTGGAAGGACGGCGCGATGGCCAACGCCCAGCTCACGAATTACCTGATTCCGACGAGCGATGACCTGCCTCGTATCCGCGTGGAATTCCTCGAGACCCCGTATGCGTACGGGGCGCAGGGCGCGAAGGGACTGGGTGAGCTGCCGATGGACGGACCGGCGCCCGCGATTCTCAACGCGGTGGCCGCCGCGACCGGCGCAGACCCCTGTGTAATCCCGCTGACCCCGGAGCGGCTGATGCAAATGATTGAAGGAAGAATGCAAAATGCGGAATTAGGAACACGATAGTCATGAGCGATTCTGCATTTGCAATTCATCATTCTGCATTTTCGGTCTCGTTCACCTTGAACGGCTCCCCGGTCTCCGTCGACGTCGATCCCGCCGACCGGCTGCTCGATACACTGCGCTATCGACTGGGACTGACCGGGACGAAGGAGGGCTGTGGAGAGGGGGAGTGCGGCGCCTGCACCGTCTATCTCGACGGGCTCCCGGTAGACTCGTGCCTCGTTCCCACCTACCAGGTCCAGGGGAGGCGGGTCGAGACGGTGGAATCGCTCGCCCCGAAGCGTTTGGACCCGTTGCTCGCACAGGGCGCGACGCAGTGCGGCGCCTGTACTCCAGGCGTCGCCATGACCTCGTGCTGGATCCTCGATCACCCGGACCTGCTCGCCACCCACACCGTGCGCGAGCTGCTCGCCGGCAACCTGTGCCGCTGCACCGGCTACGACGGCATCCTCGACGGTATCGCCGCAGCGATGCAGGTTCGCCCGTGAAGCTGTATCAACCGAAGAGCACGGCTGAGGCGCTCCACGTCCTCGCCGGCGAATCGGGGGTCGTGCCGGTGGCGGGAGGCACCGACCTCCTGGTCCATTGGCCGACCCGCCCCGCGGAGCACGACAAGAGCTACCTCGATCTCTCGGCGCTCGACGAGCTGCGCGGCGTCCGCTGGGGCGATCACGAGCTGCAGCTCGGCGCACTCGCGACGTATTGGGACGTGATCGCGGACCGGCAAGCCGCGGCGGAGCTGCCGCTGCTCGTGCAGGCAGCGCGCCTCGTCGGCGCGATCCAGATCCAGGCGCGCGGTACGTGGGCGGGCAACATCGTCAATGCGTCCCCCGCCGCCGACGGGGTTCCCGTGCTGATGGCCTACGACGCGACTGTGGTGCTGCAGTCGCTGCGCGGGCGCGAAGAGGTCCCGCTGGCCGAGTTCTATACCGGATACAAGCAGCTGCGCAAAGCGGGCGATCAGCTCGTCGTGGCGATTCGTGTTCCCCGGCGCGCCTACACCGTGGAGCGATTCCACAAGGTGGGATCGCGTCGCGCGCAGGCCATCGCCAAGGTCGGGCTCGCCGTCACACAGTCGGCGTTTGGGTGGCGGCTCGTCGTGGCGAGCATGGCGCCGACGGTGTGTCGCTGTCCAGCGCTCGAGCGCCTGCTCACGAGCGGTGCCGCTGTGCGCGCACCGGACGAGCTCCTGCCGGCGATATCAGAGGACACGAGCCCGATCGACGACATCCGTTCGAGCGCCGAGTACCGCCGTCGGGTGCTGGCCCGCGTGCTGTTCTCCGCGCTGCGCGGAGGATGAGCGCGGCTAGCGGAGCGACGCTCCGTCGGCGACCCAGCGACCCAGCAGGTCCCGCTCCGCATCGCTGATCCCCGTCAGGTTCCCCAACGGCATCGTCTTCGTCGTCACGGCGCGGTCCAGGATGCGTTGAGCCTTCCCCTGAATTTCGGCAGGGGTATCGAACATCACCCCCGCCGGGGCGACGCTGATCCCGGGATAGGTCGGAGCGCTCGAGTGGCAGGGCGCGCACCGTTGAGCGATCACGACACGTACCTCGGCGAACGGAGCCGGCGACCCGGTGGCCGGCCCGGCTCCGTCCCCCCGCGGCGCCGTCAGAGCGGCGAGCGCCACGAGTCCGAGCGCCGCCGCCGGTAGCAGCCAGCGGTTCGGCCGGCCCGCATTCCGCAGGTTGAACCAGTGCCGCACCAGCACGCCGATCACGAACAACGCGCCGAGGATCGCCCACCCCCAGGGTGAGCCATACGTCTCCGGGTAATGGCTGCTCACCATCACGAACAGCACGGGAAGGGTGAGATAGTTGTTGTGCAGCGACCGGAGCGCCGCCTGCCGGCCGCGCCAGGCGTCGGGCGCCTGTCCCGCGGTCAGGCTCGCGACCATCGCACGCTGCGATGGGATGATGACGCGAAATACGTTCGCGACCATGATCGTACCGAGCGCCGCGCCGACGTGCAGGTACGCGGCACGCGCGCTGAGCAAGTGACTCAACCCCCACGCGAGGACGGTGACGAGGATGAGTCCGAGGCCGGCCAGCACGGCCGGCTGCGCTTCGAGCGGCGAGCGACACATCCCGTCGTACACGAGCCACGAGACGGCGAGCGACGCGCTGCCGATCGCGATGCCGGTGGCTGGAGCGATGCTCGAAACCATGGGATCGAGGAGGTAGGCCCGCGCTCCCACATAGTAGAGGAGCACGAGCAGCGACATCCCCGTCCACCAGGTGGCGTACGCCTCCCATTTGAACCAGTGCAGCGTCGCCGGCAGTCGTCCGGGAGCGACGCCGTACTTCACGACGCGATAGAACCCGCCGCCGTGGACGGACCACAGCTCGCCGCTCACCCCCGGCTCGGGGGTCGCGGGGTGGGCAAACCGCGCATTCAGCCAGTTGAAGTAGAACGACGTCCCGATCCACGAGACGCCGACGATGACGTGCGCCCAGCGCAGCGCGAGGCCGAGCCACTGCTCGAGGTGCGCGGTCACCGGTCAGCTGCCGCGGTAGGTCGAATAGCCGAACGGACTGATCAACAGCGGGACGTGATGATGGCCGGTGTCCTGCAGCGTGAAGACGACGTCGACGCACGGATAGAAAGCGGGAACGCCCTGGTCCGCGAAATAGCCATCCAGCTCGAATCGCAGCCGCAGCGTCGTGCCCGGCACAGCCGGCGCGCCCGCCGGCGAAAGCGACGCGATACGGCCGTCGCCGTCGGTCGTTCCGCGAGCGAGCTCGCTCCACCCATCCGGGCCCTCGGCCGACAGGATGACCGGAATCCCCTGGGCGGGACGCCCGCGCGCCGTATCCAGAACGTGAGTCGAGAGCGTCATGCCGCCACCAGTTTCTCGAGTCGCAAGCGGATAATCTTCGCCTGTTCGCCGGCCGCCACGCGCAGCTCCTTATCGGGTTCGTTCGTCAGGCGCTCTCTGAGGTCCGTCAGCAGCTCCGCGGCGCTGCGCCCGGTGGCGCACACGAGATAGACGTGACCGAAGCGGCGCTCGTAGGTGCCGGTTTCCTCGAGCAGCGCGAGCCGCAGATCCGCACCGGCACGCGCCACACCGTTTTGCTCGCCGCTCGACCAGTCGTCCGTCGTCCGCTCGCCGATCCGGGGGTGCGCGGCGAAGGCCTCGAGCCAGGCGCCCCGATCGAGCGCCCACCATTCCCGCTCCGCGGCCCCAAACAGCTCCTGGTCGTCGGCAAAGGGACGGCCCGCGAGCATCCGCCTCACCCATTGCTTCGAGGCGCAGCAGCGTGACAGCGCCGCAGCAGCCGCGTCCCCCGACAGACCATTGATGTACGCCGCGATCGTCACACCGGTCTCCCGAACACGCGGAGGCGTGCCACTCCGCCGTCGGGAAAGATGTTGAACCGCACGTGGGTGACCGGTCCCGAGCTGCCGACGGCGCGGAAGCGATGCGTGCGGTCCGCCCTGAGCTTCGTACGGGGAACGAGCTCTCGCCATGTGCGCCGCTCGTCGGGGACCGCCGCCGGATCGAGGTCGGGAGCGTCGCACGCCTCGAGGCGGCAGCTCTCCGGGAAGTTGCCCTTGAAATGCGCCGTGTCCACCACGACTTCCTGCACCGTGCCGCGCGCGCCGAGCCGGATGATCACCCAGTCGTGCCCCGGCCCGCGGCGGCGTCGCGTCTCCCAGCCGTCGCCCATGTCCACCGAGGGGCCCGGCATCAAGAGGTTGATCGGTTCGCTGAAGAACTCGTCGCTCGCCGCGAGCGGTACCCCCCCGTGCTGGACCGCGACGAGGTCGATCGGTCCGGAGCGGCTGCGCAGCCGGCTCCAGTCCGGCCGCGCCTCCCCCCACACCCGGAGCCGGGCCACACCACCATCGGGGTAGATATGGAGCCGCAGGTGGGTGACCCGCGTGTCTCCGCTCACGAGAAACTCGTTCTCCCGATCGGGGCCGAGCGGGCTTTTCGCGAGAAGCTCCGGCCAGTGTTGTGCGGCGCGCTTCAGCACGGCCGCCTTCGGCACGGCGGCGAGGGCGGCCGCGGTCAGCGAGCACGCTTCGGGGTGGTTTCCCTTGAAGTGATGTGTGTCGACCGTCACGGCGCGAATGACGCCGGGAACACCGAGCTGGATGATGCACCAGTCGAAACCCGGTGTGCGGCGCCGACGGGTTTCCCATCCGTCCATCCATTTGCCGCGACTCGTGTACTTGCCCTCGAGGAATACGCCGCGGCCCGGTTTCAGTAGATTCGATTTCGACGCAAAGAATTCGTCAGACGCCGACAGCGCCCGCCCACCGGCGCGCGCGGCCGCCAAGTCGATCAGACCCGGACGCACTGCGAACCTCCAAGGCTGGCGCGAGATACCCCCGGGTGCGCATCTTGTGATGGAAGAAAGGCCCGAGGCCACATGACGAGCGAAGCGCACACCGGTCCGGAACGGCGCAAGGCACAGCGACGCAAGAGCGCCGACCGGCGCAAGGTGTTCGACCGGCGGCGCTGGAAGGAGCGCCGCAGTGTATGGGGCCGCACGTCCACCGAGCGGCGCACCGAGAAGGACCGGCGCTCGCTCAGTCCGCGCCGGGCGGGCGAAGAGCGCCGCTCCGGCCGCGAGCGGCGGCGCAAAGACTGAGTCACGGGCGCTCTCGTCTGAGCCACCGTCCAGGGGCGGGCTCCGCAAACCGATCACCGTCGTAGACGCACATTCCGCGCACAAACGTTCGCAACACATGGCCCCGGAGCGCCAGACCCGCGTACGGTGTGACGGCGTGTCGCTGCCGCAATGCCTGTGGGTTCACCGTCATGAGGCGATCTGGATCGAAGACGACCAGGTCGGCGTCGCTGCCGGGGGTGATGCGCCCTTTGCGGGCGAGATCGGCGAGCGCCGCGGGATGGCGCGACATCCACCGGACCACGTCCTCCAAGGTGCGGCCCCGCTCCCGCGCCCCTGTCCAGACGGCCGGAAGAGCGAGCTCGAGCGACGCGATCCCGCCCCAGGCGTCGAGGAAGCTCCCGCTGTCGAGACATTTCAGCGCGGGTGGTGCCGGAGAGTGATCGCTCGCGATGAGATCGATGTCGCCGCGCTCCAGTCCCTGCCACAACCCTTCTCTGTGCCGACGCTCGCGGACGGGCGGGGCGCACTTGAACGCCGTGGCTCCGTCCGGCACCGCTTCGGCGGCGAACATGAGGTAGTGCGGGCACGTCTCGACCGTCACGCGTACGCCGCTCTTCCGTGCCAGCGCGATGCACGCGATCGCTTCGGCACAGGCGAGGTGCACGATGTGCACCCGGCACCCGGTACGCGCCGACAGCTCGAGCATCCGGTCGATCGCCTCGAGCTCCGCCGCCACGGGACGCGACGCCAGCCAGGTTTCGTAGTGGCGGGGGTCGCCTGACGACGCCCTGACCGCCTGCTCGATCGCCTCCGGTGCCTCGGCGTGCACCAGCAACACGGCGTCGTGCTCGGCGATGCGCGACATGGCGGCGGCGAGGTCCCGAGGTCCCGTCATCGGGAATTCATCGATCCCGCTCGGGACGAGAAACACCTTGAACCCCAAGGCGCCCGCATCGAGAAGAGGGGCGAGGTCGGCGTCGTTCCCCGGAATGACCCCACCCCAGAAGCCGTAATCGACCAGTGCTATGCCGTCGGCCGCCCGGGCTTTGCGACGCAGCGCGTCGACGTTCGTGGTCACGGGGATGCTGTTCAGCGGCATGTCGACGACCGTCGTCACGCCCCCCGCCGCCGCGGCTCGCGTCCCGGTCGCGAATCCTTCCCATTCGGTGCGGCCGGGCTCGTTCAGGTGGACGTGCGTGTCGACGATGCCGGGGAGCACCGCCGCCGCCCCCGCGTCGAAAGTCGCGGTGGAGGGCGGAGCCGATTCACGGGACACGATGCCGGTAATGCGCCCGCCCGAAACGACGACCGCGCCCGAGCGCTCGCCTTCCGGCGTGATGATCCGGTCGCTCGTGACGACGAGATCGACTTGAGCCATCAGCTGTCAGCCATCAGACGTCAGCGCGCAGGGTGTTCGGGTAGGACCTAGAACGCGCTGCGCACCACGAACCAGATGTTGGCCGGCCGCTCGGCGAGCCGCCGCATATACCAGGCGAACCAGTGACTGCCGTAGCTGATCAGGATCCGCACTTTCACGCCCTGGGAGGCGAGGTCGCGTTGGTCGTCGCTGCGGATGCCGTACAGCATGTGGACCTCGTAGCGCGCGTCCGCGCTGCGGTTCACCGCCTCCTTGCCGATTCGCTCGACCAGGCCAAGATCGTGCGTCCCGAAGACGACGGTTGCCCGCCCGCCGGCGGTCGCGTCGAGCAGCTGGCCCGCGAGCGTTTCGTACTGCGCATCGATCTCCTCCTTGCGCTGCAGCGCGATCTCCGCGGACTCCCTGTAGGCGCCCTTCACGAGCCGGATCGCCGGGCCGATGGGCAGCAGCGCGGCCAGATCCTGCGGCGTGCGGCGCAGGTACGCCTGGAGACAGACGCCGATCCCCGGGCCGTCGGCGCGCGCGCGGCGGTAGATGTCGAGCGTCGCGTCGACGTAACGCGCTTCCTCCATGTCGATCCACAGGAACGTTCGGTCGGCGCGCGCCTTGGCGGCGAGATCGAGCACGTGATGCATGCACGCCTCCCGGCTGACGTCGAGACCGAGGTGCGTGAGCTTCACGGAAACGTGGGCGGGCAGGGACCGCTGGCGGATCTGGTCGAACACCTGGAGGTAATGATCGCGGACCGCGGCCGCTTCGGTGGCGTTCTGCACCTGCTCGCCGAGCTGCGTGAGCACCGTCCCGAGATTGTCCTTCGCGAGCGCGCTCGCGGCGTCGAGGGCCTCGCCCAGCGACTCCCCGGGCATGAACTTGCGCACCGCGCGGCGGGCGAACGCGCGCTTGCGGAACTGTTCAGCGAGCCAGGGGCTGCGCGATGCGCGCAGCAGCAGTGTACGGGCGAGCGACATCCGGCGGGGAAGATACACCGAGCGGGCGGCGTCCACATCGGACACCGCCCGCTCGTTCGTCGAAATCTACGTCCGGCTCAGCTCTGGATGAGAATCAGGTACTTCGAGGCTGCCCAGAACTTCTCCGGCGACGCGATCTGAATGCTGCCGCGGAAATTGCCGTTGCCGTCCGGCTGCTGCGCGAGGGCCGTGATGTCCTGACGCGAAGCGATCCGGTAGGTATGCGTCGAATCGGGCAGCGGGATCGTCGTCACCTGGCGGCGATCGATCGCCGTAAAGGCGCCCGGATCGAGCGCGCGGGCCGGCTGCACCGACGTGCCCGACTTCCACAGGATGAAGAGGAAGCGACTGCCGCCGGTCTCGTCGATGACGCCGCGGTTCTTGAGCTCGTCCTTGGTCCCGATCACGTAGTAGACCGTGTTTTCCCGGACCGTCAGGTCGCCCACGGTGTCCTTCAGGGCCGTGGCCAGGGCCGTCAGGGCGGTGTTCTCACCCTTCAGCGAATCGAGCTGTGACGCGTAGGCCACGAGCTGCGAGCGCTGTCCCGCCACCACCGAGTCGTAGTTCGCGATCGTCGCCGTCAGCGTGTTGCGCAGGCTGTCCGACAGGGACGAGAGACCGCGGATGCGGCGCTCGCTGGCGCGCAGCTGCGACTCGTTCGCGTTGAGGCGTGTGGCGATGTAGCGCACCCGGGCGACGACGCTGTCGCGCGACGCCTGTCCGGGGGACTCGCTCGACACGTTCAGCTTCCCGCGGACCTGCACCTTCGCCAGCTCGGCGGAGATGTCGGAGATCATGCGGGCGTCCTGCGCCATCTCCTGCACCACCCGATCGCGCTCGTTCGCCGCCTGTTGCAGCGAATCGATCCGCGCCTGGAGCTGGGGTGAGGGCTTCGAATTGCACGCGAGCGCTCCCAACAGCGCGAGAGCCGCAGTCGCGGTGCTACCGATTTTCCCGACCATGTCGACATCCTCCCTGCGGGGGGCTCTCTGACGGACCGAGCCGACGGCGCCCCCCGCCGTCCGCCCGCACTTACTGTGAGAAACCTCACCAATCTGACGGTCGCTCTGCTGTCGTTGCCACATGCAGCATCATCAGACACAGAAGCTCTGAGGGCTCGAATATACCCGGATGTGTTTCAAATGGTTCAGTCGATTGTCGCGCGCCCCGGATCGCGATGCACGGGCCTGCCCGGGGCCGCCCGTTGCGCCCGGTCCACAGCGTTACCGCGACACTCAGCCGGAGCCCGCCGGCAGCCGCCCGATCCGGAAAGGGGTGAGGTCGAACCCGCCTGCCTCCTCGTCGAGCAGCAGCCCGGCGATGATTTCACCTACGGCGCTCGCGAACTTGAACCCGAACCCCGAGCAGGGGCTGGCCACCACGACCGACCGGTGGGCCGGGTGGCGGTCGATCACGAACTGGCCGTCAGACGAATTCGTATACAAGCAGACCGCGCTGGCCCGATGGGCACCCGCCAGCGCGGGAGCATACCGCTGGAGCAGCCGTCGAGCGGCGGAGACTTCATCGCCGGCGACGTCCCGGCGCACGGTCTCGGGAGTCGTGGGGGCGCCGTCGTGGTGGACCGCCATCTTGATAGCCCCGTCGGCGCGGGCCGCCGGCGGCAGCGCGTAGAACACCGCCGCTTCGGTCTCCCGGATGAAGACGGGCAGCGATCGGGCGGCGTCCGAGGCGGGGTCGAACCAGTGCTGTACCTGGCGCTCGACCGAGAGTCCCCGGCCGGCCACGCCGGCGAGATCCGGCATCCACGCGCCGGCGGCGAGCAGCAAGCGGCCCGCTGCATAGGTCCCGCGTGTCGTCGTGACACGAACCCCATCACCCGACGGCTCCCACCGCGTCACCGGCTCGTCGAATCGCAGCTCGATTCCCCGGGTGGCGGCATGGCGCAGCGCGGCGGCCACCGCCCCTTCGGGGTCGAGCCATCCGGCGCCCGGCTCGAGGACGCCGATCGCGCCGTCCGTGTCCTGGAGCGCGGGATAGCGCCGGGCGAGTGCCGAGGGGTCGAGCAGATCATGATTGATGTCGTGTTGACGCGCGCTCGCCAGCGTGCCGGCCACGAGCCCGCCGTCCGGTGGGCCGACGTACAGGACGCCCGTGACGTGGAGCAGGGATGTATCCGTCGCGGCCTCGAGTCGCCGCCAGTTCTCGTAGGCCCGACGGGCGAGCGGCACGTATCGCGGATGCTCGAACGCCGTCTCGCGGATGACGCGCGAGCCGCCGTGACTCGAGCCCATCGTGTGCGGCGGATGGAATCGATCGAGGCCGAGGACGCGCCGGCCGCGCCCGGACAGATGGGCGGCGGCGGCGCTCCCGACGGCGCCGAGCCCGGCGAGGATGATGTCGTAGGGCACGGCGACAACTTAGCTTCCGGCGAGACCGCCCGAGACATGACCGAAGTCATCGCTATCGCCACCCCTTCCGAGCAGCAGCGCCGAGCGATCGAGGCGCCGCCCGGTCCCGTGCTGGTGCTGGCCGGTCCCGGAGCGGGAAAAACCTTCTGCCTGATCGAGCGGGTGCGGGCGCTGGTCGAACGCCACGGCGCCGATCCCGGCCGGATCTGCGCCATCACCTTCACCAACAAGGCCGCCGAGGAGATCGCCGCCCGGCTGCACCGCGACCTGGGCCCGGCGAGCGAAGCGGTGCATCGCGGCACGATCCACTCGCTCTGCGCCGAGATCCTGCGCGAGCACGGTGAGCGCATCGGCATCCCGCGCGGATTCGGGATCGCCGACGAAGACACCCAGGACGTCGTGCTGCGGCGCCTCGGCGTTCACGTGTTCAAACGCCGCATGTGGCTGCTCAATCAATTCGGCCGGCATCGCCTGCAGGGGACCCCGCTCGAGCCGGACGTCGCGACGCTGTGCCGCAGCTACGTCGAGATGCTGCGAGCCCGGCGTCTCGTCGACTTCGACGACCTGGTCCTCCTGGTGGACGCGCTCTTCGGCGCGGAGCCCGGGGTCGCGCGCGCCATCGCCGGCCGCTGGGATCACCTGCTGGTCGACGAATTCCAGGACCTCAATGCGCCGCAGTATCGTATCGTCCGGCGCCTCGTCGAGGACCATCGCAGTGTTTTCGCGGTGGGAGACGACGAGCAATCCATCTTCTCCTGGACCGGCGCCGACCCGCGCGTGTTGGATCGTTTCCGCACCGACTTCGCGACGCCCGAGCCGATCACGCTCGAGGAGAACCACCGCTGCTCCCGCGCGATCTTCGCCGTGGCCCGGCGGCTGGTGGAGCGCAACACTCCCCTCTTTCCCCGGAAGCACATCGTCGCGGTGCGGGACGTTCCGGTCCCCGTCGTCGCGCGGGCGTTTTCCGATGAGGGAGCGGAGGCCGACTGGATCGTGGCCGACGTGCTGACGAGTCGGGCGGCCGGCGTTCCCTGGGGAGAGATCGGCGTTCTCTATCGCGTTCACGAAATCGGCAAGGAA
>Ga0310811_10012869_pt1 | contig 10882 bp, 8 predicted proteins | sample YCmetagenome_FD_207642 | JGI IMG/M metagenome (GOLD analysis project Ga0310811, IMG submission 207642) | Soil microbial communities from experimental microcosm in Duke University, North Carolina, United States - YC | ecosystem: Engineered > Artificial ecosystem > Soil microcosm > Unclassified ...
GCGCGCAAACCGCATCATTCTTGGCTCTGCACCACGATCGCCGAGTTCGGAACCCCGAAGTCATTGTCCGCCGCGCGCGGCGCGCTCGGATCGGCGACCCACAGGCTGTCGTCGACCAGGAACGAGTACCGGTGATGGCCGACCGGCACCTTCGCCGTCACCGACCAGACGCCACCGTTGTGCGTAGCCTGGAAGTCGGCGTGCGAAGCGTCCCAGCCGTTGAAGTCACCCACCACAGCGACCTTCTTGGCGTCGGGCGCAACGAGCACGAACTGAACGCGTTGCGCGGCCTGCGGTTTGTTCGACTTCGGGAACAGCGCCTTGGCGATTGGCGCCGCCGCGCGGTGGACATCCTGGTAGGCGTGAGCGGCGCCGAGTAGAGCGAAGACCGCGACCGACGCGGCGAGCACGCCCCACGACAACGGCATGATCGTCACTCGGCGCGGCGTCGTGAGCCGAGACCAAAGACTGGCGCGCGCGTGGCGCGGCAGCTCGCGGACCGCCCGCATGATCCTGGCATCCAGCGATGCGCTCATCCGGACGGGCTGTCGCAGCTCGTCCGCGATGCTTTTGATTTTCAGATCGTCATTGTCATGCATGGTGCACCTCACTCAACAGCTCACGCAGTCGTTCGCAGGCGCGCATGACCCGCATCTTGAGCGCCGAGACACCGATCCCCGTGAGCTGCGACATTTCGTCGTAGCCCAATTCCTCCACGTACTTCAGCAGGAAGGCTTCCCGTTGGTCCGGGCGCAGTTGCTGAAGCGCACGTTCGATCTCTTCGCGCCACGCACTGCCATCCGCCGGGTGATCGATCGCCGCCTCGAGGAGCGCTCCCTCGTCCACGACGAAGGTTTTCGCCCGCCGACCGCGGCGCGCACCGATGGTGCGGCAACGGTTGACCAAGATCCGGAACAGCCAAGCGCCGAAGCGCTCAGGATCCTCGCACCGCGACAACGACCGATAGGCGCGCGTAAACGCGTCTTGCAGCGCCTCTTCGGCGTCCTCGTGATTGCCGAGCATGTGGACGGCGTAGCGCGCATACCGGTCGCGATACCGCTCGACCAGCACGCGGAACGACTCCACATCACCCCGCAACACGCGGGCAACGATCACTGCGTCGGAACTACCTTCCACGGAGGACAGACCTAGGTTGATTGGGGACAGTCACATTAAAGGGGCGCAACCGGTCTGCACCGACCAGCCGACCCTTCCAGCCAGGGCCCAAGCCGCCAAACGGGCCCCGTTCGTATACCCCTGCCGCTAATAAAAGCTCAGACGGCCCGTTGCGGCGTGGATCAGGACCTCCGCGGGCTCGAATCGGCCCACAAAGCGATCGTTCAGCTCCTCGAGTTGTTCTACGATCCGTTGGGCCCCGACGCTGTCCACATAGCGGAACGGACCGCCTCGGAACGGTGGGAACCCGATTCCAAAGACTGCCCCGATGTCGCCGTCGCGCGGTGACCTGAGAATGCCCTCATCGAGACACCGCGCGGCCTCGTTCACCATCGCCAGCACGCAGCGCTGCGACATCTCCTCCAGCGGCAGCTCGCGGCGTTGGCCGCCGATAACCTCGTAGATGCTCGGATCGACCGCGCCTTTTTTTCCGCTGTCGTCGTAGCGATAGAAGCCGCTGCCGCCCTTTCGTCCGGTCCGCCCCGACTGGACCACGCGCCGCAGGGCTTCCGAAGGCGCCATCCGCGCTCCGAACGCATCACCCAGCACTAGCCCGACCTTGCCGCCGACGTCGATTCCGACCTCGTCGAGGAGCGTGATCGGTCCGACCGGAAAGCCGAACTCGACGAGCGCCTTGTCGAGCGCCTCTATCGCGGCGCCTTCCTCGAGCAGGTGGCCGGCTTCGTTCATGTACGCCGACAGCGTTCGCGTCGTATAGAAGCCCGGGCCGTCGTTCACGACGATCACCGTCTTGCCGAGCCGCTTCCCGAATGCGACCGCGGTCACGGTCGTGACCTGAGACGTCTGCGGCGTCACCACAACCTCGAGGAGCGGCATCTTGTGCACGGGCGAGAAGAAGTGCATGCCGATGACGCGATCGGGACGTTTCGCCGCTTGAGCGATTCGCGAAATGGGAATCGTGCTCGTGTTCGACGCGTAGATCGCGGACTTGTGCAGCACCGGCTCGACTTCGGTGAGCACGCGCTGCTTGAGCCCGAGGTCTTCGAACACGGCCTCGATCACCAAGTCGGCAGCCTCGAAGCCGGAGTAGTCGGTCGTTCCGCCGACGAGGCTCATGAAGTCGTCGAACTGGTGCCGCGTGATGTGCTTCTTCGCCAAACGCTCCGCGACGACCGCGTGGACGGCCGCGAGGCCCTTCCCGACCCGCGCGGTATCGGTGTCCTTGAGGCGAACGAGCGTATCCTGCTGCGCCGCAACGGCCGCGATGCCGGCGCCCATGAACCCCGCGCCGAGCACTCCAACCCGATAGACGTGGCTCGGCGCCGGCCCCGGCGGGGGCACACCCGGGTCCTTCTTCAGCGCGTTGCTCGCGAAGAAGAGGAATACGAGTTGGCGCGACACAGGACTCACGGCCATCTCGCCGAACAGGCGAGCCTCCTCGCCGAGTCCAGCGTCGAATCCCTTCGTATACCCGGCCTGCACGGCATCGAGCGCCGCGAGCGGCGCGGGATAGTGTCCGTGCGTTTTCTCCATCACGCTTTCGCGCGCCTTCTTGAACACGAGATTGCGACCAAGCGGGTTGTGCTCGAGCAGCAGGCTCGTTGCACCGAATCTGCGAGAGCGCACGGGTTTGAGAGTCCCGTTCGCGAGGCTGCGCGCACGTTGGATCGCGATGTCACGCAGGATCGCTGGGTGTACCATCTCATCCACGAGCCCCATCTGCAGCGCGCGCTTCGCCCGAATCGTGCGGCCGGTGAGGATCATGTCCAACGCCGCCTGCAAACCGACCCGCTGCGGCAGTCGTTGAGTGGCGCCGATGCCCGGGATCAGGCCGAGCTGAACCTCGGGGGTCGCGAGTGTCGTCTTTGGATGATCCGTGCAGATGCGATACGAGCACGCGAGCGCGACCTCGAGACCACCGCCCAAGCACGGGCCGTGAATCGCCGCGACCACCGGCACGCGCAGCGCCTCGACGCGCGTCAGCATATCCTGTCCCATCCGGCTTATGCGCTCGGCTTCGCCGGCCGTGCGAATCTCGAGGAATTGCTCGACGTCCGCGCCAACGATGAACGAGTCGGGCTTTCCCGAAATCAATACGACGCCCTTGATGAACGTGTCGTCGTCGATACGAAGGAAAAGGCCCTCGAACTCGCCGACGAGTGACGTTGTGAGCGTATTGACGCTCTCTCCCGGACGATCGATGCTCACGATCAGGATATCCTGATCGACCTCCATCGAGAGCGTCGGCTCGGTTGCCGCCGTCGTCATCGCTCGATCACCATGGCGTGCCCCAATCCCCCCGCGGCGCAAACCGTCATCAGTGCGAACTGCCCGCCGCGCCGAACAAGCTCGTTCGCCAACGTGATCAGAATGCGGCCGCCCGTTGCACCGAACGGATGACCGATGGAGATCGATCCACCCATCACGTTCAAGCGCGATCGATCCACTTCACCCACCGGTTCAGAGAATCCTGCTCTCGCCGCCCATTCGCGCGACTCGAAACCATTCAAGTTGCAAAGCACCTGCGCGGCGAACGCCTCGTGCATCTCGACCAGGTCGATGTCGCGAAGCCGCAATCCCGCGCGCTGCAGCGCGACAGGTGCAGCGAGCACGGGACCCATCAACAGTTGCTCGCCCGGATCAAGCGCGGCGTACGAATACGATCGGATGTACGCGAGCGGCGTGTAACCGAGCGTGCGAGCCCGCTGCTCGCTCATGAGCAGCACGGCGCTCGCGCCATCGGTCAGCGGCGACGAATTGCCGGCGGTGACCGATCCATACTTCTTGTCGAACACCGGCTTGAGCGCGCGCAATTGCTCGATCGACGTGTCGGTCCGAATGCCGTTGTCGCTCGTGAGCACGGTCTCGTATCGCGGCGGAATCCAGACGGGCGCAATCTCAGCGGTGAGGCGTCCGTCTTCCGTTCCGGCAGCAGCCAGCCGATGCGAACGCAGGGCGAACTGATCCTGATCGTCGCGCGAGATGTGATTGATCTTCGCCATCTTCTCGGCCGACTGACCCATCGTCTCGCCGGTGGACGGTTCGGCGATCGCCGGCGTGATCGGGACAAAGTCGCGCGGACGGATCGATCCAACGACCCGCAACTGTTGAGCGGGATTCCTGGCCTTCGACAGGGCGACGAGCTTGTCCGACATGCCGCGCGAGTGGAGAATCGGCACGTTGGACAGCGATTCGGCGCCGCCGGCGATCACGACCTCGTGATGACCGAGGACGATTTGATCGGCGGCGTCGGTGATGGCCTGGTTCGCCGACGCGCACGCCCGACCGACCGTGTATGCCTGGCAGCTCTTCGGCAGCATCGGCATGAGCGAGATCTCGCGCGCGATATTCGGCGCGAGCACGGACTGCACGACGGTACCATATACGATCGCCTCGACGAGCTCGCCGTCGAGATTCGTTCGCTGGATCAGCTCGGCGACGCATCGCTTGCCGAGCTCGATCGCGGACAGGCCCTTGAACGTCGTTCCGGCACGGGCGAACGGCGTGCGCACTCCGGCCACGATCGCGACACGTCGACCGGAGCCGCCAAATGTAGGCATGCGCGAAAGGTGACAGCGTCAGGCTTACTATTCAATTGTGATGACATCGCCCGTGGCGGCGCGCACCGACCGTTGGAGAGCGCTGGGCGAGCGCGCATTCGACGTTCTCGTGATCGGCGGCGGCATCACCGGGTGCGGTATCGCACGCGCGGCCGCGCTCCGCGGACTGACGGTGGCGCTCGTGGAGAAGGGCGATCTCGCGAGCGGAACGTCGAGCCGCTCGTCGCGTCTCGTGCACGGCGGAGTACGCTATCTCGAGCACGGCCACTTGCATCTCGTGTTCGAGTCGAGCGCCGAGCGAAGGCGCTTGCTGCGCCTCGCACCACATCTCGTTCGCCCGCTGGAGTTCACGTGGCCGGTCTACGAGGGCGCTCGCATCCCCCGGTGGAAGCTGGGGGCCGGGCTCACGCTGTATGATGCGCTCTCGCTGTTCCGCAACGTCGGTCGGCACCATCGGTTGAGCCGCAACGCGGTGCTCGAGCGCGAGCCTGCGCTGAGCGCGGACGGCCTGTTGGGTGGCGCGACCTACTTCGACGCGCGGACGGACGACGCGAGGCTCACGCTCGCAAATGCAATCGGCGCCGTGGAAGCCGGCGCCGTCGTGTTGACCTACGTCGACGAGAACGAACTGCTCCACGACGCCGGTCGAGTCACGGGAGCGCGGGTCACGGACACGCTCACGGGAGCAACGACGACGGTGCGCGCGTCCGTCGTGGTGCGCGCAACCGGGCCCTGGACCAGCGAGGTGCGGGGGAGCAAGGGCACGCACATCGCGGTACCGCGGACGCGGATCGGCAATCGTCAAGCGCTCACGTTGCTCTCTCCGGCCGATGGACGCGTGTTTTTCGCGCTGCCCTCAGCCACGCACGCGATCATCGGCACGACCGACACGTTCACCACTGCCTCGCCCGATGAAGTGCGGGCGTCGAACGAGGACGTTCGCTATCTCCTCGCGGCCGCCAATTGCTTTTTCCCCGCGGCGAATCTCAATGAGGGCGATGTCGTAAGCGCGTGGGCGGGGATTCGCCCATTGATTCCGACGACGCACGACTCACCCGGCGGCGCTACGCGCGAGCACCTCGTCTCGACTGACGCCGAGGGCGTGGTCAGCATCACCGGCGGAAAGCTCACGACCTATCGCGTGATGGCCAACGACACGCTCGACGCGGTCGCGGAACGACTGGGCCGGCGCTTGGCACCGGATCTGACCCGTTCGCGATCGTTGCCTGGCGGCGACTTTTCGTCGCTCGCCGAGTTGAAGGACGACGCCGACCGGACGACAGCCAACCGTCCGCTCGCGTCGCATCTCGTCGAGACCTACGGCACGCGATGGCAAGACGTCTGGCGAGAGGTGAGCGACGCGGGTGGCGGCGAGCGACTCGACGACGCGTTGCCGTACGTCGCGGGGCAGTTCCGGTACGCAATTCGGCATGAGATGGCGTGCACGCTGGCAGACCTGCTCATGCGACGACCCCATCTCGCGTTCGAGACGCGGGATCACGGCGCGGCGGCCGCAGAGCGTGCCGTGCTGATCGCCGCGCCGCTGTTCGGCTGGGACCGCGCCGCCCGAACTCGAGCGCTCGACGGCTATGCGCGGGACGTTGAGCGAGTGTTCGCGATCGACGCCTGATTCAGTCCCCGCGCATTGCCACTAGTGGATCGACACGCGCTGCACGCCGCGCCGGCAGCCAGCTCGCCAGCACCGCTACGACCAACAGCGTGCCGACCACGCCAAGGAGTGTGAGGCCGTCCGTGCCGCTCACCCCGAACAAGAAGGTCGAGAGAAGCTTGCTCACGCTTGCCGCTCCAGCGATTCCCACCGCGAGGCCGGCTGCCGTGAGGGCAAATCCTTCGCCGATCACCATCCGCGAGATGCGCGACGCGCTCGCGCCGAGTGCGACGCGGACGCCAAGCTCGCGCGTCCGCTGTGTCACGGCGTAGGCGATCACGCCGTACAACCCGACCGCCGACAGGAGCAGGGCAACCGCGGCGAAGACAGCGATGAGCGTCGCGAAGAACCGCTCTCGACCGAGCGAGCCGGCGACGCGCTCCGACATCGTCTGTAGCGAATAGACCGGCACCTCGCGATCGAGATCTCGAACGATGGAGCGAAGTCCACTACCGAGTGATGCCGGATCTCCGTCGGCTCGAACGACTATAGAGAGCGACGTCATTGGATGCTGCGCCATCGAGAGGTAGACGGTTGGCTCGGGCGCTTCGGCGAGCGCGGTCGCGTGCATGTCGGCCACGACACCGATGATCGGCCGCATCACCCTGCCAGTATCCTCGCCCCAGCCGAGCGCGAGCGCTTGATCGAGCGGGTTGTCCTTGGGGAAGAAGCGATCCGCGAATGCTTTGTTGATCACGATGCCTTCGGCGGTCCCTGGCCTGTCAGCCAGCGTAATCGCGCGGCCTTGAAGCACCGGCGTGCCCATCGCGCTGAAGAAATCCGGCGTGACGACGCGGACTTCAGCGCTCGACTCGTCGCTCGAGCGAGGCTGCGGACGTCCGCGAATGACGAACGTAAATCCGTAGCTGCTTCCATCCAGCGGAATCATGTTCGAGATCCCGACGAGACGCGCGCCCGGCAGCGCCCGCGCCCGCGCCTCGAGCGCGGCAACGAAGGCGCGCGTCCGCGTGCTGTCGTACGTGCGCGGCGGAAGCGCCAGCTTCAACGACAAAGCGCCTTCCGGTTTGAAGCCTGGATCCACGGACAACAGCTTGGTGAAGCTGTGGAGCAGGAGTCCCGCTCCGGTCAGCAGCGTGACGGCGAGCGCGATCTCGCCGACGACGATCAACCGCTTGGTGCGGTTGGCGGAGGGACGCGATCGAACACCGCCGGCGCCAGCACGAAGCGCGGACGTGAGATCGTTCTTCGCGACCTGCAGCGCCGGCAACAGACCGAATGCGACGCCCGTGACGACCGCGATGAGCGCGGTCACGGCTAAGGTCGTTGCGTCGATCGACGCGCGCGTCATGAGCAGCACACTCTGTGGGGCGCGCGAAAGCAGCGCGGTCATGCCGACCTTTGCGATCGCGAGCCCGACCGTCGCACCACACAACGAGAGCAAGACGCTTTCCGTCATCAACTGACGAACCAAGCGTCCCCGCCCCGCGCCGAGCGCGGTGCGCACGGCCATCTCGCTCTCGCGGGCGGTCGCGCGGACGAGCAGGAGGTTCGCCACGTTGGCGCATGCGATGAGCAGCACGAACGCGACGGCGCCGAGCATGATGAGGAGTGGCTTTCGAACATCGCCGACGGTGAACGCCTGCACTGTCGCGAGATGAGCGCGACGCTCCCGGAACACCTCCGGAAACTTGGTCTCCATGAGCGCCGAGACCTGCTCGATATCCTTGTTCGCGACCGAAACGGCGACGTCGTCGCGCACGCGCGCCAACATGCTGAGCCAACGAGCGCCACGGCTCTGATCGTTGAGCTCACCCGGCGTGAACACCTTGGGAATCCACAGCTCGGCGGAGAACGGATAGCCGTTGTCGCGCGCCGCGACGCCGACGATCGTGTACGGCGTCGAGTTGATTCGCACCAATTTTCCGACGACGCTTGGCGACGCGGCGAAATCACGCCGCCAGAGCGCTTCCGAGATCACGGCGACCTTCGCGGCACCAGTCTGGTCCTCGCCGTCGGCGAAAAAGCGGCCGGCAAGCGGTGTCACCCGAAGCAGCGAGAACCAGTTCGCGCCGACGCGAACACCCGGTATGCGCTCAGCGTCGGCGCCGTCGCGGACGAGATTCGCCGTCATGCCCTCGATGATCGAGAAGCCCACGAACTTCGTCGCGTGCGTGCGATCGTCGACGATGTCCATCGGCGTGCTGACGTCGGGGTGGCCCTGCTGCGAGTACAGCACGCGCACCAGATGGTCGGCCTGTGGAAAGGCCGGCTCGCGCAGCAACACGCCGTTGACGATGCTGAAGATCGCGGTATTGGCGCCGATGCCGAGAGCGAGCGTCGCGATCGCGGCCAGCGTGAAGGCGGGCGCCGCGCCCAGCTTCCGCACCGCGTAGCCGAGGTCCTGCCACAGATCTCTCATGTAGTCGTTCCTTCGTTGGGAAGCTTCGATGTCGCGATCCACGGCGCCGATGTAGCGACGCGCATCCTCGAGATCGCCGAACTCGCGCAGGGCGCGCACACGCGCGTCGGCTGGCGTTAGGCCCGTTGCGACCAGGGCCTCGATGCGCATGTCGAGGTGAAAGCCCAGCTCCTCATCGACATCGCGGCTGATCTGTCGCGAGGTGCGCCAGGGTAAGCGGAACAGTCGGCCCCAGATCATACCGGCTCCAGCACCTTGAACACGGCTTCAGCGTAGCGGCGCCAGGCTGTCTCTTCGGCCTTCAGTTGTCGGCGACCGGCGGGCGTAAGCGAGTAATAGCGCGCGCGGCGCTTGTTCTCGGAGACGCCCCATTCGGCGGCGACGAACCCCGCGCGCTCGAGGCGGTGGAGCGCCTTGTACAGTGGCGCATCCTCGATCTCGAGGACGCCCTCTGTGCGCTGATGAATCGAGCGTGAAACGGCGTACCCGTGCATCGGTTCCCAGGCCAGCGTGCGAAGCACGAGGACATCCAGGGTTCCCTGCAGCAGCTCCATTGGCTCTCTGACCATGTCGCTCCCCATACCAAGTACGGGGAAGTCTGTCCGTCGGTCATGACGTGGTCAAGGCGCGAGGGTCGGCACGGCGTCGGCGATGTGCAATCCGGCTTGCCGATCACAACGGCATCGAGGTTGCTGACGTGATAAGGAAAGTTCCTTGACCTGGGTGATGAAGGACTTTGCCACTCGGCGCGCTCCCGTCGGTCAGGACGATGCAGTCCTCGAGGGCAACTCGTTGGCCGAACACGTCATCGCGGTTTGGCACGGGCTGGCCGCGCGCATGCGTGCGCCGTCAAGGATTTTTTCCCCCACCTAACGAGGAAGGAACTGTGCGTCTGACTCGCGCTCTCACTCGGGTTGTGATCGTGGTCACCGTTGCGGGCGTCGCGGCGTGTACCGGCGATGCTCCGTCAGCGCCGGCCGCGCCACCGGCGACCGCTGTCTCGAACGGTGCAACGCGGCTCCTGACCCCAATCGCGGTAGTCGCGCTGCAGCGCACGTCGCCGTTGGCGACGGCACAATCCGCGTCAGCGCGGATCGGCGTGCTCGGTGGCCATCTGTCACTTCCTGACGCGGGGCTGGCGGTCGTCGTGCCCCCGCTTTCAGTCCTTTCACCGGTGACGATCACAGTAACGGCGCTCGCCGGATCGGACGTCGCGTACGAATTCTCGCCGCATGGCATGACCTTCTTAGTGCCGCTGGTCGCGACGCAGAGTCTTCAGAATACCGAGGCGGGGGCGGGCGGATTGATCGATCCGCTCACGCTGTACGTCGGCTATTTCCCCGACTCGACCCAGATCACGAGCGTGACGGAGCTGCTCAATCTGCGTGTGGACTTGTTAGGCCAGACGTCCACTGCGCTGCTCACCCACTTCTCCGGCTATATCTGGGCGAGTGGTCGCGAAGGTGACCCCGGCGACGGGGGCACGACGGTCGTTCGACCGCGCACCGGAAGTCATATGACGAGCGGAAACGCCCCGATCCGGTAGGTGCATATGAACGAGCTCCAGAGAAATAGCCGACTGTCAGGCCGCGCCGCCGACGCGATGCGTCTCGTGGAAGACGCGCGCGCCGCCGAACTCGGCCACGCCCCTGACGACGCCGCGCGAAACTATCGTGATGCTTTCGCTCTTCTTGGCGAGACGTTCACGTCCGCGCACGCCGACGTCCTTCGATGGCACGGCACACTGCTGCGCGACCGCGGCCGAACGACGGAGGCCGAACGGTTGTACCGCCGAAGTCTCGAAATCGCGCGACAGATAGGATATCAGTCTGGCATCGCTCACACGCTGAACTGCATCGCTGGAGTGGATCAGCGCCGCGGCGATCTGCGGCATGCGGCGCGCCTCCTCGCCGATGCCGCGCTCATCGCGGACGCGAACGGCGACACGCAACTGCTCACCATGATTCACTCGAACCTCGGAATCCTCGCCGACGTTCGCGGTGACACCGAAGCGGCGATGAGCCACTATCGCGCCGCATTGCTCGTATCGGAGACGGCGGGCAACGAACAGGAAATTCTGTGGGTCCTCAGCAACTTCGCCGTGCTGCTCGGGCGGCGTGGAAAACCTGATGAAGC
>Ga0310811_10012870_pt1 | contig 10881 bp, 12 predicted proteins | sample YCmetagenome_FD_207642 | JGI IMG/M metagenome (GOLD analysis project Ga0310811, IMG submission 207642) | Soil microbial communities from experimental microcosm in Duke University, North Carolina, United States - YC | ecosystem: Engineered > Artificial ecosystem > Soil microcosm > Unclassified ...
CCCCCTCCGCCCCGTATGACGGGGCACCTCCCCCGATTACGGGGGAGGGATTTGAGATATGTCCACTCCGTAGCAGCGAAGCTGGGGAGGAGAAAGAAGAGCGCTCGATATGCGAATGCCCCGCGATGACGGGGAGGACTCTGACTTGCGTTCACCAACCGAGATCGCGGCGGATCCTGGCGGCGGCGTCGAGGTGGCGTTCGTGGTCGCCGGCGAAGCGCAACACCAAATGGCTGGCGCCGGCATCGACGTAAGCCTTCAGCCAGGCCGCCGCACCGGCGGCCGAGCCGGCGTAGGACATCTGCCGCTTGCGCGTCTCGCTCGCCGGCATGTTGTAGTAGTGCTCGAGATAGGCGTTGAGCTTGTCGTCGGCACGCCGCTCATCGTCATCGATCGCAAGCGTCAGGTACATCGCCGCGGTCAGCGCCGCCGGATCGCGCCCGGCGGCCCGCGCGCCCGCCTGGACCTCGGCCCATTGCGGCGCGAAGTCAGGGATCGCCGGCGAGTTCGGGAACCAGCCATCGAAATGCTTGCCGGCCCGAGTCCGGGCGGCCGTGACGGCGCCAGCGATCCACAGCGGCGGCCCGCCCGGACGATGCGGCGTCGGGCCGAGCACGGCGTCCTTCATCTTCCAGCGGCCGTCCCAGGTGACGGGCTTGCCCGTCCACAGCGCGCGGCACAGCGCCATGCCCTCGATCAGCCGGCCGATGCGCTTCTCGAACGTCACGCCTGCCGCCTCGAACTCGGCCCGGATGTTCGGCCAATCCGAGGCGATGCCGATTCCCAGGATGACCCGGCCTTCGGCGATGCGATCGAGCGTCGCGACCTGATGGGCGAGCAGCACGGGATTGCGCAGAGCCGGCAACAGCACCGCCGTGCCGAGTTCGGGCTTGCGCGTGCGCGCAGCGACGGCCGCCAGCAGGGTCAGCGCATCGTGCCGCGGCCGGGCCAGCAGTGAATCGCCGACCCACAGGGAGTCGAACCCCAGCCCCTCGGCGCGTTCTGCCAGGGCGAGCAGCGAGGCTGTTTCGTGCCGCCCTTCCATGACCCTTTCGCGAGTCGGCAGCAGGTATCCCACTTTCGGCATCGGCATTTCCTCTGTGATGTTGGTCGCGACTGTGCGGCGCTTCCCGGTCCCTGTCTTGCGGATTCTTGATCCAGATCAACGCCGACTGCCATCGATCGGCAACAGTAGCCGCAGATCAGCAACCCGGAGCATGCGATGTCGCACGGCCGTGCAATCGTCTGGATGGATTCGAAGCAGGCCCACATCTTCAGGTTCAATGCCGAGGACGTGGAGGAAGAACGCATCAAGGCACACAGTCCGTTTCGCCAGGTACATCACAAGGCCGGCGTGATCGGCGCCGGCCACGCCCATCTCGATCGCGACTTCTTCGATCGCATCATCGATGCCCTGCGCGGCGTCCGGGAATGGCTGCTGGTCGGCCCGAGCAACGCCAAGAACGAGCTGCTGGCCCATCTTGATGCCCATGTCCCGCGGCTCAAGGCGCAAATGGTCGGCATCGAGCCGATGGATCATCCGACCGACGGCGAGTTGCTCGACCACGCACGGCGCGTCTTCAAGTCTGTCGAGCGGATGCAACCGAACTCGCCGCCGCCGCCCGCCTAGGGCAGGTTCACGGCACGAGCACGGCGGCACCCTGGAAGCGCCCGGCCCGCAGATCGGCCAACGCCACGTTGGCCTCCGCCAGGGGATAGACCCTGGTCGTCGTGCGCACGCCGGCCTTGGCGGCGATCGCCAGGAATTCTACGGCGTCGCGGCGGGTCAGGTTGGCGACCGACAGGACATGGCGTTCCTCCCACAGCAGGCGATAGGGGAGACGTGGGATGTCGCTCATGTGGATCCCGCCGCACACGACGCGCCCGCCTTTGCCGACCGCGGACAGAGCCAGGGGAACGAGGTCGCCCACCGGCGCGAACAGGATGGCGGCATCGAGCCGGTCGGGAGGCATCTCGTCGGAGCCGCCGGCCCAGCGCGCCCCGAGCGACAGCGCATGCTCCTGGGCCTGCACGTCACCGGGCCGCGTGAAGGCGTAGACCTCGCGATCCTGCCAGCGACAAACCTGGGCCAGGATGTGGGCCGCCGCGCCGAAACCGTAGAGGCCGATTCGCCGCGCCGGGCCCGCCATGACGAGCGAGCGCCAGCCGATCAGGCCGGCACACATCAGCGGCGCCGTGGCGACGGGATCGGCCGCCTCGCCGAGCGCAAAGGTATAGTCGACGTCGGCGATGGCGTGGCTCGCGAATCCGCCGTCGCGCGAGTAGCCGGTGAAGACCGGCTGGTCGCACAGATTCTCCTGGTCGGACCGGCAATAGGGACAGACACCACAGGTATGGCCGAGCCACGGCACGCCGACCCGAACGCCGGGCGCCAGGCCGGTAACGCCTGGTCCCACGGCGTCGACCCGTCCGACAATCTCGTGGCCAGGCACGATCGGCACCCGGACATCGGCCAGATCACCGTCGACGACATGCAGATCGGTCCGGCAGACGCCGCACGCCTCGACACGGACGCGGACCTGCCCCGGCCCGGGCAGGGCATCGGGCCGCTCCTCGAGCACAAGGGGCTGGCCGACCGATTGCAGAACCATCGCCCTCACGATTCACCTCTCTCTTGAGTTCGTCGGCGCGAAGCTCTTATTCCTCCCCCGCAATCGGGCAGGGCATTCGCATTTGACAAAAAGCTATCATCCCGACCGGAGCCGAGCGAAGCGAGGCGTAGTGGAGGGACCTTTCTTGTGGTCACGGGTGGAGGAAAGGTCCCTCGACTGCGCCGCCCTGCGGGCGGCTTCGCTCGGGATGACAGCTTTTTTGTCAGATGCGAATGCCCTGCGATTAGGGAGAGGAAATGGAGACGTCTCCACTCCCGGCAATAATCCTTACTGCCCTACGCCTCAAGGCGGCGCAGTGCCGGCTTGTTGCGGAGCGCGACCGAGCGGCTCGACGCCGGCAGATCGATCAGGCCCTTCCTGGCGAACCGGGTCAGGGTGCGCGACACGGTCTCGATGGTCAGGCCGAGATGGTCGGCGATGTCGGCGCGTTGCATCGGCAGCTCGAAATGTTGGTCGTCATCGGACAGGCGGTCCGCCATGTCGAGCAGGAAGGTCGCCATCTTTTCCTGCGCCGTCTTGCGGCCCAGCAGCAGCATGTGGGACTGTGCGCGCTCCAGGCTGCGCAAGGTGGCCGCCATCACCCGATCACCGAATGCCGGATCGGTCTCGGCCACCGTCGCCAGGCGACTGCGGCGGTAGGCGACGACCGTTACGTCGGCAACCGCCTCGGCGGAGAAGCGGTGTTCGGCACCGAACTCGATGCCGAAGATGTCGCCGGCGAAATGGAACGCATCGATCAGCCGGCGTCCGTCGCTCAGCAACTTGTAAGTGCGCACGGTCCCCGACTTGACCTCGCAGAAGCACTCCGCCTCGTCGCCCTCGGCAAACAGCTCCTCGTCCTTGGAGAACGACCGCACCAGGCCGGCCAAGGGTTCGCGGCGGGTCTCGATCCGGGGCGTCGCCGCGGCCGGCAGTCGGATGCCGATCGTGGAAGCCGGCAGCCTGGAAATCTGGGGGACGTTCTCCGTCAGCATCGCGCTCTCCGTGGTCCGCTTGCGATGACCATTCGGTAACGCGCCCCGGGAAATGCCACCATTCGGGTCTTGAACTAAGGGATTCTACGGAGGGTGCGGGCTGCTCGACGCCAGCGCCTGGCGAATGCTTTCGACCAGCGTCGCGTCGGACAACGGCTTCTCCAGCACACAGCTCACGCCCAACTGCTCGGCGCGGCGCAGCAATTGTTTGTCGACGCGCCCGCTGATCACGATGGCGGGCAACCCGACCTGCTGGGAACGCAGGATGGCAATCAGGGCGATGCCGTCGATGTCAGGCATCCAGAAGTCGATGACGAGGCAGCCGTGCTCAGGCAGGCACCTTTCCGCCAGCAGCGCCGCCGGTCCGTCGTACAGGCGGACGCGGAACCCCTCAAGCTCGAGCGCGAATTTCAGCGCGGCACGAACGGCAGCATCGTCGTCGACGACCAGCACAGGTCCCAGCTCAGGCAACATTCGGCAATGCTTCCGCGAAACGGTAGAAGGCCCCGCCTAACCTGTCCGACTACGCCGGCTGCTGCGTTGATCCAGCGCAAACCGCCGGCGTTTGCCTTGTCGAGCGTCATGCTCATGGGACCGCGGGCGTCTCGCCCGCTCACGAATCATGGGCAGACGAGACGCCCGCGGTCCCATGAGCATGACCGGCAGCGATTACAGAGCGCCGCCCTCGACCAGCGCCATCCGGACGAGTTCGGACAGGCTGTCGGCCTGCATCTTGGTCATGACGTTGGCGCGATAGACCTCGACGGTGCGCGGGCTGATGCCGAGGTCGTGCGCAATCACCTTGTTGGCCTTGCCGGCGACCAACCCTTCGAGCACTTCGCGCTCGCGCTCGGAAAGCGCCTTGAGGCGATCCTGGATCATCGCCTTGCGCGCCTCGCGCTCGCTGTCTTCGGCGTGGCGCGACAGCGCCGTGCGGATGGCGGCGAGCAGCACGTCGTCGTCGAACGGCTTCTCGATGAAGTCGACGGCACCCGCCTTCATCGCCTCGACCGCGAGCGAGACGTCGCCGTGGCCGGTCATGACGATCACCGGCAGGCTGCTGCCGCGAGCGCGCAAACGACGCTGCAGCTCCAGGCCGTCGATCTGCGGCATGCGGATGTCCGTCACAACGCAGCCACCCTGCACATCGGCGACGACCTCCAGGAAGGCGACGGCGGACTCGTGAACACGCACCGCCAGACCGGCAGTGCTCAGCAGGAACGCCAAGGATTGCCGGACATCGGCATCGTCATCGATCACATGGACGACCTGGCTAGCCGCCATGGGTCGAGGTCTCCTCGTGCGCGCTGCGCAACGTAAACCTGAAGATCGTACCACCGCCCGCGCGGTCTTCGACCCAGATTTTCCCGCCATGGGCCTCCACGATCGTGCGGCAGATCGACAGCCCCAGCCCCATGCCCTTTCGCTTGGTGGTCATGAAGGGCTGGAAGAGATGGCGGGCAATCTCGGGCGCGAGGCCGAGGCCTGTATCGGAAACGGCGATCTCCACCGTCCCCTGCCCGCTTGTCGTCGTGGCGATTTCCAGCCGGCGGTCGGGACCCCCTTCCGCCATGCTCTCGATGGCGTTGCGAATGAGATTCACCAGCACCTGCTGGATCTGGATGCGATCGGCGAACACCAGGTCGGTCTCCGGATCGAGCCGGAAGGAGACGCTGACGCCATTTTCGCGCGCACCGATCAGGGCGAGCGTGCTGGCGTCCTCGATCAGTTTCGGCAGGCTCTCGCTGCGTGGCTCGCTTTCGCCGCGGGCCACGAACTCACGAAGCCGACGGATGATCTGGCCGGCCCGCAGCGCCTGGTCGGCGGCCTTGCCGAGCGCGTCGCGCAGCACCGGCGCCTGCTCGCCGTCGAAGCCGGCGAGAAGGCGCTGGCAGCCTTTGAGATAGTTGCTGATGGCGGTCAGCGGCTGATTGATCTCGTGCGCAAGGGTCGACGCCATCTCGCCGAGCGCGGTGTAGCGCGACATGTGCGTCACTTCCGACTGCAGCTCCTTGAGGCGGCTTTCGGTAAGCTGCTGCTCGGTCAGGTCGCGGATGAAGCCGGTGAAGTAATGGCGCTCGGCGGAGCGCAGCTCGCCGACGGTAAGATGCATCGGAAAGGTCGTTCCGTCCTTGCGCTTGCCGACCACGATTCGGCCGATGCCGATGATCCGACGTTCGCCGGTGGTCAGATAGCGCTTCAAATAGACGTCATGGTTCTCGCGATCGGGCGACGGCATCAGCAGGCTGACATTCTGGCCGGCCGCCTCGGCAAGCGGGTACCCGAACAGCCGCTCCGCCGTGGCGCTGAGCGATTCGATGCGTCCCTGCTCGTCGATGATGATCATCGCATCAGGAACGGTCTGCAGCACCGATCTCAGGCGGGCCTCTGCCGCCTCCAGCGCCAAGGCCATCGCCGGGCGCTCGCCGGCTGGCAGGGCGCCGTCTCCCAGCGCCTCGATGCCGTGCAACAGCCATTTCACCGTGCCGTCCTCACCGAGAATAGGCATGGTCTCGACGGCGAACGCCCGTGCCGGCGCAATCCCGGCTTCACGCCCGATCGCCTCCAACCCCGTCAGCACGACGCGATGAGGCCGGCCGGTGCGGCAGACCGTCTCGAGCGAGGCGATCAGGGCCGTGAGCGCGATCCCCTCGGCGAAGACCTCGCGAATCGACCGGCCGACGATCGCCTGGCGTGTCCCGCCCTGCGCGCGGAGATAGGCATCGCTGCAGGCGACGATCGTCAGCGCCGGCGACAGCACCAGCTCAGCGCGCGACGACCCCGCGACCAGGTCCGCCGCCTGGCGAAGTGCTATCGAAGAGGGTGCGATTTCATCCATCCGGGCGTTCGTCTCGACGCCGCACGATAGCATGCCTGCGAATGCCGTCTGATTGCGAAGACGAGCGCATCGGCGCAAATGAAGATGGAAAGATCCCCCGCTAGGCTCGGGATGACGGCACTGTGGTCGTGGGTAACGGCACTGCTGTCATCCCGAGCCTAGCGAGGGATCTTTCGCTTCCGCCATCGGCGCGCCTCACGGCCTGATGAAGATCAGCGGGTTGTCATCGTCGAGATTGTCGGCGGCGGCCGTGAGTTCCGAGGCGATATCGTCGTTGGTGCGATGATTCTTGAACAGGCGGATCGCTTCCGACAGCAGGCAGCGCGCGACCACATCTTCGGAGATGCCTTTCCCGGCGGCCTCGCTCAGCGCCGCCTCGACATGGCCGGAAACAAGCAAATGGGCACTCATGGTCGAAACTCTCCCTCTTCCCTAGATCGCCCGGCTATGCCGCTCGACACCGGGTTTGAAGTGGCCGTCGAACGCGGCACAGACCGATCGCACCAGAGGTCGCCCGCGCGGCGTCACGTGCAACACGTCGGCCTCCCGGCTGACCAGGCCGTCCTCGATCAGCTTCGGCAGCGCGTCGATGTCGGCAAGGAACGACGCCGGCTCGACGTGATGGCGCTGGCAAACTTCCGCCAGGTCGACCGCCTGCAGGCACATCAGCTTGCTGATGATCTCAGCCCGCAACCGATCGGCATCGCTCAGCGCGATGCCGCGTGCCGTGGCCAGGCTGCCGGCCTCGAGCATGGCAATATACCGGTCGGCGGCCGCCACGTTCTGGGTAAAGCCATCAGGCAGGCTGGAAATGGCTGAAGCGCCGAGGCCGACGACACAGGGCGATTCGTCGGCGACATAGCCCTGGAAGGTACGTTTCAGGCGACCGCTGGCATCGGCCTTGGCCAGGCTGTCGTCGGGGCGCGCGAAATGGTCGAGCCCGATCCGCCGGTATCCCGCAGCGCTCACCTTTTCAGACACGAGCGCCGCCATCTCGCCACGTAGCGCCAACCCCGGCAACTCGGCCGCCTCGATCAGCCGCTGGCGCGGCTTCATCCATGGAACGTGGGCGTAGCCGAACACGGCGAATCGGTCGGGCGCCAGCGCCAACGCCGCGTCGAGCGTCCGCGACAGCGTCGCCAGCGTCTGTCGCGGCAGGCCGTAGACGAGATCGATATTGATCCGGCGTATCCCGGCGTGACGCAGGCGCTCGAGCACGGCAGCGGTCGTCTCCGCCGATTGCAGGCGATTGATCGCCTGCTGGACACCGGGATCGAAGTCCTGCACGCCGAGGCTCGCACGCGTGACGCCGATCTGCGTCATGGCCCCCACCAGTTCGTCGTCGCAGTGGCGCGGATCGATCTCCATCGACATCTCGCTGCCGCTGCGGCGATCGAAGCGCGCCGCGAGATGCCGTGCCACGTCGACGAGCCGCTGCGGCCCGAGCTGGGACGGCGTGCCGCCACCCCACTGGACCGCGCCGACGATCAGCCCGGGCGCCAGCTCGGCCAGGCGATCGAGCTCGAGCATCACGGCGCCGGCGTACGCGTCGAGGACCTCGCCGCGGTTCATCGCCACCGTATGACAGGCGCAATACCAGCAGAGCTGCGCGCAGAACGGCACATGGACGTAGACCGTGGCAGACTTGCCGCCGAGCGCGGCGAACCACGCTGCATGCTCGGCCGGACCGACGCGGGCGTCGAACTGCGCCGCAGTCGGGTAGCTGGTGTAGCGCGGCACCGCCTTGTCGTAGGCGGCGAGCGTGGTTGCATCCATGGTCGTTGGCCTCGGCGTGTCCCGTCTCAATGCGCCATGAGGACGGGAACCGTCATGCTCGCCATCAGGGTCCGGCTCGCGCCGCCCAGCACCATCTCGCGCATCCGCGAATGGCCATAGATGCCCATGACGATCAGGTCGGCATCGTGGTCCGCCGCACGTGACAGGATGACACTGCCGACATCGGTATCGGCCGCGACGTCGCGCTGCACGGTGACCTTCACGCCATGCCGCGCCAGCCAGCCCGCGACATCGGCGCCTGGCTCGGCGCCGTGACCCTTCGCCGAGCTCTTGGGATCGATCGCGAGGACGACGACTTTCTCCGCCGCCGTCAGGAACGGCAGCGCATCCGACGCCGCACGAGCGCTTTCGCGGCTGGCGTTCCAGCACAGCAGGATCGTCCTGCCGAGCGGCTTCTGTACGCCGATATGCGGCACCACCAGGGTCGGACGACCCGTCGCCAGCGCGACGGTCTCCGGCAGATCCGATGGCGTCGGCGTCGATTGCTCCGGATCGTACTGGCCGACCACGATCAGGTCGGCATAGCGCGCATGGACCGCGAGCTCGTCGTCGTCGAACCCTTCGACGACCCGCCAGGCCTGCGAGAGGTGACGCCCCTTGACCGCCTTGTCGAAGGCTGCGCTGGCGGCGGCCTCATCGGCTTTCACGCCGGCCTCGTAGGCGGCAAGCATGGTCGTCGTCGGCATGGCGGTCTCGACGAAGGCCGGTGATTGGAACGGCGGTCGGATGTGGAGACCAACGAGATGGGCGCCCTGGCGTTCCGCCAGGTCGGCGGCGACAGCAAGGCGCTGCGCGACCTTCGGGCTCGCGTCGCAATGCACGAGTATTGTCTTGTAAGCCATGGGCAACTCCTCGGCGATGTTATCGACCTAGTGCCATGCAGATCAGCGACCGACCTTGACCCAGGTCAAGCACGTGAACGGACGGCCGTGCTCGACTGCGACACGATGGAGACGTTCAGTCAACTGGCCGCGCTTTGCCGCAGCACTCTCTCCAGTGGCCCCTGGGCCGACGGCCTGCCCGCGTCCTTGTTCTTCGCCGGCTTGGTCGGCGGCGCGCTGCATTGCGCCGGCATGTGCGGGCCGTTCGTGCTCAGCCAGGTGATGGCGGACGTCGAGCGGACCGGTGCGAGGTACGGCGAATGGCGCCGTCTCACCGGCGCGGCATTGCTGCCCTACCATCTCGGCCGAGTGACGACCTACACGACCCTGGGCTCCGTCGCCGGTGCGGCAACGGCGCTGTTCGCCTCGACCCCTATGTTCAGCTGGTTGTCCGGCGCCTTGTTGGCCATCGCTGCCTGCCTCATGGTGCTGCAGGCGCTGGGATCGACGCGCGGCGGCGGCACGCTGCCGCACTTTCTCGCGACGTTGGCCGGCAGCCTTTCAAACGGCCGACACGCCGCCACTCGGTACGCCTTGGGGGTCGTGCTGGGCTTCCTGCCCTGCGGCCTGCTCTATGGTGCCCTGGCGGCTGCCGCCGGAACGGCCTCGGCCGCCGCGGGGGCCGTCGCCATGGCGGCGTTCGCCCTCGGCACTGCGCCGGCCCTGCTCGCCGTCGGCTGGGGCGGCCTCATCCTTCGCCGGCGACTGCGCGAGGGGACACGCTGGATCGCCACGCCCCTGCTGCTCGCCAACGCCGGCGTGATGCTGGCGCTGGCGAGCCAGCGATTGTGACGCTCTTTGTCGTCCTGAACGAAGTGAAGGACCTCAGTGCCGCGGGCCAAGGGCGTACTCTGAAACTTCTGGCGATGAGATCCTTCGCTGCGCTCAGGATGACAAGTGAAGTGCCGGAGATCAGTTCGCCGACGCCTCGCCGAATTGCACGATGTCGCGGTAGGCGTGCCAGGTGGCATGGGCGATCACCGGCAGCACGACCACCAGGCCGAGCAGGCCGGGCAGCATGGCCATTGTCACCAGCACGACGATCAGGCCGGCCCACAGCAGCATGGGCCGAAAGTTGAGACGCACGGCGGCGACCGACGTGGCGATCGCCTCGAACAGGTTGGATTGCCGCCGGTCGAGCAGGTAAGGCATCGAGAACGCCCCGACGGCGAACGCGACGGCGGCCAGCACCGCGCCGACGGCGACGCCGATCGCCAGGAACGGAAGGCTGCGCGCCGAGTACCAAGCGAGATCCATGAAGCGATCCCACGACGGCACCGTGTGCCAGCCGAAAAAAGCGAACAGGAGCTGGGCCGCGCGCATCCAGGCGAGGTGCAGCAGCAAGAGCAGCAGGCCCATCAGGGCGATCTGCTCGGGATTGCGGCGCCACGCTCCGAACGCCGCATCGGCATCGACCACCAACCTGTTTTCGAGACGTCGACTGATCTCGTACAGGCCGACCGCCATGAACGGCCCGATGAAGAAGAAGCCGGCGCTGAGCGGCAGCACGAGATAGGGCAGATCGGCCCACAGCAGCAGAGCCATCGCCAACCATCCCGCAAGGACCGACACGCCGCCGAAGCACAGGCTGAGCGCGGGCTCGGACCAAAGATCGTCCCAGCCGGCCGCAAGCCACGCCCACGGCCGGTCTATCGCAACCCTTCTGATGCGCGGCGGCGGGCCGGCAAACACGGCAACAGTCTCGCTCATGCTCGACTTCCTCCCAGGTCGTGCGACTTCAGACCGGTCGGCGAGGT